>Ga0247778_1000175_pt1 | contig 113376 bp, 116 predicted proteins | sample UWRJL049202B5_FD_179939 | JGI IMG/M metagenome (GOLD analysis project Ga0247778, IMG submission 179939) | Plant litter microbial communities from Arlington Agricultural Research Station in Wisconsin, United States - UWRJ-L049-202B-5 | ecosystem: Environmental > Terrestrial > Plant litter >... | reverse complement strand
GGATTGTAGGTTTGTTGTGGGTTGTAGGTTTGCTGGGGGTTGTATTGGGGCATCGGGGTGGAGACCAGGCTTGCGTAGCCGCTGTCGTTGCGTTGAACTTGTGGCTGGGGGGATTTCGGGGGTTGGGGATAGGTTTGTTGTTGCGGTTGGGGGGTATGTGATTGCGGTGGATAGCCTTGTTGGTAGGGCTGTGATGTGTGTGATTGGGGTGGGTAGCCTTGCTGCTGCTGGGGTTGTGGGGGTTGGTAGGCTTGTTGCTGGGGTTGTGGAGTGGCAGGGAGAGGAGGATAGGTCTGCTGTTGTTGCTGTGGAGTAGGAGCGTTTGATTGAGGGTGTGGTGATCGCGGAGGTGGTGGTGGGTAGAATTGAGGATTGGGGCTCGGTGGAGCTTGGTATTGCTGCTGTGGCATCATGGGGGAAACTGCTGAAGGTGCGGGCGAGGCGGGAGGATGAGCATAGTATTGCTGAGAAGGTTGGGTTGTGGGTGCAGTGGTAATAGAAAGACTAGGATGCTGTTGATGCCCGGAGGCAAGTGGTGCTTGAGTTTGATTCGACTGTTGCGAAACAGGGGGAGCTTGATTTTTCTGTTCTGGGGAGCTTTGGGCTTCTTGAGTTGCTGGTGGAGTTTCTGGAATCGCAGGCTTCACTCCTTCCCGTTTCTCAATTTCCATTTGAAGGAGTCTGGCTTTCAAAAACATTATTTCTTCCTCCATTGTGAGAGCAACAGTAACGGGCTCGGTCTCGGTTGCTTGTGCCGGGAGCTCCTGGGAAATCTTGTCATCTGTGGGTGAAGACACTTGTGACTTGTCTAGTTGCGAGTAGAGGGGCAATGGAGTTGGACAACCTGCTGGATGTTGAAATTCGGAATCTTCTTCGGGGCGCAAGGCCTGAGTTGTGTAGGCAGGAGTCTTTTCTGGTGGGTACCCTTCTGAAGGCCTCGTTGCTAATGGGATGGCCGGTGCAACTTCCGACTGTGGTGTTCTTTGTTGATCTGCTTGATATGAAGGAACAGACTGAGGTGCTGTCAATGGAGCCAGTGGCGGTTGACCATAGCTTTGCTGATGAGAAGCGGGTTGATATGCGACTGCATTTTGTTGCGAAGGTGGCATAGTAACGTAGACGTACTTTTGATCTGGTGCCATATTCTGCTGCTGTTGGTATTGAAGGGCTGGGAGACTGGGTTGTACTTGGATTTGGGGCATCGGATGAAGTATCTGCGTGCCAGGCAGAGGCGTTTGCACCTGGTATGGCATCATTTGCTGCTGTACCTGCACTCCTTGGACCTGTCCATGGATACGCTGATCTTGGAGAAATTGTTGTTGTTGCATTCTCATCTTCTGGTCTGCCTTGATCTTCAAATGCTCATCGTGTTTGTGTTCGAGCATAGCACCAGCGCCATCAAGTGCAGCATGGCTGATGGCGTATTCGGCCCCCTTCCCAACTGCTTCGCCTGCAATTATATCTGCTCCTGGCCCAGCAAGACCAAGCGTCAACCCTGATATGGTCCCTGCAATTGCCATGGGGGCTACCACATCGCGCTTCCTTGTGTTGTGAGTTGCTCCTCGTGCTTGTAGCCCCGCCTCGATGATTTCTCTCTTCTTCCGTGCATTATGAATGCGGGGAGCGGATAGTCCGAGGCCAATTAAAGATATACCACCAGTCACAGGAGAAAATAGGACTGAAGTAGCTGTAGACGTCGCCCCTCCAGCAATTTGACGGGTGTAATTCTCCCACTCGCGGTGCAGTTCCTCTGTGGAAAGAGTGTTGCATTTCTGCTGATACTGATTGTAGTCAAAAGGCATTGTGGATGCAGAAAAAGGCCTAACAAAACAGAAATGAAGAGAAATAGAGAGCAGAAGACACAAAAGAACGGGAGGTATGCGTGCGGGGGCGTGGAGTTTTAAGAGACGCCCGAAACAGAATCCCAGCGCATTCCCCAAAAGCAAAGCAATTCCACCAAGGTAGGGCGGTAGCACACTCGCCAAAATCAGCCTTGCTGATACTTAGTTCAGCCTCCGAGCACGCTTCAAGATAATTAAGCGGTCTCTGCCGCTTTTTGCGTCCTTTAATAGAAGCTCTGGCTCTAGATTCAGCCTCAGCTGAGGGGTCGCAAGTGTTTGATTGGATGCAGCTCGCACCGACCTCACAAGGATCATGCATGCCAAGATACATGTGTACAAATATCGGAAACATGATGTGGTACTGATGCAGTTGTGGTCTTATAAGGAGCGAAATGCGAGTCGAAAGAAGAAAGAATGCGAACGCCACTCGCGTGAGCGAAAGTCTTAAACCCGCGTCAGCAATTCGACCTCACAGCCCCCATTTTGGTGTCAATACTCAGTAAAATTCCGAGAAGTCCTTCCCTAACCCGATTACATCCCACTGTTGCATGCCTGCAACTCTGTAGCACAAAACTTGAGAAAGGCGCCAATGTCACGTGTGCCCATATGTTGCTCACGTGGTCAAGGAGTTTCCCCCTTTATTCTCAAATCCTTAGGCGAGACTTGAGGGCTAAGATGGCTGTGTGGTGCGGTTTTGTACTCTTTTTTGATCCATGCTTGACGTCCCATTTACGTTCTTTATTTAAATTTCCAATCCTGGAGCAAAGAGTACCAATGTCAAGAGTTGTCCAAGTTTTGGTTGCCTCTTTCCAGTCTTGCAATCCTAGGGATTTCCGATCAGAAAAAGGAATCTAATTTTCGTTGAACATTCTTCCTTAGATCTTTGATAACAGATTCGGCCCAAGCTTTCAAGATTTTGTGGTGTCTTCCTAGCACATGGGCAACTTTTAGGGTACGACATGATGGAGGTGGAAACGTACAGCACGCCTAAGTTCAAAATGAACGGAGGGGTAATAATATGATAACCCCGGAATAAGATGGCATTTCGAATCTTCTGGTTTTCGGTCGACTATTTTATCATCATTGCGTAGATCGGTGGGCTGGCCATTCTACAGCATGCTATTCAATTCCCTCTTCGCAATCTTCACTCCCTTCTCTACCTCGCCCAGCAAATCTACATCCCAAATCCAATTCATTCTTGTGTCAAAATTTACCTTCATCTTTGCCAAATTCCTTCCAGTTCCCTCTCCCGCGAATCCAAGCAACTCTCCCATCTCTCGGCTGGTGCGAGTGACAGCCTGAGTTCGCGGCCGTCTGACCTCGTCGTAAGCACGGAAACATGATTCTATCTTGCCACATAACATCTCCGATTTGTTGTTCTCAGCTTCAGAGATAGAACCTGGCTCATTGAGAATCTTTCCCAGTATGGTACTGAGGATAAACGAGTCTTCAAACGCCATTCCTGCCCCTTGCCCTTGGTGCGGTGTGGTAGCGTGCGCTGCATCACCCATGAGTGCAACGCGGCCTTTGACGTATGTTGGGGCTGGCAGATGATCATACAGCGCCCACCTTTCTGGTTTTTCGATATGCCGCAAGAGGTTTTTGATGGGTTCGCCCCACGCCTCGAAGTCAGAGAGCATAGTCTCGGTCGTGACTGGTTGGGTCCAATTTGTTTCATGTTGAAGAGAGGCAAATTCGGAGGCAGCGGTATCTGTAGAGATACGTTTGATGGCAACCACATTCATCAGACTCCCTTTCTCAACAGGATACATTACTGCATACGAATCCGGACCGCAGAAGAGGATACCTTTGCCTACAGGTATGGTACCGCCAGAGACTTCGAGGAATTTGGAACGGGAAAACATGCCGCGATATGCGTACTCATTGGCGAAAACTGGTCGACAGACCCTTTGATCTGAAACGGAGGAAAGGACGTATTGTTGGCGTGCCACAGATTTTATACCATCGCAGGCGATGACCGCGGATGCCGTAGCCGTTGAGCCATCTGCAAAGCTGAGCGAATACTGACCTGTCGACGGGTTCTCTGAAATAGCTGTCAAGCTTTTTCCAAATGAGGCAGTAGATGGTGGAAGTAACTTGATAAGCTCATCGAGGAGTTTAGCACGGTGAAATGATGCTCGGCCAGGACTGGACCCGATGTGACGGATGATCGTTATGGGCTTGTTGAAGCTACAAGAAGCAGTCAGCAGCTATTCAAAGAATCTGAATGCCCAGCAAACAATTCCACGGAGTTGTTGAACATACTCTTCCTTCTCCCCGATCCGCACGTCTTTCCAGTCTTCTCTACCTCGCCCCTCTCCTTCTGCATCCAGACCCTCATCGTAAGTAATACATCGTTGAAGTCCATCTTTAATCCTCGGGTCTAAAAGCTCCAGGGCAGTGATACTATTCGCTCCAAGCGAGACGCCAGCTCCTATTTCTGAAAACTTGGAGGCGGACTCGTAGATTTTATGGGCGATGCCATGGCGAGCGAGACCGATTGACAATGTAAGCCCGCCAAGACCGCCACCCACGATGGCGATTGATGAGCTCTCCAGACGTGCCATGAAGTATCCTATCGAAGTAAGTTTTAACAAATGATAACTAGTCCTTTATAATTCTAGCACAATATCAGTACAATGCAAGCGTGGACAATGCACCGCCGGCTTTTTGGGGGGCGGACCGACATGTTGGACCGCCGAAGTAATCTCACCTCCAACTGAAGAGTGATAGGCTATTCCGCCGAGGAGCATGGCCCGCATGCAGAACTCATACCATTTGTGCCAAGCAGGCCACAGTATGCTTAATGGGTCTTTTTGATACTTACAGTCTCGAAATTCCTTTAAGAGATACGCTACTAAGGCGAAAGCAGCTAAGACGTCATGCCCTGCTCCCCCATAAGTGGGATACCATGCTTGGGGCACTGTATCACATGTTAATTGCCGCGAAATGATAGCGGTTTTTGCTCTTTATCTTCAATTATCATCTACCTCCAATTTAAAGTCCACTTGATATCTCAAGTAAATTATTTCGTTCCCAAGTCAAAAAGGTCAAGCTCACTTCAGGCCTTTTTCATTATTGATTCGCTAATTCTTCTGAACTTATTTTGGCCCATTCTTAAGCCTTCAGGATGAATCATTGATGAGCCGGAAAAGCTAAATCCATTCTCACTAACTATGTGCTGAGTGCTTCCAATAATTTTACCTTGGCGAAAGCTTCATTTTGAGCAGAGATTTCCTTCTCCGCGCTTTCAATGATGCACTTAGGATTGATATTACTTAAAGAAGAATACCCATGAGAATTAAACTAGATCGCCAATTCCAAACTCGTTTGCCATCGCTCTCCTTCTTGAGAGATACCTTCATACAGTCATCAAAGAGTGACAATGGAGTCCGAACAGAAGCTAGCTTCAAGCAGTGCGTAGCAGAACTATCCTTTCTCGAAGTATTGGCTAGAACGTTGTTGGTCTTTTTAATCTTCAATCTACCACTATACAAACAATTTGTTACATGAGTTCTGTGCAGTGTACATGCTGTCTATAGAGTTATTTTTTTCAGAGAGTAAGTCTTACCTTACTCTATCTGATGTGGGCCCATGGTATGTGAACCTGAGTTTAGACGCAATCAGCGTATATCTATAATTCCTCTTCTACAATCGAAATCACCGCAATATCCGAGTTGATCGGAAGATTTGGAAGATTTTGTTCGGTGTCGCAACCGATGCGGATCGGGTTGGTCTCTGTCATGATAGGTCTCAGCTGATTGAACCACCAATTAATTGCCTTGGGTGCACTTATGCTGATCATAAGCAGATTGCTGAAATGTGTTTACTCTTTAGCTGAAAATTTGGTCTCCGTCGCAAAAGTGCCGAACTCGTACTTCCGGAGCGTATTTGCAGCGTGTGGATAAGTCGTGCCTTACTGGCTTACTCGAGCGTAATCAAGCGTATCCCGATGTGTATCTTACCCATATGCCGTGCGTGCGCTCTTACCTTTGGCAGACGTATAAAAACTCATGAGGCGAGGAATAATATCCTACAGCACCTCATCATTCATTTCTTCTTGATATTTCTTTTCCAACCAGAGTTTCCATATATACCAGAACCGGAATCCGTCCGTCAAAGAGAACAAATTCACTACCATGGCAATCACGGACAGCAAGACGGCTAACATCCCTATAATTGATATATCAGGCTCGATCCCGGAGTTCGAGGTTGCCAAACAGCTTGTTGATGCAGCCACGATATATGGATTTGTCTACATCAAGAACGAAGGGAAAGACATCCCGGTCCAAGTGATAGAAGATGCCTTCAGTTTGGTACTCTATTTTATATATATATATATATCAAACAGCCTATAATCAGATCAGCTGACAAATAGTACATCTATTAGTCCAAAGAGTTCTTCGCATCCCCGATTGAGGAGAAAACGCCGTTGAGAGTTGAAAATGTAACTTCCTGATGAGACCTACTTATCATTTCCTGTCTGACAACTCTGAAGCATCCATACAGGGCAGGATGGTATGGAATGCAGGCCGAGACATTGAACGCCGCAGCCCAAAGGGTATTTTATTCAACAGCCACCTCACCTGGAAACAATTGCTAATTCTGGTTCTAGGTTGGAGATTTCAAAGAGTGATCCCCCCAAATCGAAGGTTGTCACCCCATCTAACAATCATAGGCTGATAAACTTTTCCGAGTTCGTCGAAGGCAAAGTTCAGCAGCCTCTGTCTCCACTACTGAAAGAGCATGAGACCGAAATCTACAAGTTCGAGCGATACTGTGACGCGTTGGTGAAGAAGCTTCTTAATCTCTTCGCAATCGGCATTGAAGTATTCCCCAAGTCATCCACCCCTTCACTTTCCCGTTTTTAATTCTTCTTAGATTGACTCTGCATCTGGAGGCTCAAGCTGGTTCTCGTCTCGCCATACTGGCGGTCCCTCCGGTACCACCCTACGATATTTGCACTACCCCTCTATTCCGGCAGGCTCAGATTATCAACCTGAAGTCGACGTGTAAGTTAATACCCAAATAAGCTCTTGAAAAAAGATTTCACTCCGTGGAAATCTCAAGGATACGAGTTCCAATACCTCCTTAGACCCCGATCTCGAAAGATTTTCAAAAATATCCTACTGACTACTCGTCGACATAGCCGTGCAGGAGCTCACTCGGACTATGGCTCTATAACCCTCCTCTTCCAACGACCAGGCCAACCTGGCCTCGAGATAATTCCCCCATCCGCCCGTACTGCCAGCCGTGACTTCGGCAACACTGCGCCTTGGACACCCGTCCCAGTCTTTCCAGCAGGCACCGAATCTGACCCCTCTCCGCCCATTCTTGTTAACATCGGTGATTTGTTCTCACATTGGACGAACAATCTCTTCAAATCAACTGTTCACCGAGTCGTATTCCCGAAAGACGGCAAAAGAGGTGCCGAGGATCGGTACAGCATTGCATACTTCGGAAATCCGGCAGCAGATACGGTACTGGAACCTGTGCCAAGTGCAAAGGTGAGGGCTTTGGAGAAGGAAGAGTTCGTGAAAGCAATGACGGCTGCGGAGCATTTGGTGAGCCGGATCAATGCTACGTACCTCTAAGCTCCAATTTTTAAGGGAGTATTCGAGTTGAAGCTGTAGAAGAGAGGAATTGTTCCGTCTATATTGCTTTCTATAGGTTTTCTCATTGATCTCAAAGAAATCATGGTTTAATAAATGTAGCAAATGCGCCTCTTTTGTGATGTTAATAATTCAATGAACTTACCTAATGCAGAAACATAAAATGCTTCGAAGAGAGCAACAAAGTCCTTTTACTATCGTTTTTTAAATCAGAGATGACGAGGCTCCAGATTATGCCATTAAAGCACTCTTTACTTGCGCCGATAGACAAATACTAACTTTACGCAAGTTAGCTGTGAAAATGGGTATTTTTGTAGACAGAAAGGGGTGAGTAGGGAATAATTTCCTTTCTGGGACATAGTGAGCGGCCCCACTTTGCGGTCCGTCGAGGTGCTTTTGCCGAATCTTTCCCCACCTCGTGTCACTTCCTCCCCTCTCAGCCTCACTTCATCTTGAGGAATCTAAGAAGCCCGAGACAAGTATAAGGAATGAGATAAGCGAATTTTGACATCGTATCGCACCGCCACCAAGCATCAGACAACTTACTTCAAATACCTCATCATCTCTGACCATAACCGACATGCTCTCATTCCTACGAGCAACCGCTCCCCCTCGAACAAACAATGCCTCAAACAACCCCATCACCTACGAAGGTGGCCTCTCCTCAGTCACATTCCGAGCCCCAGACTCCCAATTCATCATGACGCACCGCCTTCCTCCCGTGACCCCAGCAAACGGCACCACAATCATCCAACCTCCATTCCACTACCACATCTATCAATCAGAGTACTTCAACATCCGCTCCGGCCGCGGCAATTTCTACCGTGGCACAGATCCAAAACCTTTCATCACTCTCTCAGATGCGCCGGGAGAACCAAAGACGGCCAGCATTCCGGCTGGACGGTATCATCGGTTTGAGAACGCGTCGAAGACGGAGGATTTGGTGCTAGATATTCACCTTACTCCTGAGGATTATCAGAACGAGCAGAGGTTTTTTCGGAATTTCTTTGGGTATTTGGATGATTGTAAGAAAGCGAAGACGGCGCCGAGTCTTTTTCAATTATTGGTGTTTTTGCACAGTGCGGATACGCCTTTGGCACTGCCGGCGCCTACTGAGTGGTTGGGGAGGATTCTGAGCAGGGTATTTTTGATTGTGGTGGCGTATTGGGGGAAATTTGTATTGGGATATAGGGATAACTATCCGGAGTACTATGAAGTGGGAAAGTCGAAGTAATGATCCTAACGTGAAAGAATATACCACCTTTGAAGCTTGGGTCTCTGAGAGAGGCACTCTGTTCGAAACCTATTTATGCTTAAACTTGTTTTTTCTGCAATGAAACTAGATAGTTGCCAAAGAAATCTCTTGAATCCAACCTTTACAGTTTTGCAAATTGTTTAGACGAAATTTCTCCGCTCATCTGTATGGAGATGGTATGACGAAGTGGGGTAAAAGAGGGGTACAGTACCCGCCTATCTTGCCGAAAACCGGCTGCGAAAAGAACGTCACTTCGAAACTCAACGGATAAGGGACCGATATTTTCATATTCCTGTCGGCTACTGCACTTGGAAATCGGCTGGCGCGGCCTTGTACTTTGCGCGTGCAAGAGTGGGCTTTAGCACCAGTCCTGATATTGCTGATCTATCTCCGAAAATCATATTCAGACCCTCGAGATTTTATTGGTAGTGCATTATTTAGTTCGCGATCTGAGACAATAAGAACTGCTGCTAATACCTCATTGCCTAGCCAGAAGATGATGGAGATGCATACCTGGTCATCCGTTCCATGGACAGTCGAGAGCGACGGCGAGGTCTCAATCTGGCACAAGCATAAAGTGCCGTACACCTCGAACGCCAATTCTCTTCAAAATATCGATATCTGGATCCCAGCTGCAGGAAAAGCAGTCCAAGAAGCCCCAAAAGACTCAGATCTACCCGTCCAAGAAGGCCTTTGGGTCATCTACATCCACGGAGGTGCCTGGCGCGATCCTCTCGTGACATCCTCCTCATTCGCTCCAACGGTCAAAGAGCTGGCCTCAACACATCCTTCCTTCTTCTCGAAAGTTGCTGGCATCGCTTCAATCAACTATTCATTATCCCCTCATCCTCACCACCCCTCGGACCCCGCGCCTCCCAAAGATCCAAATCAGCCGCTCGACCCAAGCAGGCAAGCAAAACACCCAGATCACATCGTCGACATTCTTACAGGTCTTTCATACTTGCAGTCTAAAGCCGGGTTCGGCAGCAATTATGTCCTGCTCGGTCATAGCTGCGGCGCAACACTTGCCCTCCAAGTCGCCATGTCACACTCAAAATGGGGTCCGAAGGCCACCGCCCTTGGTGTTCCAAAGCCGAAAGCTATCATCGGCCTGAATGGGCTATATGATATGCCGAAACTGATTCGAGAGCCAGGCGAGAAACACGCTGGTCTGAAAAGTGTATACGAGGCTTTTACTCGATTAGCTTTTGGCGATGATGAGAAGGTCTGGCAGACGATAAGCCCGATCTCTGTGGGTGACTGGAAAGCGGAATGGGAGGACGCATCGAAAGTGGTTCTGGTACAGAGCAAAGAGGATAGTCTCGTGCCGTATTGGCAGCTGGAAGATATGCAGAAGAAATTGTTGGGGTCCAAGGCTGAGGCCGTGGAGATTAGGGAATTGGAGGCGTCGGGGGATCATAATGAGCTGTGGCAGAGGGGTGATCGGCTGGCTGAGATTGTGGTTGAAGTCGCCAAGAGCTTATACTAGCGATTAATTGGAGTAAATTCCCTAATATTTGTCGGGGTTGAAATTATCCACGATGTCTTGGTTGGCATGTCTCGGTTGTTTGGAAGCTGGAAGGTTGGTTCACCAGGTTGTGGGAAGAAGCCCTGTCATCTTTGGTACACAAACTTGAAATCTAAGGGTCACTTCATCGAATCTAAAGTTAAGACGCACAGTAATGTTTCGGTCTGATTACCATCCGGTCAACTTTTTGAGTTGCAGAGTCACGTGTTAGCAATGAGCGGATCGGAATCCTGCATCTCCGAAGTCGACGCTTCTCACTATTCAACTTTCTTTATATATGTTCCGTGAAGGAGTGATAGCGTGAGCGGGTGAGAAAGTGTGTACAACCAGCAGCTACCACAAGTCCCCAGTACAACTTGTGAGAGACTTGTGGTTTGTTGTTGTCGCGTCCTTCAAATTTTGTACTTTCTTAAAACCTCAACTCAACTTCGCTATCGCCACCGCCGCTTCTATTGCCGCTGTACGTCAACCCTACCGATCTGATATCCTAAGTCGACAAAGACGATAATAGAAATCTTAGTAGACAATGAAGGGCAACAGAAATGAGGCAAGAGATAGGAGATAGGAGTCAAGAGAGAGGATTGGCATTAGGATAGGTAGGAGTCTACAAATAGAAAAGCAAGATGCAAATATTACAATTACATACTACCTAAGTATGGTAGGCTAAGGCCTTCATTTTTCCTTTCTTTTTCATAGTAAGTATTCTGCAATATTATTGGAACGAAATACCTTGCGATGCTGCATTTCGCATAACGTCTCTCTCTGGGTGGCGAGACGATTTTATAGTTTAGGTTTCTGAAGTCTCACTCGCAAGTCTGTGAAGTTACACTCGATGTGTTACTATTCTACAACCATTTCTCCTCTAGGAAACCAGTCTGCAACGAGAACCACCGCTGTGCCAGCCATGCCGTCGATCGTTTCGTAGGCGCTATTGATGGCCGCTTCCGGCCCCCCTCTCAATTGCGTCTGTGAGAGTCTTTTCGAAGTTCGGAGCGCTAGAGAGAAAGTCATATTAAGAATATAACTCCAAGCCTAGAAGACCTCAGCCCTCAAGGACATGCATTCCGGAAGATTCGCCGAGCGAAGGAGGGATATCCCGACGAGGCGAGGTGATTTCAGGGCGCCTTGGTATGTATTAGCGTGCTTACATTATTCAGTATTTAATTGTATTATATCGTCCTTTCAGAAAAGCCGTGACTATTCGCAACCCCCCAAGTGACTACTCGCACCTCTCCCGCAAATTAGTGACTATCCCCCCAACTGACAGCGTATTTCTGGTCATGCCTTGCGAACTTTTCAGCACATAAAGAAACAATTCGCGGCTACACTGTGCACATTTTAGAGAGCCATTGCTCAGCAACGACAACTTCAATGAAAAGATTTCAAAATGGAGCAAATAAGCCATTGCATTTACTATCATGTTTGTGAATTTGAGCGAAATAGACTTCGTGGTTGAGCCTTGGAAGAGGGAATTGGATAGGAAGCAGTAGTACTCCATTGACGTCGCCAAATCCACTCAATTCACTTGAAAATGCATTTTCTGAGCCTCAAAAAGAGTTATTGAAGGCGCTGTTTCTCATTTAGAAGGCGCCCCTACTCTCTCTCAACTTCAAAGTACTGTGGTGACGAGTTGTATGTGCTGTACGAATTTGGCGTAGAAATTTCACTGCGTACTGAGAGATTCCCAGGTCGTGACTAGAAATGCGCAGTCTATTTGGGGGATACGCACTAACCTGCGGGAGGGGGGTTGCGAATACGCGGCCTTGCAAAAGCTCAATCAACATTTCTTATTTCCTACTATGAGAGGCGACGGGCTGATGCCACATTTCTAAGCAAGGCCGCAGAAGGTGTGAAGTGTAAATCTTTTTATTTGACAAAGTTTTGTTTGGCCGAATTTAGTCCTTTGAAGTAGAAAGTGAACGATGTTTCAAGATAAATGTGATGTTCGTGCTTGGTGGGGAAAAAAGGTCTTACTGCAAGCATATGATCAGCAGTACTGCGAAAATAGGATGCTGAACACTATTCCATTACGGCCTCTCCAGCTCGGAAACGTTTCCCAACTTTAAGGAGTACTGTTAGAAGTCGGGACTCGTTGAAATCCATAAAAGGGATTGGTTGTCCCCCGAGTTTCTCGTGTCCTATGACTGTGTATATCCCACACATAAATAACAAGGCATATATAGAAATTCCGGCCGATACTTCATCGAGGAAAAGGTAGAATGGCTATACACAATTGTCAATAAAAAAGCAAGAAAAATTAGGGTAGGGGCTTACATTTTGGGACGCGGCTAACCTTGCTGAAGGCCAATGTCTATCACTCTGCATATATATGCCGCGAAGTTGAACGTAAAGGACCCAAGCGCCGTAGCAAAATATTGACAACGCCAAGGTCGGATCCATGAATCCTGCCAAAATGGAGCAGAAGCAGACCAATATAGAGGTTGAAAGAAACATGGAGGGAATCCCCCAAACCCCGAGGCGATCCTCTTGCCATCGCCATCTTAAGAGATTCGGATTCCTAGATCCAATGGACAGAAAAATAAACGTCGAAGCAATTTGAAGAAAAACCATCACTGAAAACGTAGACATTGAGTATCCTGCTGTATCCTGCATAGAGAGGAAAGAAATAGCAATAGTAACTGGCGATAAAGCGAACGGCACCACTGAGTTTATTTTTCGAATAACAGGTACAGTAGTGTGAACAACAATGTCGATAATGAGTATCTCCTTGTTCATGATCTTGTCCCACGTCGCCGTTGCTGTGACGGTCTGTTGCGGACTAATCTTAGCACTGGCGATTCTTTCAGTCGCGCCAAAATTGCTTGCTTTGTTCATATCAGCGACGAGAGACGCAGAATGAGTCAGACCCTGGGGAGCCAAGTGTATTGCAATGGAAGTTGAGTACTTGTCTTTGCTGTCCACAGTGAAAGTGATCCCATATCTTGGAAGAGCGGTAAGAGAGTCTTGGAATACGATTGCACCCTTGTGCTCTTCAAAAGGAATGGCAGTATCAGCCGGCGATGTCGTGGTACGATTGGACCTGTCCCAGGAATGCCAATGACCGGACTTTCCTGCATATAATTCCTCGATCTCAAAAACAGGTGTCATTGAGCGTGGCACTGTTCGAATCCAGGCATATCGTGCACGTGAGTCGTCCTTGGTTGCGTTTTTCAATATGTAGATGGAGCGAACAGATGCTTGGCGCATCTTGTGTGGGCTAACGACTCTTAGGGGAATGGAAATATCTCTCACGAAAATTTCATTTCGCGATCCGGGAACAGGCTGCAAGTGGATTCCTAGTGGCCCGTCGAAATTACCATCCGAATGGCAGGCGAGAACAGCTATGGGGTCGCTTCCATGTTCTTGAACAACTGGGAGACGGATGCGCAGGCCTTGATTCGTCATTGCGTAAGGTTCTGTGCCTGTATCAAACTGTTCTGATCCTTCAAACGATTCTATGTCGGCAGAGTGCAGAAAATGTGCTGGATGAGGTGAAAGAACTCCGCCATAGTTTGGAAGGTTTGCGAATTCCGGCGGGTAACTCCATGCAAATAGGGACTGGTCAGAATACTCCTTCATGATCTCTTCTTGTAGCCTTGTGAAGGCCTTGAGACCTTCGCCATATAACATCGGCATATTGACGTTGAATATTCCGAGTAGACAGTAGGCAATGTCTTCTTCACGTTTTGTTTTGCGCTCCGCAGCCCAGGACATCCGTTTCGCCACGCTGAAGTGGCTCAATGGTTTAGTCTTCTTCAGCACGGCCTCGTTAATCCTCGTAGCCTTGGTGATGCGATGCGCCAAAGCCGTCTTTGCTCCAATTGACCGCCAGTCTGTTGAGTAGAAGATAACTTCTTCTGGCGCGATAAGCTCTTGCAAAGTCCACCCTCGTTGCCACCACTCGCTGGCCGTCATGTTCTTCACGGCCTCTTCGTTAGATGCAATGTCTTCGAGGTAAGCGTAGCAGACTTGAGATCTCTCGTAATAACGAAACATGGAATTGATGGCTTCAGAAATCTCGGTAGTGCTGCTTTTGTTGATACATATGGTATCGATCCAAATGTGAGAGATGCTGGCTCTGGCTGCGATACCAGCCGAGCGCAGGATCTTCTGATATCCTGCTTTCTGATCCGCGGTCTTTGCTGCCATGTCATCAAACGTGGGCTCATCCTCGTCCAGGCCCCATCGATGAGATAAAATTGCGTAAGGTGGTGCATCGCCGCTGAAGTTTTCCAGTCTGAGGGTCTTCGTGTTCAGTAGCCTCATTGTCGTTCAGGGGGAACGGAGAGATCGTGATGTAGTGAGATCTCACATAGATGATGGAAGCTCTAGATTCTAGGCTCGAGAAAGGGGCGCGCCGTAAGTGCGGGCCAGCCATTCAGATGTGGAAGTGTAGATGCATGAAGCTTTGGAGTTTGCTGACTGCCAAGCTTTCGTTTCCTCAAGGCTCTTTAGCGAAACGCTCACAGCGGCTTGCGGTAGGATATGGAGGCATCGCTAAGCTGCATGATTTGACAAACACAGAGCCAGCCACAGGCCTGAGGAGCGGTCACAATATGTAAAATATAATACACCGTAATAATTGTGTGAGATGAGCTAGTGGGTCTCACCCTGACCCGGGGATCCTGGATCGCTTGAATCTGAGGTACCAACCGATGTGGCGACGTCGCATGTCACAAACACACACGGCCGTCACAGGGTTGATAATACTTCGTCGTCGGGGGAATAAAGATGAAAAATCTTCTAGCACATTCTATGCTAGCAGGGGTGTAAACCCAATAAGATTTAAATATTCTAATATTATTTTTGTTTCCTCAATTTTATTATAATATTATAAAATCAATATTCAAAATATTAATATTTAAATAATATTTTTTTGAATTTTTAAAAAATAAAAAATTATATATTTAAATTTTATTTTTTGATATCAATTTTATAAAAAATTTAATTTATTTATAAACTAAATATATTTATAAATAAGTTTATTATATTTTTTAATATCGTTTTATTTTCAAAAATATAAATTAAAAAAAAAATTGATTTAATAAATAATAATTTCTAAAAAAAATCAAATTATTTTATAAATCAGAATTTTTTTAATTTTAAATTAGGATTATAAAAAATAAATTATAAAAAAAAATAAAAATAAAAAAAATTTAAATAAATATAAAAATATATTAAATAAATAATAAAATAAAATTTTTAAAATAATAAAATTTGGATCTAATTTAAAAAATATATATATTTATAAATTATTTATAAAAAAAATATTTAAATTATATATAATTATAATATCAAAAAAAAATTAAATAAATATTTTGGGATTTAATAAATAAAAAATATAAAAAATTATTTTAGAAAAAAAATTAGAAAATTATTAATAAAAAATTATATTATAAAATTATTATTTTAATAATAAATAAAATTTTATAATAATATCTAAAATTATTATTTTAACAAAATAATATTAAAAAATATATTTTTATTTTTATAAAATCTATTATTTAAATTATAAAATTAAAAATTATTAAATAATTATTTTATTCCCTAAATTTCAATTTTATTAAAATTTTATAAAATAATATAAAAAATTATATTAAAAAATAATATTTTGAAATATATAAGAATTATAAAAAATTTAGAAATTTATTATTTATAATAAAATTAAAAAAATTATATATAATATAAGAGAGAGATATTAAGCAATCATTAATACTAAAGGTTAATATACCAAATATTAAAGCAGTATTGGATACGCCATACCCCTGCTTTCACCTTTATTCCCCCGACGACGAAGTAACTGCTTACTCGTTAGCGCGGGGGAATGGCTCGGAAGACCAGATCAGACCGTTCTATGAGTTTGAAAGGCGAAATGAGCTCGATGGTAGTTCTGTGGTGGAGGAGCGCTGTTACGCCACGAGAAAGAGGCTCTCTGCAAATCAAACAGTGGTGACGATGTAAATGTAATTTTCGGAGGAGCGAGTGCCAGGATGTTCAGGATGAGTCACAGGGCAAGACTAAAGCGGAACTACACAAATATCAGGACGGGGTCAGAATTTCTATTGCCTCAATGTCAAAGTACCTACGGTTTGCCTCGTCACGGCGTGCGTCTCGCGACGTGGGGAGACACGTTATTAATTTATATGGCGAGTGCTGCAGTCTAAAGTACCTAGGCGGCACCCACCATCACCCCTCCACGCTACCACTGCTTCATAGAACATATTTTGTTGTGCCTTCTCACTATGATGCTTTCTTTACCACGACCGCGCATCTCACTCTGTCTATCGTATCTCTCATCTCTCCTTGGAGTTTGGTTCACGACGGTCAATTAAGTACCTTGGATGGCGCTACTGACAGCGTTTTAATTAGTGTACGGCAAACTTAGTGTACGGGCCGTAAAGTAGTTAACGCACGCACTGAATACTGCAGTTCGTTTGATTAAATATACACTGAACTGACAGTATACTAAATTACGACACGTGACCGGGACAGGGGATAAAACAGGGGTAAAGTAGGGGGTATAGGCACGTGAAGGAGTATGTTAGAGCCCTAGGGGGCTCTAAAGTAGGAAATAAAACTAGGATAAGAAGTATTTACTTAGGTAAATAAGTATTTGAGAGACCCTAAAAGATATAGGCAATCAAAGGGCAATAGAGGGTAGAGTCATGTGATTTACCCCCTCTGTTTCAGTGTAATTAGTATATGCCTAGTGAGACGTCAGTACGCACTGAACGGATCCAAGTGAGAGTTACAGGCCGTATACTGCATTGCCGTACGTGCAAATAGCTTCAAACCCCCCGCCGTGCAAACTGAATTACACTAATTAAAACGCTGGCTACTGAGACCAATACGCTATTGAGAAAGGGCCACAGTTCTCAAAAGGATGCCATTGAATGCTGTTAATTCACTCACAGCTGTCAAACGAAGACTTTCTCATTTCAGATCTTTCTTGCGGCTTTCGCTCCAACAGCTCTAATCGCCACCTTCCAAATGGGTTCGTATACTCCCCTTTCAAATATAGCTCAAGAGCTGATATATAGTCTCAGCAAGCCTTCAGAGTTCCATCGAGCCGCCAATCCTCGCGACCAGCCTTGCGCACGACTTCCCAGACTTCCAGGACAGCAAAGTGAATGAACTTCACGATATCGAATCTGTCGAGATTAGAAGCCATGTCGATGATAGCAAGTATCCTCTGCCAACCAACGAGGAATTGGCATCGCTCCGCAAAGTCGCCGACATCATTCCCACGGTCTCATACGCATTGTGCGCCGTTGAGTTCGCACAGCGCGCCTCTACGATTGGCGTAACAACCGTCTTCTCTAATTTCATGCAGTTCCCTCTTCCCAAAGGCGGAAATGGAGCAGGCGCGCCACCAAAAGACACAGAAGAGACCGCGGGTGCCTTGAACAGAGGCCTCCAATTCTCAAATGCCTTCTCTTTGCTGTTCACTCTCCTCTCGTGTGCTATTCCGCTTTTCGGAGCATGGGTTGCGGATACGAAACTTGGGCGCTACAAGACCATTACTCTTGGTGTCTTCATGTGCGGTGTAGCCTATATCGTTTCGATCTTCGGGGCTATTCCGAGTGCGCTTCAAGCCGGCCATGCTCTCGCACCGTTTTTGATTGGTTACTTTGTTCTTGCATTTGGCATTGGTAAGTCCTTTCTCCATGACTTCTGGCTTTAACCTGGAAACGTTCTCATCTCATCCAGGTATCTTTAAGCCCAATATCCCCCCCACTATTATCGACCAATGCCAGCATCAACACCCATACACAAAGATTCTCAATAATGGCGAGAAAGTCCTTGTCGACCCTGAGACTACTACTCAGCGGATGATGTTAATTTTTTACGCCCTTGCCAACGCCGGCGCTTTCTTTGCCGTAGGCACAACTTACGCTGAAAAGTATATTGGGTATTGGCTTTCATTTTTGCTTCCAGGGATTCTGTACTTCCTTTTGCCCATCCTGCTTCTTGTACTCTACAAAAGAACTGTCAAGGTAGAGCCAAAGAAAGATGCTTATAACGACCTCTTCTCCATCATTTGGATCGCTCTGAAGAGAAATACTTGGGGAATGAAGCGTCAGGGGTGGGGCTTTGCCCTAAAGAAAAACACTTGGAAACTCGGAGCTTTGAATTTCTGGGATGGCGCGCGTCCATCTGTCATGCGCAAGGACGGTATTACTGTGTACAAAGGAAAGCCAATCAAGTGGACGGATACCGACGTTACAGATATTCAACGCACCTTTTCAGCTTGTCAAATATTCCTCTACTTCATTATCTACATCCCGAACGACGGTGGAATCGGCAGCCTCCTTTCCGCTCAAGGCTCAACTTTGACCACAGCCGGCGCACCCAACGATCTACTAGCCAATCTCAACCCTCTCATCATCGTAATCACCGCCCCTTTGCTAAGCCACTTCATTTACCCATTCTTGAACCGACACAACATCAAATTCGGCAGAATCTCTCGCATCACTTTCGGTTTTACGCTCGCATGGATCTCCGGCCTCATCGGCGCGTTCGTTCAATGGCGCATCTATCAAACCTCTCCTTGCGGATACGCAGCAACAGGCTGTGCAATTGGCGACGGCGTGTCCCCTCTCTCTATCTGGGTTCAGATCCCCAGCGTGGCACTAGCCGCAATCTCAGAATGTTTCAGCATTGTTACTGCCTATGAACTTGCTTATGCCAGAAGCCCAAAGAATATGAGAGGTCTGACCGTGAGTCTGTTACTGCTTACGAATGCATGTAGCTCTTTACTTGGAATTATCGTCACGCCTGCGATCAAGGATCCATATTTGGTTTGGATTTGGGCCACGCCGGCGATTGCGATGGCGCTTTTGACGGCTCAGTTTTGGTGGTCTTATAGGAGTCTCAATGACGATGAGTACATGACGACAAAGGATGTCGATTTGAATGAGCTTTCTGAACCCACTCCGGCCGGTGACAAGATAGAGGTGACGAAGGCTTGATAATTCGGTTGAGAAAACGTAGCGGCGGTGGATGATATGATGTAGCTGAATTTAGAGAAATGAATGCTTTATCAGCACCATCTAGTAACCACTTTCTCTTTTAGTGTTATCCCAAACCACTTCGGCCTTGAACGATAGCCACTGACCCCAGTTAGCTGTCCAGTGCCGAAATCTCGGGTCTCAAATAAAACCTGCGGTTTACTAGGAATCCTATTTAGCTGACTCATGTATTCCACAGCTGTTGCTGACGCTGGATAAGTAGATCGGGTATAAACAGAGAATTTCGGTGATTACTGTACTGCACCCCGCCAACAATGCTTGCTGACACAAGGCGGGTACTTTGAAATGCAGACGGAATTTCGGTTACTGCTTCCCGGTAATTCCTAAGCTCGATGCTTTGGGTCCTCAGTCTTATGTATCTTCCAAGCTCGTTGTGGCATTACTGTAGTTGATTGATCCCAGTCTTGGAGGGAATCACAATTCCTTCACTCAATTTCCTATTCTAATAGTAACACCGATCCCAAGCGGCCCAAAGTTCCATCCAATCAAAAACTCCCCGACTTTTCGGCGCTGTAATCCCGCCCCCTGTGCACGCATCAGTTCGCCCGATTGATTCGCTAAAGCCCCTATAGTCACGCGCCAAGCGAGCCGGGGCAATAATACACCCGTTTTGCGCACGGAGGCAGCTAATTACAACAACTTACTTCCGCGATCGTGATCGCTTAGCTAAGCCAGGTTCTTATTACCTGGAGACGTCCTTTTCGCTGTGAGGGGACTTGGTTGCATGTCACGACGAATACGGAGGTGCGATGAAAGTCATTCTTACGGGCTCCACGGGGTTTATCGGAAGTGAAGTCTTGCGGCAATGTAGGGAGGATAAGAGGATTACGGGCATTGTGGCGCTTACACGACGACCGTTGGATGAGGAGGTGGAGAAGGATGAGAAGGTTGAGGTGGTTGAGATGAAGGACTTTAATGTTTACTCGGAGGAAACATTGGAGAAGATGGAGGGGGCTGATGCTTGTATTTGGTATTGATCTCTCATTATTATTACTATTAAGACATTGAGAAAGGAACTAATGTTGACAGGTCGATAGGAGATGTCTATTCATTGCCTGAAGTTGAGATCGATTATCCGCTTGCATTTGCAAATGCATTTGGTCCTCGGATCAAGAAGCCGTTTCGGTATGTGCATTGTAGTGGTATACTGGCTGAGAAAGACCAGGGTAAACCTTTGTGGTTCGCGCAAGAAGGTCGTCGGATAAAGGTATCTGATCCCCAAAGATCTCATATGTGTATTGTTAACCTTCGGTGTTAGGGAACTGCGGAATCAGAAATGATAGCCTTCGCAGAGAAAGCAGAATTCCACAACGGTCTCTGGTCAACCTTCATTGTCAAACCCTCCCTTGTCTTGCGGAAACAGCATAGTCTCTTGCCTTGGTTCAGTTGCTGTGCTATGGGGTTTGTAAGGGTTGATGAGTTGGCGGCTGCTATGATTGACATTGCGAGGAATGGGAGTGAGGAACGGGTTGCGCAGAATCCAGAAATCGTTATGAGGGGGAGGTCGGTGTTGGATACGCCCAAGTTTGGTTCGAAGTGGTGTCCTTTGCGATGATGCTTTGGTATTCTGTTTGGACGCTTATGAGGAGTTCTAAGGTTGCGGTTTTATCTTTAGGGAGCATTTCGAGCATGGAGTTGGGGAGGTTTGATATCACTATCCCTACGTTCAACACGGATAGCCAGCCGATGGCAGAATGAGGCAGTACGATGAAATCAGCGCCATGGGCAAACACTCCCCGGGTACAATGTTTGGGCTCTCAGGCTGCAATTTCCAAGACTTCTTGAGCATACCTTTACCATTCTTCTCATGTGGCCAAAGTCGACGTCGCGATCTTCCAACTCCGCAGAGACGGCGAGACTTGAGTATTTGATCATACGCCTGGCACGGAGACGGAAATGGTTTAAAGTCACAGATTGTATCAGACTTGATTGGCTGGTTGATCGGGAGCGGACCTGGTCGGAGGCAAAATTAGCCCGTGTTGCAGCTTGAAGGGGTGCCACGAGGCAATCACGACCAACATCAGCTCAACAAGTTACGAGAAACTCGTCCCGATTTGCGGGGGAAATTCAAGATCCTCCATGAACGTTCCAGAAGCAGATAGATTTCGGTAACTATCTAGTACAGAAAAATGATTCGATTTCGTCAGAACCTTAATTTTGCAACTTTCAAAGGGGATCTTTCGTTTTCAGAATGCCTCGTTTTCGGAACGGAGTTGGTTTCTAAATTAGATTTGTGTCCGGACTCCGTCCCGTACTTTTTACTTCTTGTCGCGAAAAGCGGAAAACTCGAGGACTGAGAGAGCAAATGTTTTTAATACCATGTCAGACGGGGATTTATGTTTTCATTGCCTTGTTTAGCGTCGCCGACACTATAATCTGAAGATTTTCTCCTCAGGAGAAAATGTTTGAAATACCCTGTCTACACTGACATATATTTGAAATACCATGCACCTGTTTAGAATACCATGCCTAGCGTCAGCACCATGCAATTTGGATGCAATTAAGATTATCCAGCTCCCATTACAAACTTAGTTTTACTATTAACTTCATGGACAGTTCCTTGTTTGTTCTTTTTTTAAGCGTTCAGATTCTGGAGCTGCATCCGCATTACATAAAGCAGAAGCGCATATAATTGCCTCTACTAAAAGTCTCGGGTGTTAGTGCAAAAGGAGGGCCTAAAAAGTCGGGAGAGCCGCATTGCAGGCTCTGGAAGCACAACTATAGGCGCCCAGAATTAGAAGTTAGAACTTCAGGCCCTTCAGAGGCCTGAGAGCCTGGAAAGCACCGAATCGAGATCCCCGAATCTAGGCATGGTATTTTGAATATAAATCCATGCTTGACATTGCATTTCAAACATTTCCTCTCTACTCGGGCGTGGTGGTCTCAGAACTCCCGGGAGGAGTCTTTTGTAGACAGCGCTGTAGACTGCACTGAAAGACGCATGAAACACCCGCTGCAAACTTCTACTCTCAATTATAAATAAATAGAAATTTATATGCTGTTTAATTTTCCTATACAATCAAATAATACAACTGTTACTTTTCTATATAAATCTTTTGCTTCAAACAAGGAACTAGAATTAGAGCTAGTAATACCTAGGTAGTTCTAGTAATACCCTCAATAATCCAAAGCCTTAAGAAGCTCCAAACTGCTTTCATGGACGAGTGGGCGGTGGTGGGCGTGGTAATTAAAACATGCGCATGGTATTGAAAATATATCGTGCAAAGGACATCAAATTCGAAAATATCTACTCGGGCTGAGATGAGCCCGACGGTAGTTCTGCGTTCGCTCCGTGGCCGTGGCTATTTATCCAGAAATAGAAATCGCGGCTCAATTATCATCAAACTCGGCAGTTGGTTCTATCTGCACTGAATTCGCTGTGCAGTTCAAATCATCGGGCCACCGTCAGAGACTACTCTCTGCACACAACCTGCACTGCTCGGAGTGAGAACTAGGAACCGGGAAAGGAGCATTTTGATTTTGCCCTAGAGCTGCTTCTCTACACGAGGGAGCGACTGGGAGTGGTCTCCTAAAACCCGCCAACATGCATCTAGCAGGCACAGCTATTCACTCCCAAGCATGCACCAACTAGACAACCATAAAAGGCAGGTCGACTTGACAATTCTATTTTCCCGCTCCAGAATCTTTGGCCCGGAAGGACTGTCCCACTCACTGTCCCACAGATCTGAACTTCATAGTGCCGACTTAGTTAGTATGTTGGCAGCTGACTGATGCATATTGAATCACAAGCGTCCGCGAGATAAAGTCATCGGAGCTCCGTCGAAGACCTCTGCTGTCGATAATTTATTTGCTGTCAATTTAAATAGCAGTCGATGAGGGAGGGAAGTAAATGATGTTTGAGGAAGGATCTACTGTCCCCGACGCCTGACCTCGCAGTCAACGTGCAACGCAACGACTGCTAGACTGTCAGCGCACCATTAACAGTCGAAGCGAGACGGGTATTTAGCTTGTCGGCTGTGTAAGGGAAGGTACAATAATTTATAGTTTTTGAAATGTGCTTCACGACATTTGTCGAACTAGGAGTGCAATCTGCAGGTAGTGAATCCAGATCAACCTTCACCAACGTCTCAATCGAGAAGAACTCTACATATTCTCGATATTTGCGTAGGCTTTTTCTACGCTATGAAAAAGATAATGAGGATGGAGGAAAGAAGGAAGCAAGGAAAGAGTGATGGTGTAAGTTGTCCGGAAGACTTAGCAAGTCAGTAGCAAGGTACAATGGTGACTTTAACCCAAGGAATTTTTCCTATATATAGCTCACACATCACGACTTTCTCCCTGCAAGAAAGGTAAAGGTCCAACAGCATGCCTTACGCGTGTCGCCTTCCTTTGCCTTTGCTTGAAGTTGCACCTTTTCTCAGGTACTATCCGGAGTTAGAATTTTTTTAAAAAAAACGTAAACACTAAGACTCTGCGAAAGCCCCTAAACTTTATCCGAAACATTTAGAGTCAATGAACCACTTCCTGTCAACTTTATACTTGTTCGGTCAATGATACCAGTGAATGATCCAGACCCTCATCTCCAGCCTTCATCCTCATATCAAGAACGTGTAGTCGAATCCTCTTGAATCAAATTTGCGTGTACCAGGGCAGCGTTACCCACATTTAGAGAATTCTTTGCCATCTTCCATCGGCTTATCGACCTCCCGAGTAAGAGAAGCCGTATTTATAGCCTTAAAATCGGATTCGCGATCAAGTGAATCGACATTACAAGCAGTAGAAATACCACCTTGAAGTCGAAAAATGCGAGAGACACCATCATAGAACCAGAAAAGTGACTGCAGACATTTTGCGCGGCAGAATCTGGTCTGAATAATAAGACTGATTCCGGAATGAATTGCGCGAATAATGGTGTAGCGTCCGGTGGCCGCCACCTGCCAAATGCTGATGGTGGCGTTGAGGAGTCGCATTGCTAACCAAGAATGGTAGCCACTTAGGTAGGGTTAGGAGAAGAAGTCAGCTTGGGGGAATATGAAGTTGGGGTTGTGGTTACCGACGAGGAAGGAGTGACAGCAAGCTTTTGAAAAAAACGAAGAGAATGAGACATTCCCTCGTCGCGAGTGCGTCTCTTGATGGCAGCTATTAACGAGAGGTAGTCACAATGATGTTTAAAGAAAAGCACTACCTTCCTCAGAGCTGAAAATATAGAAGGCACGAGACCTCACTCAAGCGCCAAAGCGCAACATTCAGACAAGCAAATATTCCAAGGTGCAGAGATGATCAATTTTTAGGCGCCAATTTTTCCCAGCTCTTCAAAAAGCTATCTGGTATATCCAGCCCTCCCCATACTCTCTCCAATGCAGATGCCAAAAATCCATAATTACAATAGAATAGATATCATCACCAAAAGACACACATCCTTTCAAAAACATGGTCATCGTCTACTCGAGCTCTTCTTCTCAAAAGCCCTCCCAACATCTTTCCGCATCCCAAACCCACTAAGCGCCAACCTCCGTCCAATATTCCCAAAACACACACAAGAACAAAATAACACGCTGAGAATCCATATCCCGCCCTCAATGCTTTCTCGGCTGATGTAGCCGCCGAGATCCATGCCCATGACGCTGATGTCGCTGAGAATTTCGGTGTGTTCGATGGTGGAGTTGGGTTTTAGGCCCGGGGAGGCCGGGCTGGGCATCATGTCTGGGGTTGTGGCGAGGAGGAGCGCGGTGCCTGTTGCGCCGACGGCGGTGGAGAGGATGAAGCCGGGTTTGGAGCGGTCGATTAGGTACCAGAGGACTGGGTTTACGAGGGCGAGTGTGAGGGATGCTTGGAGGGTTGAGGCCCAGGGGAGTTTGCGCTGGAGTTTTGTTAGTATGGGAGTAATAAGAGGAGGAATAGGGGAACATACAATAGCATAGGCAATTCCTACGAAAGCACCTACACTCCTTACCACGGGGGTCCAGTCCGCGCCTAATATTCCATTCGAATCCAGCTCTTCGTCAGACTCTACACTCTTCTTCGGACTCGAGCTTCCCTTCTTCGATGTAAATGGGTAATCTTCCACTGCTTCCTCGAACTTAGATGCAAATAATGTATCAACCCACGGCAACAAACTCCCCAATGCAACTCCAGCTACGCCCCAAAAGACAAGGTATCTCCAATCGTTCCTCGGTTTCATGATACCCTCTACCTGAAATGGAGCCAGCTGCCTCTCATCATGCAAATGCCGTACCAAAACTCCATACCCCATTCCCATACCAAACAACAATATGCTCCTTAACGCCAACGAGAATACGACATATAATTTAGACGGCCGAACCGGCGGAGGCGCCTGCGACGGCCGGCGCATAGGAGGCGAGGAGGGGCCATTGAGTGGCGTCTGGGTGCCTGTCCCCCAGGGCGTCGAAGGCTCGCCGTATTCTGAGTTCGAGTAGCCGGTGGGCGAGTATATCCCTAGAAGGGTGGAGGATGTGAGGTTGAGGATTGAGTGGGTTCGAGAGGGGGTTTCGTCTTGGCCGTCTGGGCCGAGGAGCGGGCTGGGAGGTGGGAGAGCTGCTGTGTTTTGATCGTAGGGTCTGCGGGGAGTAGGGCGATGGATTTTGGGGCTGGTAGAAGACATATTCTAGGATTGTGTTGTTCTCTGGGCGTCTCGAGATCGAGGCAGCTGCTTGTTGATGGTCTCTTCTTGTAGGGGCTTTCAGCCTCCGATACTTCTGCTTTGGTGAATCCCGAGACTCAGCAGTCGTTGTACAGCATGTGCAATTGGCAATTATTCCCTCAGATAGTAGCACCGTATGGCGTTGTGTTCCTCGTGCTCCGTGTGACCGATGTCTCGAGTCGTGTGCTCCCAGCAAGCTTATATGTACAAGGAAATGAAGCGCCTCAACACTTTTCACGTATGTGCATGTGCGGGTCAAACGGTGAGAAACGAGAGACTGTGAAGGCAAGAGAATCCGGATTCCTCGCACATGTGAATATGAAGAAAGAGGGAGAGTTTCAAAGTGGGGACGGCGACGTTGGGGATAGGATGTGGATTTGGCAGAGCTTCTTCCACCTCATCCAGACGCGCAGCTAATTGGCGATGTTCGGTGGTCATAAGGCCTTCACATGCTTCTCGTCTCATGTGGAGAGAGCAAAGCGGCGCTGTTTTATGCGGGTTTTCTAGGCTTAAAAAGTTTGATATCATTGCCGCTTTTCTCTTGGCCAAGAATGCTAGCATCGGTGTTTTGGTCCCGTTCAGACCGACATTGGCTAAGGATGAAAGAGGAATAGTGAGAACTCTTACGCAAGTAAGAGGCGAGCGAATACGATTTCACTCCTTCACATATACTTTTGTGATCCTCCTACATCTCTCAAACGGCATCACATTTGAAAGTCTGTCGATGTCGATATCATTACATCCAAATAATGCTCGCCTGGAGCTCAGTCTCGGTTTCGGTAGTGTAAAACTCAATGCGGCCTATTCTTGAAGATCTAAGATCTGACTCTCTAGGTGCATATTGGGATGCTGTCATCCTGCATATTTCTCCCAATCACTGATCTCTAATAAATACACCTGCATTGAAAAAACGTCGGTATCAATGCAGGTAATTCTCAGGGGTAGAATAACCGAGGGGAGAATCCCATTTCGTACTTTCAATCTTTTAAACTTTGATAATTTTGCATGGAAACAAGCGGAGAAGCCAACATAAATGCTACTTCGCATTGGTAATTGAAGTCATTTTGCCCACTTGCTCAGTTGCCCTCTATCCTAGACTTTTCTTTTCAATTTGCATTCTTTTAAATTTCACCCCCCGATGGACTTCAAGACACCGATTCCGGTCCCTCAGCCCTCCATGTCCTTCGTTTCTGCATCTTCCTTTCACTCCATAGCCTTATCAGTCTCGTTTCATCTAGCCTATTCCTCAACCTCTTTCAGCCATATGCCAACCCTCTCCTTCCTCTCTCCTAACTCAGAACTCTCCTCTTCCCTCTCGTCATCTTCCCGTCCCAGCGTCCTATCATCATCCAAATCACACTCTGAAATCTCATCCGTATTACACCGCCTCCCTTCCTTTCTCGGTAGTGCCACATTTTCTCGTCCAGGCACGCCCATATCCTCCTGTTCTGCTCCCTCGGGGTAAAATAGTCTCCAGATATATCCTGGGGCCAAGATGAAGATCACCATGATACCGAAGAAGAACGTGTTGATGAATTGCGCGAAGCTGAGGGCGAAAAAGAGTGCGAGGACGCCAAGACCGCGGCTTAGGTAGGTAAATCCTCGGACGCAGATTTCGCGGGGTGTGAGGCGAGAGGGAGTAGTTCCGCCAGTGGACGTATTGGATGAGGGGTGAGAAGTCATGGCGGAGGTATGTTTGGTGTTTCCATTTTTCTTGGGAAGGGAGAAGTCGATAGATAGCAACGAAGCTTCACGATTGCAGAAATCGCCCCTTTGGTCCGCTGTGATTCACGAACAGCACACACGGTGGCAAAACGATTCACCAAGACGTTGGTGTTTGCGTCAAAAAATTTCTTCTTTTGTGACTCAAGTTAAAAATTTCTGGAAAGTTGCCACTGCCTCCCCCTTTTCACGATCTCGCTTAGCACTTGTACAAGTACAATGTAAATTCCCATTTCCATTGCAAGTTTAAGTCTTTCTCCAATTTAAAGCTTTGAACTCCTGAGGGGAGGAACCGAGGATATTCGTGCATTCAACATGAAGCTTCCAGTGTCTTCTATTTAGCTTGGACGGCAAAGAGTGGAGCACACGACCGATTACCAGCACATTTTATCCCATTCATCTCTCCTCAAAAGCCAAGGTCTCTCGCAGCACGAGGATAAAATTACACCTGAAATTCAATGCGCTGGCAGAAAACACTTTCAAAATGGTATTTCGCCGTTGATGGGTTCTTCCTTATTTATTATCGTCGGCGTGGTCATGGTTCAACATTCACACAGAACATCGAGTTGTCATTCACAAAAATAGCCCATTAATCGATCTCTAAGGTTTATGTTGCACATCGAATGATATTTAACAGGTTTAACAGATCTATAAACTACAACTTGTTGGCGAATAGCGTCATTGCTTACATATGCACGGCAATATTTCAAGGACGAATCAATATAGCGAACCGGCTGAACATCGCCATTTTCTCGTCATCCCATATATCGTAAAATAAGCAAAATGGCGTCGTCAAACTCGAGTTTTGACCCGCCATCTAATGCTTGACTTCCCTTGTTCGGAAATCACAGGGTACTGGTGTTTGATGTTGGCACGCTCCTGACATGCAGCCGCGATTGAAGATACCTATATCCCTCATCAGCACTCAAATTAAAGAGGAAGAAAAGGAAGTGGGGTTTCATACCATCCAATTCAATTCTTTCTTAATTCTTGGCTCTCGTTGAATACCAATCGATCCAGCTCATGGGTCATGAGGGGGTAGCTGTCTACATCGAGCTCGTCGAGATGGCCGTAATTCAGACGCCACCGAAACTCGGGATTCCCACGAGGAAGCGAGCCAGGTCTTTAGAAGGACAATGGTATATCCCTAGGCTACTACTCCATGAGTCTGGTGCATTAAACTCCCATGGAGTCATTCACCTCCAAACTAGCTCAAACATCCCGACATCAAGCACCGCCAACATTTCCAACCAAGCCAGGAAATCTCGGCAATTCCTAATCCGGATTATACGAATCCCTCTTCATTACTTTCCCAGGGATAATTCCGTCGCTTTCCAGTATTGATAGGCATACTACTTAACCGATCGAGAGCATGGCTTTGTTGGGGTTGGTGAAGGAGGAGTTTGCGCGCTGCGAGGCTGCATACTAGGATGTTGCATACGACTAGGTTGTATACGAGAATGGACATTAAAATTCTGGGAGCTGTGATCGAGAAAATTTAGGAGTATTGAAGAAGTAGAGGGTAGGAAGGTTTAAAATTTGAGGTTGAAGGACGTCGATGGGGCTGCGAGGAGGCGAACCTCGTGATCCGACTAGCAACGACACTACTCGGTGAGGATTCAGCCCCAGGCAGTTGGCCCACTTGAGCACAATGTGAACCATACTAATTAAACTAATTCTCGGTCACTTCTGAACGTGCAAGGTTTAGTTATTTCTTTAATCATTATTCCAAGTTCAGATGCTCGGGCAGTTCCAATCCGGATTAGGAAGGAGATGCCAAGTAGAGTTGCTAGATCACACGCAACTCAAATTATGGTGTAAAAATCATAAAGTCTAAGAAACCCTATAGAAGGTGAGTTTATCTCATTGCGAAGATAACACTTCTGTGCACATAATCTTTGAAGTGATGGGGATCATTTGCCTCGCTTGAGTCAAGTCTAGTGCCGGCAACTTCATGTCCCTGTCTGTGTTTGTCTACCGGCATATCATTGAGCGATGAAATTGATAAAGAATATAGCTCTCTAAGTTGATTAGGAGTTATTCCTTGCTATCGTCATCAATCCTGTTCTTTCGCCCACGAACCTAGTGTTGAAAATATCCAAACCTCGAAATCTATTTGCAAAGAGAATCGCCCAGCAGACTACCGAAGTCTATCGGAAAACGATCGATATATTCTCCACCCAGTGAACATTTCAAGATCGATGAATCGTTCTTTGTTGGTGTCTCTGGCTGGAGAATAAGTCAATCCACCAATCACACGAGCGCATACCACCCCGAAATCACAACCTATGCTCTGACACGTATTTTGCGGGGTAGCGAGGACGGGTAAATCTCCAGCCAAGACGGAAACGATAAAAAGGTGTACCTCCCTCCGAACATGCCCTGAAGTACTCAGATAAAAAGACAAGTGTTGCAAATAGAGAGAGATGTGACACGATCTAGTCTGTCTTGGCAAGAAAATAAAATCGCCCTCTCGTGGAAAATTATGAAGAATAGACGGAAGAAGTTCAGACTATTAATCCATCTTGGCTTTTATCTTAACCTCCAAGCCATTGCTTCCTTGTCAAACCCAAGGCTTCCTCTGAAAAACAAAAACTCCGTCTTGACAAAGTGACTATCAATCCCTACGATGTCTGGCTGGAGAAAACATTAAGTTAAGCTTTTCCACATTTCACTCGAAACATTTCGCACTATTTTCATAGTTAGAATTGCTCCCTTGAAGGAAAATCATTCTCACCCATTCTCCACTTGATAAAATTTCTTGGACACAAAATGTTTCTCTTCAATATCATTTTTGCTTCAGCTCTTGTAGCTACAATCGATGCCGCTGTTCTTGAGGCACGGGCTACAAACACAAATCTCCAAACTGTCTTTCCTGCATCAACTGGCACCTCTGCCTTGTCTGCTGCGAAGACCATCGCAGCTTCTGCAACCTTCGATGGAGCAATGAAGAAATTTGATCGCAGTGGTATGTGCCATATTACTCCAGTGTATGCTTGTACGGTCATTTTGTGAGTACTAACAATTGTTCCAATAAGTCTCTACCTGCAACGACCAAGCTGAAGGAGGCGACTCAGACGCGGTTTTCGTTCTTCAAGCCGGAGCCGTTCTCTCCAACGTCATCATCGGTCCCAACAACGGCGAAGGTGTTCACTGCCTCGGCACTTGCACCCTGAACAACGTCTGGTGGGTCGACGTCTGCGAAGATGCCGCGACTTTCAAGCAATCCTCCGGAACATCCTACGTCAACGGCGGCGGCGCCAAATCTGGCACTGACAAGATTCTCCAGCACAATGGTGGAGGAACTGTGGCCGTGAAGAACTTCTGGGCTGATACTTTCGGAAAGCTGTACCGGTCTTGTGGGAACTGCAAGACGCAGTATAAGCGTACTTCGACTTTCACTAATGTACACCTTTCGAATGGTGGTGTTGTTGCTGGTGTGAATACGAATTATGGGGATAAAGTTACCATTAGTAACTCTTGTGTTTTGGGCACGGATATTTGCTATAAGTATACGGGCAATAGCAATGGAGGCGAGCCACCGAAGACTGGTAGCGGGGCTGATGGAACGTATTGCGTTACATCTGGTGTTAAGACTAGTGGATGCTAGGCTCATCAACATTCAAGTCACAGAGGCGCTCAAACGAAATGGGCACTGAAAATTGGCGAGGATAGTTCTGACGCGGGAGCACTCCATTTTTTGTATATAATTTCACATATCTGTCCATAACTTCACACTTTTGACCTTTGGGGAATCTGCAGTCCAAATCCTGGCAGATCAAAGCTTCCTCGTCATCTATTGCACAAAGTTTAGATAAGACTCAAGGGATGCTTCATGATTCTTTCCTCGTCGGGCGGCTCTAGGGGTCGTTTGCGCTCCCAGTTGCACCATCCCACTTCTCATTGGCTGGGCTGGCACATGAGAGCTTTCGTAAAATTATATCATTACGGATATGAAATATTATTGCATCTAAATTCTAACGAGATTGGTATAACCTTACAAATGAAACGTCGGTTGCAAATTTTGCTTCAAATTAGCACGGATACTGCTAACTTCGTAGGATCCATCACCCTATACGCAACTATCTGATCATCCATTTGCTGACTGTGACCATTGAACTTGACACCTAAATCTAGCAAGTCATCGTAGAGCTTTTTGGATGCGTTTTCGATGCTTTCCCACTTCTTAGGATCTAGTGAATTCTTCTCTCTTGCTTCATCCTCTAAGTCCCTCGCATAATTCACGAGAGTCTGATCTTCTGCTACGGAATAGCTGAGCATGTATGGGATCTGCGAGCTCATAAGCCATACATGTGGATGCTTGACGGGCAGGGCTTTGATCATGTCTTTTTCGGTGTAGGCCATAAGAGCCTCGAGTGATTGAGGGAGTGGAGCCATAAGAGAGGCCGGCTTATTTGGCACGAAAGACATGTAATAGTTTTGCTGAAGGCACAGGAGTATTAGCAGAGGACTTGTTAAATTTTCAGGACTATACAAAAACACTGTTCCAGTTCACGTACCAAGTAGTTGACTGAGTTATGCTGAGGTGATGCGATATGAATACACATAACAACAGTACTGACCAGCTCCTCCAGTGTATTTAGTTCCGGAAACGAAGGCATCTGACCTCCTGTTGGGCTACGCATTTCCGAAGACCACGTCCTAAGTGCTTTGTCGGCTACGACGTCGGCGTCTGAGGAATAAAATGGTTTGAGGGCGCTTTCAACAAAGTCGTGGAGTACTTGCCACATGAGAGGCATGTTTCTAGCCCATGCATAATTGTGGAACTTCTTGTCGTTTAGCTGGGAGAGTGGAAAACCGCGACTCTTGAGATCGTTTGGAATGTAGTGAGCTGTCCAATCAAACCGTTTATAAGCATCGAGAATGAAAGCATAAGACTGGGCGGTGGTGAAGCCGTTGATTTTAACTACTATCTTAGGTACCAAGATACTTCGAGCCGCCGAATTCAAGGACAGGGTTTTGAGCCTATAATCAGTTAGTGAAACTTAATTGATGTATCATTTATCTCAGAGGGTGATTCCTGCATACCACTGCAACACAGGGGAGTCAGTTATTTCCTGTTCAAGAAGGTTTCGGGAGTATTATTTCCTCTTTGGGGAGCGCATGGAGTAAACCGGAGTACATAAGATGAAACTGAAAGTGATTAGGGAGCATATGAACAAAGGCCCAGAGTTGCTTACGTGAGGCTCCAAAAGCGTGTGAATAATGTGGGTTGCAGGAATTGAACGTTGAGCTGCCACAATAGTTGCCTCTTCAATAAAATGACAATCATTTAAATGGATGGCAAGTTCGTGACGAGTCCAATCAGAAACTTGATTGCAAAGTTTTGCGAATCGCCAAGGCCAATCGTTTGCTTCCCCAACCGTTGAATCCGTTGACTTCAGTCGTCTGTTGAAAATTACCACGGAATTTTCCATGTTAATGCGGAAGTCGATGACAATTGCTAGAGGATGAAGAACACCAGTCGACGGAAGATGGAACAAAGTTACGGCGGCACATCCAAAGCGCTCCTGATTATTAGAAGTGAGCACAGCATCAGCTGGGGCCCCTACGGCCTCGCGAAAATAGCTGTAATCTTGAATATAAACCGAGCCTGCTTCGGAATTAACAAGAAGTGCCTGCATAGCCTGATTATTCTGGCGTTTTGCTTCCGCTGCGAATCTTGATATCCACTCAGCTGACGCCAACGTGATGGTGGCAGGGTTTGGGCCGGTGAAAGACTGCTGCGCGAATACTGCATCTGTAAACCAATCAGAACGATTGGCAATGCTTGTTTCTTCTCCAATATTTTTCCTTTGGAGACGAAGTGCGTTGTTACTGGTTTCCAAAGCTGCCATAATGTTTTGTATAGGTCTACCGTATAGATAGTTGGAAAGGCGTGGTGGAATTATTGGAATGAAGCTCGCGATCGAAACATCTATGAGCCTCTGCAAGTCGAAAATCTTGAAAATTCCAACTTCCGCATTCTTAGGTACAATTGTTAGACACGGAGGATAAGAAGGGTTGGTGGTCCCTGGCTCCTGCCATTGGTAATCCTGTACTTGCTTCTGGAAAGGCGTTTCAATGGGTCTAGTCGACGGCTCTAGTTGAGCGTGCTCAAAATAGTCACCGAAGCTGAAATTGCAAGATGTTAGATGTGCTGCCTAATGAACAATAGTAATTTGGAAGTATCACCTGGTGTCAGCGAGTTGTACAAGTCTAACTAGACCCGGATGCGCGTCTGAAGCTTCGATTTGGGTGGGCCCAGTCTTGGGCCCGGCACTCCTGCTTGAAAATATCCTCGTCAATCGATTTGTTCCCTTTCGCTGAGGAGTAGGAGGAATTGAAGGTATTGGTGTTGTGTCATCTCCCGAGGCTTGTGGTACAGGCGTTGGAGGAGGGGGATCGCTCGAGGTCGCATCCTTTCGACGAGTTTTGGCCTTCAGGAGGCGAACAAAATCTTTGACCAAATCTTTCGTCGACATCTTGAGGGAATACTATCAAAGGTGGAGGACCCTGTTGCAAGCTGGGAAACAAGTCATAGAAATAATCCCAGCAAACAGCTCCATGTCTCAATTGAGAATGTGGAATGGAGAGGAGCATGAACAGCATTTTCTGTGGTGCAAAAGTATGTTTGGAAAATCATAACAACAGCATTCCACGCCGACGGTTGGCAGGAATGCATTCAAACTATCTTGAGCATAAAATACCCAGATCGAGCCATAGACTTCTAGCATAATTACACTCTGAACTGAACACCCGTTTATGAACACGAGAACGAAGGATTTCTAAGGATACATGAGGAATCCTGGTAACGTTCTATTATATTTATTCTACCAGAGCGATGGGACAGCCGCCGTAATTACATTGTTGGACCCTTCCTGGGGATGGAATGTTCGGCTTGCGGGTAATTTTTTCGGCTTCACCCGCTAGCCCAGCCCCGGCGGCGGACGAAAATCGATTGCCATCAAGCTTTTTCAAAGACTTAGAGGCAGTCAAGAAACTACGCTACACGTGTTTCGTTTGAATCAGGACGAGATGATAAATTTTCGACGCCGGATGCGGAGTTCCACTTGACGTCAACAAAACCGAGGTGTACCCAGGTAGCCTAACCCTGTGCGTGGTGACGCCCTTCGCTTGACTTGATATTCCGAACCTATAATTCAATATTAAAACCTAACCCTTCAAAAATCATCCCGAGGTTTGAGCAACTTCAACCAATTCTGCTTCTCTCTCGGCCGATACTCACCGCCAAGATGACTGCACAAGGCCCGGCACCCGGCGAGACTAGCCTGAAAACTTTACTGTCGACCCTCACCACAAGGTTGGACCCTGAGACATTTGTCTTCCTCACTCTTCCAACAACGCAAACCCCTCCAGACTCTCTACAAACTCACATGCTATTCAAAGAGGTCGAAGGCATTACTATTATCACGACAAAATCTTCTGCTGAAGCTCATGGCTTGGAGTACACTTTCCCCTGCAGAATGGTAACGCTGAACATCCACTCGAGCCTCGAAGCTGTGGGGTTCATGGCTGCAGTTACCAAGAAATTGACCGAGAAGGGTATTGGATGTAATCCCGTGAGCGGATACTTCCACGATCATTTGTTCGTACCAGCTGGGCGGGAGGATGAGACGTTGGAGGCGCTGAGTGCATTGGCTGCTGCTGCAAAATCTGGGATTGAAAATTGATGTCTGGGTTCGGAAACTGGGAGGTGCTAGTGTTTCAAGAGACCAAATGTGATTTGGCAATGGCCATGGCATGGTACAACAGCAGATTGGGACTTTGAGATTCTAGAAGACTGCTCTAAGTCTAAAGTCTAACAATGAGTACAGAACGAAAATGAACCTCAACTTCAGCACTCAATTTATTATAAAATTGCCTCACGATGAGCCTCAATCTTCCATTAAGGATCATTGATATTGTGCAGCTCCATCTCAAGCGCCCAGATTGCCGAAAATATACGAATAATAATTGCGATAGTAAACCCCTGTGTGCTACAACCCGGGCTCTGAAGACATGGACTTTCACTTGTTGACAACACCTTCTCTGAGCAAACGATAGCCTCTCTAACCCAATACGATCATCTCGCGGCTCATCTCATGCTCGTTCATTGAAGTGAACAAGGTGGGATGTGAGGCCTCGCCGAGATACTTGATTGTTGGCGCCCATCGAAAGATATTCCGAGCATCTTTGTCTAGCGTCCATTCAAAACACGACCCTGGGTGAAATGCAACAGCTAGGTCAAGCTTGTTACTGTAAGGAATATTTGAGTCAACATGACTTCTTTGACTCTCGTTGAGGAATATGAGGATAAGAGAGTGAGGAAGGTGCAGATTCAAAAGGGGCTGGGGAATTGCGGCATCGGTCCCTTTGATACCCCGCAAACAGTTATTCGCATTGCAAAAAGCGCGTTTCAAGATAGTACCTGGCGCTCTGCGGTGTGATATCCATGAATACGAATATTTGGTGACACCATTATGGTGCCCATGCAAAACTGTCAGCCCAAAGAAAACCAACGAAATCTTCATATTTAAAGATTAAATCCGACAGTGTGATATTCAAGTGGTAATACAGAACTAATTTGAATTGAAGGAAATGTACTGATGAGACAGCTCCAAGAGTATACGGAGGATGATGTTATAGAGTTCTCGGAAATTTTGCTCGTGGTCCACTTGACCCAATGATTGCAGCATGTTCATAGATTTAAGCAGACAACGATCTTTGGCAGTCCAGATCGTAGTTTATAATATCACAACTTCCCTTCACATCATACTCTTTAACCAACAGCACAAATATGTCTTCCTGTTCTGATTTCAGCAGGCCCTCGACAGAGTCATCGTTGAATCAAAGAGGAAATCGGTAACGACGCAACGATCAACTTCTGACAGGCTTGAGAAAACAGAGATTTCATACCAGTGGTAAATCTCCTAGCCCAATGGTGAGCACGATTTCCAATAGCTGATGATAAAGCGAAAACGAGAATCGAAGGCTGGCTGAGAGGTAGAGCTTAGGTGACAATTTCCGGATGCGGCTTTAGCGCCTCGACTCCGATGGCCTGGTAGTGTGCAACAAGGGCGAATCCGGGGTGCAGGCACGGAAAATATAACTCTTCTCGCCTGTTGTGAGCATGGGACCTGTCAACACCCCAGGATTTAAAAGGGAAACTTCACCCATCGGTCAAACATGGACCGTGCTGACCCGGAATATTGAACGTGGCTTGCTGGACCATGGGTTGAGAAAATCTTGGCAGCGAAAATGTAACCTTGTCCCGCCCGGGTGAGCCAGTCCAATCAACCGCACGTGGGTACGGGCATGGGTGGTGGAGATTAATGTGGCGCGGGGACGGGAAAGGTCAGCAAATTTCGGCTCCGCTGAAAGGTGTGGCAGTTTCCACCGAAACGGTTCTCCCGCCATCTTGACAGATTCTTGACGTGACACTTGAGAGAGAAAAAAGTTGTTATATGTTCTTCTAGAATAGCCATCAAAGACGCTAAAAAACTTGATGTTAATTTTGCAGTCGCTCTTTTGTACGTCACTTTTTATTCAGAACTCCTGCCTGCGAAGCCGGATTGTTTGTTCAAAAAGTATCCCCTTATTAGGATACGTTCAAAATTCAGACCCAGCATCCAGCGGCTTTTGCGCCCATACGACATGGCTGAAGAGCATGAATCAGCATTTTTCCAAAGAGACATTTCACAAGAGACTTACAAGTCGTGTAGCGCGTGTATACGCTTGTTGCAGAGGGCTTTTCTTACAGATGGTAGGAATGCCAGAACTTCTTCGGGAGACCAGCCTCGAGCATTGGTGAATGCACGTAGAGATATTGCCTCCAGGCCTTCGAGGAACATAGATAGATCGCAAGCTCCAATTTCCTTCTACGACAAAAAGTCAGTAAAGAGACGCAGGCTAGGCCGAGCAATGTTGCATACCATTCTCCTATCCTTGGGCCACAATCCCACTGGGATTGGCAAAAGCTGATGGTTCACATTCACAAATCCGGCATCTTTCACCCATTGCTCCAACTTTGGTCCCGGCTCTGGCTCACGACCAAATACTTTTATTGCCGCAATCACCTCGTCAGTCCAAACGTTTGGCGGACTGCCGGGGACGAATGTTCCGTCGGTAGAGTAAAATTGCATATCGAAATCCTGGAATTCAACCCAGCCTCCTGGCTTGGTAAATTGAAACGCCTGTCGCATGAGTTTTGGCCAATCGACTATAGATCCCGCGAGATATCGACAGTGAATAAAATCATATGGACGAGAGAAAGCCCAAGGGGCTTCGATGTCGTCGACCTCAAAGGACACATTAGGAGGAACACTGGAGTTTGTTAGTTATGGTGGCGCGAAATAGTCAGATAATTCCGCACAGAGTTGGTTGAACAGGGCTGAGGTCATTTCCGAGTACCTGCCAGGATTTGTTAGATTTCCAATCTCATAAGTTTAATGTAAATATTTCATACTTGTGCTGATGGGTAGGCATCGCCTAGTAGTTTTATGATTAGCTTTCGCTTTCCAATATGAGAGGAGTGTTGATTAACAAACCCATTTCGATAGCCCAAATTCCGGTACCTGTTCCAAGATCAAGAATTCTCTGAGGATTGTTTCCAATGGGTGCGAAGTGCAACCTATCGTCACACCTCAGCGTTAACAGATGGTGAAAGAGATCAAGACGGTCCATTTCTTTCTGGTTTCCATTAGCTTTTGTGATTAATCAGAAGCCATCCTGATGCGAGAAATCTCACGTCGTCATTGGGAAGAAAATATTCTTTGGAAAGTCAGTACAACTACACCATAATTGAAGTTGAGGGGCTTTCTTACTAGTATCGTCTTGAGCATGATATCTTCGGCCATTTTCGTATTTGAAATTGATCACACTTGAGTTTAAAGAGGCCGTGAAACTTGCTCTTTTTTGTATAATTAGCAAAAGAGTTTTAACTAGAAGTCGACGACTCACATTTCATCTCCGTACGATGAATCTGTATCATCAGATCCCCTAGCATCTGACGATGAGGCGTACTTTATGGTGTCAGATTATCCTCGTAAAGATTGCGAGCTACTCACATCTTCCGCCTCAATATCTTGCGGGATTTCTGGGGCATCATGTGCCGCAGGCGGGCCTTGCACTGCAGGACCTGGTTCCTGGGACGTTCCGGTATTGCTGGTACCGGCAGCTTGGGTGGTGGTCGCATCTTGTTCTGAATTCAGTCCATGTTGCGCACTCGGAATTTCGACCTCTGATTCGGTTGACTGCGCCGGGATTGTTGTCGGCGCTTCCCCGGTTTTGATGTCTGGAATCGGAGCAATATGCTGTTCGTGAACCGCATTATTCTCGGCGTCCTTACTAGACTGGGCCATTATCTATGCGATCTATGAACTTGCTTTTGTTGACAAATTGACTAGTCTCGCGGCGGTGGTAGTTCAATTCGAGAAGTCAATTGGGGAAAAAATTCTTAGCGGAATCGATCCACCTTTTAATTATAAAGAGTCGGAAACTGCATTTTACCCGGATCACACTCCCGTTACCAGATCCTGGGCCTGACAGGAGCCAAAACCTCCCATCCTTGATGTTACACGGTCCCCTGTATGCCCCGCAGTGGATAACGCAGAACAGGGTTACAATCAACGCCGAATCCACAATTCTCCGGGAACTATCCCGCTTTCAATTCAACGCTATCTGTCGCATTACTTGAAAGAATTCCGTTCGAGTAACGCGCTCTGCTTCCTTTTGTACTCCTGTCCTACGTGAATTCGCAGAGAGGCGCATCCGCCGTCGAGGAATGGCTTCCGACACGATGAATTCGGATTATGCAGATATCAGGTTCCTGCTGGGAACCACATTCAGCTCTATCCTTGCATACATATCCTTCAAATATATTTACAGACTGTACTTTCATCCACTTGCGAAGTTTCCAGGCCCAAAGCTCGCAGCGATATCGCACCTCTACGAAGGCTACTACGATGTCGTCAAAGAAGGAAGATATATATTCGAAGTCGAGAAAATGCATCAAAAATATGGTGGGTGGCAACTCGTTCCACCTGCCCAAGTTTCGATCTCCTGACGTTGATTCTGCCTACAGGACCCATCGTGAGAATCGGACCAAACGAGGTGCACATCCTAGATGCCGAATACTACGAAAAATTCTACTCGCAAACCAACAACAAAGTAGACAAGGACCCATGGTTTTACTCAATGCTTGGAAACCCTCAGGCGACTTTCCCAACGATAAATGCCGACGTGCACAGGCTCAGACGACAGTCTTTGGCGCCTTACTTCTCCGTGGCTGCGATTTCTAAGATCGAACCCCAGATTCATGTGCTGGTAGGCCGCTTGGCTGATCGTATGGCTGCTTGTGCAGAGAAGGACACTGTCATTCCCCTGTTCTACTCTTACAGATGTATGACGGTAGACATGATTTCAGAATACGCGTTCGGGAAACAATTGGGCCTTCTAGACCGTGAAGATTGGGGCGAATCATTTTACTCCGCTTGGAGAGCTCTATGGGCGCTTTCAGGCCTCATTCGCCAATTCCCGATGATCATGGACATTTTCGATGCGATGCCTCGCTGGGTACTTCAGAGGGTCAACCCCGGCGCGTTGGAAGTGCTGGATATGAAAGACGCGACTGACCAGCAGATGAAAACGATCTTGGATGCGGACCCGAAGATTTATGGCGAGAGGCCTTTCCCGACGGTTATGTGGGAAGTCGCAAAATCCCCAATACTCCCTCCCGAGGAAAAGACATTCAGAAGGCTTGCGACGGACGCGAACAGCATTCTAGCTGCGGGATTTGAGACCACTGGGAACGTGCTCACGCTGATAACCTACCTGGTGTTGGAGAACAGCGAGGTCCATCAGAGGCTGAGACGTGAGCTGGCAGATGCAATCCCCGACAAAAACAAAATCCCATCGTGGCAGGTCCTCGAGAAGTTGCCTTTACTTTCTGCTGTTGTGAAGGAGAGTTTGAGGTAAGTGCTACTGTAGTCTAAAGATGTTGTGCGACGGCGGAAAGAGAAACCTGACCGCTAACTTTTGTTGTGTCAGATTGGCTGTTGGTGCCTTCTCCCGCCTCCCACGTGTCAATCCAAAAGAACCTGTGCAATATGAGCAGTGGTCAATTCCACCAGGAGTAAGTTTTTTAACGTATTTTCCAAATTTGCTGACTAACATTGTATTTGTAGACCGCGATCGGAATGTCGAATCTTTTCATCTCCATGTCTCCTGAAATTTTCCCATCCCCGAAACAATTTAACCCAGATAGATGGGGCCTGCCAAATTCACCGCAACGCAGACGATTAGAGCATTATCTTCACCCATTTGGAAAAGGTCGGTCCTCCTGGTTTTCCTTACTCGTATCTTTGCTAAGTATAACTTTCTAGGGTCTCGTATGTGCGTGGCACAAAATATGGCATACGCCGAGCTCTACGTTACGATCGCGACGATCATTCGACGATTTCCAAATCTGAGAGTATGGGACACCACTAAAAGAGATATGGAATACGTTCATGACTACTTTGGTGGGATGACAAGGCATGAGAATGGCGGACTGAAAGTGAAGGTTGGATAATGGTATACTTTGAATGATCCCACCTACCACCGAACCCTGAACATAGTCTTGGAGAAACATAGTCTTGGAGGAGCATATACCCAGAAGTAGGATTTATTTTCATATTAATGCATAATGTTCAGATTATCAACCCATCTAAGGCGACAAGTCTTATTTGAAGTCGATTCCTTGTCCCTAGGGGGCTCATTCGCTTAAGAAAAGGGGCAGCGCTACTTCATAGTCGCCGCCGACCGCCGGTTTTCCAGAAGCACTACACCATGACGGCGCCAGATAGTCACTGAAGCTATCGAGACTTCAATTTCTCCATACCGTGACGCCATCTCTGAGTCGCGACCCACCGCATGGCCAGATTTCTTGAAGATTTGTTGAATACTGATTCATCTCTCGATCCCGCAACACTGACTTTAGCACTCGTTCTCACGGTTGACCTCCTTAATCTGACACATTCGATGTATCTAGCTAAGAGTAATGCCGCAACCCCCAACGCCAGAGCTCCCTCTGACTGAATACCCAACCGGTCGATCAACAGGATCACAATACAACGCGCCCTCTCAGCACCCATCTCAATCCCACCCTCCAACACAAAATGGCACCCTTCCCTCCCCCTCCGCCAACAAGCAACCCGGCGGCCGCCGTCGCAAAAGCCCATCCTCCCCCAGACCAACCTCCAACCCCACCCATCTACACACCGCCGGCAAATTCTATGCCAAGCTCCTCACCTACGGCACAGGCACCCGCTACAGCATCTACATCCTCCCCGTCGCGCTGCTCCTCATGATCCCCGTCATCGCCGGCGCGACGCTCGTCTCCTCCAGCAACCCTAAAATCGGCGGCGTCCGCGTAGTCTGGTTCTTCACCTGGATTGAAGCCGTGTGGCTGACGTTGTGGGGTACGAAATTAGTTGCGAGGTTACTGCCCGGTGTATTCGGGTTTTTTGCTGGGGTGGTAAGTACGGAGACGAAGAAGTATGTTAGGGTGCTGGAGAATTTGAGGGATGTGATTGCGGTTGTGGGGTGGGTTGCTGTGAGCTTTGTGTTGTATGAGGTGCTTTTTAGTACGAGTGCCGAGGGGAATACACCGTATGGATGGACTGGGGTTTTTAAGAAAGTACTGGGGGCGTTGCTGGTAGCGAGTATTATTTTTTTGATTGAGAAGGTGTTGGTGCAGCTTGTTAGTGTGAGTTATCATGCGAGGTCGTTTGATATGAGGATTAAGGAGAGTAAACGGTTCGTGTTTTTGTTGGGGGTGTTACTTGAGGCGAGTAGGAAGATGTTTCCCTTGTATGGGAAGGACTTCTTGGAGGAGGATGTGGAGATTCATAATTCTCTGGAGGGCTTCGTTAAGCGGGGACGTTTGGGGAATTCGAGACATAAAGTACTAAGGGGTTTGGGGAGAGCGAATAGGGGGGTTCATTCTGTATTTGGGAATATTGGGATGGAAATCAAAGGAAGAGCTAGTTTTCCGGGACGCTCGGCCGAGTCTATGGTTTCGGAAGCGCTTGATAGAAAGGCGGCGGCGAATGCGCTTGCGAGGAGATTATGGCTGTCTTTCGTTATGGAGGGGAATGATGCGTTGCATCAGAGTGACATTGAGGAGGTATTGGGTGAGGGAAATCAGGAGATTGCCGAAGAGTGTTTTCTCATGCTAGATCCGGATGAGAATGGGGGCGTGAGTGTAGAGGAGATGTCTCTCAGAGTGAAGGAGATTTCTTCGGATCGGAAGGCTATATCTAGGAGTATGCACGATGTCAGCCAGGCCATCAAGGCATTGGACAATGTACTGGGATCAGTGGCCTTCCTGCTCTCTATATTCGTATTGAGTGAGTGCTTGAGCCTTTTCTATGTTTCTCTCGTCCATTGCTTCGAATTTACTGACTCATATTCCCAGTTAGTTTCTTAGACACAGGCTTCCACTCAATTTTATCGACGACGAGCACAGCGTTGCTTTCCCTGTCATTCGTCTTCTCAGCAACAGCACAGGAATTCCTGGGATCCTGCATCTTTCTATTCGTCAAGCATCCATACGATATCAGTGACAGAGTTGACATCTCTGGACCAGGCGGTGTGAACCAAATGGTAGTCGACCAGATTTCGCTTTTGTATACCAGCTTCAGGAGAATCACGGACTTGGAGCTGATCCAAGTAAGAGCGCATAGAAAAATTTGAAGGAAGATGCTGACGAAGAATAGATTCCTAACAGTGTTCTGAATACCCTTTGGATAAATAACATCACTCGTAGCAGGGGCTTGCTCGAGAGGATAGATATGTTTATCTCATTCGACACTTCATTTGAAGATGTCAATGCCCTACGTCTCGAGACGAAAAAGTTTGTCAGTGCTCCCGAGAACAGACGGGAATGGCAGGATCAGATACTTTTAAGGTGTTTGAGTGTAGGCAATATGGACAAGCTGCAACTTCAACTTGAAGTCCGACACAAGGTACGACTTCTTCTTGCCAGTATTAAATAGCGCTCTGTACTAACAGAGAACAGTCCAATTGGTCCGTAGAGAATATTCGCGCATCTCGACATTCAAAATTGATGTGTGCATTGGTTGTCGCTCTGCGTAAGATCCCAATATTCGGTCCCGGTGGCGGAGGAGCTCCTCTTGGGGATCCAGCAAATCCTTCATACAGCGTTGCTGTCTCTGATGATGTAGCAGCCGCAGCGAGAGAAAAAGCAGCCAAGGACGCAGATGCGGCAAGAATGAGTCCGCTGAATCCAGCGAACTCTGACAAGCCAGAAAATTCTCAACTTCAAACAGTGGCAGAAGGTGACGCAAACGAAGGAGACATGCCCGGTCCTTCATCAGAGACGATGGCTGCAGATGCCATGAATGCAATTCGACTTGGCGAGAGTCTGGAGGATCCCGTGGAAGATGGAGAGGGTGAGAAGCAGGAAATGAAAACTGTTTCGAGTCGAGCAGCAGGGGTACCTGAAGCAAGCAATATTCAAAACAGCAATAGCGTGAGACTTCAGAAGACGGAAGGTCCCCGAGGAAGGAGGCGGGCTGGCTCATCTGCTCCTTCCAATATCACTACCACTTCTCGACAGGATCCACAGCATTTGGAGGCAGTATCTAGTTATAGGGAAGCTTGATGTAATCTAATTAATGTAGGATAGATGTACAAAACCAAACAAAATGAACCTATCTAATCTATTTCCCAAACGCCATATCCCAGACATCACAGCCCAAAGCGCTAACCATCTAATAACAATCCATCCCAACGTGGGCGAGTGCTCCTAATAGGAGACCGAAACAATCTTCCCCTTCCCACTCGGCCCTTGATACTTCTTCACCACCTCCTCAAAAATATAACCCCCAACATCCCTCCTCGAAATCGTATACCCAATCGCTCCCTTCGCCACGCCGCCATCCTCAACCTCAGCCCTAACCTTTCCCGTCGCCGGCCCACTAGTCAACAGACTAGCCCTCACAATCGCATACTCCCCCAAAGCCGCATCCGCTCCCTCCACCCCCTTGATAATCATATCCTCCATAGCCTCCTTATCCTTATGTGGCGTCTTAAGCGCCCAATGATAGATGGGGAATACCGCGATCGGGTAGTCCCGGCCGTATTTGCTGATTCCAGTTGTAGAAACGGCGACGAGGAGTGGTTTCACGGCGGATGGGCGCGATTGCAAACAGGAAAGAATGGTGGACATGCCGACTTGGCAGACGGTTGGATCACTGATGCTGGGGAGGAGATCGCCTGGTTTGCGGACAGGCACGCCGCCGATGCCTGAGATTATAATCGAGGTAGTTGGGGGAAGGGCGCGGGAGACGTCGGCGGCGACCTTGATATCGCCGGTTATGATTGTTAGATGCGATGAAATGGTAGAGGGGCTGATATTGTGTTCGGAGAGGATCGTGGTGAGTTTTTCTGGGTTGCGGACGACTAGAGAGTATTAGATGGGTGTGAGGAAGGGAGATGGAGTAGGGGACTTACGAGCTGTGCAAGTGTATCCTGCTTCTAGACAGCGGGCAAGGCAGGCTGCTGCGCAACCACCTGTTGCGCCGAAGAATGAGATGTTCTTGGAGGATGCCATTATATATATCTATATCTGTAATTTGATTGTAGGAGATGTGTTATTGATTTCCGTATTGATCTTGGTGTTGACGAAGTTGGACTGCCAAGGTGGTTCTTGTAGATTGGAGTCAGGATGCGTGTAGAAGCTGGAGAATGAAGAGATGTCCATGATGGCGGAGACTTGGAAATATATATCCATGAGTAGATCGTGGATTGACGGCTTGCGTACACCAGGTAGATGCGCCGAAAGATGCGCGGAGCAAGTTCGAAAGATTCACGAAGTCAAATTGGAATGCACAGCCAATGAGACGACTCAAATTCAGCCAAGTGGGTCCATCTGCACGAATTTCGCCCGCTCAGCCAAAGCGCGAAAATGTGCCGAGAGCGACGCGACGCGACGGAAGGACAAGCAAGGATTTTCCTATTATTATTCATTGAAAGGACAAGATTTGCGTTTATTTCTATCTCTTTAAACCAGATCATCCATGCATTTTCACTATGTGTTGAATTTTTGCTTTAACTTTTGTTGCGTCCTATAATTATTTTCGTGGCAGTCGCTTCTCATGCGGGATACAAGAGGGGGAGATCTGAACCTAACATGATGCAGGTTTGCCTCCTTGACTCCCAGTAATTATCAGAAGGGGTTCGCCCCCTTTTAAGCGGGGGACTTGGTCATCGGAGAATAGAAGCATTCATCATTGTAACTTCAGACCCCTTCGACAGCTCCAGCAAGCAAAAAGAAGTCGTCGAGCCGGCTTCGGAAAGCTTGAAAACTCCGAGATAAATTGCATATATGGAAACACATTCAACTTTGCCTTCGAAGCTCTATCATCTTCTCGCACGCAGCATCTCTAAGTTTTAGCGTATAGGTTTATATTGGGGCGTTGCGAGTGGCGTTCGGATATGAATGCAATAAGAACTAGACTTGGGATACGATATAGTAAAAGATATAGTCTCTCGTATACCATTAGATTCAACTGGAAAGCTAATTGTATGCCTGAGCGTTCTTATGATTCAGAAATTAGAAGTCATGAGGAGGAAATATAGGGCTGCTCGCTGAACTTTAGTGTTCTGGCCCCTGGATTTAGCGAGCAGCCCCTTTACAGTAATGGACATGCAAACCTGAGGAAGCAAAACCCATGAATACCGTAATAATTACTTGGGAGAAAGTAGTGGGAGCTTACAGGCGCCTAGATACATTCTCTTGAGGGGACTGAACCCCATTTGGGGCAACTTCCGCGAGGAACGCATCAGGCATCAGTCCAGTCCAGAGCAATGTGGGTTGATCGCGCCTATTTCGATCTCTATGCTTCTTTTTCTGGGCCAGTAACATTTAACTGGTTGGTGTGTGGGGTGACAAATCTCATTTTGTGTAACGAGACAAACGTGATGTGATCATCACTCATCACTTGACAGGGCAATTGCGAAGTCGGTGCTGGTATATTAGGGGTCCACTTTATTTCATGTTTCCCTCCATTCATCTAGGCATAATGGCCTTGGCTTATTTGCCAGTATTGGTTCTGGGAACCTCCACTATCAGCAAGATCTTAAGATGAGGCGATGTAAGCCCCTTGGGTTCAGCCTGGCAGAAGAAAAGCCTTGCAGCTTCAGCTGTTGCCTTCATCACATCTCACATTCTTATCATTACTGCGCCATCAGGCACTCGCTCAAGGGAGCCCACCCCTCAAGTACCGTCGTCCTTCAATCTCCATAATCAACTGTTCATCCAAGTCCAATTACCAGCAAGCAACATGCTGCTCCTCGCTCCCCGTCTCTCGATTTCTCGCTCGCTTTGCTTTCGCCATGTTTGACGCACTGCAATTCAGTGCAAAAGTGTGACCCCGATCACCACACGAGCGCTGTCCCTCACAGCTCCGAAACGCGACAACTGCCCTTCTCCTCTCCCAAGCGTCAAAAAACAAGCGCCGTCAAATGTGGCGAGCTCCTCTGATCCCTCTGAGATGTACGTCAAGAAGATCGGTCTGGAGGAAACTGTGGAAAAGATGGAGTCGAAGACACTTCCGAAAGCCGGTCCCAAAAATCACGACGGCAGCGCAGAATCCTTCGCCGTCCTATCGTACGTGTCCACGGTGCTCAGAGCTGTTGTGACTGTATATGCCATCCTAGCAGCAACGAAAGTTGCTACAGGGACTTTGCAAGTTTGGCATGCCACGAAAGTCGTATCTGTACAGGGGGAGGTACAGAAGATGGAGGAGAGAGTCTATACGAAGGTGACAAAAGACATAGCTGTTCACAACGGCAATGAGATAACAGCTTGGAAGTCATTGAGATATTTTGTCCGCTTTGGAGTTTCAGTGTTTTGTGCCATACATGGGGTGATCACTGGGGCCATATTTGGGGTTATGCTCAAGATGGTTTGGACAGCAGGTAGGCTGCGTCTGTGGTTCGCGTAGCCAACAATGGCTCTAGAGATCAATTTGCCGGAGATGACGGAATGAGAACAGAAATGTTTTCCACTGCGTAGGAGGAGAATCTCGGTAGTGGTAGAAGTATAGTCTTGTGAGCGTGGTCTCATCTCTCCTCCAGTGTATGAATCAGTGAAACAATGCCACTCCTCATAACATCATATTGTGCTATTCAAGATATACTTTGCAATGAGTTTCAAAAGTAGGAGACTTTGTAGAAATACTCGTGAAGTGATCATATCGGAAATACCTAGCACCAGGTTTGGACACGCTGTTCGAAAATCGCAAAAGCAACCATGGCTACGCTGCGTGAATCTGATAGATCAAAGGCTGATTATCACATTTTTCCCGTATGCGCCAGCCACCCAAAGGGATGAAAATCTAGAAACATATGCTTCCCGCCAGCTACCAACTCAATCATCTCCGTTCCTACTCAAACAATCATGCAATCACTACTTCGACGTCTCCCCACTACTCAAACGCTCACCTGTCGTCAAATACCTCGCAACAACCCTCATCTCTCCATCACCGCACGACGACACTTTGTTTTCTCAGCTCCAAAATGCGAATCCGCCTTGAAGCCCCTCCAAGTTTGGTTCGTGACGGAGGTCAAAAGGCACCTTTCAGGCGGGAAATCCACCACGCCACCAGAAAAGCCGGTCGACAGGTTGCCAGATGTGCATGATGCCGCCGTCAGCTCTTCCGTCCGAGTCGGCGCTGTTCTCGAGGGCTCTCCACCGCCTCCTCAACGACTCGAGGCTCTCAACTTCGAAAGAGGGAGATTACTCGCAGCACTCAGTGAGGAGCTTTCGAAAGAAGCCGCCCACAATACCGATCCCATGACTATTGCTTTTGCAATCTTCAAATGCATATGTGCAACTGCTATTGTTGTCGGATCCTTGGTGTATATCAATTGGGAGTGGATACTCGCACAAGATAACTTGTTCCTAAGCTTGTTTTGGCCTTTTGGTCCGTTTCCACCTGCTGTGGTTATAGGAGGCTATACGATGGTTGTGGAGCGATCTAATAAAGGAAAGATAGGGAATTTTATGAAGATCTTTGCGGGCTTTTTGAGAGTTGTAAGAGTCTTTCTGATTTATACGGTGGCAAGTGGGACTCTAGCAGCGTTCTTCTTGGAAGTCATGAGGCTCGCTTAGGGACTTTGAAGCTACTTTGGGGTGTCTCATGCATGTTTCAGCGTATAATATTGACGGAGAAACTCGCAGAATTTATGAACGAGACTGTGGAACGTGATTAATGGGGGCCAAATTTTCAATTTCGTGGGGAAATATATACTTCTGAAAGGCCGTTTTAGCTAGGCCAGAGAAATGGACGGGAATAGTGGGATCGTAGTACTTGCTCACTGAAGACGGGATCCTTATATTGTCAAGAAAGAAATGCCCTGCGAAATATCCAAACAGTTTCGAGAAGCACCTATCTTGATGTAGGTAGTCTCAGACTTCTGAATTCAACTTCACACCAAATAGTATTTCAGCCGGTCGAACATCGCATGCACCTCATCTTCAGTTTTTCTGTCATCCAGGCTGAAGCATCCCTTCTTTCAAAAGATCTCGAACACCTCATCTTCCACCTTCGATTGCTTGAGCGTCTCCTCCAAATTCATCAGCCCGTATACGTAGGCGTCGCCTATCAAGGTCCAGCCCCCTCCTTCTCGTTTCCGTAGAATAAACAAAGCTGGTGCATCATATAGGACGCACACTTCATCCCCAATATGCATTTCCGGTGGCCCCAAACCGGTGCGGTCACCCGAAGTTGCAAAATACCGGCGGCCAGGGCAGGAACGATATATCTGCTCCCAGGTGCTATGATACATCGCCCTTCTCTGTTGTGGTGGATGGTGTGTCTGCCCGTCTTTGGCATTCTGGCGAATGTTTGCAAGTACATCGTGATATGATTGCAGGAACTCTTCATCTTGGCCTTCTCGAATGCGAGTACGCGTATTGGAAGTCAATGTGAACAGATGGCCCATGGGAGTCGAGCCACTAGAAGTACTTGACAGGTAAACTCTCTTCGCCATCTGCAAACAAGTTTCTTCCCATTTCAGAAACCCTTGTGCCCGAGGGATCTGCTCTTCATCTTTCACTAAGGGCCATCGGAATGAACCTTCCCCAATCTCTAGAATAGAATCGACGCGAAATCCGCGAACTCTCAACACATTCGTGCCCGGGACTGTACGGATTTCTCCAATAGCTTTGTGATCGGGTAGTATTCCAGCTGAGATGTGCTCGCCGAAGGGCAGAATTTCGCCTTGACTGTAGTTCAAATTTGGGACCCATGAAGGCAGCCCGGAATCTCGAGGACGACCAGCAACAATCTGGAAGAGAAGAAGCTTCAATACCGGTTCCCCTTCTACGCATGCTTTAGCGCAATCAATGTATACCTGCAAAGCACTCGTGTTATCGACATTCTCGTACGAGATCGGAATTCGGTCGCGAACATCAGGAAGTGCCATACCAAGCATGCCGTAAACTCTATCTCTAGGCTCAGTGACGAGCTTGGTGTCAGCCATCATGAGAAGTGTGGCGAAGTTAAGAGGTCGATACTCTGTTAGAACTTTTCTGGAAAAATCTATGCTCTGCATGGCGCGAAAGCCATCCCTATGCAGCTCTAAATTCTCGTAGCCGACGCAGAAGGTCCAGATCATGAGCCTCAATAGTTCCTTGGCGACCAACGCCGCCGTCTCCCATTTGATGGTCTTAGTTCCGCACGCGAGGAGTTTCTCCTGCGCAAGAACTGCCTCTTGGAACGTCCAGAGGCGCCCGAACCAATTCCGGCGGTAGAAATGACCGAGTGCAGGCCAAAGCGGACTTCCCTTCTCTGGCAACCCATGCTCGGGAAGTGAGTCGAGCATTGGTGGATCGAGGATGGATGGAAGCGATGAGGACAATCGGGCCATCCAGTCAAGAGCTACATCGCTGTCATTCCTTGCTGGACCAAGCCAAACGACCACTCGGGTTGCTTTAGTGTATATATCGCCCATGCAACGCACTTGGTGCCCTTTTTCTTCATTATCCTGCTGATTGATACAGATGGCGTCAATCCATATTAACTGGTCAAGTCCAACTGGTGGTTTGTGGAGTGTGCTAATTCCCTCGTGAAGATTCGAAGCAATTTCGAAGTGGCTACCGTTGCATGGAACGGTAGTTTTAGCTCGCGAAGTGCCCCAGGTGTAGGATAGGGCGTTGAAATCAGGCAATTCGCACAACGGATGAACGTTCATCTTGAGTGAGAGGTTGTTGCGCTTATCGAAAGAGACCCGGAGCAACCGGATGGAGCCTTTGGGTAAGGCTGAGTAGGCAAATTGGCTTGTCCTATGTTCCATCTTGTACATTGTTTTGGTTTCGAAAATCGGTGGGGAATGCTTAGTTCTCACTTATGACACAATGTATACAAGAGGAGAGCTTGGGTCCTGTGAATATTATTCAAAAGGGCCCAGAAACTCTGTCTCAAACAGACAGAGATGATATGCATGATGCTGCTCGGTGACGCTGCAAACAATTTTTCGCATTCAGCGCCCGATGATAGGTTCCGCCACCACCAAAACTAGATCGAGCAGCTGGCGAATCAAGGATTTTATCGCCACGCCCCCTTATCTTCTCTCTGGTATCCCAGGACCTCCAGGTACGCAAAAAGCCACGAATCTTGATAATATGTCAGAAAAGTCCTCTTCTTTTAACACCTAATTGATCCTCATTTCCTGAAGCAAATATAATATAGCATTTTTCAACCCTCAACACTACAAAACTCATGGGAAGTGGTGGATCAGATTCTAGGATAGCTAGCAACAATCCGTGAGTGAAGAAGCTTCAATACCTATTCCACTTTTCCGCATGCTTTAGCGACATAAGCGCCAAAGACTTTTTCTTAACCAGCAAGATTATTTAAATTTTCAAATTTTCAGTTTTTAGAAAAAGTCTTAGCATTTAATTGCAGTTTGAGCAAACTCCAACAGTCGCGCCGGACAGTATAAACCGCGGTGGTTGTATCCAATTATACGCCAGATTGGAAGGCGCCGCTTACTAAACCATGCGCCTGCCTAACTTCTCCTCTTTTGACCAGACCCCCACCCTGCCTACCAACTTATTTTCAGGGGGTTCTAAGCTAGATTCACGCCCTCAAATGATTCTTGGTTTGTGTGCATCATTTCTATAGAACTATAAACGTGCATTCGACTCAGCAACATGCAGAATCAGACCGGACAGAAACGATTACTATCGGATAATGATCAACAGATCATTCGAGATATCGTCTATGAATTCTCCAATGTGCCTAAAGACTGGGTATCAACTTGTGTCAGCGAACACAATCCTGCTTGTCTCTCGGATTCAAAAAATTCCGACTTTATGCCAACAAGGCTTATCGATATTGGACTACCCGCTGGTTTGGAGCCTTGTCTTCTTGACACCAGAGAACATAGCATTCACAATTCAAAGTATGTTGCGCTTAGTCACCGCTGGGAAATACCGGATAAGGAGACATACGAATCGATGACAACAACTACCAGCTCCTTAGCTTCAAGGTTGTCGTGTATTCCGCTATCATCACTGCCCAAGGCATTCAGAGAAGCCATCATCGTTTGCTACTATCTTGGAGTGCAGTACCTATGGATTGACTCCCTTTGTATCTTACAGGTATTTTGATTCCCACCATGAATGTAAGCTTTATTCACTGTTGACAGGACTCGGCGGAAGATTGGGAAAGAGAATCTCGGTCCATGACTCAGGTATATGAGACTGCCTTTGTTACCATTGCTGTGAATGTAAAAAATGATCCAAGGCAAAGTCTATTGTTATCTCCCAAAAGAGACAAGAGCATTCCGGGCTGGCATCAGAGCTTGAATAAAGCCTGGGGTATGGGGAAAGCAGAGATATGGTGGAAGTCTTTGCTCGAGGGTGGGCCACTAGGTTCGCGGGCATGGTGCTATCAAGAGCGCTACCTTTCCACAAGATTGATACACATCACAGATAATGGACTCTGGCTCTGGGAATGTAATAGCCGTATATTTTGGACTGAAGGAACCCAATCACACGCCCGACGGCCCTCTATGCAACTTCATAACTCTCGGCAGATATGGCAGCAGCTTATCAACGATAGTGCTACAGCTCTTGACCGGGAAATTAGAGTGCCAGAAATTCTCTATCAGTGGCATAAGATTGTGGAAGCTTATAGCAAGAGGGAGTTAACATTTGAGACGGATAAGCTGCCAGCTTTGTCAGGGCTTGCACACAAAGTGCATGACCTGATCAACAGCCGCTATCTTGCAGGTATCTGGTTAGACGATCTATCTCGAGGCCTACTATGGCGGAGAAATCAAACGACGAACTTTGAGCAATGGCGACGGCCCACAGAATATCGAGCCCCATCTTGGGCTTGGTGTGCAATCGATGGCCCGGTTCAGATACAGTCGACTATACACGAAGTACATTTTAAGCTTCTTAGCACTAGTATTGTGCCTGCTGGTAACGATCCTATGGGAAAGCTTCAAATCGGCTCTAAAATCTGCCTGTCAGGGCGAGTCAAGAAGTTCTACGTCAAGGCGCCTGATCTGTGGAAGATTGGCCGATCTATATTAGACACCTCGGAGACGGTAAAAATCGCCGACTCGAACTCTTCAGGGTACGGGACCATATGCTGGGATATCCCAACCGAGTCAGGAGCCCAGGAAGTCTGGTGCCTTTTGATTGGCACTGATTCAGCTGCACAGTACGGCTTGGGGTTAACTCCTACTACAGACCGGCAAGATGAGTTTCGACGCATTGGATTGATCGTATTTGATGGGCTCACTTGGCTTAATATTAATGATGAGGAAAGAAACATCACTATCATTTAGAGTTGTATAGGCTTCTTAAATTTCAATTGTATGATTGAGAAAGGCAACCTCCCTCAACGCCAGAAATTTCATGGGCGACTCGGAATTGAGCACTTGCCGAGACATCTGTATTGTCAAGAAGAAGAAAATCTCCTGCGAAATCTCCTACTTTTTGTATTCAGACGTCTAGAATAGGAACTTTGCAGCCTGTCACCTGACAGCAAGCCACCAACATCTACGTCAATCAAACCTCAAGAGCCTGAAACAACCAGCAAAGCACACGAGGAACACCATTCTCCGTCATGTCGTTCGTCTTTCGAAACCTCCTCACCCCACGGGCGCTGCGCCTTCCTCGCTCAGTCAAAATAAGTCCGCCCTTGAACAAAGTCAATGTTTGCTCGCCCATCACAACTCGACGTCACCATAATCCATGGACAGCTCCTAATTCAACGACCACTCCACCTGCGTCTCCTGTATCGTCTGATGAGCAGTCCAGTTTGATGAACCTTTCCCGGCTCAACGCCCAGATCGAATCTCCTACTCGCGAGATACTGGGAAATTTAAAGGAGTCCACTTTGGAAAGGTTACAACTGCATTCCCAAGACACATTGAACTTCAGTGAAATGTATGCTGCGGACCTTCGAAATCTCGAATCCATGGCTGAGATTGCATGGCAAATTCAAATAGAAAACTCGACATGCTCAGGAACAAGCGCCAACTTCCGAAGACATTGATCCCGCATCCTTGCGGTCGGCATTGTTAGCCATCGTAACGGCTACTGGTGTTATCTACGATTGTTACCGCACTCTCCAACATTTGTTTGAATCAATCGATACCCGGGGTGAAAAGCCAGGGAACAGCAAGAACTCGTCAGAGGAGATGGCGCTCCAGGCCTCTTCAGTGCCCGGGAAAGAGCGCTCGGTCCTGGCTAGTAAAGTATATTCGAGAAGGAAAGGTGCAGATAGTGATGACAATCCGGCTGCATGATTTCTTAAAGGGTTGATCATGTGTTGGATGACACTTACAGCTTTCGCAGTGCCTATTTGGCACACCTTGGTCTTTTGGAGATTCTTGGAAATATGAGCGTTGAAGTTTTTATGAATGAATGAGGTGAGCAAAGAAGGTTCGCCTGAAGTAGCGACCACTGATATCTCAAATTAGAAATGTGTGTTTTGAATGTCATTTGGGGGCCAGCCATTGGCATTACTGGGCTGGCTGGCATACTTAAGGTCCACTCGGGGAATTTTTGGCGGATTTTTGTTTTCGTAGGAGGGCTGAGTCGTCCTTACGTTTTTGTTCGTGATTATGGGCAGTCGAGGTAGGGATAATCAAAAGTGCGCGCGCGAAAAGTGACTAGGTATCGCAACATTTGAGGATTTCAAGTACGAAAGAGCTTTTAAGCTCCTCAATTTTCCACCGCCAGCTTAGCAGGAGTGTTGAAAACCCCAAGTACGGTTCATGCTTGATGAAGATCTTTCTCTGCCGTTGTGGTCCGATGCGATTGGGATGCATTTCGAGCACCTTAGCCCTGGAGAACATGAGTGTTGCAGTCAGTCATGAAGGGCTGGTTTATTCAGAAGGAACAGCAGCCGGCTGCGCTTGGGACAGTGCCATGATTGAATCTTTCAGTTGCACCAGGAGAAGGCAAGACAGTTGTGAATACATTTTGTTTCGCCGCCCGATGTCCCTCGAGAATGACGACTTCTCTGTTCACTATCATTTCCCGATATAATATTCGTTATCTTCGTCAAATCCTTGGCCAATGACCGTGTTGTGGCCTTTTTTGATTGCATTCTCAAATTTCGGATCACGGCTTCAAATAGACGCAAGAATGATTTCGTATTGCTCGTATTCTCGTATAATGCGCCTTGAAATGCGAAAATGGGCTAGCGGGCTAGGGAAAGTGATTCCAAAAAGAAGTTGCCGTAAAATGGAAGTGACGATGCTCCAGATCTGGATTTCACATGGGAGCTCCGGCAAGGGAAGCAAGCACATGCGATGCCTACTCAGAAGTATCTCCCCCCCCCCTTATCGTCTGAGACCGGATCTCACGTGTTTCGGCCCCAAGCCTGGACTTCCCGCATTCGCGTTCGATCCACTTGACCTGATATGGTACGGCATGTCATCATCTGCCGAAGCCTCCTTCACTGTGCGGCTCTCTCTTATCTCCCCCCAAACTCAAACCGGACTTCATCTATACGCGGCGCCTCCGACAAAGTACTAAGCTCGCGAACCATTGACGCATAAAAAGAGGCTCTGATAAGGCTAGGAACTTGCTTCTGTGATCGACAATCCGAATATGCTGAATTCATCAAATCCAAATTTAGAATAGACTTAGTTCAATCGACATCAGTTCAATCGGCCATTGATAGCAACCCCCAAGGGCTTTTCCAGTACCCAGGCCAAGGCTTTGGTAATTTGCGATCTGTGGGGGATCTTCAATTGCTTGCAGGTGCTGCATATGCGGTTTTGATAGACATCTGCTAGCTAGACACCATGCCAGAATATCAGCATGCAAGTGCCGCCGAATGCTTCCCTCAAGACTGTGATTTGGGAACCTGGTAGATCCGGGATAATTTTTCGAAAGTCGGTCCACCCGAGTTCGGTACTCCGGAAGCTTAGCCAAGTAAGCTTCCGTGGCCACCACAGGTATGAGGCTCAAAAGCCACAGCGGGTGAGCACTCACCTTAGCCTTCCATACTTATCACGGGCAGTCTGGTACCTGACAGCTAGTGCGGCTTGAATCTTGATCTACCGCCTAATCTATTCATACACACCCACCCTTATCAAGCATCTCTCATTCGTGCTTAGGCTGATCAGCCTTGATTACTGTGGGGACCTCTCGATACATCTCCAAGATCAGTGAGGTAGTTCCAATGTATTACTTAGATCAAGCGTTCATGCCTCTCGAGGAAGCTTATTGGAGCTCAGTATTTCCTTATCTACAGACCTACGATGCCTTCAGGATCTACGAAATAAGATTCCGGTGTCGATCATGACGGTATGAGATTCGTATCAGCGTTTTGCTTTTTTCTCAAATTCTGGACAGAGCAAACTCCTGAAGCCGAACTGAGAGCTGAGAGGTATAAATGTGCTCTCCGTCCTTCGAGAGATCACATCAGATCAATCACTCATCACCTCATCATATAATACATCATCTAAACACCCCCAAACCAAACTCCACCTCATCAACTAAAATGCAATTCTCAACCGTCATCGTTTCCCTCTTCGGCAGCCTCGCGGTGGCCAGCCCTCTCATCCAAGAGCGTGCCTCCGTCTGTAGCTCCGCTCTCGACACCCCGCAATGCTGTCAAGTCGGCGTTGATGGCGTTGTTGAATTGACCTGCGAAAGCCGTATGCTTGCCTACGTTATTCCACATATGAATAACAAGCTAATCATTTTCGTTTGTAGCTTCCTCCGCACCAACATCACTCTCCAGCTTCCAGAGCATCTGCGCTGCTGGTGGTTCCGCTGCCAAGTGCTGCGTCTTGCCACTTGCTGGTGACGCTCTTCTTTGCACCGACCCATAGATGGGTACTGTCTGTGTTGTGGGCCTTACTGTTATGTACAAGGGATGATTTCTTGGGATGACTTGTATATATATCTTAGACTATATGAACATTTTCATATCTCCTTCCGACAATTCGTACACTGAATGTCAAGTGATTACGCAGTTCTCAAATTTTCCAATTAAAAACCAGAAATCCACGCTGCTCACCTGGAAAATGGGACTCGTAGCAAGATCAAAGCTAGAAAAGATTTGGAAGGCTATTACTGCCATACACAGAAGAGATCCATAGAGATTTCGCCCATATGGCAGGGAGAACTCGATTCTTCTGCGAGAATTTTCTAAAGTTTGGACGCTGAACATGTCTACATACCATAGCTCGTACATAATCCGTACATCAACTAGTCAGAGACACACTGGGTTTGAAACCGCCACCAGGAAAAGGATCACGCACGTGACTTGGTAAGGGTTTGGAATAAATAGAGTCGTCAAATGTTACCCTCGACGAATGAATGAAATTAGTAAAATTGAGAAAACAGAAGCGGGGAAATGAATCCAGGAAGTCATGACGGTGGCAGCGTCCCACAGAGGACACACGTGATATGCTTTTCATGACGTGCACACATATTGATCCAAGACCAACATATAGTATCTAATGACGGTCTAAGAGACGACGCGTAATGGACTTTTCAATTAAAACATAAAATGACGGTAAATACAATGAAAGAAATACTAAAAGAATTTGGCCTCGATAGTTGAATACTGTACAATACATCGTGCCAATGATATCAAGAAGACTTGAATACTTGAAGACATTTTCGAATATAAGTGCGCAATTAATCATGACCGGGGACGTCGGATAGATTGCACGCGCCTTTTAAAAGAACTTTCTCCATCTAGCATGTCGATTGGTGACGCCTCGTTACCCCTGATTGGATGCTGCGTATAGCTAGTCTGACTAGGCGGAGACAGAAGTGAAAACCGTCAAAAGTGAACATCTGGCCTTTACTGCACTTCTGCTATAATTGATTCTATGAGGAATAATGATGAAATATAACACTCGTAGTTGATGTTGATGCAGAATATCTTCAAGGCGATGGAATGGATATCACATATCACTAGTGGCATCGGCTGCAGATTTGTGTTACGTAGCATGACTGACACTGAATTCGCACCAGTCCATAATCTGACCAAACAATGAAACCACGATGGCCATATGTGTGCATCACTCCTTCGCCCATACATCCTTCTATTGTAGCTGTGTAAATATAGACAAAATGCAGATATGTAAATAATACATCCCAACTGTGAATATACCGCAGCTTCTCGCGAGCAGGGCCTCCACGGGCGTAGAATGACGTCCCAAACTAGCCTAGTCTCGCAGCCGTACCGAAGTGTAAAGGCAGGTGCAATCAACGCAGAAAGATCGTGAGGAAAAGCGAGCGGACCCAGGAGAGATTGAGGAAATCAATTCCAGCGACCCAACACCACGACTTTCCATCAAAAAAACCACCAGAATCATCTCTAACATCCCCATTAAGACTGGCACCGCCTCCGTTTTCTCAAGAAACGGATGTCGCGGTCGCTTTATTATGAGTGAGGTTGGGGCTGCCGACCGCGAACGCCTTTTGCGATCAAAACGCAGCGAACTCAGGTACATCAATTATGCCCTTCCCATGGCTCGAAAGCGCAGAGAGCGGCGTATCGATGCATATATTTTTCACGGTGCTGACCCCAATAGTGGCATTGTTACGTCGCGCAAGAGGAAGCTCCGCGAGTTCTTCGCGGTTTGCGACAATGAAGGACCGCTTCCCCAAATCAGCCTCGCAAACATCGACGCGCCGCCCACCAGCGCTGCAGAAAAAGAGTTCCTCGATGTGTCTGATATTTTACTGTATGTGTAAACTTCCCCTCGGATCTAGTTTGGAGCTATCAGCCCTCGTCTTCGACTTGCACATGTCATGTTGCTAACAATTCGACTCCCAGAAATCGGTCCTTCGACGCGACAAAACTCCCAAAGCGTCGAGAATTGCGCTCCAATTCCCAAAAACAAAGATCTCCTATCCGAAAAGCCAGTCCTGATGCTCGCAGTACGGAATCGTCGCGAAAGGCGACCAAATTACAGCGCGATGGCTCGAGAACGAGAAAGAGTAGAGCCACTACACCGAGTGCGAAGAGCGAGAGCAGCCGGACGACTCCGGTAGTTGAAATTAGGAATGGGGGAGAGGCTGTACTGGCAGCAGATATGCGACGATCAACTTCAACAGGCTCGCAAACAGATCTTCCAGCAGCATCGTCGGCGGTTCTCAATGAAATCGTCGAGGAAACCATCCAGCAAGCGGCACAACCCCAGCCTGAAATGCCAGATAATATCGTTCCGGCCAAGGACTTGGAGAGTGATAGAATCAGAACGAGAGTGGAGAGCAGACCCAATAGCCCCGGCGTGGATCCAAGGAAGGCCATGCCAATAACGGCCGAGGATGCTGCTGAATTGGGTGAACCTCTCGTGGAGGGACTCGGCTCACACGATACCCAACACAAGGCTGCTACGGTGCATCTGCCTCCAAAGGAAGTACAGGAACGAGAAATGCGTGAAAGAGAGAAGGCACGCGAGCAGAAGGACGAGGCTAGGCAATTGTCAATCAACCTACCTCCTCGTGATGGCAATCGACTTGCTGAACCTCTATCTTCGCCCGGCTCCACTGTGGATGCACAATCAGCTACTACTCCGGCGCTGCACGATGCTTCAACGGATACAAGTCCAGAAAACGACAATTCCCGATATGATGTTGAGAAGTTGGACAAGGACGACGAAGTTCAGACCCCTGAAGAATTGAAGCCCACCCCCGAGGAGATTGCCGAAAAGGAGCACCATGATAGACTGCTTGATGGCCAGATAGAGGCTTCACGGGCAGAGATACTTGGAAGCAGCCCCTCTGCGCCTGACACTCAATTACGAATGGAAGAACAAGCTGCATCACTGACGGAGGCGACGGGGGATGAGCCACAGCCAGAAGAGACTGAGGAAGGTGAAGCTCCCAACGATGGACTTACCAAAGAAGCCAGCGAGGTTGTTCAGGACGTCATCGAAGATGAAGATGAGGTCGTTGCTGTACCCACACCTCAGGATGTGCCTATGTCTGGCGTCGAGCAGTCCCCTGAGAAGCCGGAAGCTCAAGAAAGCAAGCCAACAGAGGTGGCCGATTCCGAGGCTGAGGCTGATACTCCCGTTGATGCAATGGATGTTGATGCTCCAGCTACCGTTAAGGACTCGTTCGAAAGTAGTGAAGCACTAGAAAGCAGAGCTGCATCTTCACCGGTCGTGCCCCAACCCGCTGAAGAAACATCGAAGGCTGCAGTCGATCAAAAGCAATCCACTTCTTCTACTCCCGCTGCCTCAACGCCTAGAAGAACTCCTTCTAATGCTGCTGCCACACCAAGGGAAGGTTCGGTTACCAGGATATCTTCGGGCGCCATAAAGCCCAGATCTCTCGCTGAGATTATAGAGGGAGCTCCCGCAAAGTTAAATACGGAATCCAGTTCAGCACAGAATTCAAGTTCGCCTTCGAGGAGCACAACTCCCCAGTCACCTGGAGCCCGCCTCAGAGCTGAGAAAAAAGAAAGGGAACGGAGCAAGCTTTCAACGGTAACCTTTTCACGTCGAACAAACAAGTCCGGCTCAAACGATACTGCTCTCATGCCTTCCGGTCCACAGTCCTCCAAATCACCACCTGATGACTACTTCAAGCCGCTCTTCATCGCCTCAGCTACAGCTGATAGAAAAGGCATACCAACTCTGGATAGTCTGCTGGCTACTGCCCATAAAACTATAACAACTGCTAACGCCTACCTTCCCCTTCATGAGACCCAAGCAACCAAGGTTCTCAAGCGCATCTATCAATTGCAAGCGAACAACAAATGGACCCTGCGGCAACCCAAGCGCGCTCCAGAGGCTAATCGACCTACTACTCAATGGGACCTTCTCCTGCAAGAAGCTAAATGGATGCGGACCGATTTCAGGGAGGAAAGGAAGTGGAAAATGGCTATGGCTAGAAACTTTGCTTACTCATGTGCTGAATATGTTGCAGCGAGCCCGGAGGATCGCAAGTTACTCTCACGCTATGCCCCTATCCGGGGCATAGGATGTACGCTTCCCCGGCTGCCACCATCTGGAGCACAGTCCTCAGAAGACACCGTTATGGGTGATTTGGTGCCCGAAGAAGCATCGCATGCTACACCTGACCTCGTTGCCTCTGGGGAACTTGACTCCCCAATGGAAGATGTTGACGAGGAGCCTCGACTCAACCTTATGGAAACTGTTGCGCCTACTGCCATATTTGGTCTGCAAGACGATGACGTTGTATTCGGACTTCGAAGAACTCCCATCGCCGATAAGCTTCTTGCTGAATTACCTCTGTTTGGAGCACCATTGGCCGTCCCGCAATCCGAAATATCAACATCAGAAATTGATCCCGATCGGGCTTGGAAGCGGCCGGCTCTGGCTCTAAGCAAGTATGTCGAAGGCAGGATGGAATTGAAATCAGAAGGGCCACCACGGAAGAGAAGTAGATATCAATACGAGGAGGACGACGATGATGAAGACGAGATTGTGTTTGGCGATCGAGGCAAGAGATCCGTCGTTCCTCCGGAATCAAGCGAAGTTGCTTTATTCGACCCCCAACATAAACATATTCGCGATCGCATTCATTCATCACATCAATTCCGGCCGCCCTCTGAATTCCCAATGCCACTTCAGTCTTTCTTCGAAACCAGAATTGCTTCTCAGTGGACATGGGACGAAGACAACGAGCTTAAGACGCTTGTTCGAGATTACTCATACAATTGGTCTCTTATCTCCAGCATACTGGCTACTAAATCGGTGTTCTCTTCTGGTGCTGAACGCCGGACACCTTGGGAGTGCTTTGAGCGCTGGATTCATCTCGAGGGCTTGCCTGCTGACATGCAGAAGACACATTATTTCAGAGCATATACTACTCGTATTGAGGCTGCTAATCGGACTGTCCTTGCCCAAGCTGCTGCTGCACAACCCGGGAACTTACCAAATGGTCAAATCCAGCCCCCGTCTAGAAGACGAACGACGACCAGTGTCCGGGTTGAGCGCCGCAGAAATCAAAAACACCTCACTCTAGTTGATGCAATGAGGAAATTAGCCAAGAAGCGGGAGACCAGTGTGCAGAAGCAACAGCAAGCGGCTGGCATGGCTGCAATGCGCAAGGCCAACGAAAACCCATCTACTCGACCACAAGGCCCAGTCAATTCTCCACAATACTTCAGTAAATTGAAGCACGAACGCGACGAACAGTTTAAGGAACGGGTCCTTGCGCTTCAGCAGAGACAGGAGGCGCAAAGAAGGGTAAATATTCGACTCTAGCGAATTTGATTTATTTCCTCTGCTTATGTACTAACAACTGCTCAGGCTGTTCTAGCCCAACAGAGAAATCCTGGACAGAACCCACAACAGCCAGGACTTCCTAACGGAGGACCACAGCAACGTGGTCTCCCTCCTGCCAACGGAGCCAACGGACCTAATGGAGCCTCAGCCGTCAATGGAGCACCTGGTACAACTGGTCAAAACCTCACCGTCCCTGGTCAGAACCGACCTCCGCGCCCTATGCCTGCTCAAATGGGACAACCTATATCTAATGGATTGCGGGTCCCTCAAATGCCAATGAATGGCATGCCACCAGGCCCCATGCAAGGTATGCCTGGACAAATGCCTATGCAGCCAACCACTGGACTCGTCATCTCGGCCGCTCAGACGGCCGAAAGTCAGCGTGCCTTGATCCTGAAGCAGCAACAACAACAAGGAAGTGTCCCTGGACAGTCGCCTCAAATGCACAATTCTCCACCACGCGTCAATGGTATTCCTCAACCCCACGGTTTTCCGATGCAGAACATGGTGGCTTTTAACGGGAATATGAACGGTATCTCCACCCCACCAATGAACGGCATGGCTTCCTCCCCCGGTCCAGGACATGGTCAGGCTAGTTCACCTCGAATGGGACAGCAACTTCCATACTCCCAAGAATCTCAACCAGGTGTGATTAATCGCATGGAAGCATCACTTAGAAAGCAGTACCCGAATGCGCCCAACGATCAAATCATGGCTATGATGACGGAGCATCTCAAGAGGAACGTACAGCAACGACAAGGGCTAGCACAAAGTGCAATGAATGCTGCCGCCGGCTCTGGAAGCGGAATGGGCGACGCGGCCGGGCAGATGGCTGGAGCCAGTAATAATCCGCAAGGCAGCGCACAAGCCTACGCGCAAATGATTGCGCGGCAGCAACAGAATCAGCAGAAGCAAGAGCAGGCTCGTCAAGCTGCGAATGCACTATCTGCGAACCCTGGGCAAAGTGGCCAGGATAATAGACCCCCTGTTCAAGGCCACGCGCATAGAAATAGCTCTGGAAGCGTTCAGAGTGGGAAATAGGATCCGATACGGCGTTAGGGGTCAATGGGTATTGGGAACGCCTGGGGCTGGGCTGGTGCTGTAGAATAGAATTTTGACAGCCGCATTCAAAAGGTTGTGTACTCCATCTACATAGATGGGAGTAAGACATAAGCGATAAATATATTAATAGTTCACCTTCATCTAATTCTGGTTCACGGGCTTTTGTGTATGTTGTGAATTCACCTAAAGTGGTAATATGCCAGATGATATATTTCGGCCTTATGTTTTAGGCCAAAAGTTTTGTGCCTGGACGCTAAATATAGACCCTCGAAATGCAAGAAATCTTGCCTCCAGAATTTCTCCAGCATCTCACACCACAACCCCACAACCCAAAAAATGTCGCCCTCAAAAGACGACCCGCCTTCCACAGGCGACCCAAAAATAGCAATAAAAGGCTTCTCCCTCTCCGCCAAATCCAAAGCCCCCACCAAACCCACCGCCGCAAAACCGAAACCCGCCCCTCCCTCCTCTCTAGGCAAACGTCCCCGCTCCTCTTTCGCGCACGACTCCGATTCCGACTCAGAGAACGAGCGCAAGCATGGGAAACATGAGGCTGTAACGGCGTTTGGAGAGGAAGGTGCGGTTGCGAAGGAGGAGAAGAGGGAGAGGGGTCCGCTGGTTATTCCGAGGTTGGGGAATACGAGGGATTTTGGGGGGAGGCAAGGAAGGGGGAAGAATTTGTTGCCGCCGGAGGTGCAGGCGCAGATGGAGGCTGAGAGGAAGGAGAGGGAGGAAGGGGCGAGTGGGAAGGTTGAGGGGGTTGATGTTGTTAATGGGGATGGGGCGGAGAAGGTGTGGGGGTTGAGTGTTAGGAAGAAGGAGGTTGTTGAGGAGTCTGCTGAGGGGGAGGAGATTGCCGCTGTGGAGGTCAAGGAAACGGAAGTCGTGGAGACAAACCCTAAGTCTGCGGATGATGAAGCGCTGGAAGCTTTACTGGGGAACGGCGAGAAGAAGGGTCCAGATCTGGTGATAGCACAGCACGAAACCGAAGACGACGCATATCGCCGCGGAATTGCCTCAGCGGCTGAAGCCTCTACGTTAGAAGACTACGAGCGTGTCCCTGTTGAAGAATTCGGCGCCGCTCTCTTACGAGGAATGGGCTGGGATGGAAAGCAGGATAAAAATAAAGTTAAGGAAGTCAAGAGGCGGCAGAATTTACTGGGTTTGGGAGCAAAAGAGTTACAAGGGGCCGAGGAACTAGGGGCTTGGGTCCAGCATTCTGATACAAAGAGATTGAAGCCAGCGGGGAGCAGTGGGCACAGGAGGGACGACAGACGGCCGAAGGTTAGTGAGTATAAACGGGAGAAGGAGAGGAGGGATGAGCGGAGGGAGGAGAGGGGCGGAGGGAGTTATAGGCGGGAAAGGGAGCGGGAGAGGGATCATAGGGATAGCCATCGGGATAGAGATAGGGACAGGAGGAGGTAGTGGGAGAGCCGTTGATCGTAGTGCACGAGAACGAGCTGCAGAATGGCGTTTGATTCCAATACATGTATAGACTGTATGCTTCGAGGAAAGCATCATCATAGAATAGCCAGGAGCCGGCAAAATACCAGCACAGTCATCTGATTACCAAACCCAAACGTTCAGCAAGCCAAGCAATGTTGGCATCGTATACACTTTCCCAATCCGGTATTCAGACAGCCACCTTCATAGTAATCAACCCGCGCCCGAACACGAGAGCGAGACCGAAGGATCTCGATGTGCAACAAAAGCGAAGGTTTGCTTGTTTGGAATTTATCTGTGCGAAGGAAGGGTGTAATTGGTGTATTGTGTGGTTCTAATGTGACGTGCGAGTCGAGGGCGTGCATGCAGAAACTCAGGATGAGTGAGTAGCGCTTCCGAGATGCGATGAATCCGATGCGATGCCTTTCTTTTTGTGGCCGCCGTCGTTTGGATCTTGAACCTCGGTGAAATTTCGATATATTTTTTGCCTTGCAAAAATAATTGATAGGAATAAAATGGTTTCCATTCTACGGATGGCTGTGGTTTGAGTATAGTTTCTGGAGCTTCGGGATTTTTTGAAAGACGAGGAAAAGTAGATCTCGATTCCAAATCTCCAAGCGTCCACCTTCCCGCATCCAACACGCTCCTCCACATCTGCAAGTTACCGCATTCACACATAAATACGAGACCAACGACTCGCATTAGCCTATAACTAACACTACTATACTTCTGGCCTTCGTCCACAATATTCATTGGAGGAGAGTGCGAGTCGACGTGCAACAAAGTTTGAACTCGCCGACTCTGAACGAGGTCGATGTTGGTAGTGGACTCCTGTGCGAGTCGTGAAGATAGCATCAAGTTTCACCACAGGTCCAAATTAAGAACCATTGGAGGAGAGAGCGAATCTCGACGTGCAACAGAAGCATCATTTGGAATCCTGAGAAGAAACTGAGCCTACAGAAGGTAGGTTCCGAGACTGAACGAGGAGAAGCTGTGTGTTGGATGTTTCACGCCCCCAAAGGACCAAAACCGTACTCCTTTTGCGAAGCATGACAATTACCAACATGACAGCGACGTGCAACAAAGTCCATTTCTAGCTGTTTCGTTTCTGGTGGCTCACAAAACAACCAATTGATTGGGTGCCATACGACCGTTCTCCTGATCTTGAGGCTCGCGATCGATCGTCTGCGGCACTTCTCCAGCATGCCGGTCTGCGGCAACGACAGATACGCTCCAGTGGAGTGAAGTGCGACATCCGAAATGCAACGAACATTCGGCTGGCATTTCCTGTTCCAGTGGCCAGCTCGTTTGGTATCAAAGGATTTGCTTTTGCTTATTTTGGGATGCACGTCGTTGGAACAATGGCCCCCCGAATTTATACTGATATCTGATAGGCTGTCTGAACGATGCCGATTTACTACGAAGTGCAACAATTTTCTGAATTTGGCATTTTCATTTGGAAACTTGCGCTCGTTCGGTACGATTCGTGTGGATACGATGTCATGAACGTGAGAATGAGCCTGAGTAAGTCGAGCTGACTCGAGTCGCATCGTGGCCGCTCAGCTCTTCGGCGCTGAGCTGAAATTCAAGCGAGGTTTGAGACACCGAGTGCCCAAAAGGTGCAAAATGCGATGTTGAGCGTTTTCGATACGCTATCCAACAAAAATCCAACAGTTTCGGGCGTTGTATAGAAATAGCAGCACGGATTGAGGCTCACTAGGTAGTTCCGGATGTACATATCGATTTGCGGCGAGGACCTTACAGAAAGCGGCACAAGAGCCAAGTTCGGTATTTTATACGACCGTATATCGGATAGGATGCGAGTGCGATTCCACCGCAAGCTTGGCTATATACACGACATGCAGCAAGCCTATACGATTTTTTTCTTCTTTTGGACAGCGTTGCGGACGATCTCATGATCAGGTGTAGAAAATCGTAGCCTTTTGATTGGAATCGAATCCGAGCCCGAGGATTGCGAATTGCAACAAAAGACCAATTTTCTTTTCTTTATCCTTCTATATCCACCTTGAAACGAGGTCGGCGACCAGCGGGTATAGTTCGCGGATTTCTGGGGTGACCTAGTGTCAGTAAGCTCTGAGATGCTACATCCGAACCATACAGCTTTGCGATACCGAAAACTGCGATTTGCAACAAGAACGTCCGAAGTCTATTCTCAGGCAAAGTCCATTACCCGATCCTAGTTTGGGATATAGTTGCGTGGTCCGTTGAGACAGAACGACCCGCCCGCTGCCGGGGTGTACTGTAGATAGAACGCAGTAGCTCTGGAAAGGTCCTGCTTCTCCATGCAGTCAGGTTCATGATATTTGACCTTTTCTTTACTTTCAGCGCTCTCTTTAAATCAAATGGCATTACTTTTCTCTGCTGATTATGTGCTTCGCTCCAAGTTTTCAAGTGAGATTCGGAACTAAGGTATGATGAGGCTCACAGCGATCTGCCGAGAAAGTCAATTCCCCTGGTCGGCAATGCTGTCAGCAAAATGATTACCGTCATTCTTAGCGGGGCGCCGGGGTGATCAAAGCTGCTTACATGGTGGCTAGTCGCCTTTCCTGGAGTCGTCGCCGCAAAATATCTAATTTGAAAAGTTTCAGGGTTGAATACGGAGCCAACTTCATCAGATTACAGGCGTCTCGTCGCCTTCGCTCGGACCTCAGGGAATGGACAAATTCTAAAATGTTTTACGAAAAACCTTCGTCCATGTTTCTGCAGATTCTTGGGTGCGTCTCGCATTCCTCGGGTTATACGGGTTCAGGTCCTTCGCTCTCGTTGGTTGAGAATGCGACTATACGAGGCAAGTCCCCATCTCCGTTCCTGCTTTTGAGACTCGTTTTCAAAGGCGAAAGTTTTGAGGTCATAAATCAATGGTTCTGCTTCTACGAATTTGAGGTCGGCAACATTACGAGTTAGACGCGGGGCAAGTCATTGTTGTACGTGAAGTCGCTAAGACTCTGTCGTGTACAGCTCTTGTCGCCGACAAAGTCATGTTTGCGAGCTCACTGTATTTTCAAAGAACCCTTTCATTCAGTATTCGTTCTTAGGCCTTGTTTTCCATCAGAAGAAATAGCTGGGAGTGAGATTGGATGTTTGGACGATCTCTTGAAACTTTCGACTCCTGGCTCAGCAGTCTTGAGAAAGCAAATTTTCTATAAGATCCATTTCAGAATCCTAAGCCGGATGATCAGGGCGCTAAGGAAGAATATGTGAAGTGCTGAGACTGGCGTTAGGGAGTGCTTATGTTGCCCAGATGGGGTGCTAAAGAGCGAAATAGGAGATTCGAGAAAGGCAATTATTCCCTACATCCAACTTCCCGCATTCGATAAGCACTCTAATTTATCTCCATCTGCTCGAAACCACATCATGTCTCCTATCACGAACTACATCCCCAAATTCTCCTTTTTGTATAACTGGTCCGTGCACCCCCACTTTCTGAACGTCGTCGCTCGCCCACAGTTCAACCGCAACCCCACTACCAAGATCTGCAAACCCCAAAGTATAACCGTCATGACGTTCAAATTATCACCATCTCTTCCAATTGGAATTATTGACGCTGGTTGAAACTTTAAAACACTTGTAAAACACAATTGCTCGCATATCAAAGCTTCCTTAGAGCTAATCAAGCTAACAGCTACCCCGCAATGGACATCTCGACTATCCTCTCTACCTCCAAACCAGACCTCAGACCCTACGAAACGCTCTACAAGCACCTACACGAGAACCCAGGCCTCTCCTTGCAAGAGCATCTCGCCGCCGAGACAGCAGTCAAGCACCTCCGGGCTCTCGATGGATTCGACGTCCGCACGAACATCGGCGGTACAGGCTTAATTGGCATCCTCAAAAATGGGGAAGGCAAGACAATTCTTCTGCGCGCAGACACAGATGCATTGCCGGTTGAGGAATTGACTGGCCTTCCCTATGCGAGCAAGAAGCGGGAAGTTGACGTCGAGGATGGAATTGAAAAGGCAGTGATGCACGCCTGCGGGCACGACGTCCATATATCCGCTATGCTGGCAGCTGCTGAGACATTGCATAAGTCACAGAAGCACTGGAAGGGGACATTGATAATATTGTTCCAACCAAACGAGGAAAGAGCTGGGGGAGCAAAGGCTATGATTGCGGACGGGCTTTATGATCCGAAGAAACATGCATGTCCGGTTCCCGACGTGGTGTTGGGCCAGCATGTTATGCCATTACCTGCAGGGACTGTTGGGACTCGAGTTGGTCCTTTTGCTTCCGCTGCAGATAGCTTTAGGGTGACAGTCTATGGAAGAGGTGGACATGCGAGTCAGCCACATAGGACTGTTGATCCGGTGGTTATGGCTGCGCATATTATCGTGCGTCTACAGACCGTTGTCTCCCGAGAGGTGGATCCTCGAGATGCTGCAGTAGTCACGGTTGGAAGTGTGCAGTCCGGCATGACAGAGAATATTATTTCAAGTGAAGCCACGATCAAGATCAACGTCCGGACGGTCCTTCCCGAAACGAGGACGAAGGTCTTGACAGCAATCAAAAGGATCGTGAAAGCGGAGTGCGAAGCAAGTGGCGCCCCTAAAGAGCCTCTCTGGGTATCAACCAGCTCCTTCCCATTTACCATCAATGATGCGGAAGTCACGAATCATGTCGCAGCTGCATTTACGAAGCAGTTTGGCAAGATGCATGATGCGATGTCTCCGCCGCTAGGCGGTTCGGAAGATTTTGGTATTTTGGCAACGGAAGCTCCGAACAAGGATGGAGGAAAGGGCGTCCCGTATACGTATTGGAACTTTGGTGGCACGGATCCCCAGAAATTCGAAGACTTGAAGGAGAGTGGGAAGTTGGATGAGCTTCCTATCAACCATAGCCCGTATTTTGCCCCTGTCATACAACCAACTTTAAATACGGGGGTGGATGCTTTAGTGGTGGCGGCTTTGAGCTACCTTGCTGTTTAAAAGACAGTGCACATTGTACAATACCGCTATCTTTCACGTCATTTCCGGTCCGACAGATTGGGAGCATGTCAGCCTTTTCTGGGCAAGACGCTGTCTGCGACTTCTTACCTAGTTACGTTATGAGCTGCGTCAGCTGAAAACAACTCCAAAGATCAACATTCACACAAAATTTGAGGGAATTTTGACTTCGTGTATTCGTTATAAAGCAGATTACAATTAAGGAGTGTATCCCAGCGGTCCATTAACCCGCAAATTTCAATAAAAAAATGCAACTTTCCTTTTGTCCCACCCCAGTTCCAAACTCCTCGATCACAAAGAACCCTAAGCGTAGCTCAAATAAACACCAGAAAGATAGTCATCCCAAGCAATGTTATCAGTATCCCCAGTCCCAACAAGCTCACCCGCAAACTTATGTCCATACGGGCAAGGGAAGCTCTTCCCTGCCGTCGGATACCCATCCAAAAACGTCGCCTCGCCTCCAACAACAGCCTTCAAGCGACCAACGTGGTTATCTCTCTGGTTTCCATTAGGCCACGATGTAGTACTTTGAGTCGCGGGCGCCAAGCTAGTGAAGATATCAAAGACTCCGGTTCCAGTGACGGTGGCAGTGGAGTCGAGGGCCAAGTGCCAAGTGCATTGTTTGCCTTGAGCAGCGGCGGGGATGTCGAAGGATACTAGAGTAGTGATGTCGGTGGTATGGCCGTCTTTGAAGATCTTCCCGAACTCGACGTTATATTGGACAGCGCCAGTCCAGACAGAGTATTGGGAGATGGTAGTGGGATTAATGACATAGCCGCTAGAGGGCGCCCAATATGATGCTGGAGCGGCTGATGTGAAGGCCAGTATGGAGGCTGCGACTGCGCTGGTGGAGAACCTCATCTTGATGGTTTGTTTAGATGAGTGGAAAGTATTGTTGAAGTAATGTATGTAGGATGAGAAATGAAGTATTGGCTAAGGTATACCTTTCAGGTGAGGGTGAAGATGGAGATGTTGTTGTTGATAATGATGATGCTGGAATGAGAGATTGAAGCCAACTTATATAGATATCTTCACAAGGCTATACCAGAAAAATCAAATCGCTAAGTGTAGCTATTTCGAGAGCAGAACTCCTGATCCCTACCTGCGCCCACCTTGGCTCTCTTCAAAATGCCTCGCCGTTTCTCGCGGCTGAAGCCTTCATTTCACATCTGGCTCATGCCGCTCTCACTATGCCCTCGATGATGGCGTATTTGATTGTGGAGGCAAGGATGTGTAAGGCTGAAAGTTGTCCAGAGATGATTGGTCCACGGTCAGATGGCCAAGGACTAACACGGCGTCGGCCCAGCAGCCTGGCTGCTATCATGCCCATCACACCGATCACTGCATGAGTTGTTTTTCCAATCTTCTCTCATTACTGGCTCCTTTCAGTTATGTGAGGTTGCACAAATTACGCAAATCCAGTCAGATCATAAGCTCGGAGCTGAGGCTGAAGTGGCCATGCAATATCACACGATACAGCGGCACTTCTCCGCTTCTGCGTGCCTTGCGTGCCTCATTCTTGATGTTTCAGAGCCCGTATATGCGAAAGAAAGGAACGTGTGTGGTATTGAGGACTTTAGACACTTGTTGGGTTGCTGAAAACCTAAAGACAATGCCCCTCCACCTTTGCCAGGGAAAACCTCAAACTCGGCCAATTCGAGTAACATTGGGAGTTAAAACACTTGAAATCATGGTTATTAATACATCGATCTCCCAAACTCGCCGGAAGACGTAGACAAACACGTGGTGCGGAAAGCATAACTATTTTTCGGCTATGGAAAGCCACTTTAATGCACCGCCCCCACTGTGTCAAGCCATGCTGGGCTTCCAGAGAGTTTACGAATCAAACGGGAGTTCTTAAGCCCCCCTTTATAAATAGAATCAATCGTCATTGGTAGACAGTAACAAAATTCGTGCCGACTTCCCTTCACATATTCGTGCCAATGAGCCAGGCTATCAGATCAGAGTCCTGGTCAGATCGTCAGTGCACAAGAACCATAAGACATGACAACATTAGTTCTCGGAGCTCGAAATAATCAACAATGATTGACTTGGAAGGTACCTTTGGAAGTTCGGGATAGTCCATGGGGATGACTCCATATCGGGTCTTGATGCCCCATTCAAACTTCCGCCTGAGTGTGGGATTCATGCCCGGCACAAATTGGCCAACGATCTTACTGTGCGCCCCGACAGCAATCCAGTGTGATTCGGCAATTTCGCCCTTCTCCACTGGGTCGCCAACTGCGCTTGTGAAATTCAGGAACCAGTGTTCTGGATAACCTGCTGCTGCTTTTTGCAACATATGACTGACGAAGCCAAATTTGCTCTCAATAAGCTCTGAAAGGGGGATAACATCCGAGTATTTCCACTTGTCTTGAAGGGTCACCGTCACGTTGTCGGGAGTTCGGAGGGTAAAGTCCGGATTGTCATTCAGCCAGCCACTTAGATCCATTCCGATGAGTTCAGACGGATCGATTTCAGGATCAGCATCATATCGGCGGAGAAGTACGGCCTTTCCACGGGCTTCACCTAGACTTGCCGTGGTTCGTTTTGTGATCCAACGACGGTGACCATTCTGATACCTTGGTGTCTTGTCGATGTGATCTTTCACGGCATTGTAGAAAACAGATGGAGATTCCTTGTCCGACACATCGTCGTTGTTAATGGAAATAAGGACAGTTTCCGTAGGATCTGATTTACCCCTCTCAATGAAATCGAATACTTCCTTCATTACGGTTTCAAGGCTTAAATACATCGGCAAGTTTATTGGGATGCCACCGTGGTACATGTAGAGCTTTCCCTTGGAATCCACTCGGCAGCGCAAGTCTAGAAATCGTAGGCCAGCTTCCATTTGTTTCGTGATTGACAAGTACTGGGTTCTGACGAAGGGAATATTTGACTCCGCGCAGCTGTCATGGGTTCCAGGAATCGTCATGGCACTCAATAGTGTTTCGTCTGGAATATTCTGCATCCACGAGCTGAGGGAGTAATCGAGAAGAGGTCTTGAATACCATCTTAAATCTTTACTCTCGTCATTAGCGTTGAAGATGCAATTTATTCGTCCGTTCAGCACGGAAAGTTGGGGAGGGTCCGATGATGCTTGACCAGCCACTGCCTCTTGGGGTCTCCACTCTCCATTCTTGAACTCGCTGATGTATATCAGGTGAGAAGTATCATCGGGGCCATTTTCTTGGAAGGCAATAAAGGCGCTGTCTCCGTACGAAGTGGCCGAAACACCCGATGCAGCCTTTCCTTCACTCACATCCTCGCAAGAGTTCCAGACATCTTCAGCCGGTGAGTATACAAATCCTAAAATCTCCCGGCTAGCGTCATTCGAAGCGCAAATGACATGCAACGCCCCTTTTAACACGAACAATGCTGGTAGTCCTTCAACTTGATTGAGGCCACTCACCTCCTGAGGATGTGACCACACGGGGCTCTCATCTCGAGGATTGAAGGACCAGATCGAGTAGTATAGATTGGCATTCTGGATGAACACTAGGATGAGTCTATTATGAAAAGCTACTAAAGCTGGTGTTGTGTGTGCGTAAAAGCCAGCTTGGCGATCCATGACAGAAGGAGCTGTCCATTGCTGATTGAAGTCATCGAATATGTAGTGCGCGAAGTCACCAGAATCCTTGATGATTATTGCGTGGAGCATTCCCAGAAGCTCGGCCAAGACAGGAATCCCTTGGTCTGGAAATTGCGTTCGGGGCCGGAATTCATTGTTGTTTCCAACTGCGTGATACAAGTTCCCAGTCGTATCACTCCAGAGGCACCACAGCTCGCCGCGGTGAGTGGCTAAAGCCGGGACGGAAGCCGTTCGTCCCTCTGGGGAGTTCTGGACGTACCCACCCAGTCCACGAGCAATCCAAGCCATCTAGACCAGGTAATAGTGGCGCTCCTGGACGATGAATATGTAGCTGAGATCGTATTTTTGGGTCAAGGTGAAGTCTGAAAACTGTCAACATCCAAGAGCAGAAGAAGGTGAGCCTGCGTGAAGACTCAATGTGTCGGAAAGGTTCAGTCGGTAATGAGAGTGAAGGTCATCAAATTTAAGGTTGGCGCTCGGAAAGCCCGATCGACCCCTGCCAAGGCGAACGAATCTCACGTGTTCGACTCTCCTGAAAGAACACTGAAAGTACTGATCGTCTAGCAACTTGCTAGGCCATGGATTCTTCCACGTATGCATTGATACTGGCTACTCTTCTTACTTTCAAGCGAGATTCATAGCGGCACGTGACAATGAGGGGGTAATAACCCCGCGGTTATGATGGCTTTCACGTATAACCACGGTATTGCACCTTGTTTTGTTGTCGTTTTTTGCGAGTAAGTCAAGCAAATCCACTCTGCATTTTATACAAGATCCTAGTCCTAAATATCGTAAGAAAAGAAACAGCCATTTCCAGCTTGCTGTCCACCTCCAGCTAATCACCGAGAGCTTCCTCCGCGATACCAGCCAAAGAAACCATGTTGGCTTCCGGTGTACGCTGAATCTTACGCCTCTTTGATCGTGGCGGTTGCCATGCAGATTCATCGTCGAGCGAGGCGCCAAGGGACTGTTCAGTCGGAGGAGCAGGAAGCGATGAGACTAGGCGATCAAAATTGTTCACAATGAATCTTACTGTTTTCGTGGACGCTTCTGCCACTTGAGGCCTGGAATTATTCATGAAGTCCTTCAACAAATTTTTTCAGCTGCTTCTTCACATTTCAGACCTCCAAACTTACCACTTGCGCCTTGTTTGAACTTTTGTCATGTCGTCTGACAGGGCCGACCGGGGTACCTTCGTGCCCTCTGTGTTCGTAGCCTTTGTCATCCTCCAGCTTGAAGCTCTCTGCCAGGCTTCGAGAGATCTCATGGGGTTCTAACAGAGCTTGCCGTCTCAAGGGGTAGGATACGAAGGCGATAGCGTTTCCGGTCTTCTTTTTTATTATTTTTGACGACCACACCTTTATCCAATAAGATGTCTCCATTTCGTTGAATTTCATTTGAATGGTGTACTTCAAAACTCGGTATGGCTTTCCTCCGACCCTTGCCATGTCGAGATCCTCAATGCTACCTTTAAACTGACCGTCCCTCACAATGTTCCATGGGATGCTATCGCTGGGCTTCTCTGGATCAGGCACTGCAGAAGATTAGCATTGCAATGTGAGCTGGGGAACTTGCACTACCTGGCATCCCACGAGGATCAACCCATGTGTTGTCCTTGCAACATACCACCCACTTATCTTCCGCACCAGCTTCATAGTCGAACGTCATGATTATATCTTTGAAGTCAAGATCCGACTCGCCGTCAATGTACCTAACGCGGGCATCTTTTGGTAATGTTTCCGACGACTTCTCCCCGATCAAGCTGTCGCCACTATCTCCCTGACGACACAGTCAATGGCACATTTCACATTTCGAAAGATTTAAACTTACTTTCTTCGCTATGAATTCGGCGACGTAGACGTAATCCTTTTTATAGCGATCCGAATTTTGGATGAAAAGTTTCTTGAAGAATGAGAGGTTTTTGATCTCTTGCGTGACCTCGATCCAAGTGGCAATTGCTTTGCAGCGCGTAAAAGGACAACTCATCACAAAATCTCCAAGACTTCGATCCCGAACGGCTCCCTTAGCAACGTGTGCCTTGCTGATTGCCAGTCAGTAAGCCCCCAAGCACGAGTTGTTATGATGACTGACTCCGAGGAAGGCATAAGTATTCTCACTGGGTGGAAAGTCTTTTCAACAATCTTGCGAACATACGGGCTAGCGAAGAGGCCACCGCCAAGGACAATGATCTGCGAATTTCTAGTCAGTAGATTCAAGGAAATCTTTGGGAGAGAGCGTCTTACATCAGCAGGGCGATCGCCTTTGGCCATTTGTCGCTTCGCTCCTTCGATCAGCTTGTCAACACATGGATTGAAACAAGCGGCAATTTCTGCGCTACGTATTATTTAGCATAACAAAACCGCAAACAGTCTCCGGAACTTACCGTGAAAATTCATAAAAGGTATCTTCATTCTTATCATCAAAAGTACATTCCGAGGCGTCGCTTCTTCCAAAATACTCCTTGTGAAATTTATCAAACTCGCGTCTCATTGTTTCTAGTTGCCAAGAGCGGTTAGGATGATTTGGAGGGATTTTCGAAGCAGCAAGCTTTACAAAGGAGCTAGATATTGTTTCTGCACCGCAGATTATGCCTTGGGGTATTTCAGCCTGTAATTTTCGGGATTGAGCTAGGTATCATACTTTCACTTTCGTACTCTTGAGTAAACCCAAGAGGCTCAAGCCTATCCAAACGAAATCGAACGATACACTGAAGACTTCGTCAGCTACTTCCAAAAAAGGGTGAAGATTACTTACACATGTCCCTCCTCCGCCATCTGCTACCAAGTACGTTTGGCCAATCTTGGGTATTGATTTAGTTACATGTGTCGGTTAACAATATTCGCCCAAAAGATAGCTTACCTTCCAATCTTGTTTTTTCGTGCTCTCATGTACCCACGAACAAAACATGGATGCAGGCTCAGATGCTAGAGACACGGCATTTGACTTGATGCCTCCCTGGATGAAGCACTGACGCACCTTATCACTATATACAAATCAACATGGTTTCTTATGACAGTTCTCCGTAACTAGGGAGCCGAGCTAATAGAGAATGTCTCGGTGCATTCGATTTCCTAATAATTTCGAAAGTAAGGGCATATTTTGACATACTGTACGACAGTGGAACGTCCGGGCGGTACCGCAACAACGATTTCGATATCAAGCTTGTCGAATCGATCGTCATTGAGCCGAATACCTTGGAAAATCTCTTCGTATTTAACCTCGACCCCTAGGGAGGACGTCGTTGTTAGCATGGCTCCTCAATTCTCTACGGCTTCAATTCATGGCAAAGTCCCAGGAACCAAATAAATCTTTGATAAAAGGACTTACAATCATGTAGGAGATCATAAGGTGTCTTTCCTAGTGCGTCAAGCTGGCGTTGTATGCCTTCCTGAATCTCCTTGATTGATGGATCATTCAAGTGATTGTGAAACATGAGTTTCCACTAAGTAATGAGCAGTCAGCAATGTGTTTTAGATCGTTCTTCAGAATGATCATTGCTCAAAGAGCCTATAAGTTCCACCCAACGCCTGTCAGGGTATCTATATATGCTTGTGAGGAATGAAGAGTTGGGAAGGGCAAAGGAGTCTTGGAATATGGGAAAATCTTACGAGGCGAAAGAGGCGGTCGGGATTGAACCCCCTTCTCGTCGCCGAAGCCTCCATCGTCTTGTTGACCTGTTCGCCAGTTATTGGCAATCGACTGTTCTCGCTGTAATACAGCTGAGTGGAAGGGCATTTTTCAGGTTTGCTGTAAGCGCTGGGAGAGAAATCTTCGATTTTCACATCGATTTGGGATGTGTGACCGAAGACCACCGCAAACGCAATAGCAGAACGAGTTGTCCCCAGGTCAATGCCCACGATCAGTCGACCCTTGCCCGCAGTTTTGGGTTGATCATCAGATCGAATGTTGGGCGTCGGAGGTGTTCTCAGAAGTCGTGAATCCTGCTGCTGGCGTTTGCCGGCTGTCTCATATTAGAGGAGGTGCTCTCTGTACTGGGGTTACGTATGAACCACAAGAAAATTCTTACCTCTACCACCGCGCTTTGCTTTCCCTTTACCTCGTAGAGAATACATCGTGTGCGAGGATCGATGACTTGAAGTTGATGAGCAAAACTCAAGCACGACTGTGCCAAAATCTGGCAAACCAACAAAACAAAATCTAATTACCATCCTTAATTGGGACTAGACACCTCCTCCATCTGTTCACCGAATATTTCTGCGTTATCTGCGGCGGTTGCCGGCTCAGAGTCTCATGTGAGCGGGAACCAACACCTTGTCGAACAAACAAATAAGGCACACTGACCAATCCAGTTGCCTTACCAGGGATAAAGTGGAGAAAAGAACCGTGTGGAGGCTTGACATGTCTCTTGTGTCTCGTCGCCTGTTAAGCGCAATCACTCCCAATCACTCCCATTGGACAAAAAGTGGGGTCTGAGGTTACACCGGCAGCCACTGTTGTGTGCTTTGACAAAGGAGCTTTTCAGGGTCGCCTGGCTCCCCTCTCACGAAAAGAAAAGATCCTGCGGAAAGATCCTGCGTAAATCATGAATCTAATTAACATCATAATGCCTCCTCGTATTGTATTCACTTTATCGAAACCACCCCTCATCCCCTTGCCATTAATGCAATCCAATATCAGCGTCTCAAATCCACGCAAAGACTCGATGGTCGTATCCGACAGCGTCAGCCCTGACGCACACGCATCCCCCACGTCAGTCGCGAGAGAACATCAAGTTGACCATGTAGAGATGGGTGAAATCCTTCAAGATCATAACTCGCAGATGAGTGACTCCGCAAAGATCGGAGGCGTATCTCCAGTATCAGTACCGCAAGAACGGCTTAAGCGGCCCAACAAAAGGATTCCGGCATACGAGGGCCCGCCGACCACAAGAGAAGAAGTCATCCGTGTATCACTGGCGGTTCATGATATGGAAGCTCGTCATACGGAATGTCCCGCTGGATTCGACACGCTGGGTCGTTTAAGACATTCGTGGGGCCATTTGAGGAAAGAGATCCAGCAGGCCAAGGCAAGGCAGAGCGCTTCAGAGGCGGCTAAAGATGTAGATCCAGTGCAGAATGACCCTTTGAGAGATCGATCAGAACAGGAGAACAGCATTAACGGCACGAGCAATTCAAAGAAGCTTCGCCGAAGGAACCAAAAAAGAGAAGTCCAAGCGGATGAAGAGCAGACTTTTCCGACTGAAACGACCATGTACGACTCTTCCCAAATTGGAGTTACAATCGACAGCCAATCCAAGGCTCGTCCTTCCATCAATTCTGGCAACCAGATACTTCCCCGCATGGTGACAACGCTGAATGATTGTTGGAGCCCAGCTCTACCACACACGAATCTAGATGGGCAGCATTCGGAAACTGCTTCAGGAGCTAGGATTCAAACAGTGATTATTACCTGCAGTGATGAAGGCTGTGCAAAGAAACAGTTCGATGCATCATACCTTGACCGATACTGTGGAATCGACATCAACGAAGTGAAGGATAGGCAGCAGAGAGATCAAATTTGGCTTTGTCCAGAGTGTGCTCACAAAGCCGCCGTTTTGTATGGCCATAACGGCCCAGTGGTCCACGGGTCCATGACCAGGCTGCCGAAATTTGGAGACAAGCCTCTGGAGGATGGTACACTTCGCGATTTCCTCCGACCGTTTTCTGGGCTTTTAACAGACTATTCTGCTAAAGCTACCAATAAGCCCACCGCACCGAACTTGAAAGTGCCGATTTGGGACATTCCTTGCGTTCGCGACGAGGTGTTGAGTCCGGCAGCTGGGCGAGTGAACAATTTCGTGTCACAACTCCGGCAACTGTTGGATGTTCCAGACGGTGTTACGATTAAGGCGAAAGTGGATATCTGCCGCCTCTTCGGATACCGCAACTCTCTCTGGGCTCGGGGTATTCTTGTCTCTCTCTTCAGCGATGCTGTTTTCCATCAGGGCTCTCCCTTCGAAAGCGATGATATACTTCATCAAAGCCTTCAATACGGTAGGCGTTGGAACACCTGGCTGATCAATCATCACTTTGCTGACATCTCAAAGCTGGACTTCAGTCAAACATAATACAATCAATTTCTCAGGACTGCCGTACCCGAACTTTGGAAGAAGACCCCCAGCCAAAGGAGTATTCTGAGCGATTGCAGATTCGGCACCAGCGGCTCGTCCAGCGATTGAACAATATCATGATGCCAATTGTAGGCTGCGATTCCGTATTCGATCGCTTCCACAGAGGCATTGCAGAACTGGCAATAAAGCTCAACGCGCACATCTCGACCGACACAAGAGGTGCATTCCAAGAGATCAGGCCTGTCTTAGGTGATCTTTTCGACCCTCAGTTTCACGGGTTGGACGTTCAAGAGCAAGATCCGAGCAGCTTTGCTGGACAACCTATACTAGTGACAACAATGATAGGTATCAAATACCGGGTTCCTGGTAGGGATTGGCGCGTATGCTCACGGGCCGAAGTGGAGCTTCAACGCGTGCCTGTATCCGCCGGACAAAGAAAGGACTCTCCGATCCTCCCTCGCAAACGTCCTAGAGAAGGGTGATATTTAGGAATGAATAGAATATTTCATAGCCCTAGAAAACATTCCCTTTGTATAATTCTCGGTCGGGTGAAGCGACGCCGTAGGAGAGCAATGATTTGGGACTCGATGGACTTGCATGAGGTGGTTTTAAGAGAGCTTAGAATTAGTCATCAGCCAGCCAATTCAGGGGCTTCAGAGCTTATTTTTGATTGTTTCAAGCTCGAAATCTTTATATGTAATGCCAAAAAAAAACTATGCCTGACGCTGCATTGGGTGCTCTCTCCTCCGAACTGTTCCCTGAGACTTTTCTTCATTTCTGCTTCGCGCTTTCGCCAGCATGAATATCAACATCATCCAACACCGCCTCACCCCTCTTTCCCGCCGCAATCCTCACCCTCCTCAGCCTCCTCGTATCAACATCCACTTTCCACGTAAAGCTCCACGTAATAAGGTTCATCAAAATCGCCGCTCCAATAAACCCCATCGCTATCCCGAAACTCGTAGTGTACCGCGGTGCATACCTAGAGTTGAAAAGCTGCGACCCAACCGCTCCTCCTATTTGCCCATAAGAGTTTGCGAACGAAATAGCAAATGCTGAGCCTGTTGCTCCTTCTGTGGTTTGCACGCGCCAGGGCCACATCATTGTACTATCGATCCATCAGAAAAGGATTAGTAATAAGGACTGGGAATTAAAGGAAGGGGCCACTTGAACGACCGAGAAAAAATGAAGGGCTTGACTTACTACCATGCTGTGGAAAACTCACCAGCGATTATGGTTGCTGCGTACACGCCTCCAGTGCTTGGAAATGTGTAGAGAACTGCATAGCAAGCCATGATCACGATCATGAAAAACAGCGGGATCGAAGGCTGGGGAAGCCTTCCTGTGTCGGCGAAGACACCAAAAAGGAGGGTCAGTATGACTGAGAACACTGCTGCGGGTATGTTCAGTAGCTGGGTTTGGGCAATCGAGCTGCAAGCAATGTCAGCGTCAGGTGCTTTCGAAATTAGGCATTACTTACGTGAACCCAAGATTGGCAATGACTGTAGGTTGGTAAAAAGTAAGACCCGTTGTGCCGATTGTGTAAAATGCCCAACAGAGGAGAAACAACCAGAGTTTCTTGTCTTTCAGACCAGTGAGCAGCTCACGAAAACTAAAGTTGGCTTCCGCCGCTCTGGGTGCATTGATGGGTAATCTTGCTTGGATGAAAGCCTTCTCTTTCTCGGATAGCCATTTCGCCGTGGGTGGAACTGCAAGACAAGTCAGATCACTGGTTGGATAATCCAGGAGGGGCCATACAGTCTGGTAGGAAGAAGAATACGAAAATTCCAAGGAGGATTGTGAATATTCCTTCTGTCAAGATGAGCCTACAGCTATGTCAGCATATCATTCCGCTCCTAGAGCGAATTGTATACCATTTCCATCCAGATAATCCTCCAGCCAAGACACCATTGAAAGCAAAAGCCAGGACCCCACTAACAACTGAGCTAAAATTCCCGAGGATCGTAACAAGGACTATACGAGGCGCCATTTCATCCGGTCGATACCAGTAGCACAGATGGAGCAACATTCCCGGCCACAGCCCAGCTTCGAACAGACCAAGGAAGAATCGTACTACGTAGAGACCTTGGCGATTTTTGACGGCGGCATGGCAGCACAGCACAATTCCCCAGGAGATCTGACAAAATTAGAGATTGGAAACAAAATCGTGGATGATAAACTTGCCATAATTCGGGCTTGCCACACCGAAGGCCGCAAACGTTTGACCAGAAGATTCGAAGGAGCTTCGGCAAGGATATAGGGGATCTCCAAGCAAGTCAGCTCGTTCACTTACTCCAACAAGCGAGAACAATTAGACTCACATAATACATAGTAGTCACAAGATTATACTGATTAGAAGTCATATGCAGCTCCGCAAGAATATTATGCGGCGTTCCCTTATCCATAATTCTCGCATTCGATACCTACCTCCAATCGTCAGAAGCATTCTTCCATTCGCAGTCGATGATAGACTTACGTTTTGAAAATCAATGGTTTTCAGCATGTACATTACAGACAGCAATGGTATGAGATGCCAGTCGATTCTTCGCAGTAGTTTCTTTTCTTCGTTACTGCTGAGTGTTACTCGGGCTCGCATCAAATTGGCGTCGTAGCCGGTGATTTCTTCCTGAGACTCGTCGTATTCGGGGAGAGCGTCACTTCGTTGCACGAAATGCAGACGCTCTCTCCCAGGAGTGGAAAATTCATCTGAAGACTTAACCGTAAGTTCGGTTTTCTCTGAGGCTGCGTTTGAAGATTTCTCGTTCTTCTCGGAGATATTGGAGGACGACATGACAGGCAACTTTCTGGCGAACGATAACTGCAAACACTTTGAAATAACGAACTTAGGCCAGACTTTATGAAAAATAGACTATGATATCCTTGCATATACGGCGACTGTGTATATCTTGTTATCACGCTGATCATCTGCATATCTAGCTGCGGCTTGTAAGGTGGGGGGCAAATGAGCTCGTTATCGCGGGGATGAATTGCGAATAGCGGAATAACACTACCTGACCTCAAACTCCTCAATCGTCTCAACGGACCTTGTCAATCACAATAAGGGGGGGAGATTGCGGGATCCAAGTTATTGGTAATCATAACATTATCGTTCGTATTATGTCCCGTGCTTGTGGCGATATTTTTGCGTAGCTAAGCAACCTCAAAGCTTCGAAAACATCGCCTCCTTCTGGGCCCTCACATCCAGTTCCTGCGTCCAGGCACTCCGCGGTTGAGTATGCAGATACCAATAGATCTTCGCCAAATCCACAGGCTGCATGATATACGCATCAATTTCATCCAACTTCTCCTGCGCGCCCTCCCGCTGCCACTGTCGCCTTCTCACACCACCGATTAACTTTCCATCAACCGGGCCATCAACAATGATATGAGCAGCATGAATACCATTCATCTGGTTTTCCCGCGTGATGATCTGTGCCAAAGATCGAAGACCGAATTTCCCGGGAGAGAAACTGCTGAGTCCAGGCATGCCTCGCAGTGAAGCTGTTGCTCCAGTGAAAATGATAGTACCCTTCTTTGCTGCCTGCATATCAGGCAGTACACACCTAGTTGACCAGAAAGCCCCGAAAAGATTGATCTTAGTGAAATTTTCAAACTCCTCGCTCGTGGTATCGAGAATTGAGCGGCCGTTTACTCGTCTGGCGCCAGCGTTGTAGACCAAGACTTCTACTGGACCCAGCTCTTCTCGAATTAGTTTGAAGCTCGAAATCACTTGTTGCTCGACTCGGAGGTCTGTGATGTAGTATTGCGCTGTGCCTTGACCAAAGTCGGCGTCAATGCCCTGGCGCATGGTTTGCAGCTTGTCTTCTGTGCGGGCGAGAAGGGCTACGACGAAGCCTTCAGAGGTGAAGCGTCGAGCTACAGCTTCTCCAATTCCAGGTCCTGCGCCCACGACTGCGATCACAGGCTTCCTGTTTGTGTTTTTAGACATGACTGATGGTATTGGAAGCTCAACAAGATCGAAAGCGGGGGAGCGAGTTCCAGTAAGAAAGAGTTGCTGAGAAGCAGAAAAGCAGTTTGTAGGTTCTACATCAGAGCTGAATGCGAGAGAGAAGTTGAAATACCTAAAGGGGCATCTGGTAGAAATGTTTACTGATGGTTGAAGGATGAAGTTCCGATAGACATCGAATACTAATCAGACCTCGGTTGATCAATGCGGACTAGCGCCTTCTTACTCGTACCTGCCCCGGAATATGAGTCGATTGAGTTCACTGAAGTATCTAGTATTTGCATATTTGTCGTGGGTAAGCAGGGGCAAAGCGCGAACACTGTCGGTATAATTATTCAGCAGATGAAACAGTATTTTATCTGGTGACTTAAACCATTTTCAAAAATCACTAGCAATCAGATAGATCATGCTTCACATAGGATCATGCTATGCATTGATATCCTGTTGTGCAGATAAGAGTAATAGATACACCCATCCAATCCACATATACCCTTATCTCCTCCCAATTTCCCAATCGTATCCATATGCCAGCACCTTCGTCCAAGTCTGCCGTCCTGTCTGTGTCGTGTCATTCCCGGGCCCTGCCAGGCCTTGAAAATATTCCGAAGAGCCCCAGCACCAAAAGCCCAAGTCCATGCAAGCAGGGGTATACACAAGTTTCGCGCCATATTTCACCAGCGCCGTTGATGCCGTAGCTGAACTTCCCAACCCCGTTTGGAAAGCCTGTATCCTCACATCAAGATGAGGAAGAAACCCAAATCCCCGTAACGCCAGTAATACTCACAAAACATACACAGAATGAAGAAGAAAAAAGTGTCCAAATCTAAACAATAAAACAGGAGAATGTGAAGCTGGCAAATTGGTGACCGAACGCCGCGGATGATAAATGCGTTGTGATGCAATGAGCTGAATCCAGTCCAGCGCCTTCGAAACCAGAATTCGAAAAGTTGCTCGCTCTTGCTGGGTCCGTAACTTCGTAAACGTAACATATCTTCATCTAAGGTGGCGGGGTATTTGCAATCGTTGGAGTCGTTCCACCGCTATGGGTGACGCTTGAAGGTCTAGGAGAAGAAGGTGGCAATGACTGGTGCTTGGCTATCATGGCCATTTTTCTTTGAAGGGTTGCGAGACGGGTGCGTATCATGCTGAGCACTGTGTTTGAAGTCAGTTTGGAGCACATGAAAGCAATCTAGGACGGCAAATTACCTTTGTGCACTGACTGAATATCCTCCGTCTTGAAAAAGCCATTGGATGACCCATAGCCTTCCTGTGGGTTACGTGTGCCCTCCTTGAGACTTGATGATCTCCTACGTTGAGGAGTCGGCTCCTCGTCAGTCTCCAGAACAGCCTCCAACATTCTGATCGCAGTCATGTACGAAATCCTACAGCCCTCGAGATCCTCATTTGCAATCTCGTTGATTGCTGCAGATCGACTCATCTCTATGGCACGATCGTACATTAATTTTTCGGCAGATACTCCAGTGCTCAAGACAACCCCATCTGTGGATGATGAACCAGCGCTCTTTGATGCGCTTGTATGATTACTTGGATGACCGGGGTGGTCTTCGGGTAGCTGCTTCTGGCCATCAATGAGCTTCAATCGCACAAACTCAGCCTTCTCCAAGACTTCGTTGAAGCGATTTCGGACCCACTGTACAGCGGAATTGATGCGGTCCCCGGCGGCATTGTTCGAAGGCTCTGATCGCACTGCCTGACCACTGTTCAAGACACCCCCACGCGATTTTCGGCTCCACCATGCTCCAGCAATGTCCATAGACTTTGCCAATAGCGACAAAGCTTTCACATATAATACTAATGCTTCCTCGGAAAGCGCTACTATGGCTTCCACAGTAAGACCTTCGTCATCGCCAACCGAGTCACAAGGCTTGTCGGAAGCACCTCCAAGTCCGTGATCCATAGATGGTGCTAATGGAATCAACTGTTTATATTTGACTTCAGCAAAGCCATATACAACATCACTCCTTGATGCAGCTTCCTCAATAATATTGACGACCTTCAGATCTTCGTCGATCAGGGCTGAAGGTTTACCGTCACCGAGTAGACCGGTAGCGTGCGGTGCGGGATAGGCTGGAAATGGGCTGTACAATTGAGGTGGCGAGATTCCTTTCCCAATTGACGAAGGAGTGAATCCTACTCCAAACATTCTAAGGCTAGCGCCATGTATTGCCTTAGCAATTGCTGAAGTAGTAGAAGGGCTTCCATAAGACTTCCCAAATGAATTTTGGGGTTGAGGAACTATCTCGGGGCGCGGCTTTCCCTGTGCAATTTGGACCGCCCGGGAAGGTGATGCTGGCACTGCGCCGGTAGCTGAAACCGGAGGCCCTTGAGTTGTAGCACGCCTCGTCATTGCGCCTGCCCGAGAAGATGTAGTGGGTTTGCCAGTCTGTACTCGAGGACTTGCCGCCATTTCGTCCGCGAAAGCATTGACTTCGACAGCTCGCTTTTCCACTAGAACGTATTCACGTGCGTCGCGTACTGCCTGCTCGGCTTCTGCAATCGCCTCTCGACTTGGAGAATTTCCCCCTGGCTGTTCTCGTTTGAAACCTTCATCGGTTGATGACTGTCTCGGTGGAGGTCGTCGCTCTGCAACAACCTCAAAGGTGCGAGATGGACGACGGGTACCTTGAATGGTCTCTGCATTCGGAGCTGTAGCAGCAGCGACAATCGTGGGTCGCTTTTGGTCACGAGAGCTTGGCATAGGTTGTGTTGGATGCCGTGGGGGAGTTCCTGAGAGTTGTTGGACAGGCTCCACGACCTGTGTTCGGGGCGAGGGTGGCATAGGCCGCTCACGAGGTGACGAAGACTGAACGGGGGGTTCAGCTCTCGTGGCTTGCCTCCGATTGCTTCTTGTAGACGAAGTTCGCGTTACCGATGCTTCTTCTGCTCTGTTAGATTGCCGGATTTCACTTGGTCGATCATCGCCAACCAAGTTGGGAATCGGTTCAACTACAACACGATGGGTGAAATAATCCTCGAACGGAATTCGCTCCACTGGTTGGCGCCTCAACAATGACATTATCAACTCCTTCATGCCTGTGCTCACAGTAGCGTCCTTGGGGAATCGGATCTTATCCTCGCTCTGCTCAATTTTGCGAAGTAGCTCAACATGATTGTTGGCTCGAAATGGGGGTTTTCCAAAGGCCATTTCGTACAACACCGTGCCTACTGACCAAAGATCTGCTTTGGCGTCGTATTTTTCATATCGCAATATCTCTGGTGCCATGTACAATGGCGAGCCGCATAATGTCTCGGCCAGAGCGGTCGATGGTAGCGACCGAGCAAATCCAAAATCAGCAATCTTGAGCATTGGTAGAGAAGTCAGGCCAACAATTGGAATCAATGCCTTCTCGGTTGCACTCATGACTAGAGGCGGATTCTTTTGGCTTTCCATATACTGCGGTGATGGCAATATAAGCAGGTTTTGCGGCTTGACATCTCGGTGGATCAGATTCCGGGCTCTCAAGAATTCCATAGCACTTGTGAGCTGCTTGAGAAAATGCCGGACTATGACCTCGTTCAAACCCCCGGCGGGTGGCATTGGATATCTTCTGACCATGTCCCTCAGTGCTGGATTGTCCGCCAGTTTATCCCTCTTCTTGATAAAGTACGACAGGTCACCAAGCTCACAATACTCCATCACCAAATGTATGTGTGACGATGACTCTCGACAGTCAATCAGGGCAACAATATGCGGGTGGTGGAGGCCTTTCAGGATCTCGATTTCGCAGTAAAGGTTCTCCTTGAGCTTCTTGTTGAGCTTGGCTAGGTTGACCGATTTGATAGCTACGAGAGCTCCGTCAGCCTGCAGAGGAGGTGATTAGCACAGATTCACTGGGAAAACTAAATGGCGATGAAAATGGCTCTTCGGAGATGGAATATTGAGATTCCCAAGCTTGTCCATGGAGCTCTCCTAGCAGCAAACATACCTTGTGAGTCCCTCTGTAGACCGTGGCAAAGCTGCCCTTGCCTATTTCATCCTCGATCATGAAGGATCCCACGGACTTATCACCCGTCCTCGTCCGTCTGGATGACGAGGACGAGGACGGGGGCGGATGGGCCGCCATGGGTTGTATTTCTGGGCTCCTGTTGGCAGAACCCCCGACGCCTTCGTGGTGATGGCTTCGAGTGTTACCAGGAGAGATGAGGATAGAGACTCGCGGTGATTTCGTTCTGCATGTACACAGCAAGCTTGATGAAGAAGGTTGGACGGCTACTGAGGTAGAACTTGTGGTTGTAGACGGTCTGATGGACGGGGAAGTTGGTAGGCAGATGAAGCGAGCGAGCGAGGACCTCGATTGTGCTGGTCAGGCAACGGGTCGTCCTGAAAAAGTATGCCTCACGATGGGACCAAAGCGGGAGCTGGCCGGGAAAGTGCCTGGCTCGTTCGGTGGCTCCTCTTGCTGGGGGGGTGCAGGTAGGTCGTAGCTTTGGCTGAAGGCTGTAGGCAGGCTCCCGGGGAGGCGGCTCGATAATGCGTTGTTGCAAGCTTGCGGGGATTTGAAAGGGTGCAAGGTGCAAGACGACAAGGTGCAATGCAGCAACGAGGCTGCAGGCGGTTGGATGTCGAGGAAGGTTAAAGATTAACGAATGGCGAGGGCGGAAGGGCAGCTGTACCGAGTTCAAGTTAATGACTCGACGGGAGCGGCGATGAGACGCGGATTCGAGCACAAGAAAGAGATGCGGGGATAAATGCGTGTTGGCGGTGAATGGAGATGGAGATGGAGATGTTGAAGGAGGAAGAGTTGAGTAAGTTGGAGAGAAGTTGGAGAGAGGAGGAAGGAAACAGAGTGAGGAGCAATCAACATCAACGGAACTCAAGCACGGCGGCGATAGTCGATTAGAAGGGGATCTGTGAGCTGTGAGTCCTCACCATATCACGAGTCAACGGTCGTCGGTCACAGTAACAGCACAGCACAGCACAGCTTAGAACGGCCAGTACGGCAGCCGGATGAGACCCCTGCGTGCACAACCCAGATAGCAGTTGAGAGTGAGAGTGAGATAAAGCTAGATGCCGTTATCTCTCTCTCGAGCACAACATAGCATCACATCACGTCTCAACGTCTGAGTCGAAATATCGAACTACTCACATCGCATGGCCGATTACGGAGTAAGCACATCCAAATTTAAGAGAGTAGTAGCAGCAAGTTTATGGTGGTCAGAGTCCGAGGCAAAGGCAGAGGCATCATTCTAATTAATCACGCCCTCTGCTTGGCCCTCTTTGCTCTGCCATGTACCCAGGTCATGCTTTCACCGGTACCTGCGCAGTACTCTCTACGAGGAGAGTACGCGTTACTAAAGTCCACGATAGATAGGCTGCTGATCATCTCTCACAATGTGCACTCACGAGCTGAGGCAAACCACAAACCCCAACAGCTTTCAGCATTATCCAAGATCTACACCTGTATATTCGACCAAGCATATCACATTCACACTCACACTCACTCTGCAGTCCTACCCACACCAGGCCGTGGCACCATCAAGATGTCTGCCTCCGATTGCTCCCCGTAGATATTCCGGTCCCTGCTGCACCCTCCCCTCCCTCTCCTTGCTCTCCTGTATTCAATCAACAATCAACCTTCGGCAGACCTTAAACAGCTCTCCACTCCCCTCCATCATGACATGTCCAGCACCCAAGTCGTACAGACACCAGAGGCAAAAAACGCCATCATGCATCCCCTCTCGCGTACTTTGCCTCTCCTGCACTTCCCATCGGTCACGTTCCGAGTCAGACCCGCCCTGACAGGGGAGCGTGCCGGTGACGAGGGATAAGAGTGCCAGCCAATAGCGGCTTTCCAATGCAATGCCCGCATCAACAGCAGCACGTCTCGATGGCCCCGATTCGATTCCAGTCTCCCAACACTCCTATCGTCCCATTCTTCTTCACCAACAGGTTGCTTCATCCCATGCATCGACGTGGCAGATCTGAGGGCTGCCTACCTGCCTGCCATCTATGGTGAGTCCTGTGCTTTTCCGTGGAGAGTTCCACAGCCGTCTAGTGTTGCCGGATGCGTTTCGATATTAGATCACGTGTATAGTTTCACACATGATCTTGTATGTCTCACGGTAGCGCGTTGAATGAGGCTGGTTGCGCGGTTTTACGTTGATTTAGATCAGGAATGCAATCGATATCCCCATGACTTTAATGTCTCGACTATTCTGGGCATTTGATGTTTACCGAACGGTACCTACATTTCACGGGACCAATGTTTCACTTTGAGAGATGTTCCCAGGAAGTTCAATTACATTCCTGATCTTCTAACACTTACCGTTTGCAAGCTTGTGGTATTGATACAGCGACCTATCTAGACTAACAAACCCTCAGCCTCGATGTTTCTCTCTACTTCTTTGCGTTACTTCTTCTTTCGTACACCAATAACCTCGACACGCCCAGCGCATGCACAAACCCGTTCTGCTCATGCTTTCTTCGACTTGTCCTCATTGAAACTGAAGCCTAGTGATTAGCAAGTCGGCGCCAAATTCAAGATGCACCAAGCCAGATCACTGAAGCTTGAGATCGACAGGCAACAGCGAGAGGAAGCAAATCTCGTTCATATCTTGCGCTTACTAGAGCAGAACCTCAGTGTCGGATTGCAAGGAGCCGCAGGGCGCAAAAATCAACTGCTAGTAATGGCAAATAAAATGTCATCTTAGTGGAGCTCTCATTGAGCTGCTGACAGCAGAGCTTGCAATCAGATAAATTCCAAATTCGCACACCTATCAAAATATTAATCAAATTACCTTCAATTGGCCACGTCAACATGAGACACCACCAGGCAGCGCCTTACCATTCAAATTTACGTCAAAGATGAATCTCTCACCGAACCTTATGCGTCTGTCAAGCTTTTTCGGGACACGCGATCAGGCAGCTGCTGCAAAGACAGGGTCCCCTAATTTTTGTGATAGGGGAGCTGTTCCGACGCGGCACAGAATGCGGGGTCTATTCTCTGAGGCTGAAAGGGACTTCAAGCTCAACCCCCACTCCTTTCGTTCTCTGAAAAAGGTGTCCCCAATGAATTGATGTTAGATTTGAAATGCTGTTCCTATTGCCAGCCCTTGTTTTCAAACAGACAGCTAGGTGGTCTCCTACTCAGCAATTCATATAACGTATCTGTTGGATGGACTCGATGTCACAGCTTGGACCTTCAACAAAAGCAAGTGCAAATGCCTATCTCTGCAACATGAAATGCACCTTAACAATCCAAGGCCTGACATCCAAATCCCTTTCAATCGACTCCGATTGCCAACAGTCCCCGCATTTTCCATTGGCCCAATCCCCCAACACCAGCAACAAAATTGCCCAGCTCACATCCCGAGACCAAATTAAAACCATTCATCTGCTCGCTAGAGATAATGGTGCTACTGTTTCAGTATGAAGTGATAAGAAAATTCTATACCCAATATGGATGCCAGATTTTGAGGCACCCTGAAGGAGGAATATGGCATGAAAGTAAGATGCTGTACGTGAATGTCTTCAATATGTCGTTTCGATGGATATGTATCTGAAGAGTGACTGAGTAGAGGAAGGATACATCAATTTGCTTAATGCAAAGGAGCTCATAACTTGGGACGGGCAGACTGATATCCGTCTAAATTCGCACCAAACAAAATTATACAAACAAGCAGAGTGAAACATAGCATGCGCTGGGCTCCCGAGAACAATTGATTGTAGTGTAACCGTAGGCTTCAGACGCAAAACACAACTGCAGCTTTCTTAAGCACAGGCTTATCTGTCGTGCGACTATATCAGAGCGTTGGTAGTTGCTGGAAGTTGTGGTCAAGCGAAGGAAACCCAATGGGGAGAGAGACAAGGGGACAAGGCGTATCACTCAGTGCGGGATTTTATTTCGTCTAGCTGCATTTGATCTATAACCAAGTCTCCCGCCAGACCCTTCAAAAGTCTCGCACTCCTTCCCTATGCAATTTATGCCCGACCTGAAACCTTTTACCTTCCGTTGTCGTTACTTTTCATGATAAAACATAGCTCATAAAACGCCGCCAATGTCTTTCCGCCCAGGGTATCACACTCATAGATCTACGTGGATATGAACGTTCTTCTCACTTTGAGGAATTATCTCATCCTCGGCCTTGCCCTTGAGATTTGGAAGCTCGACGATTCCTTCCCCAATGATCTTTAGCGCATCCTTGATTTGTTCTTCAGTGATGACCAAGGGTGGCGCGAGTCTGATGATATTCTCGTGAGTTGGCTTGGCCTGGTCAAAGGATTAGTATATCAGTTTCACACAGGATTGAAGCTCAACCTACCAGCAAGCCCTTGCTCTTCAGTAGCATGCAGAGATCCCATGCTGAGTGTCCACCAGTCTGAGATTCGTCGATGACGATCGCGTTCAACAGACCTTTTCCCCTGACCAACTTGATCATAGGAGACTTCAGGTCAGCGAGTCCTTGGCGGAAGATGTTGCCCAGCGTCTCAGCACGAGCAGTCAAATCCTCTTCCTCCATAATTTCCAGGGCACGAATTGACACAGCGCATCCTAGAGGATTGCCTCCATATGTCGAACCGTGAGTACCGGGTTCAATAGTGAGCATGACCTCCTTGGACCCCAAGACACAGGACACTGGGTACATGCCACCAGAAATCGCTTTGCCTAGTGTAACCATATCGGGTTTGATGTTAGCCCATTGAGAGCAGAGCATACGTCCTGTTCGTCCGATACCAGTCTGAATCTCGTCGCAGATGAGCAAGACATTATGCTTCTTGCACAACTCATGGGCTTTGGTCAAATAGTCGTCGTCGGGGACAACGACACCTGCTTCGCCTTGAATTGGCTCTACGAGGAACGCTGCTGCCTCCTTCCCGTGTACCTCCAATGCCTTCTCGAGATCTGGGATATTGTTGAAGCGGATTTGCTTGCCGGTGGAGGGACAAGTAGGTCCAACGCCTGGGACGTACGGGCCATAGTTGTCGCGAGACTCAGGATCGGTGGACATGGAAATCGCTGTCATCTATGGGTTACACACGTCAGCAAAAAAAAAAAAAATTCAAGGAGGTTCAATTGCACATACTGTTCGTCCGTGGAAGTTCTCGGTGACTGAGAATACCAATGCCTTGCCTTCTGGCACACCCTTCACCTTGTATGCCCACTTTCTGGCAATCTTGATCGCAGTCTCAACAGCCTCCGCGCCTGTGTTCATGGGGAGCACCATATCGTAGCCAAAGACGTCCTTGACCTTCTCGGCCCATTTTGGGAAGACATCGTTGTGAAATGCGCGCGAGGAAAGGGTGAGACGCCCCGCCTGTTCACACAATGCCTTGACAAGCTCTGGGTGGCAGTGACCTTGGTTGACGGCGCTGTAAGCTGACAGGCAGTCGATATAATGCTTCCCCTCTGGATCCCAGACGCTGGAGCCTTGCGCACGAGCAAATACTATGGGGAGAGGGTGGTAATTGTGTGCTGCGTATTTGTGCTCGACCTCGATTGCATCTGCCGTCGAGGTCGAATGGTACTTGGACTCTGTAAGGACTCCCACAGGTTGGAATGTTGGGGCAGTGGGCTTGAGGACACTGGCACTGGTATCAGTAGTTCCGTTTGCGTGGGGAGCCATGGTTGCTTGGTTTTGCGTGCTGTTTGAGGTCGTATCAAGAGTGGCGGGGTATTGTGGTCTTTGTTGAGTTTAAAGGAAAGTGCGTGGAGGATATGTGGGGAGACGGTGGCATTTGTACCTACATTTCAATCAAACAGCCAGCCCCTCTTGCGCCGCCATACTAGACCTTTAAGTGCAAGTCCAGGCGGATAGGATAATTTTTGTCCTATCTTTCAGCGTGTGACCGCGTGGTTGACTAACAGAATTGTTCTGCGCCCAAACCTGCCTTTAGGGGTTGACCAGAGCAGACGTTTTTCTCGGACTTCGTGTGCGCCTGCGCTTAGGGGATTTGTGGATGGTGATAGTGGGGTTTTGGGGAGCATCATGAACAGGGGAGGGTCTTTCAGCCTGGGATCTGCGTGGGAGTTGCGCCTATCAGCCCACTGTAATTAGCAGTCATACAAGCCGATGCTGCCCATGTCTATCGGGTGAAGTCGAGACTCTCTCAGCCCATCACTGCAGGAAGGCCTAAGGCAGGAAATCAAACAAACACCGACATCGAGCATCGAGTTGGGAATATATTCTTGAATTGTAGCATATCTTTGTTCACATGACACCTTCTGCTGGATCTGTGAAAGGCTGCCGATTGAAGCATGGATTGCGGTGACTTTTTACATTTGTTCCAGAGCCCGCCCTATTTTCTTCGTCTCAGCATACCTTTATTTGTACATATCTGCGATTTTATGACTTATTCAATCAACCCTTGTTCCCCTTCCCAAATATTCCCATATGTCTAAGCAGAATCGTCATTGCAGTCAATTCATCTATAATTGGGTGGCTCCAAATAGTACTCGGGTAGATAAAAATATATTGCTCTGTTACGCTCTCCACAACACCAGTCATTGGGACGAGCAATCTATATACTGGACCCAAAAACCGCAAGCCTTACTGAGAGCATCCCTCCGGTGTTTGTTTGAGAACATGTGGGTTTCGGGCGTCGTGCATTACTATCCAAAGCATAAAGTCTAGTTCCAGTTGGAGTAGTCAGTCTTCAGGAGGCTAAAGCTTCAAAGCTGATCGTGCCCTGTTTAGAATCTGGCTTGGTGTAGGTTCATAATAGGTTCATAACAACTGATGCATTCCAGAGGGTGAACCGCAAGGCAAACAATACTTCCAAGAGAAAGACACAGGACTGAGAATTTGATGGCACGTGATGAAGAATTAAACGCTCCTTATCACCCGAATATTCCTTGTGCAGCATGATCCCCATTATGATGGCTTCTATCTCCCAATGCCGTCATATTGCTAGTACTCCCGCAAATCACTTTGATGGTCCAGTGTAGCACGTGATACTCAAAGACCCGTTCAAACACGTGGGCCCCGAAAAGAAATCCTCTGTTCACCTTCACCTATCAAATTCTGGATAAAAGGCATTTTCATTCCCACGCTCGTTCTTGGCCTGATGTATATACTTTCAATATGAGTGCATCTACAGCATCTCCTCCCACGAGGAAGGTGGTGCCGAAAAAGTCGATGCAGCCACCGCAGCAACAGCAAACGCATTCACTAGTCTACGAGCAACGATGCCGCGACATTTGGATGGTCCTCCTAGTCATACGGTGTATCAACGCATTATGCGTACATACTTTCTTCCAGCCCGATGAATATTTCCAATCCCTAGAGCCAGCATGGCAAATGGCATTTGGATCCCAAAGTGGAGCTTGGATCACGTGGGTACGTAATGCTTCAATGCTTCACCTCAATGCCTTCCATTTTTAACTTCAAACAGGAATGGCAACACCAGCTCCGCTCTTCCTTGCATCCAGCTCTGTTTGCGGCCTTTTATACTTCCTCAAATAAACTTATGGAGGCCGTGAGCTGCTTCCCACAGTTCCGGGCCATGATTCTAGCGGTGCTGCCGAATATCGTCCAGGCTTATTTTGCTGCCATGGGAGATTATTACACATGGAAGCTATCTGAAAAGATCTACGGAAGAGATAGTAATGCTAGTTGGGCATCTGTAATGTTACTTAGCATTTATACTTTGCGCGCAACTAATATCCATCTAGCTCTTCTTAACTATATGCAGTCCTTGGCAATGGTTCTGCTCGACGCGAACGTTCTCAAATTGTCTCGAGACAACCTTAACTATCACTGCGTTGAATTCTTGGCCTTGGGGGATATCAACGGATACTGTTCTCGATACAGGCTCTCTGAGACCGAATCCGTCCGCAAAAGGTTCTATTTTTGAGAGCACTGGAGGCATCGCGAGGTAGATAGTGAATTCTGGTTTCTTGAACATGGCTAATTGTATTCCAGACTTCGAATTTCTCTCCTTCTTGCCGGAATCGCTTGTATTTTACGCCCGACCAATGGCCTCATCTGGTTCTGCATTTTGATGCCAGTTGCAACTCGGTTCTTCTCCAATGCCCGGTTGGATTTATCCGACTACCAGATTCTTGCCAGAGAAGCCTTCATCTGTGGATCATCTGTTCTTGTAATCTCAGGAATCTCCGACAGACTGTATTTTGGGGTATGGACCTTCCCGCCTTACCAATTCCTCAACTTCAATATCAACCAAAATCTAGCGGTCTTCTATGGACGGAATGACTGGCATTACTACTTGTCCCAGGGACTCCCTTTACTGCTTACCACCTATCTCCCGTTCACTCTGGTTGGAATCTGGAGCTCAACTTCGCTCGCAGCAAGCAACATCCGCTCACTTCTCACCACGACCGTCCTCGTAACCCTTGCGACACTTTCCCTCATCTCGCACAAAGAGGTCCGCTTCATCTACCCTCTCTTACCTATACTCCATATCCTCACCGCTCCCGCCATCACATCATTTTTCCTGACAGCCACCACCGAAACAAACCACCCTCCGCGCTCACCCTCCGCACTAAGACAAACTGAAGAAACCACACTCCACCGCAAGCCCCTCCTCGCCTTCCTCCTTTTCCTCAACCTCACGATAGCGGGCTTCATAACCCTTCACCACCAACGCGGCGTTCTCACTGTCCTTAAATATCTCCGCCACGAATACGAACTCACCGCTCCCCTTGACGAGAATGGCGGTATCATCTCCACGCCAATCTCCAACGACACAGAAACATTCGCTGCCTTCCTCATGCCTTGTCACAGCACACCATGGCGCTCCCAACTCTTCTACCCTGGCCTAAAAGCCTGGGCTCTGACTTGTGAACCACCACTACATCTTGCGGCGCGCACAGAGGAGAGGGAGGCGTATAGGGATGAGGCGGATCGGTTCTATGATGACCCGCTGAAGTTTCTGAAAGAAGAGGTTAATACGCGGGAGAGGCCGTGGCCGAAGTATGTAGTGGGCTTTGAGGGTATTGAGAGTTGGTTGAGAGAGTATTATGAGGGGCAGATGAAGGGGTTTAAGGTGCGGGAGAAGTGGAGGACAGGGAATAGTGCTTGGCATGATGATTGGAGACGGCAGGGCGATGTTGTTGTTTGGGAGTTTGTTGAGGGGTGAGATGGTAATTGTACCAGAAGAGGACTGATTGTATTATATGGGATCTATTAGAATGTATAGAATACTCTGGATTATCAACTGCCTTATTCCTAATTCTTCATATATTTTGTCACATTGATCTTCAACCCAGGGGTATAACAAAAGGAACTCAAAAATTTTATCATGTTCACCTTGCCACAATCATATTTTAGTGTCCACTGTCTCAGCTCCTGCTCGATTCGATGAGGAATCACCCCTTTTCCGTTCTCGCTTCTTTGCACACCTCTTTGCAAAAACATGATTTGTCCGACATCATGATCCTCCCAGCCATGAAGCCTCCATGACCTCAAAAACAAAAGGATTCAATGCACTGGCATTGGGAGCAAGATATATGATTCATTTCATTTATATATTTATCGTAAATTCATCATAAATCTAGCCATATTGGCCCTGCAGCAACTTTTCTTATCCACCCCAAGATGATCCAGCGTGAGCCAAAATTGGGGGTCTTCTCTCTCGCAATATTTACAAATATGAATACTTCATCTTGATGCATTAAAGGAGGTAGCGATATTCGGGGTTCAAATCCTGGGACTTAGTTAGCATCAAAAATTTCCACTTACAAGGGGGGGGGCTTACACCCATCTCCGTCTTCTCATACTCAGTCAAACCCACATCCACTGGCGTCCTCTCCCGCTTCCTATTTTCATAAACAATCGCAATGCCATACAGCACACACGAAAAAGCACCCAGGCACAAAAACCCAAGGCAAAGACTATAACCAGTCTTATACTTCGGCGCGTCTTTCGCCAGGAAAACGTACGTAGCAATCAAGCCACCTAGATTTCCAAACCCGATCTGCCATGCTGTCCCAACGGCCCGTCTGTGATGACCTCCCAGATTCATATTGAACCAACACACAATAACAGGCATAGCTGAGTAGGCGCCCATTGCTACAAGGAACAGCCCTGCGTATTGCAGATCCACATTGTCGTGGACCGTGATCAAGATGCCGAATCCGGCGATGGCGACGCAGATAGGAAGAACGGTGAACGCGAATCGGTGCTTTGTGAAATCAGAGAAGAAGGCTATAAACATCGCAAAGCCGAAAGCGCAGACCCAGGGCGGAACACTGTGGAGTTGCGTCTCGACCGGAGAATACCCGTATGTGGCGATGATGGTTGGTGCAAAGAAAGCATAACCGTATGCTGGAACGATCATGCCGAAGTACATGAATCCTCCCAGAATGACCTTGTAATCTTTGAACACGCGCCCAACATCACGGGCAGTGATTTTGCGCTCTTTGGCAGAGCGGCCTTGGTCAACTTGCAGTCGGGCCTTCACGTAATCTCTCTCTTCTGGCGTAAGCCACTTCACATCCTCGGGAAAGTTGGGGATCATGAAGAACAGAGCGATGGCTATGACGGAGGTAAGGACACCTTCCAGGATGAAAATCCATCTCCAGCCATGGTACCCACGCAAGCCGTCCATCTTGCCGATCGCAGAAGCGAGTAATCCACCAAAAGCACCAGCCATAGTCGTGGAGCTGAAAAAGAAGCTGTATCGTCGCTGAGCTTCAGATCTCTTGTACCACATACCAATGAGGTAGAAGCATCCCGGAAACATGCCAGCCTCGAAAAAGCCGAGGAAGAATCGCGTGGTCAACAGCCCTCCGTAGCTCGAAACCAGACCTTGACAAATACTTACGATGCCAAACATAAACATGCAGCCAGACAGCCAAATGCGCGGGCTGAATTTCTTGAGGAGGATGTTTGATGGAATCTCAAATATGACGTATGGCACGAAAAAGATGGTGAGCGCTGTGTTGAACTGATTGGGACTGTGCAAATGCAGATCTTTCTGGAGCCCAAAACTGCGCGCGTTGGCGATGTTGACCCGATCTAGAAATGCGAACAGATAGAGGATGCAGAGGAATGGGATGACTCTGATATCAATCTTGGCCATGAGCTTCTTCTCGGTGGTGTGGGGTGGGCACACGACGTGGAGCTCGTCGTACTCGACAGGCCCATCTCGAGGCAAATTTGGGTCATAGTAATTGTTTGCCTCGCTCTTAATTCCGGGCTCTTGATCAATTTCAGACGCAGTGGGTGACACCGCTTGCTTCTCTGTGGCAAGTCAGTAATGAAAGCGGCAGCATCGGATGTGACTTTACTCACTCTTGGAGAACATTTTGACTTGAATGCGACAACAGAGATGCTCAAAGGGACCGAGGCGTAGCTTTTATGTGTCACAACGTCAAAAGTGGCGGTGGTAGTAGCTGTGGCCACGATATGACTGATGGAGAAATGTTATAAATTGTAATGGCGATAATACTGAAAATTTGGAAAGCTCCCGAGGTCGGCACCGCCGCGACGCAGGGGCATAAATAAGAGCACAGTAAGCAGCAAGCCGTACTGTCGATCTAGGAGCACAGATGCAGAACCCAGATTATTTAGGGCCATTTAGTGACAGCACGACAGGGGTCTGGTGGTCGTTTGTAACCCCGCTGTTCCCCATGGCGGAATTTCAGGCGGAGACCGAGGGCGTCGATGGTGAGCGCCACTCGTCGGAGTTAAGCTCCACTTGTGAACTTTCATTTTGCATTCATCGAGATCGATATCGATATCAGGGTACTTTCGTTTCCATTTGGCATGGCCGGACCGATCCATGTTTCGCTCTTGGGTGAACGAGAATAAATACATGTAGGTCAGCGTGGTTGAGTAATCCTTAATAGCTTCGAAGAATTCAAGAACAAGCCCGAGATGACCGAGAAGGAGAAGAACCAAGACTTTTGGTGCCGAGAACTATCATCGGGTGGCTTGAACAGGGGACCTGTTCGTAACGCAGATCTGTCAGATGATTCGCAGGCTCGCAGGAGCATTAAAGCCACACTAAATACACTGAAATTAAAATGATAGAGAGTATAAGAAAGATAAAATAAAGCAGCAAATGGTCTGCCAAGAGAGTCACTTGTATCTGCAATAGTCCCCTCTAGCTACCAGCTAAATAAATTAACAAGATTGAGTGCGATTAGATGACACTGGAGCAGCTTCGCAAAGCTTCCCTGCTCGATCCCGTCTGTGCCCCGCAGAATCAGAAAAGGCGGGGTGGGTTACACCTGCCAAAAAGAGACGGCGCCACATTCACGTGCTTTCTCCCTGCCATGAATCGATGTTCGATAGTAATCTTCTTAATTTCTCAAATTCTCATCGGAAGTGGAATGCAGTTCCCCGCCAGGTCATTCCATTCCCTGGCTTCCCAGGTAGATGTAGATATGATGGACCAAAATTGACTGGAAGTTGAATGAACCAACGTCAAAGAGAATGGTCAGATTTAAAACAAAGTTATATCGACTTTCACCGCGAGTGTGTTAGCCGTGACTAAAAATATTGGGTTGTATATGTCAGAATGAGCACCCATTTTCTGGAAGGTCATACAATTCCCTGGGCTTATAGCTGGAGTTATCAGACTGTTAGATGTATAAAAGAGTGATGTGAATCATATCTGTGGCCTTTTGAATTAGACTATCACGAAAGGATTCGCATTTCTTCTCCAAAGCCTTTGGAAACTAATATATAGATGAGCAAGCCGATTCATTCTTCATTCTTCGACAAAGGCTTAATTCATTCATCACAATCTTTTTGATCTATCAGTCAGTGAATCGTGTCAGAAGGAACTCAATTCAAATCACGAGCAAGTCTTGAAATATTGAATATTTTCAATGAGTTGATCTTATAAGTACTACGAAGTCCACCAATCTCCGCCTGTTCAACCCTCTAAAATTACGATAAATCGGCCATTTACTCATGACACCAAGAGATGTAGAGAGCCTAGATACTTCTTCTCTCTGATCTTCAATTTTTGAAAAACCACGCCCGTCAAGCAGTGAATAATCGTAATCCGGACCCCTCTAGCCTTCACTCATTGGGCTCGACTGGCAATCACGAGGACCAACTGATGTTTTGTTATGTTGTAGGAGGTAGAAGAGCTTCGTGAGGAAGTTTACAACCACCGCGAAGAAACATACAAGTAGATACCGACGAGGTGTATCAGGTACAGTGGTAGCGACAGCCTGGAAGTAAGGATAGCTCCTCTTCCACAAGCCCAAGAAGAAACTAACTTGCCGGCAGATTGGCCACCTAAGAAGTGGTCAACTGAGACGTGATATGAATTTGAGATCAAGGAAATACTTAAAACAATCGACAAGCAGTCCACAGCGAGCCCCAACGAAACAAACTCCGCAATCATTGAAGCCTATTCGCAGGAACGGAAATCTGAGAGTAGGCGGAAATGAACTTCGACAGGCTGTGAGGGAGCTACTGAACCCTTCAGATAAGAGCCCGAATTGGTATTTTCGACTCCGAAAGCTTCGCAAAGGTTGAAGGATTCGAAATCTACCCTTCAGCGCCATGGACAATTGAAGAAACATTACAACAAGCAAGGAGAATGACAGACGGTGCTCCACATACGGGGAGAGAAATGGCGACAAGATACAGCAGTATCGGAACAGTTGGCTTTTTCAATAAATCATTCCAAAGCCCCACCGAGGACGCTCGATTAGATTTGTTGGAACTTTGTTCTCCAAGATTATGTGGCAGGTATCATGTTTCTTTGGTGGCAGCGACTGCGTACACCTGAGAGAGCACTCAGAGCCTGCATCGCTTCTTCCTTGGAGGAAGTCAATCGAATTTCGCATCAGTTGTCAAGGGAAGAGCTGCACTACCTCCTGCTTGGTTGGTTGTAATCCCCTCCATGCAGGTCGAGAAGAACCAGCAGAGGCAAAGCTGCGGGGAGAGGCAGGTCAGTTCCTTTTCTTGGCTTTAAATTGCATATCTTCTAACAAGGCTACCGAGGGTAGCTACAGATGCATTTTCACATCTTTCTCTTTTTATGGCTTGGGAAATTATGTCGTTGACTGATGACCGGGATCTTGAGTTTGAAGGCAAAGGTCTTCACTCTGTTCTTGTTCTTGTCGACACCAGACCCTCCATATGAAGCGTTTCCCTTGCGATTCCCTCTGGAACTGCGAATTCTAACATAGCCATTCGTATACATCGTATGGTTGAGAAAGGTGAATATTTGTCAGTGCCATTCTAGCCTGCCAAGTCGGCAGAGTTTTCCAGATGACTTACCTACATTAGCATCGGGTCGGGTGACTCTCCTGCGGTCAGCCATGCCATTTCACTTCGGAGCTGCACCAGGGCAAAGTTTCGCACCGAAATTCGTACTCCGAAGTACAATTCGATATTCGATATCGAATATCTGGTTTGAAGAGTCGAAATACCGGTCCAGTCGTTGGAACAAAGCCGTTTACTGTGGTAGACGCTGTCAAATGCTGGAAGCGGACACGGATCTGGTGGGTGCATCTCTACAGAGGTCTTCCGAGAAGACACTAAATTTAGAAGGCAGAAGCAGGGGGCTTTTTTGGTGGTGGTGCTTTAAGGTGTAAGGTGCAAGGTGTAAGGTGGTCTAGATTTGCGAGTGGACTGAGGAGAGTGGACTTCTCCAGGGCTGGCCACTCAGTCTCAGTACGGGCCCGCAGCAGACTCGGGCCCCAGACTACAGTACTTCCGGCAAACGACTCGAGCCTCATGATCTTCACGACACAACTCCATCGCAATACCTGCCCATCGCAAGCAACGCAACGCAACGCAACGCTGCCGAAAGCACACCACAACACCACAACACCACACATCTCTCTATATTCACCTCACCCTGGCGGCTACTGTCGGACCTGCGAACGCTGTCCTCTCCTGCTGGCCTCCCAGCCTTGCGCTGGCTGCAAGCCAAACTCCTTGACGTCGACGTCGACGTTGTCCCGCGGCTAGCGAACAAACCGTCTTCACCCCGTCATTCCAATACGCACACAACCATGAGCAACCACAATCCACGCCCGCCCTCGCCTTCTCATCCCGATTGCGAGGGCCCCTCGACCTCTCCCTCTCCATCACCGGTACCCCTCAATCTCGAGCGAATTTTCTCTCATCCGGCCGGTCTGCGGGTTGCCCGAAAGATTACTGAATCTTTGATTGCACAGCGCCCTCTCTTTGGAACGAGCCATGAGGTTATGCAGACCCTTGGGGAAATTTTAATGCTCAGCGACGATTATACCAGAGACCGCACCTCAGCTCTAGAGGGTGGCACAGGGAGCACGATGAGCAGCAGACAATCCCCCCAAGGTGCTGAACCCAGCGAGAGATCAAGTACGTTATCCCCTCCTCCCCGAACTTTCTCCCCAGACACAATTTCCATTCTTAGTATACAGCAGACTGACGCCTATGCCTCCAGGTTATCCCTCTACCAGCAGAAGCATACCTGCGATGAGCTGGAGGCTTTCGGGTCGCGCCCTCCCTCAACCTCAATGGAATAACTCCCGATCTCCAACTCAAGCACACCCTTCCAGCCAGCCTCCCCTCTATAGCTCCACCTCAATGGCGAACGATACCTTTCTTCCCCCGATCAGAGAAAGCACAGGACAAAGTACTTTTACAAGCCAACGAATTTATACTGGTGTTTCATACCCTCAGTACCAAGGAGCCTTCCAGTCGAACGAAGATCGACACTTCAAGAATACCAGCCCTTTCAACCACAACTTACTTCAGTCCTCTTGTTCTAGGGCGCCAGCAGAAAATAACGGTCGTAATGCCGCACCTGTCACCAACTGTCCGCCAAAAGATGCACCGCCAGCTCTAATAAATTCTGCGTCACCACACATTCATCCCAAGCATGATGGCTTGCAGCAGACTACGCCAACGAACAGAACGAGTGAGCAAACCGCCGACAAAATTGGTGCAAATGCCAGCAATATTTCATCATGTTCAGATGTGGAGGTGTCTAACTCATCCCTTCCTTCTGACCAGCAGTCTCACATCTTCGTCTCTTTTAACTTCGCCAACTCCACCAACTCAAAGGTGCAAATCGAGCGCCAAGGCAAGCGCAGAGCCCCTGATCACGATAGTATAGTAGCCAGAAAAAGGACGAAAGCAAAGTCTGTACCCTCGAAACGCACGAAGGCCAAAGAGGTGGACCCAAACAGCGTAAGCCCAGTGCTAACCTTACCTCACGATCATTGTGACTAATGACTTATAGGCTGTAAATCGAGTTACCGCTGAAATCTGGATGCGTATCCTAGAATTTGCGCCCCCGAGTTTTCTTAGCAAGGCTCGGCTTGTTTGCAAGGAATTCCATGGCATTGTTGAACGGTACCAAACGTCACTCTTCGTTAACTGTCGCCAAGAAAATGGGATCCCTCCTCCACCACCTGGTATCAGTGAGAAGAAGCTCAACAGTTTACTCGGTGGTTTTAAAGGCTGTCAAGAGGAAAATTGCGGCGACAAGAAGGCTCACCGAACACATTGGTCCTTCATGAAGAGATTATGTCACGACTGCTGGCAGGCAAAGATTATGAGGGAGGATAAGATACTCAAGAGCCACGCTTCCCCCCCTCGGATCACACTTCTCCGACTCCTCGAATGTATACCGGTCGCCATTCAGGACTCCTTTCTTAAAGCTCATGATTACAAGGATGATCTAGAGGCTGCTAGAGGCCAGCCGAGGCTTTATAAAGTCTATTCCATCAATGATGTTGAGCGCGTCATTAAAGAGTACGAAAACCTTGGACCTGGAGAATTTGTACCAGACCAAACATTAAGCCAGGCGGAAAATGATGCAGCTCAAAGAGAGAATGAGAGACGTTTGGCTGATTTGCCAGCAAAGCAAGAGGCATACCTAACGGATGGGAAGGCCAAGAATGATGAGCACATGGCATATGTCAGAATTGTGGAGCAGATGTTGAAGGATAAACGACTCAAGAACAGAGTCGAAATCGACCATCACCGGAATAACCGCAAGGCGCTATTTACCAAACGAGCTCAGGAAGAACTCCCCAATATTCCCACAGAATTTGTTCAACGTACCAAAGCTTATAAGGCCGCTTGTCGTATTTTCCGTAACAGCGGTTCGGAACGTGGCTGGCAACAATTGAAGCCAAAGATTAAATCGGAATGGAATGAATCCCAAAAATCAGATGCCCAGGCTCCTCCTGCTGAAAAGAAGGATTCACAAACCGACGAAACCGTCGAGAACGATGTAGATAGTATGGACGAGGATACTACCCGTGACAACAACGAACAGCACGGCTACATGGAGGATAACTATTCCCACATCCAAACCGGTTCATTCAATGATGGTTTGGGCAGCGATAATTCGCAACTCCAACATGGTTCATTCAACAGCGGCTTGAATACCAACAGTTTTCAGACATCCGGTCTGTTCAACCTGAATGGCAACTATCCGCAAACCGAATCCGATTCTTTCTCGGGCATGGATTTCGGCTTCAGCAGCGGTCCTGGTCTTAGTCAAATATACCCATCGCAATCCATGCTTAGCCATAACCTCTTACCTCAGCGCCAACAAAGCTCATCTACCTCCTCGGGTCAGCGTTTCTCGTTCAACGCCTCATCAACGTCGAATGGATTCGTAACTCCCTCTCAGCCATCAGGGTCCAACAGCGCCTCCCTTTCAATTACCTCGCTGCTTAATCCCAGCCGCTGAGAGCACCGACCTCCCCGTAATCGTCTTCCTGAAACAGGGAGTACCTCTCGATGCCACTGGCCTTTACACAAGGATGGCGACATCATTCAACGCGGATTTCTGCGACCTTCGCGCTGGCCATTCCAAAACACTTCAAATCTTATCGCGGTAATCTTTTTCGGATCTATTCTCGAGGGCAGCTATTGGTCTGCAGGACAACTTTTCCTGGTTTTAGCGTTTCTTTCCTCTCTGTCATCACGCATCACACCATCACACCACGCATTACGACTTTGGAGAATACCCAGGGCGGCGTTGCATCTGGATTGGCATAAGTGAATTGCATTTTGCATATTAGCATTGTTTCTGGGCATAGAATGGGTGGAGTAAAAGGTATTCATGTGCATAGCGTTTTACCTTAAACATGGGGCGTCGGCATGGCATTTGCAATCACTCATAGCGGCGGCGGTCTAACGGCGTTCTTGCATTTTGTTTTTTTGCTCTCACCGGTGGCTCGCTCACTTTTGATTGCATTGGGATGGTTACTGAGAGCCAAACTATGATACACTGTAGATAAGATAATTCTCATCAAATATGCATTCCTCCTCGTTATGTGCTATCTTCTCTAGGCCCCCGCACCCACGGTCAGGTTCCAATCTAATACTCCGTGGCAGGTTTGTGTTGCAATCCACCCCTCGATGACGGTGCATGGGAGGCGCGCGTTGTTGCTTGCAAAGGGTGTCAGACATCAAAGTCTGATGACGAGAATCCACTATGTAAAAGTACTTCAGTAACATCCTGCAATGAGTTGTTGCGAGTCCGTCTCAAACGCAAACATAGAAGGGGGATTTGGAACGGTGACTGGGACATCGCAGATCGAACCAAACACGTACAGCCTTACAACATCTCACATCTATTCCAATGTTCGGCGCGAGAATGAACTCATCTTTTACCCTATCTCGAGATAGACAAAGCACAATGTGAATAACCACCCCTTGATCTGAGCGAAGAATACAGGGGAACAGATAAGCTGTATCCTGTGGCCCTTCAGACTTTGTATACTTTGTGCAATTTACTGATTGGGGTGAGAACGCAAGCTACAGAGGCTTTTCATCAAAGTACCTACCTATACCTCGGTAGGTAGGTAGGTAGGTGGAAGTAACTAGGTAGCTAGTAGCTAGGCATGGGGTCTCTCGCGTGTTCATTGTCCAGTCCACATATATTGCTTAGTCACTAGCGCAGTTCTAGAATTCCGCGCGACCACAAAACGCAAAAATTCTCGCGACTTCAACCTTTTCTCTTCATCAAAAAGCAACAGAGCCAGCCACGACCCCCACCTCGAATTCTACCACAGTGGTGTGTTGCCAGCATTCGTTCGCGAGTGTGAGGCTCTGGAGATGGATAATTTTGCTATGCAAGCTCCCTGATAGGAAGTTTGCCTCTCGTGTGTCTTCTTCATTGAGGGCGATGAGGGGGGAATGTCGATGATGGGAGACAAACAGATCAGACCTGCTTCCGCAACTGTATCTTGTCATAACGCGGGCTTTCGGGGAATACAGGAGACTGTTTGGAGTGATGGATAATGTGCTGGGGGGGAAGAATCGTTTGTGAACCTGTTGGGAGTCCGTGTGTCGATTCGACAACGAGGAATGCGTCGGCCGCGTCCACCATCACCACACAAACACAAACACAAAGGGTCAAACAATTTCAGGATGATCCTTTATACATCCTACGCCCGGGCTTGGATGAATGTTTTTGGCATCCCATTCCAATCCCACCCCTGAATTATTGTGCAGGTTTATTGTTCACCGTCCTCATACTCTTGTAATATGCAGAATTGAATCGATTGCATCTTTGCTACTTTGCTACTTTCTATTGCTTTACTTCTTCCCATGACCCTGCAGGAGTTCATCCCAGAATCCGTAGAATGTAGTCGTTCTTTGAGTCGGCTTCAGTGAATTTCCACTGTCTTTCGAAAGAATCAACGGCGTCAAATCGTCCTCTTCATCTTCTTCCCCCGCAAAATCCCCAGCGTGCCCATTCCCACTCCCGTACAACTTCGACCACCTCTCGAGCTGGTCTTGGACTCTGTCTCTATCATGCTCTGCCTTCCTCTGCCACCGCGTCACCTTGTCATCACATTCATCGCCGCTCTCAACCACGCATCGCTGTAATTCCTGCCTCAACGGTACGGGCGTGACGATAGTCGGTTTGTGGGGGCTACCATTCTTCGCCAGTCTCAGCCCCTCCTTCTGCCTTGGTATATCGAGATGAGAGACAAGCTGACCGTTCGTTTTATCTCGTCGCAGTGACAACGTCCTACGATCCTTCAACGGAGGCGTAGGTTTGACGTCGCTGCTCGAAGACGAAGAGCTGCGCATGGTCTGGGGGCGATTGAATTTCATCTCACAACCATTGCACAAACCTTTCATGCCACCAACGCCCGGTTTTCTACAAAGTCTGCAATCCTGCACTATAGTTTGCGCCCAGGGATCAATTCCATCACCACTCAACCTTCGCTCTGGGTGATCTGTCTTCGCGGGCTTTTCTTTGCGATCGGCGTCGCTCTCGCCCAAGCAACAGAACGAATATGAGGAAGTAGAAGAAGAGGCAGACGCCCGTTTGGAAAAAGAAAAAGACGAGTGGTTGAGCTGATCGAATGGGGGGCGGAACTTACTGGTGATCTCCCTTCTCGTTTCGTCCAGGATGTCGGCGCTGGCCACAATGTATTCCACCGCTTTATTCGGGCCAAATTTGGTCTTCTGAGCGGTCGGTTTTGAAGCTGGTAGTAACAAGGGACCTCGAGGGGGGGCCATTCGTCCCTCTTGCTCGGGTAGTATCGGTGGCGGCACGACTTTTTCGATTTTCCCGGTCTTCATAGCTGTCTGGAGACTCTTCATCGCTGCAAGATTTTCCTTGTCCGTGGAGCTCGAGCTTCCTGACCAATCTGATAGTCGGCTAGGTTGTCCTTTCAGTAAATCTGGCAGCTTTGCCTTGTGGCGCAGTTTTGGGGCAGGAGCTATGGACCCTGGTAAAGCTTTCGACTCTTTGAGTGGCAGGTACGATCCGCTAGAATTTGCGCTTGACATTATCTTTTCCTGTTTTCGAAACGCCTTTTTTTCATGGTGTTCTTTGGTGAGAAAGGCTGTTGATTCCGATAACCGTTCACCTGGTGCTGTAGTCTCTTTTTCCGATCGAGGCCATGCTGTGATGGGCCTCTCACTGCTTGATTCCTGACCGGATTTCATGTCGATACCGTCTGAACTCCTAGACCAATGAGATGATATAAATTCTTGCACCTTTGCAGCTGTACCGCTGGTTTCGGTTTTAGTGGCCCTGCCACGCTGAGAGTTTTCGAAAGTAGTATGGTAGATGTTCATATTGTCGCTTTTTTGCGAGAGTTCGCGTAGACTTCTTTTTGGGTAGGTTATACGTTTGTTATCTGCGGTATTGTTATATTATTTGGTTATGTATTTATTCGAAATAGATGTTTGCATGTGCCAGCATGAGTAATTATTTGCCCTGTGAAGAGAAATTCGAAACAACACAATTATATGAGTCTTTCATGTCATGTCCATGAATGACTTTGTTGCTTGCTAGGACGAGCGCACCTTTGTCCCATGCTTCATATTCTGGGATTCCTTGTCCCTGTCAACTTTTCTGGAGGAGACGCATTGTTGGTCAGTGAAAGAAAATATCCGTCTGTTTCATTGCCAACAAAGACGCCGCGGGCTAATCTGTTATTTTTAGATTCGCATATGTGAGAGTTTCGGTCTTGAAAGTCACTGAGGCTGGTAGTCTACCTAAGATGGGTCATATGCCTTATAATAATTGCATACCCCTCCCTAGTTGAGCAATCCTGGTAATCTTGTATGTTTCGAGCATAGAATGCGGAATTTGTTTTCCAACTCATACTCTCAACTACAGTACCTAGGTAGAGAAGAGTTCCAGGTAAAACCTTCCCGTGTGCGCACGGTGCTATATGCTCGGGCTGGTGTACGCCCCTGGGGACACATTCCGCGCGTTTCCTCCAATTATCTCCGTAAATGATTGTAGTCTTCGATCTCCTCCTCGACCCGAGACAGCAATCATTGCTAAATCTAAAATACTGCCTGCCTCGTGTATTATTTTCTCTCCATAAATAGGCACAGATTGATTCCAGCAGTAGTATGGGCACGGAAGCTCGGACTTATTTGGTCATACTTAGTAAACAGAATATATCAAGTTTCTAGGGATTGACCTAGAATGCACCGAAGGGAACGAATGACTCGCAAGATATTTAGGTAAGTAATACAGATACAAGTTCATACATAGGTATTATAATATTACTACATAAAGTCCCGTTATCATATTTGAATTGTATATTTTCGTTTCTATTTGCGTATTGCCGTTTACCTGGATGTAAGAGTTGGGGCCATTAGATGCGGCCCACTTAAGCGAGACGCGCGTCCCTTTTTTTACCTTCTGTTTTTAAATATTAATTATTAATCCACTATTCATCAAATCATTTTATAATTTAGAATAAACAAGTTTCTTATATTAAATTCTCTATTACAAAAAGAAAATAACAAATGGCCTACTCCTATATATATTATAATATATATTTTATAATATAATAAATTCTCCCAGTAAGAGATCATTTTTAAAATTATTCTTCTTCGATATATTATTTAATATATCTTCTATTAAAAAACAAACTGCCGTATATATAAAAAAAAGATTTAAAACTTTATTTAATATTTATTAGATAGATCTATTAATATATTTATTATATTTTTAGAAATTAATCGATATATTAATTTTTTTTTCCTAGGTCAAAATTTAATTAGGAGTTCAAATTTTTATATATATTATTTGCTAAAAACTATATCGTATAAATTATTAATATTATATATTATACCCAAGATTTTATATATTATATAAATAAACTAAAAAAAATTAAACTTTATTTTAAAATACTAATAATAAAAAATATTAGATTATATAATTTATAAAAAAAATAATAAATTAGGAAGAGACTGGAAGAAAATTATATTTGAAATTAGGAAATATAATAAGATTTAAATAATATAATAAATAGACGAAAAATATTGTACAAATTGTATACAATCAATATATAAATTAGGAAAATTTTTAATCATAATATAAAAAATAATAAATTAGGATTATAAATCAAAATTGGTTTTTATAAAAAAAACTTTTAATTATAAAGATATTTATTTTAAGACCTATTTTTAATAAATTTTATAATCTATAATTTTCCCGTTATTTAATAATCTAAGTTTAAAATATATTTTTATAAAAAATAAAAGTAAGATTTATATTAAGAATGTCCGATTATCCTGATTAAAATATAAAATATAAAATTTTAAATAATTTCTTTTTTTATTAGATTTAAATCTAATAAAAAAAGTTTAATATTAGATGAAAAAAAAACTAAAAAAATTATTATATATACCCAAAAATAAGGAAGATATATATAAAAAGTTTCAAAAACTCTAGAATCAAATAGATTTATATAATTTCTAATATTATTTAAAACAATTAACCTGCAAAATTAAGGATGTAATTGTAATATATAGATTAGCTATTATCAATTAATTTATGTTATTAATCTTAAAACAAAATAATAATAGTTGTATTTATAATAATTCTTTTAAAACAGGGTGTTTTTTCATGGTTCTCGCTTAAGTGGGCCGCATCTAATGGCCCCAACTCTTAGTTTATTTCTAGTAGGAAAACAATACTTGCCAAGGCAAGTACGTAGGCAGGATATCTAGGTGCCCAGATAACGATTCATTTTTTCCCTTAGAAAAAGATTCAAAAATACTTAAAAACAGAGGTACCTAGTAGGTAAACTGGAAGGTTACCTAGGACCTACTACAGCCCCCCTTTCTTGAAGATATGCAGGTGCGACAAGTTTTACCTAGGTAATCATATACTCAATCATATAGAGATTAAAAATATTTGATATAATTCTCTAATATATATATCAAATCTCTATTTACATCGGGGATTTTATATTAGCACCTCCATAAAATATCGGATTAATAAGATCTGTAGGATTAGCCGAGAATTTTATATAAATTATATTAATCCTAATAACAATAGAAATTTAATAAAATAATTAATTTTTTTTAAATTTTTAAATTAATAAATATTTTATATATCCAAATATTTATTTATATCAAATTTAGATATAAAAATACAAAATCCTATACAATCGGTTTCCTATTATATAGTTAATAATAATACTTATATATATTCGATATATAAACTTTTAAAATTTTTTGATATAGTTAAAATTTATTATATTAGTGTGGATATTATTATATTATATAACTATACAATTACACTATTACGCAATCATGCAATTATACCGTTTATGCGCTAGTATAAAAGATGGGTTCTAGAATAAACTTTCAGCCAATCGCAAAAATCTATAATAATAATATTTTTTCGTAATTTTTTAATAAACTTAAATCTTTATTGAGGTTTTAAAATAATCTATACAAATTTTTTAAATAATAAATATTACTAAAGTAACAATTGAAATAATAATAATAATATATAAATAGAGAAAGGAGTAATTTTATTAATAAATTATCAATAACAGTTAATTGGTAGCAGAAGTGACACCGCCTAATAGTCTATACGCTGGTAGGAAAATATTCTGCCAATGAATTATAAAATAATTCAATTAAAATAATTATTAATTAAATTAAATTAAATTAATTAAATTTTAATTTTATATTATTATTAATAAATATATAAGAAATTTATAAAAATAAAAATAATTAATAAAATATTATTATTGAATTTGAATAATTATATAGAAATATATAAATAAAATAAAATAAAATATTATTATTATTATTATTATTATTATTATTATTATTATTATTATTATTATTATTATTATTATTATTATTATTTAAAAATAAAAATAAAAATAAAAATAAAAATAAAAATAAAAATAATTTTATAATTGTATTATAATATATTATTTAATAATTAAAAAAATTCCAATTTATAATAATTTTATTTTAATTTTATTAATGAAATTAAGATATTAAAGATATATATTGATTTTATTTAATAATATATAAAATATAAAATATTATTATTTATTGTAGTGGGTGATCTGGTGATGGGCTTGATCATATGATTTAGCTAGTTTCCTAAGATCTTGCATATAAATGCAAGATCTCTCTTTCCGTAGAAAAGATAACGAATACAAGATTCTTTTTCCTCATTATTAAGTTCAAACCGCTATTGGAAGGGATGCGGTATACTCTTCTTATTATTTGGCCTTTTCATTCTTATTTATTAAATTATATTTAATATCCGCGTGGGTGAGTTGGCTGAAGGTTTCGGCCGCCCGAAGGCCGGTTGAGGCCTGAGGCCGACGAGCCGCGCAAGAATACGATTATTTTATTGGCTAACATCAAGTATTAATGGCTAGGACCGTGCTACGCACGGTCATATTATATACATTAATGCACATAGGTTACGACGCTGTTGAAAGAGCATTGGATTAACCACTACATATAGGGGCTGCGCCCCCATTATGTAGTGGGGAATGAGGGTGGCTAGGCCCGTAAGACCCCAGCCATCCGACTAACTAGTTATATATTGATACTCCCATTAACTAGCTAGAAAAAATACATAATTCTTATAAAAAAAATATTTTACAAAAAGTTTAATTATATAAACATATTACTATAACTTTTGTAAATTTTAACCAAAATTTTATAAGAAAAAAGTCCAATCTGGGGTAGAGTGTATTAAAAATGCACTCTGGGTGGTTTGGCAGGGCTGTCTAGTGGTGCACAGGCTACAACCTTAATCCTGAGCCGCAAACCTTAATTTGGCTATATCTACACCTACGTATTTGTTTATGTATCTAGGTTACAACGCGCAATGCGATGCAGAAATTGAAACCTAGTTAGGCAGATACAGCTCAATTAAATCTGTCGTATGTTACAATTATTTTAATTGTTGGATGGTGGCGTATTGCAATGCAGTTGTAGGAAGATGCGTAGGAAGATGCGTAAGTGCGACCCACTTAAAAAATGGATGCATCCAATAAGAATTAGCTTAGCTCAGCTATTAGTTGTTCCGGGCCGGATTATCTTCCAGCTACGCCGGAGTCTGCAGAGGCGAATATAGAAATATTCAATATTTACCTATTATTCGCCTTTGCACCCTGCAGATTGAAAAAAGTCTAGGAAAAAACTATTATATAAATACGATCAAATCGAAGAAAAAAAATAATAATTAAATATAAATAAAAAAAAAATATAATAATTAAATCAAAAA
>Ga0247778_1000173_pt1 | contig 113775 bp, 129 predicted proteins | sample UWRJL049202B5_FD_179939 | JGI IMG/M metagenome (GOLD analysis project Ga0247778, IMG submission 179939) | Plant litter microbial communities from Arlington Agricultural Research Station in Wisconsin, United States - UWRJ-L049-202B-5 | ecosystem: Environmental > Terrestrial > Plant litter >... | reverse complement strand
TAAGTGGACTACTCTTGTTACAATTCAATTTCAGGGTATTTTTTGCCAGGTTATTACGCACTGTAGCTTCAGGGCTTAATAACCACCCTACCATACTCTATGATGTAGTAAATTCGTAAGGAATACCCTCGAGGTAAAAATGCCAACGAAGGGGGCTTCAGGTGAGACGTTTCTCCGGGGCCCGAGTATGCGTAACTTAAAACAGCAATATCTCCCGACGAACTGCGATGGTTTGAAGCGAAACATTGTTGGTACACGTGCTTGTGGTTGGTCAGCTCGTACTTGTCCCCCCCTTTTCATCACGCGATTTGTAAGCCCACGCCACGCCGCATTCGTTACACGACATACGCTAGCAAGGGTTAGCATAAATAAACGGCAATCCTTCTGTTATGGTGACGGGTACCGGGACATGGGTAGGGGATTACGGAGAAAGCGAACAATTGGAGGGGATATGACATGACATGACATGACATGGGTATTTTCCGCTCGGGGATACTCTGTACAGGGGGTAAAGATTGTAAATGCAGGGTTAAGATCCGGTGGCAAATCGAGTGGCCTGACCAATCACCTGGTCAAGATACCTCTTTTTAGTCCTAGATTGGTTAGATTTACTCGGAGAATTGTTACAATCAATAGGCCCCGTACAGAGTACCCATGGGTTGGGGTCGGAGATTGTGGTATTGTGCGTGGGAGAGGAGGGCAGAGAAGGCGGCAGAGGATGTAGGTTACGGGATAGGAGTCGATTTATTGGTATGTTGTAGGTGACTTTCTTGACTTGCCGAGGATTCTGGTTTGACCTCGTCCGGATGGGCCGGCCGGGCCAATATCGGCAACTTCTACAAAGTAGCTCCTACATTCTGTGGAATCAGATTTTGATTTTTGTGTTAGTGTACTGATATTCGAGTTTCTTGCTGGCTGTGAGAGTGAAGGCTAATTTTTCAAAGTATTTAGATTAAAAAAGAGTCTATCATGTTTTTGCGGACTACATCCTCAATTTCTGGGGAAAGAGATGCTTCGATGGGTTCACGATAATTGTGAAAATGACTCAGTTAATTCCGCGGAGGTACATTAGATGAAAATTAAATAGGTCCAAAGCAAAGGAGTCTTCAAGATTTTACACCGGGCCGTCTTGGCTCGGCTACAGAAAAAGGGGGGTTCCTTTTACGAAATTCTGTTTCTTTTGGGTCAAAGCACAAGAAACTCTTGGAACTCTGATGGGGCGGTAGAAGGATTCAAATAAGGAAGTGTGGTGGTCTATGCCATCCTAGAAATGCAACTCTCGCATTGACGGCTTACGCTGAAGCAAACCGAAAAATGACCCAATGCCTTTGCGAGAATATGTCCAAGATCACGCGAGACTTTGTTGGCCAAAACAGAAGAAGAGACAGGCTCCTGTACGTGACTTATGCTTTTCGCCGCTTTCTCCGCGTACAAATCCCAAGGCCAAGGACTAGGGACCAATCACCAACTTTTCCAATGATTACTGTAAGCAGCCATCATCGCGTACGCTGTGTGATCTTACCAGGAGATGGTGATAAGGCAAGTCTGCGGCGTATAACCAACAAGATCTCCGATCGTAAACTCCCAAATATCCATTCCAGAAAAGCGGTGAAGAACATTGCCATTATAGGAAGTGGTCATAGCAATTGGTTTTGAAGTACGTATATGAGGCACAAAAAAAAGGTACTGGCATGCGAGGTCTTACGATTCTTACGAACGAATCCCTTTTAATGGCCAAACGTCCCGATGTTGCTTACACAATGGCTACGTATACTGCTGGGGATGAAACGGTGGTTGTAAGCATTGTGGGAGTTATTAGCGGTGGTAGGGCAAATAGTTGTTGCTTTGCCGTGGCCGGGGATCCGGACTTACGCGGCAATGTTTTGCTACTTAAATGTTGACTTCGTTGTTTAGACATTTTCACTTTCGTACTCTTGAGCGGTATATACTTGAGATCTGTATATTTACACATTCAAACGAATCGATAGTCGAGAATAGTTCACCTAAAGATGACCAAGCGATCGAGTTCCCCGGGGCTCGAGGTCACCAATGGCCATGGCTCGTCGGTCCAAACCAATGGGTCTGGCAAGAAACAGAAAGCTATTACCACAATCGAACCCGCAAAACCTCATAACACTTGGTTCTATCCAAAGGAATTTGAAAATGATTTGAAAGGCGTGGTAAGAATATCATCTCATTCCTTTCCCCTTTTCAAGCGAGCTCCCGTCAATTCATGCTTTTGCACGCTTTGCAAGTACCATATAGCTTCCGAATATTCTACTTCCCTCTTGTTTCGTTCAAATCGCTTCTACAAATGAGAATAAAAGCTAAATTTCTCTCTCCAGAACATCCCACCTGAATTCATCGGCGAAACCATTGCCTGTGCGTGGGAATACACCCGCTGCGTAATCCCCCACTACACGAACTGGTCCCGCTACATCGCCTTCACACGTATCATCATAATCGGCACAATTGCCGAATTCAAAGGCGAGCTTGTCGACATAGCATCAAGCAACAAAATGCTTGGATACGATTTGGACGAAGTCCTTGATGGCGTCTTCGCTGGGACACCTCGACATGAAGAGATGAAGAGGGAATACAGGACTTTTTTGCTTGTTACTGGGGATAAGGCTAGTCATAGGCGAGACTCGGAGCTGTTCAGAAAATATGTGAATGCGTTGGCGAAGAGCCCGAGGGATTGGTTCAGGTTGAGAGATTGTGATGCGCTTGCCCGGTTTACGATTGCTGCTGCTTTGGTATGTAGCTGGATTCCTTTCCCTCTCACTTGAACGTAAATACAATGGCTATAGATGCTAAACTTCGCTATATCCAGGCATGCAACGACATCGACGATCTCTGGTTCACCGACCCCGAATGGGAAATCATTACCGAAATCTGTGATACGCTCTACGACAGCGTAGCCTTCCACAAGCATCGCGCTGAAGGAGAAACGAACAATACCTTCGCGTACGCCGGCGAATCTATGCGTTTAGAATCACACCATCGCTGCCGCGAGTTGCTCTGGCGTCTTGACACCGCATGGGCTCAAAAGCCAACTCACCACTGTATACTCAACTTCATGCGATACTTCGGTGGGCCTATTCATATGACGATGCGACGATATCGGTTCATTGAGGATAATTTGACTATTGGGAATGCCGAGACGGAATACGTGGTCAAACAGACTCGCAAGAATTTCAAACTTTGGAATCGTGTTGATGCGCTTGGTAAGAGTGATGCCCAGCGTGAGCGGTATGCAGATGCTATTGCGAGGAGTGATGAGTTGATGTTTCCTGGGCTTGCGAAAATGTTGGAAAGTAGTGAGGAGGATCGTTGTAAAGATTGCAGTTACCGTCAGTCATATGGTGCTGAGATGTCTGGTCGATTTGGAGGAGTTGAGCTTTGCCAGAAGTGCAGGAAGGAGTGGCAAAATTATTTGGAGGCTTTACCAGCTCGTGCTGCGGAAGTGTTCCCGGAGTTATTGCTTGTTGGACTAGATGAGAAGACGAACGGCCGTGTAGAAGTCCTGGCTTAGAATAGTATACAAGCAAGTTTTATTGCTAGATGCTTAAGCGAGCTGGTAAAGGGGTCTTATAACATGTGGGATTTACAACGCTCGCTACAAAGCAGGCCAAAGTATACCTCGAAGAATAGTATAGAAGTAAGATATTAGATCCCTGGAAAATTGAATTGTCATTACAAAGACTTTTGCAAGGTGCACGGACGTGAATGGAAAAGGACCTTTGTAATAAGCTTTTTGACATTGAACCGCTGATGAATCAGGCCCATGAACAATGAGTCAGCTAAATTTATCTACACCAATCGCGCAGCATCTGAACGACACGAGTGTTGTTCATTTTCTCTCTAGGCGTCCAAAGCTTGAGGGAAAATACCGTCCTTGTCATAGCCTATCAGGTATAAAAACATTTCAACGGAATTAATGAGAAGTTCCAAACATATGGAAAAGAGCCTTTGAATCTCCAAAAATATTTATGATGTACGAAACAGTTTCTACCTAAATTCAAGATTTGGATCTTCGCCAAGCAGTCTTATACTGTTCATGTAACGCCTGTCCGTATCATAGAAACACGTATACTTTACCCTACGGGGCAGGTCCATAAGGAGGTTGAGGGAAAATATTCTCATCATAAACAATAAATGGCGGACCCACTGGGACTGGTGCACCCCACGGTACTATTCCTGGGGGAGGCGGACCCCCTGGGACTGGCGGCCTCCACCCTGCTATTCCTGGGGGAGGCGGAACCCCTGGGATTGGTGGCCCCCACCCTTCTATTCCTGGGGGAGGCGGACCGTAGGGGGGTTGTTGGGCCGTTCGAGCCTGCTGAGCCATTTGAGCTTGTTGATTAATTTGTCCTTGATGGGCTAGCTGGGCTTGATCAGCTTGCATTTGAGCCTGCTGGTATATTGGAGCTTGTGGATTCATTTGCCCTTCACGAGCCTGTACTGCCCGCGCCTGGGCTTCCCGGAACGTTCTTGCTGCTCGGTCCAATTGCGCTGCCTGAGCCATCCGAGCATCGTGCAGCGTTTGTTCGGCTTCTCCTAGCTCTTCCTCTTTGGAAAGTTCCTCCTCGCTCAGTGATGCGCTGCGCCGCAATTCCGCCTCTGGCGGCTGTTGTTCCTCAGGGCTTCTCGAATACGCTCCACAATGCAAGTCAATTAAACGCTGTAGTTGATCTTCAGTTTGAATATAGCCATCTAAAAAAGCAGGAACACTAATGTCAACGTTGATCGGTGCCGTGAAGTGTGCATAGCTTGTTGGACGGGTCCAGTGATGGAAAGATTCTGTATTGGTTACCCTATAATGATCAGTTCGAACGATGATAATGTTTCGGTGGGGCGAGTCGGTGACATTTGCGTTCTCAACATCCTCCGAGTCTCGCACACCTATTCTCTCTACCCTGTCTCTCCGGGAGCGTAGCCCCCGGTCCTGATGAGAAAATATTGGAACAGCAACACAATGATTTGGATAACGGTGTATGATGATTACTTTCCGAAACTTGCTGTAAACCCAGGCTCCAATGTAAGTCAAGGTTTTGTTATTGCCGGGGTCAACTTCGCGTGGGGGATAACCGTCGGGTTCAATGTTGGGATGGTGACATGCAAGACTTATCACAGCTCCCGGCCGAAAAGCCTCTGGATCAAGCTTTCGGCCGTATGGGTTGTACTGAGCTGGCGCTCTGGGTTGACCTGGTTGCTGCTGCCTTGCTGGACGAGTGTTGGAAGGTGGTGCTGCTCTTCTGCGCCAAGTTAGTGTCTGGGCCCTGCCTGTTTGGTCCGGCGTGGGTTGTTGAATTGCTTCATTTTCCGTTTGTGCTTGATTCTCAGTTTGAGCACCATCCCCGAGATCCTGGTTCGATGTATCAAGAGCGTTCCTACCGACTCGACGAAAATCCCATCGCGCCTGTCTGTTTGGTACACGAAGCCCTTCAGGAGTGCCATCTGCAGTGTTTTGCATTTCGAAATGATTGTAACAAGGGAACTATTCAAAGCTGTGCCAGCATAAACTTGATATAAATCGGCATGCAATTTCAAAGCGATATCGTGAAACTCTGATTAGGAGTTTGCTCAATGATATTTGAGCAGGTGCTTTCAGAGATTCTTTTGGCGAGTCTTTGAATGCCCAAAGCAGTCAATGAATGGAAAATTAAACTGAAGGACCGCCAGACTGCAAACGGCTGGCCGTGACTGAAACTGGCGCACCTCAATGATCTTGCTTGTATTTGCATCATTTGACTCGTCTGAATGAAATACAAAGAGAGATCCAAAAACGTACGAGACAATCGGTTTCATAGAGATGGGCGCAAACATCACGTCGTCTTTGTTCCAGTAATGAAAGGAACCCGCAGGGAAAGCCGGCTAGATAAGGACTTACATATTGCGTTTATTAGAAATAGCTAACTCCCGAAATCAATCAAGAACTTTTGAAATCCCTGAAACCTTTAAGAATATAGGAAAAGCTTTGCAGAGAGTTTCGCATTCCAGAGCTATTAACCCACAACAAAGTGCAACAATTTCTAGGTAGAATGTCACGCATCGACTCCCCAACCTGGTATGAGGAGATTATTCGCCTACAGCAAGCTACAAATGAGGACCTAACTGCTCTTTGCGAGAAGCAACAGCAGCTTGTCAAGTACCTGGAAGGGCGTTTGGAAGAGAAAGGAGCCTTAGGTGCTCTTGCTTCTGACAGACCATCGAGCTCTGACCCGCCGGTGGTTCCAAAAGCTTCTATCCGCGACATCGGGCCGGACTCTGCACCGCTCGACTGGACTGGGTCACCGTTCGATCTTATTCCAGTCGTAATAGGCGGCGTCAGATGCAAGGCATTAATCTTGACCCCTACTCTGACAAAGTTGTGGAAGAATTTACTACAAAGAGACTACATGCTCAAAAAGTATTCCAGAGAATACCACAAGGAAGAGAAAAATTGGTGGCTTCTTAACGGCTTGATGGGCGGAGCAAGCTCGCTCGAGCAAAGAATTGCGATTGAAGAGGGGCATGAAACTCTGCCAAAGAATCCGGGGCCAGAGGAGTGTGGCTATGAAAAGGGCCAAGTTAAAGCGTGGTACTCGTACAGTACCCAGAGATTGAATGACATAGACGGAAAGAGGAGAGAGGTCAGGCTTCGGTTTGCTCACGGTCGGCGAGATTTGTTCGCTCGCATAACTCGCATCTTCAGGCAGTATGAAGATTTCAAGTTTGAGAAAGGAAAATGGTTGCAGGAGCTTCGGCAAACGAGAAGCACATACGGGCTTTTCCAAGACCTAGAAACGTCGGGATGGGACAATGACCTTGGCGCGTCAAATGAAGACACTGATTTTGACGAGCCCTTGGGGAAAGGCTTTCCTGCAAAAACCGAACCTGAAGCAGCTGAAGCACCTGGGGTGCCTTTAGCATAGACTCTTGAGCTCTCACAATGACGAGCTCCTTGGCTGCACTGAAAGCCTGGGATGGTTGCATAGAGTGACCCAGCGTACTTAGCAGTCAATCATAACCATTTCCATATAATGTGTCACCAAGAAAAAGGAAGCATGCCGTTATCAGTATAGACCGCCGGTGAATTTAGCAGCGTGTTCACTGAAACGCCCGCAACATTAGTGATTTCCCTCCTGAGAAAATAAATAAAAATTCCTGCGCTACGGGGCGGCGTTCTACTGCATTTAGTTCTAGAAGAAAGTAGAACAAAAGCCAGGAGAGCTTTGCCATTATTTCAGAGATACTTGGCTGTTGAATTCTCCATCGATCAGTTATACTCGTTACGTGATCAATGAAAGCACTAAGTTCGCGAGAACAGCTATCTCTAGTCTGCGTCGATGCAGAGTATCGTTAAAGTGCTGACATGATTTGAGTGACAGGGCCAGACGACAAGTAAGAGGAACATGCCCACAGGGCTCGAAGACTTCTCGAAGCCAGGAGAATCGAACCAAAAATCATCTGTACTTCGATCGCCTTCCGGGAAATTCAAGTTCAGTGAGACAGAAAAGTATTGAAGCGAATAGGTAACGATGAAAACATTGGGGGATTATCTGTAAGATTTTGAAATTGGAGTCTAGCCAGAAAATATTTCCAGTGACTCGTGTGCGCGCTTCAAGCTACAACTTTCCCCAATTTAGAGAACATCCTTGTATTTGTAGTATTCTCCTCCCCAATCTCATCCTCATCACCCATGGCCGTGAGCTTTTGAATGATCAGATACGCCTCGGATTCAAGAGGCATGGCCTCTTACGTCCATCAGGCGATGGTTGGCTCCAGGAACTTCGGGACGGGCGCGGGACAATACGTCAAAGGAGATGACCATGTTGAGAGATTCTACAAGCATGGATAATCCTGATTGCGACCCATTCTGAAAATGGTTTAAGGGCATGCAAAGGAGTTTTAGAGTCAAAGCTCTGATGTGAGAACTCGATGATGGGGCGCTTTTCTCAAGCTTTTGCAAGAGCCTAAGAGTTATGAAATACTCTTGGCCTCCATTATCGTTGGCGAGTCTAGCGATGGGTCGAAACGCACTGCTTCCTAGGTTGTGTTAATTGAATACAATTTTACCATGCAAGAATTATACTGACTTGATGGGAAATCTCCCCTCATAGTGATTCTCCCCCATTAGGGAGAGTGGTTGTGTCGATTAAGACGCTTCGATTGAAGATTTGCTTTGAAGTGGCTCCAGGCAACGAAATCCTTAAGACTTGTCTCGAAGCTTAGCAAGCGCGGCCGCAACCCCGCCACTCAACTCATCATCTCTTCTAGCCTGTTCAAGTCTTGTTTCTCGCCTTAAGCGGGTCTCTTCTTCGGCGGCAGCGAGAGCTAGAGCTTCTTCGTCGTCGTCATCTAGATCCCATGTTTGTCCTTGTCCCTCAGTGGTACCGACTGGACCCTTCATCCCTTCTCTTTCGGTGGCAGTACTACTCTCCCTATTTGGCGCCCTGCCAAGTGGAATAGCTTGTTCCAAGACATCATCACCATCTTGTGTTGTTTCTTTCCTGGCTAGGCCCCTCCTGGCAGCTTTCCGCACCCTAAAAGGCTCGTCCACGACCCCGCACCACCTTTTGACCTTTTTCTCTCCCCAGCCCCCAACGACCGCAATCTCCTCCGGCTGGGCGTTTACCGCTGCTCTAATACTGCCGAAAGCGCTAACGAGAGATACAGCATCCGTCTTATTGATACTCCTAGGAACCGTCACGAATTCAACCATCTTCTCGGCATATCCCTTGCTTTCTGTCCCTTTGATTGCACCTGCACTGGCATGCTCATAACTCTTGTACAATTCTAAATACCTCGCCGCTTCTGCAGCACTCCAGCTTAATATGACCGTGACATTATTGACCAAACTCGTTTTCGATAACTCCCGGAGGTTGTCCTCATGGTTGTCGATATCCACCATCGTAAGCAAAATCCGCAGAGTGTATTTGCCTTGCAAATTCTTGATGCGGTTGTATATGTATTCGGGATGTAAACGGTGATATTTGAGGGAGAGGAAGAGAGCGCATGTTGTTTGTCCGAGGACGTAATCGGCGGGGATATCTGAATACTCCCACGCAAAGGATCGGAGGTTTGTGAGGATGGGGTTGCCTTTTTGACGCGGCGAAACAAGTATAGAAGAGCCCGTAGACCGCGAAGCAATAGCTTGGGGAGTTGGCTGAACAATTTTGGGCCCGTTTGACGCGCTTGTAGTTGGAGGGGCGCGGTCGAGGCGTTGAGGGGTAGGTTGTTGGATGCGTTGAGGGGCTGGTTGCTGAACGCGTGGGGCGGGAGAAGCTTCGGAGGCAGCAAGAGCTGCTAGCAGATCTGCATCAGCACCATATTCATCGTCGTCGTCCATTCTTGTGGTGATATCGGCGGGTTCAAGTTTGAGGTGGTTGGGAATGTAGTTGACGTTGACGCGAACCGCGCGCTTGTTTTCAAGCATCAATAGTTCTGTTACTCGAGTACATAGTTCCAACCTTTTGCTTCCTTCTACAACTCTCTCTTTTTTTTGGTCATACAAAGTCACAAGTTTATTATAAATTTAATCACTTCTATGCATCACGTGTAAATGATTTATTTGATAAACGTGCAATGGCATCACGTTAGACGTGGCAATGGTGGGTTTCAGGAGATTAATGTAAGGGCGTTCCTGTTTAGAGTCATCATGAGCACGCCGCTCTGAGGCTCTCCTGCTAAGTACAGACATTCTGCAGAGGATTGTGTATCAGATTGGGTGGCTATAATTATTGCCGTTCTCGAGCTGGACAAAGAGAAAGCGGCACTGAAATTTTAATACCCCAGGCCGTGAGGGAAATCCGCAATACACAGTGCCGCTGTTTGTCCACTGCGGGCCATTGTTGTTGCACTAATAAGTTGAAGTAGGCCGTCACAAAAAATGTCAGATTGTTGTCAGCGTGGTGGAAATTTTGAGGAAGGAGCAATGAACGAGAAGTATCCCTTATGCTGCGGATATCGATGTCCATACTGTTGATATAACCGTATCATTGTCCATTAGTTGCCTCTTCAAGCTTGCCCTAGATATTATCGAATTCCACGTACTTTTCCCCCAAGAAAACGGACTCTTTGCGTGGGAGTGGAGGAATGGGGTATTGGTTGAGCGGGACAGAGATTGGTTTACCGTCGTTACGGAGATGGAACGGTGGGTATTAAACCCCTTATACCTCCCAGCAGCATATAAGGCCTTGTATCCATTAAAGTATTCCACCGCAGAAAGCACAACAACGAAAGGCTTTAGGTCGTGTCATGATTGGGGTGGAACTTCTAAACGCTTGACGACACTTGCATCATTCCGGGAAGGCCCGAACCAAAGTTGTAATCGATGGGAACCCCATCCAAACCTCTGGGGGTTTTATAAAACCGACCCTAAACCTAAACCAAAGCACCTCTTGGTAGTGATGTTGAACCAAAATCTCCTAGGAGCAGCACTGCCCCAGAAGCAGAGCCAACCACTAACTCCAGCTACTTTTTTCGGACTGTCTAATGATTGTATTATGGCTCTCGCTATTTGGGCCCAGTGCCTAGCAATGCTCCCTCTACTCACATTTGTGTGGATCCGTATGTATGGAAATTGGACTGCTATGTATAGTTTTATTAACCAGAAAGAAGGCGTTACGTGGGAATGGAGCGAGGGAAAACTGATCGAGAGGAAGATTAGGCGGAAGGGGGGTGATGAGACGGATAGTGAGACAGAATATTAATATGAATCTGAGTCTGAGGTTGAGTCTGACTCTGAGTCTGAGTTGGACGATACGGAGCAAATGTCTTCTCAGTCTGAGGATACAATGGTCTAGGTGCGATTTGTAACAGATGCACCTGAGTAGTACTTCGAAAAACAAAATTCAGAATGCCAACATATTATGTTCATTCAAGAACAATTAGGTAATTTGAAAAGTGTTGCTAGACACCGCGAGCTCAGACCGCTTTCACTAGCTCTGGGTTGGGTACTCGTCGAGTGAATTCGGCGCGACTTTGATACTTGGGTCCTAAAGATGACATGACGGAAACTAACAATATGACAGCATCGAAATAGCATCATTGATAATTCAACTTGCCCACGTGTCAAGTGCTAGTTTTGGTGCCCTAAGTACTTCTTTCGTGTTCCATTTTTTATTTCTCATTCCTCAACATGCATATCGTCGAATTCCTTGATACATTTGAACTTCATAAGAATTTTTCAATCCAGGACATAGGACGGAAAAGTGAGTACTAAAAATCTATTGCTGTAATCAAATTCGAGTAGATAGGCTAACACAAAGGCAGTGTTGATAACGATGAGCCGCCGTTCTGGCATCCCCTGTCCCAGGGTCCGTGATGCGACTGAGAAGTTCCTCAGCCTGTTTCTCGGCGTCTCCCTATTCATGATCGCTGCATACTGTGTTTTCTTGACATCTAGGAGATACAGAGTGCTGAAAACCCTCGAAGCAGAGTACGAAGTAAACAAGGCCAAGTTAGCTGAAGCCAAACTAAAGCTGGGAGGAGGCAAGTCCACTGCTGAAAATGAGAAGAGAATGCCGGATGATGGAACTAGCAAGGAGAAACAGGTTCCAGACTTGACTGTCCTTGAACGTTACTTATCTCTGTCATCTTGGCGTCGGACTTTCGCTCTGGCCTTGGGTCTGGATGGCACCAAGAAAGAAGAAGCACTTATGCAGCGACCTTTCATTGAAAAGTTCTATTTTTGGAGACAGAGCCGCGGACCAGTTGAAAAGGGCGTGCCAGAATCGTTTAAGCAGCCAAAAATCGAGCAGGAGCCCCCATTTTCGTCGCAGCTGCGGGAGGTCGATATTGCTCTTGCGAAGGTCAAAATTGCCGAACTGAAAGCGACATGTCAATCCAAAGAGCCCTCGAACGCGGAGGGAGAAACTATTTGTGGGTTAAGTAAATCGGACTATGCTCGGAACCATATAAGACTCGCCAGCGCATATTTTTCCAGCCTACACGGGAGGGGACAATACCACGACAAGGCTAAAATTGCCGAACTGAAAGGGACAAGTCAATTCGAAAAGCCATCGAAGGCCTGGTGGACGGAGGAAGAAAATCTTTGTGGATTCAGTAAATCGGAATTTACTCGGAGATTTCCAGAACTCGCCAGGACATATTGGGGTAAAGTCGGAGACGAGGTGAGAAAGGAGATGAGACAGCACGAAGACAAACATGTCGACATAGCTGGGTTATGCGACTACGAACCCGAACACACGCCCTCAGCACCTATCGAAACCCAGAAATCTACTCGCTCCTCTCCAGTTCCCGTTGGACCATCTAAAAACAGCCCTTCCATCGATCCGAACCCCCGATGCTTGGGTTTCAAAAACCGCAGTCGCTTTTGCCTTGGTGGCGTATGTTCCCACAAGATATCATCAGCACTAACACAGAAAACGGAGTCATTCAAGCCAGATAGCCAGGAATCCATGTCCAACAGCCCAGACCCGACTAACATCAACGACCCAAAATTTGAGAGATCCATGATGGAGGGCTTGAAAGGTCTCGCTAAGCTCAACTCCGAGTCAAAGGACGCCAAAACTCGGCTTATCGTGAAGATTATTCAGGAGTATGAGGAGGAGAACACGCAATTGCGTGAGAAGATGGAGCGCATGAAGAAATTGTTGGAGCGGAAGAGAGGCTCGTCTGAGGAGGATTGGGAGATGGTTGAAGCTGGACCCGAAGGGGCTGAGTCGGAGTCAGGGTCAGAGTATGAGGACTGTATGCCTGAGCTTGTAGAACCTGAGTCTTGAGGGCGAGCAGGTCGAAGTTGGCCGAGTTTAGTCCCTTGCGCAGCCAATCTCTAATGTTCAGGTTTCCTCCATATATAGGTGGGGCTCACCAGGCTCAAGCAGAACAATGCCATTGAGATTTTGGATGCTGCGAGGATACTCAAGCAGACACCCGGGACTGGGAGCTCAATTTACACAAATTTTTGAAGGTAGAATAGAAGATCCATCCTACAGAATCTCACTGAGAACTTGGTAGTCAATCTTGTGCTTCAATATGCCGTTCCTTTCCTATCCTGTGACTTCTCACAGACCTTTACACTCCAAGCTAATCTGTTAGACCTCTAAGTGACTCGATTTCGACAGCAGTTATGATCAGAGAGAAATGTCCCTTCGCTGGATGCCCCGGACTGGCCGCAGCAGGCCATAAGATACGACACCATCGAGGCTTGTAAGCAACGGGAGTGGAATAGTTGAAGCTGATGTAACGCGATGCAGGTACTGAACACGATTCGCCTTTTGTTCACTAATCACACCACCATAAACCTTGGCGAATAACGGGGAAGCACTTGCTGACTACATGCATGTGGACCATTTTCCACTTTGGGTAATTTTTCACCAACGAGAAAATCAAGGAAAATCGGGGATCATGGGCACTTGCCGTAGATGATGAGCGGAAGGAGAAACAGATTGGAGACATCATGCTGCAAACAGATACCAATCCCATCATCCCTAATATATGGACCAGTTCCTTCGTTGCATTCACATAATTCCAGACCAGTCTTCCTCCTTGACATAATCTTCCCAAGACTTGAACTTGTAGCTCGTTGGAACAATCTGCATAAATCAGTGGGAATGCTTAGTTATCACCCACGAAATACTTACATCCCGGGCTTGTATCAAGTCGTGGTCATCTCCGAACGTCTTTTCGCCATAATAAAGATTCTCGGAAAGCTCGGTCACAGCAACAGCTAAATGATCCGGCATGTTTGCAGACATCCTTTTGCGGTGATCTTCAGGAGAGACTTGCTGGAAACTGGCCTTGATTCCCAAATCTGCAGAACTTTAGCTAGCATTCGAGATTGCAGAATATTTACAGGGGTGCATACGTTCTCTCCATATGGCGAGCATATCATCTTGTGAAAGCGCTTCTGTGGCGAGAGCTACAGTCTTTCCATGATATTTCTTCCCTGCTCGAAGGAGACTGTCTACAACAACGCCGGCGTCATCGGCCCATGCAGTAGGAAAGCGGGTCGTTGAAGGGTGGGGCATCGAAAGGACAAACGTGCCACTTTCATCCTATAGAGGGGTAAATAATCAGCAAAAATCAGATGCTTGGCTATTGATATTGATTCCATACCTTGAGAGGACCGAAAACAAATTGATATTTCAGCCAATTCTGGTAGTAAAACGCGACGAACATCTCAGACGTGATGGAAGTCAAAGCGGTGTAGGTATGGAGATCGTCCCTGATAGCAGCTTTCGCATTGTATGGGAGAATGTTCTGGAATTTCCCATTCGCACTCTTACGTCCATCGGGAAGACCGCTGAAGATATAGTTCTCGAGATGGGGCAACTTGGATGCAAGTTTGTTGACGAGCTTTCCTTGTTTCACTTCGAGATCGTAGTCAGCCTTGTCCCAGAAATTTGTGATGGCGAAGATCGCATTGGCGCCTTCTAACGCTACAGCAAGGGTGGTTTCATGATCAAAGTCAGCTTCTACAACTTCGGCACCGAGAGCAGCAAGTTTCTGGGCTACAGGCTTGGTTCGATCTCGTGTGACAATTCGGACTCGAAAGAGGTCAGCGGAATTTTGGAGGAGGTATTTGGCGGTTGGATATCCCTAAAAAAAAAGTTAGACATACAATGGTATACAGTACTGGGCAATGTACCTGGGCCCCTGTTGCGCCGAGAATAACGACTAGTTTCCTGTTCGTACTCGACATGTTGAAGGATTGATAGAGTCGGTTCTTTGTAGAGAGCAGCAGGATTTGACATGCAGCTAGCGGCAGCCCTTTATGCTGCAGAGACATACAGACGGGAGGTACATGCAAGCATTGTAAACTAATCACAATGCAGCGGCATCCCAAAGGGGAATACTGGCTTGTGAAAAGTAGCACCAAGAGACAATCCAGAAGTAACACTAAACATAAAAAAACCGAGGAAACTTCTCAAATCTATTTCCATTTGATTTGACATTACAGGTGAGACTCGCAAGGAACGAACTTGCCTTCCTCAGCGTCATTTGCCTGCGAGATCTAGAAGCACTCGCAGGCAAGAAACCTTAGGACATTTTCGTGATCAACATGTGAAGGAAACCTCAAAGTAAACGAGAAAAGCAAGAGTAGAGAAGGCTATTTCGGACAGTTGGCCAACTTGACTCCCCTTAACCTGATGATTGCAGAATATCTGTTTGCTGGTGATTCATCCTGCTGAATCAAACGGAATGGTTCATGGCTTAAAACCCGGGCTAATGCCATTGACATGGCATCGCCCAAGGATGATCAGAGAGTCCTGGAAAGTCTGATCCAGCTTTTTATATACAATTAACATTTTCTGCTTCAAAGTCTGAAGAAATCCTTGAAGCTGAGGTGAATCACGGGAACACGTAGCACTCCTGCCTAAGGCGTCAAGGCTGCAGCTATCCCCGCTGGCGCACTTGGGCCTCCTTCCCTTCGGTCCAAACATTCGCCCACATACCTCACAACCACCTTGGGCGCCTGCCTTAAAGATCATTGCTTTACCTTCTATCTATCTATTATCCCTGTTGGGCAGGTGATTGCGAAGAAGCAATCCGCCCCCGAGCGACATTGCGCTCATCTTTGGAAACTCCCTCAACACCACAGCTCCTCCACCGCCTCGAGTCCTCTCGCCGGCATCTTCGAACTAGCAAGATGATGCAAAATTCTCACATCTTCTCCCATCAACAGCAGTACAATCCTCAAGCGGAACCAGCATGGATGCATCAACAAAGCCACCATCAACAGCACGCTCAGCAAGCTGCTGCCGCCGCGGCTTCTGCTGCTCAACAGCAGCACTACAATCGCATCGCGGTTAGCCACAACTCTGCCAACCCTATGGCTGCGTCAGCACACGGGCAGGATGCTGGATTGATGGAGAATGTTACGGAGGAGAACCGCCGGACGTTGAACTTTATTGCAGACCTGCTGCAAGAGGAGACAAGGGAGGCGGCTCTGTTGGAGCTGAGCAAGAAGCGCGAGCAAGTGCCAGAGCTGGCATTGATACTGTGGCATTCTTTTGGTAGGCCAATACCACGGGTGTTCCCGCACTGAATGCTAATCATCTATAGGTGTCATGACCTCGCTGCTTCAAGAGATTATCTCTGTTTACACACTCCTCAATCCTTCGCAACTCACGGCGGCAGCATCTAACCGTGTTTGTAATGCTCTGGCACTTCTTCAGTGCGTCGCGTCTCACAATGAGACGCGGGGACTCTTTTTGAATGGTATATCTATACTTTTACTATTGAAGGGCAGAATTAACATCATATAGCGCACATCCCACTCTTCCTATACCCCTTCCTTAATACTACCTCGAAGTCCAGACCGTTTGAATACTTGCGATTGACCTCCCTCGGTGTCATCGGTGCGCTTGTCAAGAATGACTCCTCCGATGTCATAAACTTTCTTCTTACAACGGAAATTATCCCTCTGTGCCTGCGCATCATGGAGACTGGCTCCGAGCTTAGCAAAACTGTGGCCATATTCATTGTGCAGAAGATACTTCTCGATGACCATGGATTGAATTACATCTGTGCTACATACGAGCGTTTCTACGCGGTAGGCACAGTGCTTAGCAATATGGTTTCGCAGCTTGTTGAGCAGCAGACGGCAAGGCTGCTGAAGCATGTTGTGCGGTGTTTCCTTCGGTAAGAACTGTATGCCACAGTGTCCTAGATATATTCTAACTGGAGACATAGCTTGAGCGACAATGCCCGGGCCCGTGAAGCTCTTCGACAATGCCTCCCCGAACCTCTTCGAGATGCCACGTTCTCCTCAGTCCTCCGCGACGACGCCGCAACAAAGCGCTGCCTTGCCCAGCTCCTAATAAACCTATCGGACAATGTGGTGGAGTCGTCTAACCATCAGGGGATATAATCCGGCCACTAATACTTCTCTGTATCATACAACCGCTCACATGTTCCCCACGCCTCGGGCGTGGACCTTCCATCTTTCGTTTTCAATCGACACAAAGATACCCGGTCTTTATTTCGTCAATGTTCCCAGCTTCTCGAGCTGGTTTACACAGGTTTCAAAAGCATTTGCGGCGCGAGTGTGGGCTCGGCTTGGGTGTTCATCAGAGGCATGGGGTTCGAAGCAAGGCGCTGATGTTTCCGCCTATGTACCTTCTTCTAATTAAGAATATGGATCCATCTTTCCCTAGGCGGGAATGCAATTTCTTCATCTATCTGGTGTCTTTGGCTTTGGTCTCTTGCATTTTCGGGTGGAGTTTAAAGGATGGTGATGAATCATAGGACCCGCGAATGGGGCAGGAAAGACTTTGTAAATTAGGAGGATTTTAGGAATAGAAAGAGAGGGATGATACACTTGCGATTCGGTCGAGATGCTGGTGACGTGGAGTGAAGTGTGGGATACTGCTCAACGGGTATGGGATAACTTCGGAGAAGGATACACAGTCATTCAGTGGAAATGATGGTGCAAGAAGCCTTTCTAAGCAAACTCACGTCCTATCATCCCCATGGGTAATCGTCGGGACTTTAGAGTGCATAAAAGCTGCATTCGACCTTAACGCCGCCTGTCACAAGGCTGCGCGATTTGCGGGTACCAGATGAATACCCGGAAAGTACCACGAGGGTACAGAGTGACACGAGTCTGGAGAAGTGGATCATGGATGCTAATAGCCTCAATAAGTGGATCTTCAAGATGGCTTTCCGGAAATGGATAGTGACAGAGCCAATCAAATTGCTGGAATTATTGTTGAGATCTGGAATGTCGTTTGTAAGCTGCAGGCATCTGTAACTCCGTAGCCTTGTCTAGGACCCAAGATTTAGTATTTCCAGAAGCTTGTTGATTGGATGCATGATTCTTTATATTACAAGGCATGGAACAATGATATAATCTCTCCAGATCATTAATCAGAAAAATCCGAATTAAGCTTACTGCTGAATCCCAGCAATGGGGTGGAAAATGCCTGGAACAGGAATAAGCAAGGCGCTGCTGCTGCCCGATCACTAATCTTTTTGACACCCCTCGGCCCGCCCGCATACAGTACGTCCGTACTCCCAGCCCGCAGCCATAGGCGTGCTGACGCTCAGTAAGGAGGTCCGATACTCTGCACGTCGAGAGCTTACAAATGTCTTCGGGCTCTGAAAACACATGGCCAAATCCCTATCCCATTTTCCATCCTGGCAGCTCCAGTTCTAGCAGGGATCGGAAAGCACGATTGCTGAGCTGAGGCTATTGCGCATTGTCAATGTCATTCTCTCGCGGGCAAATCCCCTATAAGGCCAGCTCTCACCGCAAACTCCCAAGTCTGATTTGGTGATGGAGTCCTCGTACAATTATCCGCAGGATGACTATGCCCTCAATATCTTGACGCAGGCTGCTATGCACACTACGAACACCATTACACATACCCGTTCTGGTTTCGATCAAAATAACCCCACATCCGATTTGACAACAGCCGGCTTCCAGGGCGCGAGGGAGATCACTAATCATCTGCACCTGGATCTGGATCGCGAAATCCAGTCCCAGTCCAACGGTCACACTACTCACTCAAGCTCGCTGACCCCTGAGCTGCCCAACAATTATAATACTCACCTCGCGCTACCTCGTTCCTCCACAGCTGCAACAACGAGAATGTCGACGCTGGCCTTCAACCCCGCGCAAGCCGGCAGGCACAGCAATAGTTTCATGGACTCAGCGTTCCGGGGCATCGGACGTGAGATATCGCGGAATTATGCGGATAATTTGGGGATTTTGAATGCGGAGTCTTATTCTGATCATGTGAGGTTTGATGGGCGGCCGAGGACGGAGGGGCCGGCTACATTGGCGTTTGGAATGATTCCGCATCAGCAGGGAGATGATGATGGGAGGGAGAATGATGAGAGGGAGAACGGTGAGAGGGGTGATGGGCATGGGGATGGTATTGAAAGGGGAGGAAGGAGGAGGAAGAGGGCGAGGATTGAAAGAGTGTCTGATGATGATGAGGAGAAGAAGAAGGCGAGGGGGAGGCCGAGGGTTGATACTAAGGATGAGACTGCTGCTGATGTAAGTTTTGATTTCTTTGATGGATAGAATTTCAGCCCGAAAGCTGGGTGCATCCTGGATATATGCTCTGGCGACACAGCTATCTAATAGGATGTTAATTGTGTATCGGATTTTACTGACATCAATCAGCGGCGTCGAACACAAATACGTATGGCTCAAAGGGCCTACCGTCATCGCAAGGAGACTACCATATCTTCTTTGGAGAAGCAAGTTCAAGAGCTTAGGGGGACGAATGAGGAAATGAGCAATATCTTCATTTCTCTCTATGATTTCGCTGTGGGCAAAGGACTGTTGCAAAGGGAACCAGAATTTGGCCAGCAACTACAGTCAACTACCGAAAGATTTCTAGCTCTAGCCAAGGCAGGCTCGGATGAAGTGAATCATGATGAGAATAATGCCGAGGAACCCGAGAAGCAAGATGAGCAGGAGAGCACTCGACCTAAGAAGAAGGGCAGGAAGTCGTCCCCAAAGACTCGCCAACAGCCACAAGAGGCGGAATCTGTCTCGCCTGGGAGTCCAGTGTGGGGTGGTTTCCCAATTGGAAAATCGCAGACACCCGTCGAAGAGATCAATATGGACTACCAATCCAGCAACTATGAAACAAAGAGTCGCCAACAAGATCTCCAAATCATCACACGTCCCACAGAAGACAATGCGAGCTTTCCTTGGGACTTCATGGATAATATGGATCTGCAGCAGTACCGCGTGGAAGTCCCTTCAATGGACGAGTTTTCGTCATTATTTCTTCCTCAGTCTCAACCAGCACTCCCAAACACGCATTCCTATTTCGAGTTCACGTTTGCACGACGGCTCCAGCGGGAAGCTACGGAAGCTGCGGTCCTACTAGCCAGCAACCCCGAATTAGACCCAGCCCGCTTCGAAAGAGCCTTCGGCTTCCGCTTGACCTACCAAAGCAGAGAAGCGATTGTCGAAGGCGCCAAAGCGGTATTAGGAAGAACGACAAAAGACACCCTTCAAAATTGGCGTGCCCCTTTCCACTATATTGGGAATGCAGGCACGCATTTCCCGATGCGCAAGGAAGATCTTAATGACGCATCCATGCCCAAGATTCGAAGCGGATACTCGATGGGACCATTCTCGGAAGCCATCTCCCTGACACAAGAACAGTTCTTCGATGATGATACGAAGTGCAACTTCCCCGGACTTGAGGGAGAGTTCTTCGACGCCAATGATGTCGAGGGGTATCTTCGCAGTCGCGGTCTCGATATTTCACCCTCAGCTGACACCGTCACTGCTCAGCTCGATTTGTCGTCGCTGGTCGAGGTCCAAAGCCCGAAGAGCATTAGTGATAGCAGTGCCGCAACCGTATCACCGCGCACGCCAAAAACACCTATCACAAACATTGTAGATGATGGCGATTACTTTTCAAATCCATACAAACCAGACGTTACTACTTTGCCGTTTCCTCTTGGCTTCACAAATTGGGACAGTGAAGTTGCCGACAAGGACGGCAGTAATATCGATCCTATATTCTACAACATGACGGAGCAAGAGTCTGCAAAAGAAAGCCCTAAAACTAACAAATCGGACAATAACTCGGGAGGGGGCCAGATGGTAACCCTCAACGTCCAAACTCTGGTCTCAGGTAAGTCCATCATTTGCGTCATGCAAGAACATCACTGAAACTCAATTAGAACTCCTCGGTCGCGCTGTCTGCCTCCATCGTACGCCGGGCTTCAGAAAATCTGATGTTAACGCGGCCATAGTGGCGGCAGCTAACTCTGGATACTGAATTTGGTTGTAGTTAGGGTTAAGCTCCCGCCGCTATGTCGATATGACAGCTTGTGGCGGGCCGCTATGGTGTACCAAAGATTATGAAGAGCAACTGTAGTCTATGGGGACGGTATACCGTCATGAAGACATCACTTCGAAATGAAATCTCATGATGCAACTTTGGCTTTTCGTCACTGCGATCTTTTTATTTTTGTGCTGCTGAGGAACAGCATCACTCGCTGTGTTCGAATATTGTCTGTAACCCTCTTTTCGCCAGAACATGCCAGACTCACCTAATCTCTCCGTGGAACAAACTGTAGTTGCCTCGAATACTTTTTCGAATGTCCAAGTTTCACAGCCCTCGACAAATCGAAATGGCGTTGCGACAACTGTCACCGAGCAGATGGCCTCGAAAGTAAGCTCACAGAGTGTAACATCCTTTCCCACAGCTGGATCAGATCCACATCGTCGGCAAAGTACTTCGAGCACTTGTCCCATCAATGCACTCGCCGGATATCTTAAGAAGCCGCGATCAAAACCGCAGAAATCCAAGGAACAGCCATCTCCCAACAGCAGCGAAGACGCATCTAAGTCGAAACCCTGGAAGTTTATCGCTCAGAGGATCTCTTCCACAAAAACCAAGATCCAGAAGACGTTTTTTTCGAATGGTGAAGTGGTAACAAAGACGCAACAGCAGCAGACAGACAGTGCGAGCGTCCTCGTCACCAACACAATCCCTGAGACCTATCGCCCAGCAGATTGCCAGGACAAAACAGAAATCGACTACCTCCGACGCATTCAAAAAGAAGAGGCAGCAGCAGCAGCTCTCAGAAACCTCGCGAGCCAGGATGCAGAGCTCAGTGCCGACTCTGATGGAGAAAGAACAACCGTATCCGTCCACGATACGGTGATGCCTGGAAGTCAATTGCCAGAACGAGCGATCGAGGAAAACGAACAACTTGCATCAGATTTGGCGGCAGCTGCAACGAACCTAGCAGTCACAAGCGGGAATCTACCTACGGATACCGTCAGTGTTGTTTCCGAGGTTCTTGTGAACGATGATCTGGTGAGCAGAACGGGGTCATTGCGCGTAAAGACGACGAGAGTTATGAAAATGCCCAGTGACCCCGACTATGCAGAGACGAGTGGGAGCGGGAGTGTGGAAGAAGCGCCTCGCAGACTGCCGGATATCAATGAGTGTATGCAGTCAGCAATTAAGAAGGACAAAGCCAAGAACGCTCATCGAGTCGCTTATAAATATCTTAAGAATGTATCGCATCTGAATCTGGCCCGGCAAGCGCTGCGCAAAGCTGAAGACGCACGCAAACGATCTATAGAAGAAGATGGTGCCAATGAGAGCAGCGGGTCTCGTTGCAAGAGATGGAAACCCGACTTACTGCCGATTAGAAGTCAAGACGAAGCTGAAGCTGAAGAACAGTATCAACCAGAAGCGAAATCTACAACTGCAGAATCTCCCAAGATCTCTATTCCCAAAGACCAAGTTCCGACATTCAACCCTACATTGGCACCAACTAAAGACAACGACGACGAGAAGCAGTGTCAACCGGAAACACTACTTCCAACGCCTCCAGAGTCGCCTGATGGGCCGAAGAGTTCCGTCCCAAAAGAAAGAGTCGAGACCGAACCACTGACTCCACCAGGATCACCCATAGACGCCATCTCAAACAACCTAGATGTCTCGCGAGTCCCATCCTGTGAAAACACCATCGCCATTTTGATGGAAGTAGAGGCTCAACTTCTTCAGCTGGGTTTACCGCCGAGATCGGAAGTTTTGGTCAAGGTTGTGAAGTTCAGTCGGGAGAGGAAAGCGATGGGGATGAAGGTGATGAGAAGGAGGGAGACGTGGAGAAGAGGATGAAGAGTAGGGATGAGGTTAGAAGTGAGACTGTTTCTGTGCGTGATTGGAGTGGATTTTTGGATTTAGGGGGTTTGGTGTGAATGGAAATTCGAGGAAGGAGTTATCAAGTGATATGGATGGATACCTTAAAACGCGATGAAAAAAGATCGGCGATCACACTTCGCTGAGGCTGGGAGACCACGAAAGTTATGCCCCTGAATCCGAGACGGCGGAATACCGCGACGAGTTGAAATAGGAAAATGCGGGACGAAAGACACCCCAGCTTCGAAGTCCAAGATCGAGTGGTATGAGGATCGAAGATATATTCCGAGTATTAGAGAGATTTCAAGGAGGTTCACGAAGATATGATGGGAGCTTGGCATTTATAGGAGTAACATGGGGCGGAATCTGCAAAGTTTTGGGTGTATATTGGAGTTCGGGGGATGATCTAAAAAAGAAGGATTCATTGGGCATTGCTTGGAGTTTTGGAAATAGAAATTCAGGCGGATGGCATTTTTGTCAGAGGTTTAATAATTGGAGCTTGGTATTGAAATAATCAGACACACAACTTCTTCCCCTTATTCTCTTACAACTCATCACCCTCTCTTTTTTCCCTTCATCCCTTCTTTTTCTCCTTGAAGATATGGATTTCCGAATCGCCTCCAACCCTTCAAACCCAACCAAATCGCCGGTATCAACATCGACATCAGCACTTAGATGAAATCCTTGCCGTCAAACCTGCCGCCTAGCCCGACGTCATCTAGAAAATTAGGATTGTCTTCAGCCGCTCTCCTTACCTTGCCTTGCACGCCAGTAGCCGTATCACTTCCCAGCTGTCTCCGGGAAATAGAGCCTCCTTTATTCGGATCCGATAATGAAGGTCCATCTCCAACTCCTGTCAAGGTTTTTACTAGGGCGTAAGATCCATCGAGTAAAGCGTCATTTCCATTGGGTGAACCGTCAGGGCCGAGTTGTAGAGACGGCTTCTCATGCAGAAGGCCCTCATCAGGGGTTTCAGCGGCACGAGATGCGAGACTGTTTTCTTGGTCCGTCTGAACATTTCTATCAGTTAAGGTGAATCGGCTAGTGTCAAAATTAAGTGCAATATTCAAACCAAGGTCGAGACCGTCGAATTGTGGGGAGCGCTTTCCAGAAAGAACGCGCTCGTTGGGAGTTACGTCGTTTGTTGTCTGCGTCGGGCTGTGGAGTAGGGTTCCTTGTATGTCCCCTGCGTCGTTTCCGTCCCCAGCGTCTTCCCCTACGTTAGGAGCATCCCCGATCGTCATCCCTCCCTTGCTCTGTACAACAGGAGCCTCACGAGTTATTAAATTCTTCTTTCGCCGCGTTCCAATTTGTTCAAATGGAATTCCAGGAGCCGAAATAGCGCTTCCGGATCCTCAGCCACTTGCACCACCCCCAAGGTTGAGATTGAGTCCGATCTATACAGAATGTTTAGCTGATCAAGATCTTGCTAAGCATTAGAAATGGAACGTACACCTGTCCCAGCCGAGCCGCTGAACCCGCCCTGTGCGTTCGCTTTTCCCTCCATTATCCTGCTGTCGTTTTTCCTTAAAAATGCCCGCCTCACAAATGCCTATGAGTATATTGCCAAAGAGGTTCATGTCTTCGCAGCAAGGCTGGTAGGGGCCGTCGAACGGACTATAATTACAAGACTGGCCTGAGGAAAAGTTAGCCAATCGAACTTGGCGGATGGAGGGCGTGGGTACTTGCCAGCTTTGGAACATTCTCCGCCGAAGAATATGCTATGTTGAGGGAGGGAGAGCACGGAGATGGTGTGAGAAAATATGATAATAGCGAGGCTGAGGGACGTTTTGGGATACATATTTGGCTGGGACCTTGTTGCCTAAGTTGGAGGCTTGGAAGGAAGTGAGTTGAGACTCAGTTGTTGGAGTTCGAGCGAGGTATCAGGGTTTATATGAACTTGCTAGGTAGTACCACAGCGCCGGAAACCGAGACTCAGTATCCGATTCAGTTGAGAGATGCCGGTCTACGACGTCACTTTGCGATTCCGGGGCCCGACAAGGACGTCTCTGTTTTTATCAGTTACTTTCTTGACCGTCAAGTCCAAGAAAGGAGGGAGTTCGAAGACGATCCCTGGACCATTTTGAAACGATGATCCAACCGGGGCATGTTCTACCACTTGACATCTCATATAAAGGTTCGTCGATCTATGACAATTATAGCTGTAAAGCGTCTCTAGAACCGAAAACCCGGAGCTTTTGAGTACTATCTCTCGCACTCTCTCTAATTGAAACGAGCGTGTTGGAGGTTGCGCTGACTCCTTGGGCATTGGACAGCCGGGCATTGGCCCCTGGCACCGTGAAATAAGTGGATAGGCCAGTAAACTTCCCAACCGTCCCAAATTCCTAGTGCAAATTCATGACTAATATGCACAATGACTTATGAGAGAATTGAATAAGTGGAAAATAGTAATATGCGGAGGAACTCATTAGTCCGTTAACGCCCCGTAGCCAATCACAGCCAAGCCGGTTCCGGTCTGATGAAGCGGAACCGGCAAGGCAGAAGCCTATTTCAAGACAACTTGCAACGCTCTGCCAAAATTTTCCATGTAAACCTCTATTCATCATCAATTGACATTAGAAAATTTGCACTTGCACTTGCTATTATTCAACCTCATTTGAGGAAGATAGTACAACATGGCAGCCGAAAACGAACCTGAGATTGTTTTATACGACTTGGCTTGTACCAAGAACGTCTGCTTCTCCCCTGTTGTGTGGAAGATTCGCCTTACGCTTAACTATAAGCAAATTCCATACAAGACGATTTTTCTTGAGTTTCCGGATATTGAGCCTACTCTCAAGGGGCTGTGAGTTGAAATCGTCTTCTTTGGCTTTTCGATTTTATCCTTCGGGCTCAAGCGCCCTTCACTTCACTTTTCAATCTTTTGAGATCGCAGTGAAATTGATATACTGACTTGAGAATCTGTAGCGGCCTCGTCCCCGGCAATTCTCCTACTGGAGGTCAACTCAAGTACACAGTCCCCGCCATCCACCATGTGCCAACCAACACGTACATGATGGACTCCGTTCCCATCTCGCAATTTCTCGAGGCAACCTATCCTGAGCCGCCAGTACCACTGACCTCAGAGCTCGGGACCGAGATCGAAGCCAAAGCACGCGCAAGCGGCGGCAAAGGCTTCCGCTTCTCGATTTTGCCGCGTGAGATTAACATCTTGTCCCCTCGCGCCCAGGAATATTTCCGTCGCTCGCGTGAAGCTGCTCTAGGGTTCCCACTCGAGAACCTGCTTGATGCGGAGAGGGAGGAGCAGGCTTGGAAGGAGGCGGATGAGGGTATGCGTGAGACGAGTGAGCTGATGCAGACGCATAAGGCTGATGGGCCGTTTGTGCTGGGTGCTAAGCCGAGTTACACGGACTTCTTCATAGCGGGGAGTTTGCAGACTGCGAGGGTGGTGGATGAGGGGGTGTTCCAGAGGAATCTTAAGTACCCTGGGCATAAGGCTATTTATGAGGCTTGTCAGCCTTGGATGGAGAGGAAGGATTAAGAAGATAGCAAGCTACTACTTAAATGGGATGAAAAACTTGCTTGGAAGAACGAGGAAGTATGATCAAATAGCGACCAAGCAATGCAAATCGACTTTTGGACATATTACAATAGGACGTGAAAGGTTTCTTATTAAGCGGGGAATGCTGCGAAGTGAGCTATCAAAAAAATGTCTCAAGGAAGGAAGTTGGAGCAGTAGTCTTAATACAGGGAATACTAGAATATTGTAAAGCCACCTGGGAATGACCAAAATGTCAAAGAAGAATGGATTGTCTGGAGACATGTTGCCAACACTAACCACTGGCCCATGATCAAGTCGTACCTTGACCTTTCCTTCTGAAGCAGTAATTTTTGGTGTTACCCCAGACACATATCGAGGCCTTCTTACAAAGCATTTGATATTCCTCGATTTCCACGATTCATTTGGCTTCTTCGAATGGAAAGAAGGACCCGACTGACGCGTGCATGCTCTGTTGACTTCGTGATGACTTCAGGGATATTGAAAGACTGCTAAACACAAAAACGGCAGACAACACATTGAAACGGACAAACAGCAAATTTACAGAAAACACCAATAAAGCATCACGAAATTATGAAAGAAAGAAACGCTGTGAACCGGGCGAAAAGTGTTTGGACCACGCCACACGTGACCCTTGAGGAACCCTCAAAATTTACATTTCGAGCTTCCCAAGCTCTCTCCATCATCACCAGCGACCAAATGAATGCCACGCCACTTCCTCCCCCGAAAATCCGGTCCTCACCGAATAGCCTGTAAGCTCCTCTCCCTTCCTCTTCCCACCTCCAACTCTCTAATCCCAAGCTCCAGGCATAGCGCTATACCGCGCCCTCCTCACACAATGCCCACGCATCCCCCTCCCCGCTGACCTTCCCCCACGAGGTCCCATAAACCCGCTCACGCACCTAATCCGCAAGAAATTCAAGCAAAACATCTACCACACCAGCCCCCGAATCGTCGTCAATGCGCTAAAGAACGGCTACGCGGCCGGCGAGCTGCTGCAAGCCGCCGGCGATGGAAACGCAACCGCTCTAAAACAAGTGCATGATTTGCTGCACACACATACTGCTCAAGCATTGCATGCGAAAGCCGTGACGCCGAGCTCGGCTCCGAAGCTAAAACCCCCGAAACCGGTACCGTATCCAGGGGCGCCGAAATTACTTGATATACTGCCGAGACCGAAGGAGCAGCTGGGAGGGACGGGACGTAGGAGGATACCGACATTGGCATTTGCGGACAATGGTGGCATTCCTTTCTTGCGGACGCGGAAACCGCAGTCTCCGTTCTTGAGTCGGGTGTTGAGACAGAAGGTAGAGACGAATGTGAAGCGGATTCTGATGATTGAGAAACTGGAGGGGGAGATTGAGGATGGGTACTTGGAGGGGATGTGGGAACAGCATGTTTTAGATCAGTTGAAGAGGGAGGGGAAGGAGTGGGATGATTTAGATTGGGGGTCTGATGGGGATGCTTGGAGTAGGGCGCCGAGGGAGGCGTTGCATTGGGTTAAGGATTTGCAGTTTGAGGAGAAGGAGAGGTTGGCGAGGAATTATGAGAGGATGGTGGGGATTTTGGGGGAGGAGGAGAAGTTGTGCGAGGAGGAGGGGAAGGAGAGGAGGCATGAGAAGAGGGAGGCGAAGTGGGCGGTGAAGAAAGAGAGGTGGGTTTCGGAGGAGAGAGCAAAGGAGGAGGTGAAGCAGGTCGCTGAGAAGATCGCTGGGCAAATGGTAAAGTTAGAGAGTGGAGAAAACACATGACAGGATGCTTGATCTGCGTTGTGTAGGACAATTGTGAAATGCCCTGTGCTGTCCAGGTATTTTGCAGTACAAATACCGACACGGAGATCTTGCAGGCGATCCTAAATGGACTTATAATTGCATTGCATTCATTCTCTCATTTAAAGACGTCAGAGCCGCATAATCGTTATGGAAACCTGTTTCGCCGCGCTGATGCATCCATAACCACCATAAGGAAACATGATATCTGTCCACCCAATCCATTCCCTTGCATATGGTCCTTTGAACTCAATCCTCATCATAAAATGTAGAAGCCAATGTCGAGCTCGGGATTATAGCAAATGTGTCTTTTCGTCTAGTATGAAGAGCCTTCCGGTGGCTGAGGCAGCTTCTTATGGTTGGGGTGGGCCATATATCTTCTCAATTCTATCAAGATCGTTTCCATGGTGTAGTCTCGGTTCCAGTTGGCAAGGCAGGGAAGCTTGGATGGATCAACCTAGCCTTAAATCAGTATTCGTTCCGTGTCCAAAGATGTACATGTACACACCATTCCATTCTTCTGGTTCACGCAAGGCAGGTTGACTTGGTTCATGAACTGGATGGTTGGTGGCTTGTCGGGATATTCGTCACCACAGTGCATCTTTAGGGAGTAGATTCTATTCTCGTGGACGCTCTAGTAGAAGGTGTGAGTAAGTACTTGGGGTGGCTGCGGAAGGACGGGACCTACGTGGGGAGGGCCTAGGATCGTGCCGTTCCAGTTGGACATCAACAGATCGTCACCTTCTGTAAGACCATACGAGCATGCCTCTGAAGAAGCAATCATACATTAGCAGATACAGGTACATATTGACGGTCTCGTGCTCACCAGCTCCAAGTCCCTTCTCGCCCTTCTCCAACTCCTCGAGCAGCCTGAAGTTGCGTGGTACTTTGGCACCCATCTTGCCGATTATTTATGGTTGTTGTGGTTTATTTGGGAGAAAAATCCGCAGACTGATATGGAGGTATTCAGCAGACTTCAAAACCTCCAAAAGACTTCGTGGTGCTTCTGGGATTGAATGAGCAAGAGTGACTGCGATGCACAAGAAGCAAGGTCGATGGCGGGGCTGGAATCCAGACGACGGGAGCGACCGGAAAAATGTCGGCGGCTGGCTCGCAAGGCTCCCCCAAATGAAGACACCTCCTAATAAACTTCCACAACACTCTCAGCGAACATATGACCATGGAGATATTGAGCCTAAATCGATAACATGACGGCCCAGATACTGTCGTCGGAGCTTGCGAACCTCATACAGGAGAGTAAAAGGAAACATACAGATCTCAGAAATGTGAGCTTACGTACCACGTGCCGTATTGATCTCGAGAGAGCCCCTTACTAACTGAATACCAAGGCGGCGGAAAAGTCTCTAGATGAACTCAAGGGCCTTAGATCGACATCTGAGGCGCAAATATCTGCTGGTAAGTTTATGACCTCTCTGGAAGTTCAATTTTACTGATTCGAAATAGATCTCACTCAGCGCACAAACTTCGTGACACCTTTCCTCATTGCTTGCGGGACCAAGAATGTCAAGTTCACGGGTATTGCAATTGTATGCTTGCAACGACTGGTCGTCTCACGCGCACTTCCAAGATCAAGATTGAGGGAAGTTCTTGAGGCTTTTAGGGAGGCTACTTCTGCTGGGCTTGATGTCCAGCTCAAGATCCTTCAGGCCTTGCCGTCCCTGCTTCAGAATTATGCGGATGATTTGAAGGGTGAACTTCTTGCGGCGGCGTTGAATATATGTACGATTCTTCAAGCGAGCAAGAATGGCATTGTCAATAATACGGCGGCGGCCACATTGCAGCAGCTAGTTGTATCGGTGTTTGACAAGGTGGTTGCTGAAGACAGTGAGTTTCTGCGTCTGTATTGTCGATTTATACCTGACTAGCATTCAGAAATCGCCCTCGAGGTCCCAACCATTGGCGAAGCACCGGTTGAGAATGGAACTGTGCAACTTCGCGCCGCAGCCTTGGACGCATATAGAGTGTTCAATGACCTGTGTCTCCTGACGGAATCCCAGAAACCACAATTTCTCAAGTCTAGTGGCATGCCTCAGACATTTGGCTTGGAGCTGATAGAATCAGTCTTGACCAACCATTCGGATATATTCCTGACACACCCAGAGCAGGCGAACGTCCTTCGTACGAGGGTTATGCCTTTCATCATCAGCTCTCTTTCTGAGAAGCTTAATTTTGCCGTGACGGTCAGGATAATCCGGATCCTCTATACTCTACTCAGGAGACACCTCAGTATCCTCTCCTCCGAAGGTGAGATGGCTTTGGGCCTTCTTACCCATATGTTAGACCATGACACTGCTCTGTGGAAGCGATCTCTTTGTATGGAGGTTCTGAGAGGCATCTTTGCCGAAGCAGCATTGATTCGGCGAATATTTGCAACTTATGATGCTCAAGAGGGTCGGAAGAAGATCCTAATGGATTTGGTCGCAGCTTTCGTTCGAATAAGTACCGAAAAGCCGGCTGTAATTGGACTCAGTCACCAGTCTACCATGCCCACTTCCAGCCAAAGCAGCGGCGGGACAGATCAAGCTATGCTAGAAGCGAGCGGTGTTGCGGGGATTATTAGCAGCTCTGTCAGTTCGAGCGAGCCTTCCGCTGGAATCAGCACACAGTGGAGTACAATGAGGGTGCCTTGTATTGACCAGCTCGACAAGACGGATCCACCTGCCGTTCCCGAATCCTATATCTACAGTCTCACACTCGCTTGCATAAGTGGATTTTCTGAAGGTCTGGCCAAATTTATTCTGCCTTTGACTGTTCCAGATAGACCTCGGAAAAAGACACCACGGCAAGCAGAAATTGATTCGGCACCTGGAACTCCTGATTCTCGACCAAATATGGAAAGGCGGTCTTCCGTCAAGAAGAACCCAGTTCCTGTCAATCCACTACACCTCGAAGATCATCCACTCTTTGAGGAGGTAAAAATTTGCGCTGGTATCGTCGACGAATGTTGGCCTGCAATTCTGGCGACTTGCTCAACGTTCTTATATGCTGCGCTCGATTCAGACTATTATCATGGCCTCGTCAGATCTTTTCAAAAGTTCACCCACGTGGCTGGTTTGCTTCGTCTCTCCACCCCCCGAGATGCTTTCTTGACAACGCTTGGCAAGGCTGCAGTTCCTCAAAATCTCCTTTCCGCGAATACTGCTCAGACTACAACGCCATCAACCCCTAACTTAGATGCGACGAGTATGTTCAGCAATGCAAAGGGGTTACTGAGTGTTGACAGCTTAGTCAGTCATGCATCTGCATCCATCACAGATCGCATGACGGACCGGGGAAGACAAGGCTCAGTCGACGGTGGGCCTTCTACCCTTAACACTCGCAACCTCTTGTGTTTACGAGCTCTCCTAAACCTGGGGATTGCTCTTGGACCAACACTAGGCTCGGCGTGGGGTATCATTCTTGGTACTCTTCAAGAAGCTGATCTGGTACTATTCTCGAGCACAAAATCCGCGAGGACCCCAACCACAAGCCAAAAGTCGGATAAGCAAAGTGCTGGTGAAGACTCTGCATTACTCGTCAACTTTGGCAGTGAAATCAAAGCTGTCGAGACAGCTGCTGCCAGACTTCTTGAAAGCACCATTGACTTTCCAAACGAGTCATTTTTGGAAGTGGTGAAAGCACTTTGTTCATTGTTTGGACGGCAAGAAGCACCTCCACAGCAGGTGTCTAGTCCTGCCAGCCCCGTTTCTCCCCAGAAGCCCCAGCTTGAAGCGCGCAGGCCTTCGGTACACGCCCATTCACATCGGAGAATCCAAAGCATCAATACTGCTCCCGCTACCCAAAATCAGGAAGACTTATTCGCTTTGGCCAAACTCGGCGATGTTGCTAGTATCAATATCGAGAGACTAATGACCTGCACCCCTGATGTGAGCGGCTGGGAAGTTCTGACTACAGAAGTCGTCAAGGCAGCTTGCTCTCCCTCTACGGCAGCATCAGTTAGACTAAGAGCCGCTGAGATTCTTGTACGTCTCGTGCTTGAATCTGCGACCGCCACTCTTTCACTACCAGATGAACCTCGAAGCGTAATTCAGCTGCGCTTGCTAGAAACTTTCAGAGGTGCACTGCAACCCCTCGAGTCGAATGAGCGCGAGTCGTCTGTTGCGATCCATAGCACAGACATCGATGTCCACAAAGTAATTCTTGAGGGACTCAAAAGTATTCTCGAACAATGTGGTGAAACTTTCATTAGCGGGTGGGACATTGCCTTCGAGATCATTGGCAGCGTCTTCATCAAAGATACGGCGAATAGAGGGTTCAAAGCGACGACTACCCGCTCTTCTAGATTGATTCGATCTTCCTTCAACTCTCTGCAACTTATTTGCTCCGACTTTCTTTCTTCGCTTCCGAACTCTTGCTTCATAATACTTGTTGATACCCTCTATAATTTTTGCACGCAAGATGATGATCTCAATATATCTCTAACGGTAAGTTTGACCGCCGCTCCATTAATTTGTTCTTTGCTGACATTTTATAGACTGTGACATTCTTCTGGGTTTTGTCGGATTTTATTTCTGGGAGAACTAGCTCATTCTCATTGAGCCCAGACCTCATTCGAGGCTCGGATGAGAAGAAGTTGCTTGAAATGGCATCTGGACAAGGGCTTGAAACTTTTGCGGTTTCTGATGCAGCGCTTTGGATGCTGCTACTACTTCGCTTGACAGCTGTCACGACGGATGAGAGGTTAGAATTAAGAAATAGTAAGATCGCTTCTCTGTTACGAGTAGAACTTTCACTGACAGCTTCCAAAAAGGTGCCATTCAAACCCTGCTCAGAATCTTCGATGCCTACGGGGACCAGCTAAGCCCTGAAGCTTGGTCAATGTGTTTGCAGTCTGTCATATTCAAATTGCTCTCATCCATCGAAGAGCAGCTGAAGACGACAACTGATCCTGAATACTCAACATCGGATAAAGATCGAATAGGATGGAATGAGACAACCGTCGTTGTCCTCACTGGACTGACAAAATTGCTAGCAGATTATCTGGATACACTTTCTGACCATTCGACATTTGGAAAATCCTGGGAAACTCTACTCGGGCATTATGAGTCGCTACTAGGCTTCCAAGTACTTGGCATCAACACCGCGGTCTTCAATTCTCTGCGGGAGATTCTCTCGAGAGGAAACCTTTCGGATTCCAAGAAGACCAATTTTGACGGCCCGGCGCTTGACCTCGCCTGGGGACTCTGGTCTAATTCCTTGCCGGAAGTGACACCAGATCCTACAGATAAGAGATTTGATAACCAGAAATACCTGGTGGCCTATGTCGCTGCACTGCAAGAGATCTATCGCCTAGTACAAGCAGATATCAACGCTGATAGAGTTGCGAAGATGCTTATGCTACTTCGAGAAGCGATACAGCAAGCAAGTGCAGCAACATACTCTGCAGATATCGAATACCTGACGCCACTACAAAGTCAAGTTCTCGAATCTCTCAAGATGATACGGACAGATATTGATGGCGTCCCGGCAGCATTGATCGGTCAGGTCTCGGAATTCATCGGTCTAGCGTTCGACGAGAGGGATACCAGTTCTGAGTCACAACGCCCAACATACGTCGCCTTGTCAAAAGCCTCCATGAGTTTGACAGAGAACCTAGTTCTCGCCCACTCATCTGACCACGGCATCTACATAACCGGCGCCCTAACATCCGCTCTAACAGCCCTCTCTCGACCAATTGTCCTCAAATACTCCTTCCCAATCGTTACCAAAAGCATCTCCCCCTGGCGCCAAGCGACGACTTCTTCCCTCGAAATTCTAACCTCCGTCCTACCCGTAATCACGAAAGCGTCCCTCCCCGACACCGTAACACGCTCAATATGGACCTCAATAGTAACAATCGCAAACGCCATCACCGTAGCAGACTGCTCATCCGCCCCTCCAAGCATCGACATCCAATCCGACCAATCGTTCGACATATCATCCTTCCTCTCCCTCCGCGACCTCATAACTCCCGCACTAGGAAACCCCTCAATCCCAGATAAAACCCGCAGAATCTACACCGAATCCCTCTTCCACACCTCCCTAATCCACGCCCCTCTCCCAAGCGACCTCCCCACCCCCAACTCCCCCAACATCCTCTCAATCCTCTCTTCCCCCCGAAAGGGCCTAACAACCGACCCCGCACCCACTCCCCGCACCGCAATATCCTACCACTGCCTCTCCACACTGCTCTCCCTCGTCTCCCGGCACTCCTCTTCACCCTCCGAGATAAAACTCGCGCAGGCAGCTGCACCATACCTAATTTTGCGCTGTGGATTGGTATTGAGGGCTTATATTGCAGATCAGCCGTTAAGGGGACGCATGCCGCAGCCGCTGAGTCAGAGGAAGGAATTGTTGTTTGTGTTGAGGGAATTAGAGGCGTTGAGGTGTGAGAGGGAGGCTATTCCGGAGGCGGAGGGGGTGGAGAGTGAAGGAAGACGGCATCTTTTTAGGTTGTATCCGTTACTGGCGGGGGCGGTGAGGGCGGCGAGGGGAGATGAGGGGGTTTTGGGGGCGGGGGGGAGGTGTTTGGATGTTGTTGGAGGGGAGTTTGGTATTTGAGTGGAAAGTTTTGTTGTTGTTTGGCATGGGAAGGGGAGTTATCGAGAAAAGGAAGAAAATGAAAGAAAGGTTGTTGTATTTATAGTAGTTGAATGATTTGAGATTCTCTCTTTTTACGGAATTCGCATACCGCTAAGTGGTATTATGGAGAAGAAGTGTGCTTTCTTTTCGCTCATGACTGACGCCTCCCCGTGACATAACATAGCAAATGATACATAGTGCCTGTTGTACAATTTCCATCCCTTCCTTCTGTACTACTATTCATTTCTTCTGTCTTGTGTCCTCGAACGACGCTAACATAGTCCGCTTCATCTCTTCAGCTGGTGTCTCGGCCTCAGTCTCGGTCTGACTTTCATGCTGGGATTTCTCCAGCGCCTTTGCTGCCATGGTCTTTGCCTGTGCGTCTCCGACTTTTCCGTACACTGCCATGGCGCTTGCGATCATGCTGCCGATATCTCCCACGTTGCCGGGAACCACAACAGCGGTGCCCTCCTTGGCAAGCTTGCCAAATGCATCGACATACTTCTCCGCAACGCTGAGACTGACAGCTCCTTGAGCGGACTCTTTTCCGGATGCAATGCTCTTAGCGACAGCATCGATTCCAGCAGCGGTAGCTTGCGCCTTAAGCAGGATAGCTTCCGCCTCACCACTTGCCATATTAATCTGTTCGCTTCTCAAGGCCTCGGAGGCAAGAATCACACTCTGCTTTCGTCCTTCGGCAATGTTGATAGCACTCTGTCTCTGACCCTCTGAATCCAAGATCTCAGCTCTTTTGCTTCGTTCAGCAGTAACTTGTCTGTGCATAGCAGCTACAACGCCGTCGGGTGCGTGGATATCCCTAATCTCATAACGCAGGCAGACCACTCCCCAGTCTTGCGCTGCTTCGTTGATTGCTTGTGTGATGTTTGTGTTGAGGGCGGCGCGCTCTTTGAGGACGTGGTCGAGTGTCAGTTGACCGATTTCTGAACGCATGGTTGTTTGGGCCAGTTGGGAGATGGCGTATTCGGCATCTTCGACTCCGTAGCTTTTGCATGTTAGTATATTATTCTAGAATATGGATAGTTTACATACCTGGCCTTGTATGCATCGAATACTCTTGTATATAGAACACCATCCAGCTCCAAGGTGACATTGTCTGCCGTGATAGCGCTCTGACTAGGAATCTCTATCGCATTCTCCTTCAAGCTCTTCACATATGCTATCCGGTCAAGGAATGGCACTAGAATAGCTAGACCCGGCTCCAATATCCGGTTGAACCTTCCCATACGCTCTACAATCCATGCTGTCTGTTGTGGGACGAATCGAACGATAGTATTTGCAGGGAGGGAGGGGCGTTGGAAATAAGTCTGAGGGACGTTGGCTCCACCGCCACCAATTCCCAACAGGCTATTGTTTGCTGCGACTCTTGGAGTGATATGTAGCTGTCTTCGCTGTTGTTGAGCTCTGAGGACTGGAATAGAGGAAGCTCGTGTGAGGGGGAGAGCTCGGGTGGCCAAAGTTGCGGAGATGGAGGATGAGAGGGCTTTGCTGAGTATAGGCCCATTTAAGGCCATGCGAGACGCGGCCTCCAATGCCATTTTATCGATGGTCAAAATTTGGATTTGGAATGGATGATGTTGAGGCTGGTGGCCTTGTCGGCGAGATGCGGTCGAGGCTAAATTTTTGTTCGCGAGGCAATGAGGCGTGAGTCGCGCCTTCCTTCTGCCTTCTCCAAATATTTACAACCTTACTCACCAAAACCAATAATTGTGCTCTCTGCGGAAACAAACTATTTAGATCACCTCTGAATTTGCCCTGGAAGTCTAGAAAATTACAATAGACCAAGAATACCAAGCGGCGCAAGCTGAGCGATTGGAGGCAAGATGTCTGAATACTGGAAGTCTACGGCAAGTAATACTTCTACACATCCCTCGAATCTCTGCTAATAATTACACAGCCCAAATACTGGTGCAAGCACTGCAAAACCTTCGTCCGCGACACCAAGCTCGAGAAGACAAACCACGAAGCAACACCGAAGCATCAAGGCAACCTCAAGCGCTTTCTACGAGACCTCCACCGGGGCAACGAAAAAGAGATAAAGGACAAGGAGCGCGCACAGTCAGAAGTCGCACGATTGAATGGATTAGTATCAGGAGGGGGTTCAGTCGCAGGGCCAAGTTCAGGATTCGGACGAGGTCCTACACCATCTATACCCAAGCCGCAAGCAACAGCGGGGCAGAGAAAGCAACAGCTGGCGCAACTGGCAGAAATGGGCGTTGCTATACCGGACGAATTTAGACCAGATATGGCTATGGCTGGAGAATGGCAGGTCACATCGGAGCGGGTGGTAGAAGCAGATGGGGAGAAGAAACCAGATGCGGTTGCTTTGGGTGTTAGGAAACGAGCGATTGAGGATGAGGAAGAAGAAGCAGAGGCCAAGAAGTTAAGATGGGGCTCTAGATTCAAGACGCATCCGGTGGAAGATGATAACTCTGATTTGGATGCTCTTTTGAGTAGTGTCACGCGGAAGGATGAGTCTCCTTCTGTAAAGCCTGAAGCCCCCGATACCAAGCAGGAAATCAAGGAGGAGGCCAAAGCAGAAATCCCACAAACCGAGGGAGTCAAAAAGGAACCTTTGGAGGAAGAAGGCAAGATTTCAGAAGTTATCCCGCCATCAGATGTCGCTATAAAAGCGGAAGGAGAGGAGCAAGCTGTCCCTGGCGTCATTTTCAAAAAACGCAAAGCCAAAAACATCCGTCAAAAGTAACTTCATGCGGTGCGGAGGTGTCTTCCTACTCACCTCCGAATGCTTACAAAAGTCTTCGAAAAGCTGAAGCCAATTGCTTCTGATTTCTAAGGATTGCGCTTATTTTGGGCCACTATTGCTGGCCTTGTCCGAAAATGGAATTTTGCGACAAAGAAAAAGCTAGCAACGACCAACAGAAATAAGATATCAGGAGATGGTCGATTGACTACACAGATTCTCGAAAGTATGAAGCAATTCAATTGTTCGGCGTTATGAGGCTTAGCGTCAAAGGGCGCGTTATTTCCGAGGAGGGTCCTGGCTAGGGGTGCCGGCAAACAGTATGTACCCCGCTGTCGTCATCCCATTGCCATAAAATTATATCAGATCATTACAAATGCTCGTCCACTTACATTGTTTCATGGCCAGATCATGAATCCCGCATTCCTGCGTATAAAGACCCCTCGCTTCCATTCTGTTCGAGAGCTGTCACTGCACTTTCCAAAACCACCCCACAGAGCCCCAAATTGTTCTAGCCAATATCTATTTACCCACCCACTACCTTTATCGAGAACCTTTGCCGTCTCAGCCACTTACAACATGAAGGAAGCAATTGTCGCAAAGGGGCCAAAGGTCACGATCCGCGACGCTCCCGTTCCAAAGCCAAATGCGGATCAGGTTCTAATCAAAGTTATTTACTCTGGATCCAACCCGAAAGATTGGAAGAGACCTGAGTACGGCGAGCCCCAAAACTCCGGCGACGATATTGCTGGAATTGTTGAAGAAGTTGGTGAAAATGTCTTCGAATTCAAAAAGGGAGATCGTGTCGCTGCGTTTCACGAGATGATGGCCCCAGGTGGCAGTTTCGCTGAGTATGCGCTTGCTTGGGATTATACGACTTTCCACTTGCCTAAAAAGACAAGCTTCGAAGAGGTTGGTGGCTTGAAGATTTCAAACGCCATGCTGCATTGCCTAACGCAGGATATAGGGAGCTTCAATTCCACTCGCTGCAATGACTGCCGCAGTTGGACTTTATCTGCGACTGGGACTTCCTGAACCTTGGGCAGCAACTACCACTCAGACCCCTTTGATTGTTTACGGTGCATCTGGCGCTGTTGTAAGCTCGATTGTGTTGGTTTAATGATTACATTAATACTAACAGTTACACAGGGTGCTTATGCCATTCAACTCGCCAAATTGTCGAACATCCATCCGATCATTGCGGTAGCAGGTCGAGGTCAAAAGTTCGTTGAAGGTCTGATCGATAGAAGCAAGGGCGACACAATTGTTGACTACAAGAACGGAGATGAAGCTGTGGTATCTGGAATTCAGGATGCCTTGAAGAAGGCCGGAGCGAATGAAATTCACTACGCTTACGATGCTGTCAGTGAACACAACAGCTTCCAGAATATCAGCCAAGTTCTGGCGAAACAAGGAAGCAAAATCACAGTGGTTCTTCCTGGCAGGGATTATTCGGCCATCCCCAAGCATATCGAACACAGACTCACCACGGTTGGAAGCGTGCATGAGGATATTTCTCCGGACAGCGCAAAGGGTAAGGCTGGCATCAAGACTGGAGGCAAGGAATTTGGATTCGTTTTCTTCCGCTTTTTCGCACGAGGCCTCCAGCAAGGATGGTTCAAGCCTCACCCCCACGAAGTTATCCCAGGTGGCCTGAACGGTGTAGAGAAAGGTCTTGCAAACTTGAAGAATGGAGTCAACTCGGCGACCAAATACGTGTTCAAGATTGAGGACACCAAGTAAGACATAGGTCCAGATGAGATTTAGAATCTGACACTTCGTCAAGGAAAAAAAATCGAAGTCGGATCTGAGCTTGTGGTATTAATATGAACTACTATGGAAGGATACACAGGTGAATAAAATATCAAAAAGAAAAATGTAAAAATACAAAACTACCTTCACCTATGCTGTGCCTGTCTGTGTCACCTAAACTAAGCGCCACACGTGAAGCTGCACCCGCATCATTCTAAAACAAGCGCCAGCGATGCCAAGCGAACTGCTCACAGGCTCCAGGCCATCAAAAATAGTCGACAACGCGGTTCGGTCGCGACACGACAGCAAAGCAGCATCTGCCATTTCAACTCAATGATGCACCATCGACCACGTCTCTGGCCGCAACCATGAAATTCATCAAGCCGAGCTGGCTCACCCATTCCGGTACGTCTGCGCATCGCGCCTCTAATTATTCCACGGCTCATTAATTGATTGCGAAAATAATCCTGAAACCTGCATCTTCGCTGACCTTTGCGCCCCGAACATCTAGGAGAACAGAAAGATTTCGAGGTCTACAGCTGTCATGTATCGCCGGACGGGAGCAGACTGGCTACTGCGGCAGGAGGTAATAACTACACCTACATATGAATCGAAAGAAAGATAATGGAAGCGCGAGGCTGATTGATGGATTGCGAACACTACAGATGGCCATGTGCGAATATGGTCCACCGAAGCCATCCTGCAGGCCGGCGACCCGAATTACGCCAAACCGAAACAATTATGCCATATGAGCTACCATTCGGGCACTATCCATACAGTGAGGTTTTCGCCGAATGGACGTTGGTTGGCGTCGGGCGCGGATGATAAGATTATTTGCATTTATCATCTTGATACCAATCCGCCGGCGCATTCTGCGTCTTTTGGTATGCGAGACCTGTGGTGTGTGGGAGGAAGCATGGATGAGTGCTGATGAGTGTTCCAGGAACGAATGAACCGCCGCCGGTTGAGAATTGGAAGATTTTGAGACGGTTGATAGGACATGAAAACGATGTGCAGGACTTGGGATGGTCTTATGATTCTTCGATATTGGTGTCTGTGGGGTTGGACTCGAAGATCGTGGTTTGGTCAGGACATACATTTGAGAAGTTGAAGGTTCTTTCGGTGCATCAGAGTCATGTTAAGGGTATCACGTTTGATCCTGCGAATAAGTACTTTGCGACGGCCAGCGACGACCGCACGATTAAGCTCTTCCGATTCACGTCTCCTGCGCCGAATGCTACTTCCTATGATTCGATAAATAATTTCGTTCTCGAGCATACGATTGTTGCGCCCTTCACCTCGTCCCCGCTCACAACCTATTTCCGAAGATGTTCTTGGTCCCCGGATGGAAACCACATTGCTGCAGCAAATGCGGTCAATGGACCGGTCAGCTCAGTTGCTATTATAAATCGAGGGTTATGGGACAGCGATATCAATCTTATTGGCCATGAAGGACCGACGGAAGTCTGCACGTTTTCGCCACGTTTGTTCAGCAGACAGGAGATGAGCGCCGAGACTACGGATAATAGTGGTTACAGCACACAGGCGCTGGTTACGGTTATTGCGTGTGCTGGACAAGATAAAACTTTGAGTATCTGGAATACCAGCTCGTCGAGACCTTTGGTGGTATGTCAGGACCTGGCAGCCAAATCGATTTCGGATCTAGCTTGGACTCCGGATGGTTTGACCATCTTTGCGTCGAGTTTAGACGGCAGTATTATTGCATGCGAATTTGAGAGGGGCGAACTTGGTTTTATTGCGCCTTGGTCAGAGAATGACAAGGCTCTACAGAAATTTGGTGTCAATAGAAGGGGTGTTGGAGTCGTTGAAGATGTTGCTGCGTTACGTCTCGAAGAGAGAAGTAAGGCGGGGGAATTACGAGGAGCTGAGGGACGAATGGGAGCACTGATGGGCGATGCTTCGTCAAATCCAGTTCCTGTATTGAATGGGAATGGAACTTCGACACCAATGATGGGCGTGGTGGCTTCGACGCCAGCTATTACAAACGGACGACCCGTGGATTCACCTGCCCCAGCTCCAGCACCTGCTCCTGCAGATGATCCGAATTCAGCGAAATTAGAAGCTATGAAGCAGCGTGTTACCATTACGAAAGAGGGCAAGAAGAGAGTTGCCCCTCTACTGGTTTCGTCATCTGGAACAGGTCTATCATCACTTCCACAATCCCAGTTGATGGCAGCAAGTTCCAGCAACAACGCCCAGAATGATGCTCCGCAATCGATATTAGACTTATCGAAGCCCTACGACGGTCTTCCCAGAGGCGGTCTATCAGCTATGCTCCTGGGAAACAAGCGGAAAGCGATCGTCTTGGACGAGGATGAGCACGAGGATCAAGCCAACAAACGGCCCGCGGTTGGACAAGGCAATGGACCAATTCCAATTATGGTCAACGGAGTGAATGGCTTGGAACCTGCTGTTCCGGCTCCTCCATTGAATGGAATTGTGGTCACCCCTGAATTCATTCGTCCAGCTGTGGTCAACCCAGCTCTTTCTATCAGCACCGTACGACTTGCAGTACCCAAAGTCAGGACGCATATCCTGAGATCACTTGATCGCGGTGCTCTGCCACCGCCCAATCCCGGTGCAAATGGAACCAACGGAGTAGAAGAGTCTACAAAAGCTACAGATGATATTATTTTCGAAGCCCAAAATCCTGGTAATCCAGGCCAGGTTCGGGATCCTTCAAAGATCACTGCAACGAAGCGAGGTGTCACCCTTTGGCAAGATTTCTTGCCAAGAGCCGTCATCCTCGTGACCGGCAATAAGAATTTCTGGTCGGCTGCATGCGAAGATGGAAGCATTTATACCTGGACGCCCGCTGGGAGAAGAATACTTAACGCTATGGTTTTGGAAGCTCAGCCTGTTATTATTGAGTGTAGAGGATGGTGGCTTCTTTGCATCACGGCGGTTGGCATGTGTTATGTCTGGAATCTAAAGACACTGGCGGCACCTCATCCTCCTGTGTCTCTTGCTCCGATATTGGATATTGCGATGCACTCATTAGGCACGCATACGACAACTGCACCAGGTGTAACATCAGCCCACCTGAATTCAACGGGCCACATCATCGTCACGCTAAGCAATGGAGACGGATACCTCTACTCTCCAACAATGTTCACCTGGCAGCGACTGTCCGAAGCCTGGTGGGCCGTCGGCAGTCAATATTGGAACTCCAACGACTCCTCAATCAGCAGTCTCCAATCCACCGGCGTGGGCCCTGATTCCCGACGAGACGGCGACATCAGCACCTCGAATGTCTCAGCTGGCATCATCCCATACCTCGAACGACACACCACCAATGAAGTGCTTCTTAAGGGGAGAGCATATCATTTGCAGCGTCTCATCAAGAGCTTACTTGCACGTGAAGGATTCGAGAGCTTCGAGTCTGGTGTCAGTATTGCACATCTTGAGAATCGCGTTGCGGCTGCTTTGCAGCTAGGTGCCAGAGAAGAATTTAGGATATACTTGGTCATGTATGCCAAGCGACTTGGTGCGCAGGGTCTGAAGGCGAAAGTCGAAGAGCTGCTACGGAATATCATGGGGGGTATTCTTCAAGAAAAAGAACAGCCGTCAGCTGAGAAGGGCGAGGGTTGGCAGAGCGAAGACGAGCAGCTATGTGGTTGGGATAGAAAGGAGTTATTAAAGGAAGTTGTACTAATACTTGGTAAGTCCTCCCATTCTCCCCCACAGTGAACGAAATAAGCTAATCCAATACAGGGAAATTCCGAGACTTGCAAAGACTTACGGTCCAATATGCAAGGGTTCTTGGGATCGAGGAAGATGAAAATGGGGCTTGAGATCTATTCTACATTTGGCTTGATCATATTGGCGACGGCGTTCAGGGCATTGAGTCGCCGGTGTGGGGCGGTGGGAATTTCTGATCTGAGGATATCAGTGTAGGTATATTACTTTAAGTGTGTCATAAAAAGAGAGCGTGTTTCCCTGAGGTTTTGGCAAGCGCGTCTTTGAATGCTCTTGATTGTTCAACTTTGCGGGGTTCGGAAACCTCATTATTGTTGTGGAAAGCGCGCCCGGCAGCTGCAAAAGGTAGCAAGCGCAACCTTCTCAGTCCCCTTCCAAGCCTAGGTAACGAGCGACTTTCTCGCTCCTTTCCCTCGCACCTTCCTCCCCATCCATACCCTCCCGCTCTTCCGGATCTCCTCCATCCCGTAAAATCCAAAACCATCCCACCCCCTCACCACCCCTCCCATCAAACCAAACCAAACATGAACATGAACACCCCCAAAATGCCCGAGCGACACTCCCGCCTCACAAGTGGTCGCTACCTCCCTTACACACCATCCTCAATCAGCAGCAAATGGTCCGCGTCCTCGACTACCTCGTCCGCGTTCTGGCGTACGCCTCCGAAGAAACTGAAGCGGTTTAGGTGGTGGGGGTTTGAGGTTCGTGGGTTGGGGAGTTTGGGGAAGTTGTGAGTTTGAAGTGCGGCCTGGAACATCGAGGTAGCTGATAGATCGTGTAGTGCCTCGACGAGAAGGATTGTGTATCTGGTGCTTGGCATTATCTTTGTGCTTGTGCTTTTGGTGCCGCGTTATACGAATCAGAGCGCAGTTATACCGGATGTGCATGCGATAAGTGCTTTTCGACCGACGAGGGCGGCTCTTCCTGAGAACGGCGGCAAGAAGGGACCAAATCCGATACGGTGGCTTGAGCAGAATTCAGGGAATAAATATGCGGTCTCGAGTGGGTTACACTTGCCGGCGTTGACGTGGAATACGAGGCCGAGGGCGGCGTTAATTAGTTTGGTGAGGAATTCGGAGTTGGAGGGCATGATGCAGAGTATGCGGCAGTTGGAGTTTAGGTGGAATAGGAAGTACCAGGTGAGTTGCACATTGCTACCCTAGGGAGGATTCTGATGTTTGATAGTATCCTTGGGTCTTTTTCAACGATGAGCCGTTTACGGAGGAATTTAAAGCTGCGACGAGGAATTTGACTTCGGCGAAGTGTTACTATGAGGTCGTTCCGAAAGCACATTGGTCGCTTCCTGATTGGATTGATGAGGGGCGATTCATGAATAGTTTGGAGTATCTTGGTACTATTGGGGTTGGGAAGGGGTGGCTGGTTAGCTATCATCATATGTGTCGGTGGAATAGTGGGTTCTTTTACAAGCATCCGTTTTTGAGGAACTATGACTTCTATTGGAGGGTGGAGCCAGATGTGAGTGAAGTTTCCTCGGATACCCAACAACTCCAGCTGATATGTTACCAGGTCCACTATTTCTGCGACATCGATTACGATGTCTTCCGTTTCATGCGCGACAATAAGCTCAAGTACGGCTTCAACATGAACATACTCGACGATGCCCGCTCGTTTCCCTCCCTTTGGACCCGAACTCGCAACTTCGCTGCCGCCCATCCACATTTCATACACCCTGACGCTGATCTAGGATGGCTCCTTGATCCGAACAGCGGCGGCGAATACAACAACTGCCAATTCTTTTCCAATTTCGAAATCGGCTCCCTCAATTTCTGGCGCGGGGATGCAAACGAGGCGTACTTTGACTGGCTCGACAAAGGTGGCGGCTTCTACTACGAGCGTTTCGGCGACGCGCCGGTGCATACACTAAGCGTTGCTATGTTCCTGCCCAAGAGCGAGATTTGGTTCTTCAGAGATATTGGATATCAGCATGATATCAATCATCACTGTCCTCCACACCGGGAAGGAAAGTGTAGCTGTCAGCCCACGAGCGTGGATGAGAATTTCTACAAGCTCGTTCCGCTGGAGAGTCCGCAGAGAAAGCCGAGTGATACTTGTATTCGGCAATTCTTAGGTGGCGAGTGGTTGAAGAAGAAGGAGGGGTGGACGATGGTTGGGGAGAAGGCTTTTGGTGGGGATGGGTATCATGGGTATGAGGTTTTGGGTGATGAGTGAGTGCTTCTGTTCTTATTCATAGGGCTGTAGAAGAACTATTAAAGTTTAATTGAGTAGATTCTGGGCCGTAATTTGGTCAAAAGGAAAATTATTTTACTTCGCTAGTACTATCCTCTTGCGCCTCTCTCAAGCATCCAATCTCCAGTTTTTCCGTGGAACACACTTTAAGCAAGTTTATCCCCGGACTCCTCCTACCTTAAATCCCAGTCGGAATTGGTATCGATGAAGCTTCCCCAGTGCCGCTTCTCAGCGTTTCAACAGCTAGTTCATTCGTAGCGACCGTCGAAGCAACAGTAAGTAACGTTCTCTCACCCAAAGCGGCCGAAGACGTAACAGTAGAATTCAAAACAGGAGGCCAAACCTCAGCCTCCCACAAACTAACAGCCCCCACCCCTCCACATATCCCACCATCGGAGCCGGGACAAAATACGTCACAGCATGCTGATGCTGTGTTTGGTTGTGGAAAGGAGGATATGAGACCGTCGGTGCAGATACATGTTGAGCCGTCTAGGGTACCGAAAAATTGCCAGTCGGTACAAACGAGGGAACATTGGAGGTTGGTGTTTGAGGGGGAGAGGGAGGTGATGCTGTCGCCGAGGGAGGAGAGGGGGTAGCAGCCGCGGTAGTTGAAGGCTGGGATGCTGGGGATAGGGGCGAGGTTGGATGGGCATGTTGATGTTGAGAACGACGAGGAGGGTAAGGTGAGCGCCGGAGGTGGCTCAACGAGGATGGTGGTGGATGCGGATGCGGATGAGATTGAGCTGAGGACGATGTTTGGCTCCGTGATACTGGAGATGGAAGATGCGCAGACACTCCCCGACTCGGTGAAGGTGGTTGTGATTGTGAATGGTGCGGGATCTATGATATATGTTATGGTGGTGGTAACTGTAGTAGTATTGATGACCGTTGAGATTATGTTTGTTGTTTCTGTGCGGATTGATATTGATGTGGATATAACGGTTGTAGGTATCGTTCTGGTGATTGCGACAGTTGAGGTGATTACTTCATTTTTGCAGGTTTTCGGCGGCGGATGCTCGGGGTCTCGGATCGTGGTTGTAGAGGTGACTGTTTGCTTTTCGCAGGTTTTTGGGAGAGGAGGTTCAGTGATTCGTAAAGTTACAGTTGATGTAACCGTTTGTTTTTCGCATGTTTTAGGTGGTAGAAACTGAGTGACAGTGACAGTGGAGGGTAACGGACAGGTCGAAGGCAGATCGACGCATGAGCCCATGTCCTTGTTCAAAGGCGAGTTTGAGAAAATGGGTACGGAGATGCAGTGCTGATTTGAATTGCAACATGTTGAAAGGCCGGGAATACAAGCTTGATGATTTTCGACACAGGGAATTGGTAGAGGGGGTCTAACTGGAGGGTGTTCGATTGGTGGAGGAGCTTTAGCTGGAGGATCTTCAATTTGTGGAGGTTTGGCTGGTGGAGTGCCTGCGCCGAGTACCAAGGCACTGGCTGACAATATGTAAAGGCAAAGAAGTCGAAGCATTGTCGTTTAATAGATATTGGCCAGAAGCGTTTCTAGTGTTGAATAAATATATTCAAAGGGAATTGTGCAAAGTGTAAAGGGCAAGGGCTTCTTTCTATACCCACTGCTTTTGAAAAGGCTGTGACCCCCTTGGTGCAGAGTTTCAGTCCAAGATTAGCACATTCCTCAAGATGAGGCGTTTTTATTGATCGAAGAAAAGGTTGAGATACTAGTCAGTTCAAGGGTTCATTTGAGAAGAAATTATCTGGGTAAACTACAATTTCCAAATATCTGCACTCTACAAGCAAGGGGGAAAAAAGTGTTAAATGATACAGCAGTTGTGAGAGGCATCGTGACCACCATGAATCGACCCACTCGAAATAATACCCACCAAAATTCCAATTTCTACGCCACTGTGTTTAGCGAGGTATTCAGTATGGGGTGATGATCTACCCCTTTTGCTCGCCCATGTCCAGGTAGCAACTGCTAGTCCAAACGCAAGTAGTTGCCAGACCTCCAATTGCTATAATACCCATAGTCAGAACATTTTTCAAATTGTATCTCTGCTTGTGAAAACGCTCTTCTTCTCGTGAATTGCTCCGGAACGTATTCGTAGAGGCTGCTGCATCTCAACCTTTCAAGCTTTCGAGCGACTTTATATCGATGTACATTTGTAACATAAGAGATCTCCATTTGTAAACGAAAACACTAAGTCCCGATAATTTGAACAATTGCAATGACAAGTGAGGAGTCTGCCCAGCCTATGATAAATCACACTCCCGAAGCACTTGGCTTCAAATTGCCCTTCCTCCGCGATCATGACCTTTCAGTATAATCATTCGCGACTGTAACAGATGAAATCTAGTAAATAAACACGGCCTCGAATTGACACAAAAATAGAAAAGTACGATCCTGAAAATGATATCAAGCTTTCCACACTCCATCCAGTTCGGATTTAGTACTCATCAAATCCACCAGCTTGCCATCTCTCAATTTCCCCATTCCAGCGAGGATATCATCAAACAAACTGGCAAGCACATCAATCTGCTCAACTGTCAACACTCTGCGATCCCACTGGAACTTCAATTTGTGACCCTGCACCGTCTTCTGCACTTCAACCATGAGTGCGTAATTGATCTTCATGAAGACCTGGCTCTGCGCCATTACGACCCAGCGAATATGATCAGGCGTAGAACCTCGAGGTGCTGGATTAAAAGGCTGAAAGCAGTAGAGTAGCTTCGCAGAATTCACATTTCTGTTCTTTCCCAGTGCATCGTAGATATCGTGCAAGCCGACGGTTCCATGGTCAGTTGTATCCCAGAAGTGCGCCTGTGTGTCTTTGAGAAACTGTTCCACGGATTCATCCTCAGAAATTTGGGATCGGAAAGGTAAGAAATTGGCGCAGGTGCCATTCAGAGTTTGTGGGTTCTCGACGTCGGCATTGCGACCTGTGAGAAGGTTGTCGACGAGGACGTCGTTGGTGGAGCTCAGCTTGCCGACAACGAGAGAGTAAGCAGCTTGGAAAATTGTCGAGGTTGTAACCCCAAAATTCGCCGCCACGGTGTCGACATTGGTGTTGACTTCAGAAAATCTGAGTCCGTCTGCCAAAGGCTCGAGGGGTAGGTTGTGAATGGGGGCGTAGCCATCTAGTGTTTCCATCCAGTAGTCGAGCACTTCGTCACGGTCAACGCTGTGGGTCCAGTTGACGAAACTCTTGAAATGATTGACATCGATATCATCTTCTCCGCTACAGATAGCCTTAAATTGATCGTCAAAGATACGAAGCAGAGTACCATCGTATGAGGCGTGGTCAACTTTAATGCAGAGTGTACGAGAACCATCTGTTACAGAGTGGAGGACGAGATACTTTATATTGGGCTTGCCAAAGGTGAAATTTTCGTCTCGTAGATTTTCCGTGTGGCGAAGTCTCTCTGCTTCGCTGGTGAAAAATTTATACTCATAATCGAGGATTGGGTCCTTCAAGATAATCTGGCTATGTCATCAGCCTAATTTTCAATAGAGATGTAGGAGCAGGTCCATATCTATGTAGAGGTGTATGGTGGGCTGCTAAGGGAGAAGTGGAGGTATACAGGTAGATGCTAGTGCAAATGCTGATAGTGGCTAGTATCAGGAAAGAGGGTCACTTACTTGATACCAAGACGAAATATCATTGTGATCCGCCTGATAGTACATAGCTCTCAAGATTTGATTTCTGGCTGTCAATTTTTCAGTAACTTCTTTCCAATAGTCAAGATCAAAGTCCCGTGGAAGTGATCTGCAAGCCGTCAAATTCCAGAACTGAGGTTTCTTAGTGCCTTGAATAAGGAACTCTTTCTGTCCAGGACCACATGGATAGACATCCTCAATGCTCTTTTCGAAATCAAGACCGGCGTTCTTGATGGCTGATAGAATTGTGTCTGGGATGTCAAATTTCATCTCCACAGTAGGCAATTTCTGTGCAATAGGTTTCAGTTGCTTTGCCTGTTCGCCGAGAGTCGGATTGAGCAGGATTTGAGAGACTGGTATGTCGTAAGAGAGCTTTCGGCAAGCTGAAGCCAGGTTGATAGCAGAAATAGAATCGCCACCAAGACTGAGAAATACGGAGTTTGATCCTATCGAATCGAGCGGCTCATCTAAAACTGAAGACCACACCTGTTGCATGATGCGTTCTTGGTCGGTTGATACCGGTTTCAAACTCATCATATTTCCGTCGTGCGGGATGTATTGTGTGATCTCGGCTTTCTTCATAAACTCGACGTATGCATTAAGCTCCTTTCTGTTCGCTTTTCCTGATGGGAGTCTTGGGAAGCTTTGGTATGGCAGGAACAAAGCTGGCATCATGTAGTGAGAGATAGTGGTAAGTTGTGACTTGAGCTGCACTATACTTTGCAATCGATCGACGGCTGGCAAGGGACCCTCTATTCCGGGCCTATGGTCGCCTTTGAAAATGCAAAAAGCAACGAGTTGTCTCTTTCCATGAACTTCGGCGACGGAAACTACGACGGCGTCCACATCCCCCGTCATGAGAATGGCATTCTCGATCTCTCCCAATTCGATCCGGAATCCGTTAAGTTTGATTTGGTAATCTTTTCGGCCGAGACATCTGAGTCACGAATCTTTAGCAAAAGCCCTTGTAGGTCTGGCGGGAACGACTTACTCAATACTTCCGTCCGGTGCCCACCGAGCCAGATCTCCAGTTCGGTAAAGTCTATCCCCATCAATGCCATGTATGAAAGATGCACTCGTCTGTTCTGGACGGTTGATATATCCTTTGGCAAGTTGCGGGCCAAGGACGCAAAGTTCGCCAACAGCTCCTTTTTCAACAGGCTTCAGGTTTCCGCCCTCCTGTGGGAGGATAACTGCAGTCACGTGCTTCATTGGAAATCCAATACTGTTTAAATTAGTATCTGGCTTGACGTGTGATACTGTCATCAGAATAGTGGCTTCTGTTGGCCCATAACTATCGACCGTTATTATTATTGTATAAGTTTGGTTGTAAACAAGGTATTTACCCGTTGTACACATCCACGCTCCTAGCCCATTCCAAGATGTTGATATCGATCTTTTCGCCACAGACATTGAGGACTTTCAATCTGGGGACTTCGGCTGGCCCTCCACTGATTAGTTTGGTGATTGTAGGAGTGAGCATGACTTGCTCAATGTTGAGATCGTTGATGTACATCGAGAGATTCGAGAGAAGTTCTTCTTGCGGTGCAAGGCACAGTGTTGCTCCAACGGAAAGAATAGTGAAGACATCGTAGTAAGAGGCATCAAACACATAATTCAGTACCCAAAGAGCATTCCAATCCGAAGTAACACCAGTAGCTTCAATCATACCTTCGGTCGAAGCAGTGACCGCGGAGTGATGGATGAGTACGCCTTTCGGGAGGCCTGTGGACCCTGATGTGTAGATCGAATAGATAGGGCTTTCCTCAGTAAGCTCTGGTAATTTGAGATCATGTTCATCATTTGGAGTAAGATCTATCTCATCGATGATAATCAGATCGGTACCGAAAGAAATACCATTCTCTACATTCTTTCTGTCTGAGACAATTCTCGAGGCGCCGACATCCTTGATGATAAAAGCGTTTCGCTCGTATGGGTTAAGTGGGTCCAATGGAGTGAAAGCAGTGCCAGCTTTCAGGATTCCAAGAATTGCAATGATTGTGTAAATGGATTTCTCCATGTATAGTGGAATCATCTCCCCCTGTTGAACGCCTAATTCAATGAGCGAAGCAGCAAATCGATTCGCTTTTGAATCAAGTTCCTCATACGTCAAAATTTCACCCGAGGAAGAACGAAGAGCTACCTTCGAAGGACTTGAGACTGCATGTAACTCGAATGCTGAGTGGGCAAGCCCAAAAACTCGCTTTGGTTCGATAAAGCTAGAGGGAGCAGCTGGACGTTGCTCGGCAAAAGATGCGAGTTTCGTGACCGGGCTCTCAGGATATGCAATTGTTGCTTCAATGGTTTTTGCGAAATTATCAAGCAATTCCTGATAGACCGTAGAATGGGCAGGGAACGGAACAAGCATTTTAACGAGGGAGGAATCTCTCTCGTTGATCTCAATGGTTATATATCTGTAACCGGTATTAGCACGTTTGCAACTGCTGATTGGTGATTTCCACGTTACTCACTGTGTGAAATTGTGGCCATGTATTGAGCTGGGTACTAAAGGCAACTCTTCCGGGGCATTGACCTGCTTGATGAGAAGGTTGACCATTGAGTTGAACGCGCGGGAGTTCAGACTCCCAGATTGCAATGCATTTCGCATTCCGGAGTGCGAGTATCTCGATAAATTCCAGAGATTACTTTGCACACGTCTGGCAAGTCCCAAGAGTGATTCGGTTTCGTCAATAGAAACTCGCATTGGCACTGTGCACAACGTCGGGCCGTTGAGGGCAAGGATACCATCGACATCAGCGTCTCTACCAGAGAAGGCAGTTGCAAATGTGACATCGTCTGATTCTAGCGCAGAGGAGAGAGTGAGAGCCCAAGCAGTGTGAACAAGAGCGCCAAGCGTAATGCCGCGAGAACGAGTAAATGTTGCGAGATTATCAGGAAGCTTTGATGTGAGTACAAATGGCCCATTTGTCAAGAGAGCATCGATGGGCTTAGGAAAGTCGAGGAGGGTTGGGGAGGCCGACTTCAGATAGGCTTGCCAGAAAACTTTGGCACCCGCATCGTGTGCATTTTGTTGGTATGCAACGTATTGGTTGAACGGTGCCCGAGAAATATCTTCATTGCCTTGCAGAATTGCAATGGTGTCTTCGATGATGAATTGACTAGACCAGTAATCGAATAGAGCGTGATGCATCTCCAGAACAAGAATATCGCTGTTGAAAACCGAAGAGCGGATCAATGGGCCATCCAATGAAAAGTCGGCCTGGGCAGAATCTCTCAAGAAGTTGTCCAGTGACTCGCCCTTAACGAGCTTCCAGGGCAATGCAGCTGTCTTGTTGACGACTTGCAAGAACCCTTTTTTCCATGGAGAAAACGTGGTTCGTAGGATACTGTTTCGAGCTAGCACTTTCTTCAGTGCGCTGCGCACTTGGAAGGCGCTGACACCTTGTATTTTATAAATCCGTCTGTAAACATAGTCTTGATTGCCCAAAAGAGAACTCGCTAGGACGCCTTCTTGCAACGGCGTTACAGGATATGCATCGTCAATTGCAGTCAAGTCCAACCCGTGTCCTTCAGGAAGTAGAGAGAAAGGTGCAAGAGTGGTCACCTTGACAGAATCAGACTCCTTGCAGCGAGTTGCGATTTCTCGAAGAGTAATGGATTGAAGTATATCTGGCACCGTGACACTGATATTGGCATTGCGCAATTTTGATGCTACGATGATGGCGTCTAGAGATGATCCACCAAGTTCTTGGAATGACGCATCAAGACTGATGACCTCTGGAGGTATGGAAAGCACATCGGAGCAAATTTGTATAATCTTGGACTCTAGAAAGGGGTTGGATTCGGGTGCAGGTTTTGATGGCGACGGAGAGCGTGTGGAAGTAGATGATAGAGAGTTATGCGGGGTGCTGGACGGGCTAATGAGCGCAGTGCTGTCCATTGAAGCGACCTTTTTGACCAGAGCAGAAATATCAACTTTGCCATTGGAATTGAGAGGCATAGTATCTTGCTGAATCCAATAGCGAGGAATCGTGAATGATGGTAGTCGGGTATTGAGAATTTCACGTAGTTCTCGCACCAAGCTCATCCAATTCCAACCACTTTCTGTTACGAGGACCGCGACCAGGGCCTTTCGTCCCAGAACAAAAGCGGACACAACTGAAGATTGAAGGACTCCTGGGTGAACCTCGATGATGGAGTTGGATTCATTAGGCTCGACTCGTTGTCCGTCGATCTTGGTCTGCTGGTCAATCCGTCCGACTAGTTCAATTTGATTACTTTCGGTAACAACAGCTACGTCACCGGTGCGATAAAGCCGTCCATTTTCGAAAGGGTTGTCTATGAAAACTTCGGAAGTCTTGTCGGGTAGATTGAGATACCCTTCGGCAAGTTGAGTACCACCTAGACAGAGCTCACCGGCTACGCCTCGGGGCGATTCTTCCAGGGAGCCAGGTACTAGTATATGAATCGTGGTAGCTTGAATTGTTAGCATACCTTTCATGTCAAAGTGCATTCCGGAATGGGTACTTACAATCTGTAGGTCTGCCTATCAAGCGCGAAGATGACTTTGGACTGAGATTTTGTCTCATATTAAGCTATTAAAGTTAGCCGTGCACATAAAAGTCACCCTTTTGTGGGTCAACTCGCCTGGGTACATTCGCTCAAACCGTAAGCACTGACAAGCTCGACTCGCCCAGCCCAAGCCTCAACGAGCGCAGGGCCAACTGGTTCGCCGCCTAGTGTGATCTTCTTGACAGCTCTAGACACCTCATCAGGATTAACGAGCTTCAGCATACTGGGAGTAATCTCCAGTGAGTTTATGCCCATTTTCTCGATCGTGTCGTTCAAATTGAGTGTTATACTCTCCTTGCTAGCGAGGCATAGAGTACCCCCTCGGCAGAGTGTTCCTAGAATTGTTCGTTGTGCTGCACTAAAACTCGGAGAGTGGCACAGAAGTTGTCGGAACGAGTTGTCAATTGAGGGCAGAGCAGACAGTCCAGTACAGGCAGCAGCATGGGACAGAAGGACCCCCTTAGGAACACCGGTCGTGCCAGACGTGTAGATGACATATGCGATATCTGAAGACGACTGGTAGAGGTGGACGTTTGTTCGAAATTTTGGACTCATCGTTTCTGCTTGAGCGACGAGGTCTTCAATGGACGCCACAGGCGTCTCTTCGAACCATCTTCGAGTATCGTTATCGGCTATCACTAAAGACGCCTTTGTATCTTTGATAATGAAACGATTTCTTTCGAGGGGAGCATCATGGGAGAGAAGAACATAGGCCCCTCCAGCTTTGAGAACAGCTAGAAGAGATACGACAAGGTTAATGGACCTCGAGACGGCGATTGGAACTATCTTTCCACGGCATGGCATGATTTGCCTAGCGACTGCATTGGCTAATTCGTTCAGTTGGCGATATTCAAGCTTCTGATGAGTTTCGAATAAGGCGGCTGTGGCCTGTGGCGTTTTGTCTGCTTGATGTTCTATGAAAGAATGAACCAAAGGGTCTGGTTCCAACACGTGATCTGAATGGAAAATGGAAAGTCTCGTGGAATCAAGTCCGTCATGGGGGAGGTTTTGGTAGGATTTCAAGTAGGATATTGGAAGCGTGGCAGGTGCTGATAGCCCCGAAATCTGGACTGTCATTTTCAAATTTTGAGCTGAGGTATTTGTGGAATGAACAATGGGGAATTGGACTATGAGATGATGTTTGAAGCTCAAAGGAAAGTAGAAGATCTTAAATACATCACGAGAAACCTGACACTTTGATACTCATTGGTTGGACAGCATGACATTCTATCGTCTCCATAACTGATTCGCAACGCGGACAGCAAGATTTGACTGTCTGACGTGAAATGTTTGAGGCTTGAGGTATTTACAGCCGTGTTTGAGCACTCAGGCATCCTAACCATGACGTACTAATTCGATTTCTCGGTGAGATACCTGCCTCGTTCGGAACCGCCGAAAGACGTTTTTTGAATCTTGCGTGGCTAATCACCTGGTCTTTTCCCCGGCGATGACAGGGTCCAAGGGGTCGAACCCGTGATTCTTGTGTTGTGATGTGATGAAGTCAAAATCCATGCTTCTCGCTCGCATTATTTTCAGAGGAGTGAGCGATCATCCATTTCAGGTCGTAGAAATGCCTTGTCCGATTGCATCCTTCTTGTTGATGCTTGTTCAATGGCTGTCTGAGAGAGGCACGCTCGTCTTGGCAGGCGGATATGGAATTTCAACGGAGAAGTTCCGTGCCTCCATTTGTGCTTACTACATTGGCCTAAGGTTTAGCTGCCCAAATAGCGCCTCTATACGACGTCTACTGGTATAGTCGTAGAAGTTCCACTAGGCTAAATGTAGACTAGTGATCGACATTGTTCCTTGCGCCAATAATGTGATGAAGACTCTTCTGCTGTCGTTCTTCCGATGTGAATTTAGTGCTACAGCAAGGACAGGTAAGAATGACAACGAGATTGAAAAATTTTGCAATAAGTTGGATCGATGGCATCATGGCTGCCAAAACTACGCCTCTTTATAAGCTGACTATGCATGTAAGTTGGTGGTACGACGGCATACTTTAAAGCAGCACTTGCTAATCTAAAAGATGATTGCTCACCGAACTACTGCATGCAATAACAGGTAAGGCTGAAAGAAATCGATCTAGTAGAGGCATGCCTACTGCGGGCAAAGACATTGAACTTGAATTTCATCCATTTTCCTCAACTTCCCAGACCCAAAGCCACAAATCGAGAAACAACAACAACAATTCAAAACTCTGTTCATCAATAATGGCACAAGTCCTTACAATTAGCCCCGAAGCATCAACTGTGAGCTTCTATGTTCAGGAGCTACTTCCCATACCAAAATCAAACGAAGTCTTTGTTAGATTTCTTGCCGCACCCATCAACCCGTTGGATATACTTGTCTTAGAGAACGCATATCCTGTCAAGCCGCAACACTCATACTTGCAACAGCCCATACCGGGCTACGATGGAGTTGCAAAGGTCATCAGCTGCGGCACAAACGTGTCAGGGCTATCCCCGGGAGACCTCGTCATTCCCAGAAAATTTGGTGCAGGCACATGGCGGACACATGCAGTCCTGGACTTCCAATACCTGCAAAAGATTTCTGCCCCTACAGATCCAAAGTTTGCAGCTATTCTGAGGATTTCCATTGGCCCCGCATTTTGCCTCGTCGAAGACATGCGGAACCTCAAGCCAGGAGACTATATCATCCAGAACGCCGGGACATCCGTGATGGCGCAAATGGTGGCGCAGTTTGCACATAGAAGGGGTGTTAGCGTCATAAACGTCATTCGAGACCGCCCTAATATCGAGGTCGAGGTGGTCAAGAACGCGTTGTATGAGCTTGGGGTTGACATGGTCTTGACGGATAGCGAGATGATCGAGAACGACTCTCTCAAAAACAAACGTATTACCCTAGCTTTAGACTCCGTCTTCGGACCCTCGGGCCGCAGTCTAGTGAAAGCACTCTCGGTTGGTGGTACCTATGTCCAGCTGGGCTTCCTGGGCGGACGCGAAGAACAGATTCGCCTCGACGCTTCTGATCTATTCATGCGTCAATTGACACTCAAGGCATTCAGAGGGTCGTCACAGGTCGGCATGCGTACGGCAGAAGAACAGTGCGATCTATTCAACTGGTTCGTATCTCTCTTCAATCGAGGCGAGCTAAGGATGCCACCCTTACAGCTGCAGGAGGTTACCTGGGACTTGAGAGATCCCAACGGCAGCAAAGAAAGACTTTTGCAGGCGGTTCGAGGGGCCCGGAATGCTGTATTCGGACAACGGAAACAGATAATTGTCTTCAAATAAGCGGGCGGCGGTGAGACGATCGCAGCGTGTCGATGTGGCGGGCAAGTAACGGTCTTACCGTACGGCAGGAGCAAATTGGTGATAATCGGGGATAAAATGGTACTGAGAATATAAATAAATGCATCCCAGTCATCGTGTCTCTTCTTGCGAAATTGTTGTTTATTGTGAGAAGGGACAGGACCGAGAGCGACGTTGAAATCCAGCCGCTTATTTAGTCATCTTGCGCATAGTGCACGACAGGTCACCGTACCAAAAATATGCTCTTTGATGACGCTCTGCTTATTGAACCATTTATTCATTCTATTCCATGATCTACTTGATACGAGCTACTCATAAACGAATGTATCCAACTAAAGCAAACTTCAATATAGGCATCGGCCGACCATTTCCATTCACTCAGCCCATTTCTAGCGACCGAGAACCCCAAACGTGGACGTCTAAGGCAATGCAGCGCCAGAAGGAATCTCTAACCTCTCCTATTCCTTAATGCCAGAGACAGTAGGAGTCACTGACTTCTTGAGCATTTCTGCCAGCCCTTCTGGTCGAATTGGCTGGTCATCATCAATCTTAAGTCCATTGATAACTCTTGCAATGAGCGCATACGTTCCCAAGATAATCAAAACTTCCACCAAATCCTCTACGCTGAGGACTTTGAGGGCATCTTTGATAGTCTGTGGCTCATTCGTGTAAGTTGCCAGCTGTTCGTCCACGACACGAAGGATGAGACGGTCTCTCTCGTTCCATGGGCCTTCGCCATTGCGAACGCTATCAGCGCTCTGTCCCATGGCATCAATTTTTTCTTGCCCCATCTCGTAAACTTCTGCGACGGGCAAATTGACGTCGTACTCATACTTGGCTCCCAGAGTAGTAGCAGTACGAAGAACTATCAGTTGCTATCAACCGAATTAGCCTATTTTCGATGAAGTAGAGTTGTTCGGCATACCCAGTCAAGCAGCGGAAGCTTACGGACTTGACCATTGAAGCAACCACCGATGATCCCCATGAGGTGTGGGAAAAGGCCTTGTGAGTGTCCCAACAACAAGAAGATATTGCGTCTGAATGGAAGCACTTTGATCTTGTCCGCGACTGCTGGGGGCGCCGTAGTGGCGTCGACATAAGGCACCAAGCAGGTAGTTCGAAAGGGATCCTCGTGATTTTCGGCCATTATGGTGATTGACTTTCAGCTTTGGATTCTAGAATGGGGAGAAAGTATATTTGGGCGCGTTGACACCGTGTAGTGTTGCGAACGCTTCTGAAAAATGGGAGGCAGTATTCAAGTTTAATTGTTAGGTCGAGCCACCAGGCCCCAGACACGATGCGAGCTGAGATCCACAGGGCGTCGCCGCTATTACGAATCGAAAATGCGTCCTTACATGCTGCTGATGTTCCTGTGTAATGTTTTACGAGGCGAAATAATCAAGTCCCGGAGATTCAGTGGTTCCTCTTTTCCACGCGGCACAAATGCCCCCTTTCGTGCGCGCATGTGGCACATAGCAAGTAATCCACCACGACGCAATCACGCTGTCATCCATGCGGCTTAGAGGCGAAACTTCTGTCTTGGAGACTCTAGACCTGCAAGAATTATCCGTCTGAACAAAACTCCGACGACCTTGTATTTCCAAAGGATTAGCGGTGTGTCATTACTTTAGTCAAAAATCACCAACACTCAGGCATCTCCGGCATCTCCGTCAGGTATGATTGAGTCCATGAACGAGGGCCATGAGTTGGTGTGTGTGTTCAGCCAGTTCGAAATTTTTGGCTTTGTCACTTGTGTTCGTTGCAGACCACGGAGCTGATGAGAGGTTCTTTTAGTAATCAGTCTTTCTGTCCACCGGCTTGCTGTCGTTTCTAATCTTGTAAGATACTTAAGTCTTCCTATATTCTTTTTCCCTCATCGTACCTATTTCTATGTAAGAAATCTTTCAGCGTAGCAAAGATGTTTGGACTCCAAAATTCCACAATCTCTCTGGTCGAAGACGGAAATCAACTCATTTCCTCCATTCATCAGAGCCCAATACTTTGGCTACTGGTCATCCTAGCTTCGTATCTCGTTTACAATCGTCACTTTGCTGGCCTGTATCATATTCCAGGACCGTTTATTGCAAGCATAAGCAACCTTTGGAAGATAAACGCGGCATGGCATCAAGAAATGCCGCAGCGGAATATCGCTTTGCACCGGAAGTATGGGGCTCTTGTGCGAATTGGGCCCAATATGATATCAGTCGACGAGCCGGCAGCACTCTCTACGATATATGGATTCAAACCCATTTATCGAAAGGTAAGATTAACCAAAAACATCTCAAACTCGTAAAATAAAACTGACTGAAAGAAGACTGCATTCTACCCTATTGTTGAAGCTCTTTACAATGGAAAAATGCTTGCCAATCTTTTTACAACCCGCTCTGAGGAATATCATAGTCATCTGAAACGAGCCTCTACAACTGCCTACTCTATGACTTCTCTCATAGACCTGGAGCCCCGAGTTCAACCTGTGATCGATCTTTTCCTACTAAGAATTGGTGAAGTTGGAGATCATGGCAGAAAGGGTGTTGATATCGGCACTTGGTTGCAATACTTTACTTTTGATGCGCTCGGGGAGATAAATTTCTCTGAGCAGCTTGGGTTTCTACAGACAGGAACGGATGTCGGCAAGAGCATCGGGACAATTCATTTCTTGCTCACATACCTATCCATTATTGGTCAAGCCCCATGGCTGCACAAATATCTGTTGGGCAATCCGATACTTCCTAAGATCTTGCCTTTGGAAAGCAGCAACGAGATTCAGAATGTGAGTTTCTCTTGTACTGAGAATACAAGGCAGATATGCTGATCACAATACAGTTTGCTATCAAAATGATCAACAAACGCATGTCCGGCGAGCAAGGTGATGGTCAGCGCGACATTCTGGCGCGCCTCCTCGAAGTCTCTCAAAAAGACGAAGCGCAGCTCAGTTTCACGGAGATTATTGCCCTCACGACAACAAATTTAATTGCTGGATCTGACGGTACAGCTATTGGATTGAGAGCCATTCTCTATTTTCTGTGCCGTAACCCACTGGCCTACAAGAAACTGCAAAAGGAGATCGATGATGCTTTTACAAGTGGCTCACTCTCCTCGCCTGTTAAGTACACAGAAGGCGCCAAACTGGAATACCTCGACGCAGTCATTACTGAGGCTTTACGAGCTCATGCAGCAACAGGCTTTTTATTGGAGCGAGAAGTGCCCACCGGCGGCGTTACCCTTGCTGGACAGTTCATCCCAGCAGGCACAATTGTTGGCATCAACTCCTGGGTCATGCATGCCAATCAGCAGGTTTATGGAGAAGATGCTCAAGAATTCAGACCCGAGAGATGGTTTGATACGAAAGAAAAAGTCGGAGAGATGAAGCGATGCAATATGTCCGTGAGTGTAACTCTCTTCCGCTTACAGTAGCGTTCCATCTAATCGGATTCTAGTTCGGAGCGGGCCCTCGGGTGTGTATTGGTCGGAATATCTCAATGATGGAAATCGTCAAGTTTGTTCCTGCATTGATGCGTATGTACGATTTCCGGCTTCTGAACCCTGATCACGAGTGGAAAGTGTTGGGTCATTGGTTCACAAAACAGACGGAGCTTGATATGATCTTTACCAAGCGAGAGTTTTGACAAGCTTTGTCCTTTATACTTCAGTCATCTTAAGTCAATTCCGCCAGGTCGTCGACATTCGTTCATCAGATCTATTCTCCTTTTCTTCTAGTTTATCACGAATATCTTTATAGCACCAAATGAATGCTCCGTTGTCACTTTGCAATCTTCGCGTCGAGCAATTCTAGTGCGTTCTAGGCCCAATGATTATTTCAAAATCGTAAATTCTGCATTGGTTATCAGTGTTTGTAAGCAAGTACTGTTTTGCAGTGATTTGGCCATGAACATCCGTCGAAGAATAGGGTCAATGTGTTCCATAAATTTCTTTCGTGCCGTTGTGGCACCACGACTTGGCAAGAAATATCGTGGGCAACGACGGCCTCAAGCTAAAATCCGTACTGTCATTAGCCGGAACAATAGATCTCGAAACGAGTTTTCTATTTGGGTAAGGCCCTGACACAACTGGAGTTCGGGATAGCCTTCCTGACTTGACGGCATGTTGGCCCAACGTCTAGCGCTCCTCCGGTGTCGATTTTCCCGCCGGCTGACCCGGCATGTACAATACAACCCGATAGGATCACCGATGATAGAAACTATACTTCAGGCTCTGTGCATGGTACAGTGAGGCTGCAGCCTGCGTGTATGTCATACTGCAACACCGCGGCGGGCCGCTCACAAATTGCGTGATGGCCAGGTACATGATTACACCAGGTCCCAATTACACCGCCATTCGTAAATTCGTTCGCTACCGCATAGTCGGTGACAATTGTCGTATGCTCGACGTTGAGGTAAGCTATTGTGGAGAATATGGCGCGCACTGCCGCAGCCCGTCATGTACGTACGCTTATGCATATGCAAGTGCTCCTTCATGCCGCCGGGGAAACCTTCCTAGATAATGACTGCTTTGGAAAACCGGTATGGTATGCTAAAATCTGACTACATATACGGGAACACCCTTGTAGCCAATCGCTGTAAGGGTCAAGGCTCACGTCAGATGTTAGAAAACAACCGTTGTGCAAGGAAAACCCATACGTGCATTTCCACGGGGACACCTTCCTATTGTAGACATTGTTAATGAAGAGCCGCGGTTTTGCGAAGCAAGTAATTTACGTAACGACAAGGATTGCGAAACGAAGGTAACCTCAGAGACTCTCTCGAGTGGCCATTTAGAATGATTCTTTACAATCCGGCCTAGGAACGTGAACTGCCTTGGCGACTGAGAGTCAGCCACGCCACAATACAGCATATTCAGCTCCTGAAATTGTAATATCTTACAACCCACCTTTTGAGTAACACTGAAGTTCTTGCTTGGAAATCAATTCCCCACAACAGAATTCGAATGAAAAGTCAGGTTTCGTCATGCCGCTAATTTGCACCTTGATTTCAAATATTCTAAAGTGCAAAGACTTGGTATAGAGCTGGTCACAACCCTCAGTTCTGTTGGCAAAATTAGATATCTTCACCGAGACTTTATGCCACTCGTGTATCTGTCAACCTGATTCAATTTGAGTTTCCACGAATCGATTACTACCATGGATTCAAAAGAAGATTCTTTGAGCTCTCGGCCACATGATCTAGAGAATGAGGGGACCCCACATTCAAGCAGTGATGAACTTCAGAGCTCAGCACGAAAACTCCATGGAGTGAGAGTAAGAACACCTTCGAATCCAGAGACTTCTCACTAACTCTTTTCAAAAGTGGTTCCTAGTGGTCATTGCCATCCTCTCGAGCATGTTTATGTACGCCCTCGACGGTACAATTGTAGCCGACCTAGTCCCCGCAATTGTCAACGATTTCGACAGCGTGTTACTACTTCCTTGGCTTTCAGTGGGATTCATGATGGGTGGTATCATCACCATTCTCCCTTTCGGAAAATTATACCAGAAGTACGATTCGAAATGGTTGTATTGCTCTTCGATGGTGCTTTTCCTTGCCTCATCGGCACTTTGTGGTGCTGCTCCAACTATGAGTGCTATGATCGTTGGACGTGTTTTCCTTGGTATCGCGGGGAACGGAATGTACATGGGTATCCTCACCCTCATCTCGGTGAATACTACGGATAAGGAGCGCCCCGCATATTTGAGCTTGGTCGGCCTTGTTTGGGGTATAGGTTCTGTTTTGGGACCTGTTGTCGCAGGAGGATTTGCTAAAGTCAACTGGAGATGGGCGTTTTACTTGAATCTGAGTAGGTGAAACTGCCCGAATGTATATGGATCTACTAATAATACGACCAGTCATCGGAGGCGTCTTTGCTCCTGTCTATCTGTTCATGATCCCCTCATATGATCCTCAACAAAAGGGCATTACACTCAGAGACCGTGCAAAGAACTTCGATATAATTGGAGCAGTTCTCTCAATTGCCTCTATCATGTGTCTTGTAATGGGCATCAATTTTGGAAACGCCCTGTACCCATGGAACAGTGGACAAATCATCTCGCTTTTCGTTATCTCTGGTGTATTGCTGGTTGTTTTTGCGGTCCAGCAACGATACTCTTGGTATACCACGATAACCGAACGGATGTTCCCTTGCCATCTTCTCAAGGTCAAGGAAGCCATCTTGTTATTCATTGCGGCATCTTGCTGCAATGTTGCAGGATTTATTCCGATATTTTATGTCCCGGTATATTTTCAATTCTCGAGAGGCGACGATGCTCTCGAAGCTGCCGTTCGACTCCTCCCACTCATTGTTGTTCTTAGTACAACAATCATGTTGAATGGGTGGCTAATGAGCAAGTTGGGCTACTATCAACCTTGGTACTTGGTTGGGGCTGCTTTAGCTGTAGCAGGCAACGTTTTACTGTGTAAATAACACACATCTCTTTGCCACCAACATTAACTGACGCATGCTGCAGCACGAATTGATAAAAATACCAGTGTGGCTAGTATCTACGGCTACGAAGTTTTGGTAGGATTTGGAACAGGAGCTTTCATTCAGGTATTGTCACACCATCCCGTCGAGTTCGAGGCTTCTTTCTCACTGAATGTGTCTATACTAGGCGGGCTACGCAACCATTCAGACAGTTGTTCTACCGGAAGATACATCATATGCCATTGCGTAAGTCAAAACTTGAAAATAGACTTTCCCCAAAACCCCGAGCGCATTGGCAGAGCTAATTTTGGTGAAATTGAAGTTTCATGATGCTGGGTATGTTCATGATGTCATCTTCCCCTTAGAGAAATGTTTCTAATTTCAATAAACAGCTCAATTCAGCGGCATAACTCTAGGTCTGTCAATTGGAGGAGCAATTTTCGTCAACGAAGCTCTAAAAACACTCCGAGACGTACTCCCAACTTTGGCAGAAGACAAGTTACGAATTGTCATTAGCGGTTTGTCTCACAGCTCCACTCAATTTGAAAAACATCCGTCGTGCTAATAAATTAAATACAGGGACATCATCCAACGCCCTTGATGCAATTCCCGTAGAACTTCAATCTAAAGCCATCTCCGCGATCGTTGATAGCTTGACCAAAACGTAAGCCGTTGGTCATTTATCTTTCATATTTCTGAGCTAATCCAAGACACAGATATATTCCAGCATACGTTGCAGCAGCTGTGGCACTGTTGGTGTCCATTTTCATGAACGTAAGTCTCAAAACTGTCTACGGTCCAGTAATAGTGTACTTATACCACACACAGAGAAAGAAGGCGTTTCACGCGGAGCGTGGAAGTGGGCAGAGAAGCGACGAGTCCTCTTAGTCCTGAGCTATTAGATGTCCCCTTTTCACTAAGGATTGTGGACTGTACCTTGAGAGGGGGTAGTGCGTGGAAGATTTATGCAGAGGTATGGTATGGCCCATGGGAGGCTTGATGAAGGCGAGAAAACATTTGGAGTATTATTTCTTTCATATTTTGTGGTGGAAGATGGAATCTTTGCATTAAAAGTTTTGATGAGAATGAGGCTCGCTGGAGTAATCTCTCTTCACTATTTTCTTGAAGATCTTTTGAATGAGCTAAATAATTTGTACATTTTGTCTACTAGATTCTGAAAAGATAGACAGAGTCTTAGCAGTTTTCGTTGCAGGATGGCTGAATTTCCCCAAAGAGTGTGATTTGCGGGCCCTCCATTTCTAAGCGAGATGCGTATTGCAAATACAATCAGAAGCTTTCTCTCATGTCCGGGGCGCTGGAAATATCTATCCATAATTTAAAATACTACGGAATAGTATATATCTTAGCTGCAATAGCCAGAGTGATCAAGCTGAACCCAAAAGATACCGGAACTTCATTGATGTCAGCCCCGCAAAAGAGGATTCCGTCTTCATGACTTACACATATACGTAAATTCTTCCCGAAAAGTAAGGGTGCCACCATTCAACTCTGCCACATTCATCCCAAATATACTAGCCAAAAAGGAAAGAGGCATCTGCGTTACAATGTCAGGAAGTCTTTCGTAGGAAAAGAGCGTGCGGCCTACGAAAATAATCGTCACTACGGTGAACAGCATGATGGTTCGTCCTTGCCGTACTGTTTCTCGACCCTGTTCCACAGCTTCGCGCGCTTCCAGGCGGGCTTCAACCACACCCATTTGTTGTTGTTTCAGGCTGAGGAGGTCATTGAGCTTCTATTTATCAGTCCCAGACTCCCAAATTCTTCATATCTTGCTTGTAGGACTCACCGCTGAGGATGTTTCATTTGCCGTATCCACCAGCCTCTGTAGTTCAGAGATACGCTCCTCAATACTTGTTAGCAAATCACCAGCCCGACCTAGCGTTTCTTTATATCGTTTTCTAGCAAGAGCTGTCTCTTCCGAAGGCGGGTCTAGCAGCTCGTCTTTCGCCTCAGCTTCTGCGACAGCACTTCTAAGAATGCTTTGAATGTGTCTTGTGAATGTCTTGCAGACTGTTTGCTGTTCACGCAGAAGAGTAGTCATGATGTTTAGTTCGTCAAGAATATCTTTGATTTCCTGGAGGAGCTTCACTTCTGTATTGATGTCGATGATACTCCGATGTCTGATGACATTTTTCTTTTCGCTGCGCGCTTTGTATGCAACAGAGAACATGCGGGTATACTCGAGAAAGTGGTTGAAGGATGTTATTTGTTTGAAGGACTGTGTTATATGAGCTTGAGATTCAAACACATCGTGAAGTTGCTGAACTCACCACATCTCCGATAGCATGGGCAAAGATTTCGAGAACTTGAGGTCGTAGCGATCGAATGGCAGCGCGATCGAAGAACACTTGCGAGCATTGATCAATAATTATGATAGCAAGATCGTAAGCTGAATGTATCTCTTGTCTTTGAATTGCCTTGAGTCGAGTTCTAAGCCGCCGATGGACATCGGAATTGTCATCATCGTTCCTTCCCCATCTAGCTGGGAAGAAGGTTATGACAGTATCTGGCTCACAATTAGGGTCAAATCATTAAAGAGATACAGGAGCGGGTGTATTTACGCCCGTCCAAGATCCAGAGCCATAACTGGTCAACCATCAATAATCTCGGAACTGCTCTAATATCTTGCAGGCATTCTCTGCATTCAAGGTCTCTCTTAGACCTCTGATCAGTGATATGCAGTAAATGTTCCCTCGGCGCAGTGGCGCGGTAGACCACCTGGCTTTTATCCTGGGCCTCAATATCTTTCAACGCCCAATAGTAATACTGGTCAAGTGTTCTGCGGGGATGTAGTGGGGGATTCAAATCTAGCCGATTTTCCAACAGCGTTTTATCAGTGTAGAAGTCCATTGCAGTGGCCACAGCGGCCGCGCGCAAAAGAACCTCTCCGAGGCACTCCGCTGGGGTTTCCGGCTGGTTGGAAGTCTGCGGGGTAGAAATTAGATAGCCGACCAGAAACTGCATTGCTACTTACATTCAAGTGATTCAGCGAGTATTGAGCACCGAAATATTTCAGGGGCTTGAAACGCCAAGGCCGACGAGTACGCCTCCTGTCTATCCTCCTGTTTGCCATGTGGGTACTGGTCATTTGGCTGATTTTCAGTTTTGCAATGTCTGAAAATCGCTGGGTGATTGTTCTCTTCCCGCGGTCACAAGATTTGATCGTTCGAGCTTGTAATGCCCTTCCTCGGTACGTTTCCCAATGGAGATATGGCATCTATCTCAAGTATGAGTATCTGATCCCCAGACCAAGCCAGAGATACGGTATTTACTTACAAAAAGAACCAAATTTTTTGTGGAGAGAAATCCCTCGGATTCTCTTCCTTAACAAGTGTTAGTCTCATTGCACATCGGAGAAGCCTTGGATGTTTTCAAAATACCCGATGAAGTCACATCACAACGTGGTCGCATAGACCTAGCATGCACAGGGTCATTGCGGGAAGGTCCTCGTTGCTGTCCTCTCCAGATTTCTTGATCAAGAAGTATCTTGGATCTCGTTTTGAAGGTCTCCTCGTCTTGAGTCCAGTCGTGTTCCCTAACATCAAAGTCATTTGAGTCTCCGTAGTAACATTCCATGAGATTCTGTAATCATTTAGCTTGACTCTGTCTTCGCATTCTATCCAACAAATATCGAACCTCGACCCACTTCATGTCGTTGGCCGGTACGTGGAAATACCGAACCATGTCCTTGGAACAAGGCCTCAAAAGTGGATTGCTTTCCGGATTTTCATCGTAAAGTAATTGTTTAAGAGGCATTTTCTGCTCCGGAAATTCTTCCGGCAGAAAGTCATCGATCGTATGCGGGGCAGAGTTCTTGAAGAACATCACCTGGGCATAGATATCTACGTCTTGACCCAAACCCTGGATATACGTCTTCGAATTAATTGATTTTGCATGACGATTTTTGTAGCCAGGTTGAAGTTCATCATCCACAGGGTCATCTTCAGGGGGTTCTCCCTCCGGAGATAAATGGCCATTGGGCAGATCCTGAGGAGGAGTCTGCGGACTCGGTTTCAGCCTTGCGAAGTCTCTCCACCGACGAAGACTCTGCTTATGTCTTCGAAGTAGACGACCTTCTTCCGTATCTTGCCGCGTCTCGAATATTGATCTTAATTGCGCGATGTGATGTTCCTCCTGTTGAATTCGAGCGCGACTTCGCTCTGGTAGGCGCCCTAGGAAGTCTTCCCGCTCCGATGTTCTTAGGCAACCAAAGAAGTGCGAATATAAATCGCGTGGGCCGTGGAGGAAGTCGCTCTTGCAGTTTGAACCCATAACTTACTTCTTGAGACGAATAGGAAACAGATTTAAGGTTTCGCGAATGAGAGAAGTCGCGTTCCTCCAGACAGGCTCTCGGGACGCGCATGCAAGTTTTCAGCTGATGCTGACATTTGTGGATCTGGTATGATCGAGCAGGGTTACATCGCGGGGGCGGGGGTTCTGCTCGTCAGCAGCCGAGCTGCTGCGGCTCCAAATGCTCGTGGTTTTCTTTTCTTCCTTTCACTGTGTCTCTTTGGAACTTTGTTCATGTTTCTCAATTGATACCGATCCAAGTTGCCCTAAATGAAGAAGGCTGGGGAAAAGATAGCGCCCCAAGGGGGAACTCTGCGCGAGCTTGTCCTGGTGGTCCAAGCCACTTTATGCCACCGTGCGTTGTCGTGTTTCAGGACAATACTAATATGTAGCAAGGCGAGCAAGATCTTTTGATGCAGTCAGATTTCTAATGAGTAAGAACGAAGTTGAATGGCGCTTTCAAGACTCAGCGACGAACTTTCTCGTCATTTGCCACATCCAAGCACCCCCGAACCACGGGGAGATACTGCTATTTTCACATATCCCACAGCCAGATTAAGTCACAAAACATTCCGGCTTGCTCTTCTGTTCCCCGGTGAACCTAGCAATCCACTGTGATGTTCCTTCTTCTCCTTGCCACTCGCAGCAGCACCCCACTACACGGCTTTGCCCTATACTTGGGGCGACCCAACGACCCAACGACCACCCGTAAGTTGTGGGTCAATCAGAAAGCAATTGGTATCTCTGCAAATCTTGCCTTGGTGCTCCAAAGGCTGCGCGATGTTAGACTCTTCCGACCTGTATGGGTCGATGCCATCTGTATCAACCAAAAAAACAACGAAGAGAAGAACACGTAGATCCAATTGATGAGAGCCATATACAGCCATGCCCACCGCGTCGCTATCTACCTAGGGGAGGAACATGACGGGAGCGAAATACTGCCCCGACTTTTCCATCGGATTTATGTAGCGGGGGACAAATTTGGCACGCTCGAACCAGGACTGAAGTTCCCTCAGCCCAAGATTATTTCGGCCTCAAAGTATGAGGAATTTGGTCTCCCGCCACGTAATGGTCCGATTTGGGAAGTCTTTCGTGTTTTCCTGAAACGGCCTTGGTTCAGACGGATATGGATCATCCAGGAAGCAGTGGTTTCGAACAGGGGAGAAGTCATTTGCGGGGAGTGGAGTCTGCCCTGGAAGCTTTTTACCGATATATTCCAGATTGCCATTGTCAATAATATGGGGATACTGGGTGGAACGGAGGACGACGATGAGAGGGCTGCGGCTGGTCGGTTGCTATGGTTCATGACTGTGCTTCGGCCAAGAGACTCGCTCTTCAAGCCACAGTGGAAACTTATCCATCTACTTCATAGATGCAGAGTTGCGAGTGCGACAGATGCTCGTGATTATATCTTTGGGCTGTTAGGGCTTTCTTCGGAAGCCAATGAAGATGATCTCCGGCCCGATTATGCGCATACCTTGGAGCAAGTCTACTGTCGGGTCGCAGAGTACTTTGTTAAGCATGGCGATGCTATCAGCTTACTCTACAATTCTGGCAAAACGAGTAATAAACTTCTCCCGTCCTAGGTCCCAAATTAGGCCAGCAAGGACGTTGCATACCCACGTCTGTGTCCTGAGCCTCGCTTAGATCCTAGAGCCGTCGAATGCAAATACTCTGCAGCATCCAGCTTGGAGCCATCCATCCGTTTGCATGACTCTCGTCCTGGGATCTTGGTTGTGAGAGGCATACGATTCGACTCTATCAAGGCGTTATGATCTATTTGGCGCTCAGATCCGCCCCTGGATCCGGCTTTCACTGCTCGAGTGAACGCTCAATTTCCCGGTCAAACCAACAATGATGAGTACAAGCGCAAGATGGGGCTTACAACCATCCATGATTATCGTCTTATTGGGGACTGCATCAAGGAACTTCACAATATCTTGGGGCAACAAATTAGATCTCCCACGGGGAAGAAATATCTACCGTTTGCTGGCAAACTGCCGTTTGCAATGGTCTCGCCGATTTTGGGGCCCCTTTGGACGAGAAATGCTTTCGAGCATTTTGTATGATAGTGAGCGATCTGGACAAATCGTGGCCTTGGTTTAAGTCAGTGGTTACGAAGACTGAGATGCAAAATCCGGAAAAGCTGGTCCAGGAGGCGATGAGGTTTTCGCGGGGAGCAAGGGAGTTATGCTTTTCCCGCAGGAGAGCTGTGAGTTGTGGGGGCTACGCTGCACAAGTGCCGCTGGCTACGCAGGTGGGGGACTTGATATTTCTCCCACTGGGCTCTCCTATTCCTTTTATTATTCGATCGAGTGATAGTCGGAGAGATCACTTCGAGTTGATTGGCGAATGCTACGTTCATGGGATCATGAATGGGGAAGCTATTGGGGAAAAGTCTGATGTCGTGGATATCAACATGATGTAGATTCATGCCCTCCGATTTGTTTCTGGTAATGATAACATTGGGGTTACATATTTAGATGATGGCTGTTCTCCTCTCATATATCAAAATGTAAGTCAAGGATCGCCGAGACGGACGCGTCAGCCAGCGAAGAACATTCAATTACTTCTACAAAAACATTGGGTACTCAACCCTTCTCAAACGACTGAGAGTTCTATGGTCGACTGGTCACTCAAGCGTGTGCTGCCTCCTCATGGCTCTTCATGAACTTCAAAAACCCCTCTGGCGCATTTGGATCCTGCCACATCATTTCCTTCATCTCCTTCGCATCTTCAGCAGCGCCCTTGCCACGCTCCCACATCTTTTCCTCGAATGCCTTTACCGCTTCATCTAGCTTCCTTTCGTCTTCTAGAGACGACGTGGCCGTGATGGCCTCAGAGAGCTCCAGAGCATCAAGCATACCAATATTGACGCCCTCTCCGGATGGAGTCGTAAGATGTGCGGCATCGCTAATGAGAGTTAAGCCAGGCGTATGCGTCCAAGAATGGCCGATTGGGAGCGTGTAGAGCGGTCTTGCTTCAACGGTTTCCTTTTCGGCATCACAACCGGCAGCAATTAACTCCTTGAGTTCTTTTCCCCAACTTCCATAGAATTCATCATCGCCTAGCAGCGTTTCTTTCAATTCGGCGGGGGATATAGTATCGATTCCAGTATCACTGAAAAATGAAGCTGGAACAGATAGCATGAGGTACATGCGACGGGAGTCCATGACTGCCCTCTGGCTGACGAGGGATCTGAACGGACCGCACGCGTGGTAGCTACCACTTCCAACCATACGAGCAAGAGAGGGGTAATTGGCAGTAAGTTGAGGGACCGTGAACATGAGATATGAAAGCCCGCTGTAGGAAGGCTTGGCTGCTCCTGGAAGCGCGTCTCGGGCTTTCGACCAGGCACCGTCTGCTCCGACTACAAAGTCAAACTCCTCCTCTTGGTCGTTCGCGAAACCGACTTTCCATTTCTTCTCCGAGCCAGGCGTGACGGAGAGGGCTTTCGTATTCCAACGGATGATATCCTGGGGCATAGAGGAGAGCAAAACGGATGTGAGCGCGTTTCGTGAGATTTCAGGCCTGTTGCCGTCATGTCCATCGTCGTGGAAACAAACTTTCCCGGACGTGTCCGCGATGATCATCTCCTCACTGCAGTCTGAAAGCATGGTCTTGAATTTAGAGGTGAGACCGAGTTTCTCAATTGCCAGAAGGCCGGTCCCGTTGTGTAGGTCGAGGGACCCTGAAGGTGTTTCCAGCGCGGCAGGAGTAGGTTTCGAGCGTAGTTCAAAGACCTTGATGTTGTGGGACATTGATGGATGGGATTTACTGAGGAGCGAGGCGAGAGTTAAACCTGCAGGGCCACCTCCTAGGATGGCTATCTTGGGAAGGAGTTTGGGTGATGCCATTGTGCTCTTGAAAAGGGCTTTTTGGGGGCTTTTTGAGAATGATTGCGGGATGAACTGCAATGAGAGAATGGGATGGTGATGAGATGATAACTTACAATTGTGAGGGAACTACTTATTCATATATTCTGGCCATAATGAGACATTCTACCTGCGGAGTCCGACCCATGGAGCCTCCTATCGTGAGGAGCAAGTTGTGGTGGTGAATCTACTCGGGGACTCGGGTTTTACGCGGCTGAGCCACTAACGGGCGATAGGAAACCCCGAAAATTAACATCACGTGGCAGAATGATTGCTTATTGAACGGCTGTATGACTGAGGTCTTTTATGAAGGCATTCTGTTGTGCTCAGTATATTCTGTGTTGAGTTTCGAGTTGAAATGTTGGAATTTGGTTAATCGGCTGGATATTCTATGGCCGAGTTTCCGAGTCGACCCACCAGCCATCTTTCAGTACAAGGTCGATGACAGTCTTCTTGAAACAAAAAAAAAAAAACACTTCAATAGCCTTCAAATAAGTTTTCATTTCGGAACAATGGGCCTCTTGATTCATTGTAGACATATTTAATTTTGGGTAGATAACCTTTCACCTAGCGGGATTCAGGCGTCGAGCGCTGTATTTTAGGCTTGTATCGACCATGTCTTCAGGGCTAGCAGCGCTAAAGTCATATACATCTCCTTAGCCAACGCCTCAAGGTTTTATATTTTAAGACGCTCACTAGTCCTCCTCCTCCTCAAAACACACCCTAAACCCCTAAAATATTCCATCCACCAACCCCACCAACAATCCCCCCACAACCGTAACAATAGGCGCATACCCCCAATGATTCCACTCGCCCCCCTCCCCCCCAAACCTCCTAACAACCTCCCCATCAACACCCGCCACCGCTCCCAACGCCATCAACAGCACACCCGTGGTCTTCCTGCTCCCAAACCAACTTGCCGCATAAATGGCGATTCCGATGAAAATGTCACGTGCGCCGTAGATAATCATGAGCGCGTCGACGAGTTGCTGATCCGCGGGGTTGGAGAGCGGGGTGAAGGGGAAGAATGAGAGGCCGTGGGAGGGACGGAGTATGGCGTTTATGCCGAAGCTGAGGGTTATTGTTGCGAAGATGTTTGCGGCGACGCGGCTAGGGTAGTAGGTTAGAGGTGTGGTTTTTTGGCGCGGGGTGTGGGGGGTGAAATACAGGAGGGGTGACTGGGAAATTGCCATGATGAGAGAGGTTTGATTGAACAGTGATGCGTATTTGAGTTCAAATTTTTTTCATTCAAAGTTGCTGTTTGTTGATGAATCTTAAACACGAAGTCGTGGAAATAGAGTTGATTTGTACTGCACCTTCGTATAAGCTGACGAGCCGCTAATTTGCCAAGAACGTCAGCAACGCCGCAACGGACAAACAGTCGGACTCCGATGGTGAATGGCCAATCCTAATCCATGTTACAGAACTGAGTCACTCGATCCTTTCGGTTACACTTTACGCTTCAACAAGCCCTTGAAGAAATCAAAGCTATTGCTATCACTTTGCAATTCCCAAACCTTGCCAGTAGGTCGGTCCTCCCATCCCAATTCTTCGGCGAGGAGTAACCCCCAGTTCCTCGTGATGCCCTTGATTCTGGCCCTTGCTCCTCCCTGTGTCTCAAGTGTTACGATCTGGTCTGTGTGAAGCCAATTGTCGTAGTAGGTTTGCTCGAGATTACGATCGAATCCTGTTCTACAGAAGCCTTTGTATATTATTTCAAATTTCGTGAGAATTCGAGCGAGGAGCTTCTCCAGCGTGAAAGGTGTTTGACTAGCTGAAAGAAGCGCGTTGAGAGATGTGGTTGGTGCGGCGTTGGTAGTGTTGAGGCCGATTCCAACAACGAGGTCGTAATTACCCGATGAATATGATGAGTTGACGAGAATTCCCCCGATTTTAGCGTACTCCTTTTTGCCAGGCTTCGTAGGGTCCAGAGCATCTATGCATGTCAGCAAGAGGAAATTTTTGTAGTCATGGCACTTACAAATGTCATTTGGCCACTTCAACTTCACAGGTACTTTGCTGTAACCCTTATCGTACGACTTGATGCCCTCGACGATCGCAATCGCAGCCAGATACTGTATGAAAACAACTGGAGCTGAATTACTCAGCACCATTGCATGCTTCATACAGACAGAGAAAACTAGGGAGCCAGCTGGTGAGACCCACACATTCGAGCCACGGCCGCGTCCTGCAACTTGGGTAGTTGCTGTGAACGTGAATCCTTGGGGAACGTTTGCAATCAGCTTGGTATTCCTGATGTAGTCAGCAATCCTATCAACCAAAACCCGTGGGGCGTCCTACTTTTCAAGCATTGTGTTGGTGCTTGTCACAACTTCTCCATACAGCAATGACTTCCCAAACTCATCTGCTTCCCCGTCGGATTCTTCCTGATAGTGTTTCAAGTTCGCGTAAAATGAGTGATGATTGAAATAGGGCGTCTCTTTCGTCCCGGGCCATTCTATTTCGTGTGGGATAATGCGTTTTGTGATCATGTTATAGTCGACTATTCTGTCATCCGAACCAGCATTGGCCGTTTCGTCAGCCTTTTGCTCTTGACTTGTTGCAGATACGCCCGGTAAAGGAAGTGCTTTCACAAGGGAGCCCAGAGACCACCTAGAACTCTGCTTCTCAAGATAAAAAGTGTCATTCTCTCCTCGAATGTACTCTTCACCATCTTCCTTGCTGATGATGTCTTCCCATGATGCCAATAATTCTGGGATCAAAAAGTGATGTTGCGAAGACAGATGAAGGCGAGAAAGGGACGGTACCGAAGATGTCTCTTGACTGATTATCAGCCCCAATTTTGCCAAGCATGCTTTCAGAAAATTGACTCGGGACTCATCATCGTCGGCCAGAGCCTTGACAACAGCTGGATATCCTGGCCCATCAGAATTTGGATCAAGGTTCACCGCAGCGAATCTGTCGGAAAAGATTAGTGGCATTAACGTCTCGTGCCTTGAAGACTTACTCTGGATGAGGACCTGTCAACAATGCCCCGCCCTCTCCAACTTTGCAATATACTACCGCAGCGGGTTGGTCTCCTCCATCCACATCAGTTGAATCCGCATACTTCGCAAGGATCTCGACGCCCTTGTCGGCATATTTCCCTGCATCAACAAATAATCCCCCTCCATTGTAGTAGGACCGGAAGGTTTGTGGGATGATTCCGCTCTTGTACGCTTCTTTGTTGACTTGGAGCCCGACTGCCTTTGCTCCGGCTTCACTGTGGTACACGAAGCCCTTAAATGCACAACCTCGACAGGTCCCGGGAAAGAAGGCTAGTTCTCGAGATCCAATAACCTCTAGCTTCTTATTCCCGACCTCGAATTCGCACCTCGAGCTTCCATAATAAGCTCCGGCGCATAGGCCTAGATAGGCCCCACCTCGGCGAACATATTGCTCGATTCGACGATTGCCTTCACCATTTAATGAGCGACAGTATCCTAAGTCTGCACCGCCAGGGAAAACAAGAAGAGCACATGATGATGTCCAAGGTTCTTTGAGAATAACACTGTCCGTCACGGGGATGACGGCATAATTTGGCGAGAGTAAACGCCGAAGAGTGTACAGGCAGTGTCGAACAGACTCTACAGTGCTCCCATTGCCTAAATTGAATGTTAGTAATGATTTCACGAATGAATATGGGGCCTTTTACCTGAGTAGACAAGAACATTCATTTTTCTGGATGCCATGATTGCAAATTCTTAGGTCCGGGATCAACCGAGGGACATCAAGCCTTTGAATCCCGATGTCTTCGGCTTCCTCAACAAAACATCAAAACAATGTCGAAATCAGAGAGCGACTCGAAGCAAGCTGCGGTAGTTGAAGATGATGAGCCGGATGACTGGTGCGAAGGCTGATTTCCTGGTCTCCAAGCTCGCAACGCTGACGCCGTTTTTGATACAGGGACAAGCGGATATTCAGCACGGGCTGTGCAGGTTAGTTTATATCGGGGATTGCCTCATGCTTTGAGGATCGTGTGCTTATAACATACACAGCGGAGAATACAAAGATGAACGATTGCTATTTCGAGAAGAAGGATTGGAGGTTATGCAAGAACGAGGTAAGAGCGGGCTTTTTGAGGTTTTAGCGATGGTCTTGTCTATCACGTGTGGCGCCGGCGATGCTCAAATTTGGAGTGAAAGAAGCTGACTTTTGTATTTGATATTTAGCTTGAGGTTTTCAGGAATTGTTGGAAAAAGCAGTCGAATGACAAGAGGACGGAGATGAAAGATGCCTGATGTGGCGGCGTGGTCAATCGGAGTTGTAGTTGACAGGGGCGAGGGAGAGGAACTCAATTGTATAAAAGAGATGTATTGTTGTTATTTTTATTATGAAACCTCCTCTCTACGGCACGTCTATCATTTCTATACAAATTGTTGATTCGTAGTGTTGTTGCGTCAAATGCGGTCATCGACTCAAATTCTCCGACGCGACATCCAAGAAATATCGCGACCTCGCGTGCAATATTTCAACAACATAAATCATGGCAACATTAATTCCCAGAGCTGCACACTCTGCGCTATCAGAGTCATCTTCAATACCCTCGAGACTATTAAGACTGAGCCTCTCGAGACCACAATGCATTGCGAGACCCATCTGGTCGAATTCCAGATATGCGACGACCGCAGCTCCAAGCTATGTTCGCAAGACCAACGATACAACGAAGCCTCCACCCGCCGCATCGAAGCCTGCCTCGAAACCTCCAGCTATCGATGACCAGTCGCCGATCAAGGACATGACCGAAGGTCTGGCAGATGAGCCTCTGATCCTCGACGAAGGCAGCAGACAAGTCGACTGGAGCCGATCGTTCCACGGAATGTCCAGCCAGCCCTTCTCAGCGGAGGCCGCAGAGGTGCTAATGTCGTCCATTCCTTTCGACGATGTGGAGGTCAAGCCAGATGGGATTATATACTTGCCTGAGATTAAATACAGGAGGATATTGAACAAGGCGTTTGGGCCCGGTGGCTGGGGATTAGCACCACGGGGAGAGACCATTGTTACACCAAAGAGCATCACCAGAGAGTATGCACTTGTTGCACATGGAAGGTAGGCTTTCTCTTGTATATTCAGGCTTCAATAGGCTAGGAACTAACCGCGTGTGCGAATTGCAGATTGGTATCCGTCGCACGAGGCGAGCAGGATTATTTCTCCCCCGAAGGCATCCCCACCGCAACCGAAGGCTGCAAATCGAACGCTCTGATGCGATGCTGTAAAGACCTGGGGGTGGCCAGCGAGTTGTGGGATCCCAGATACATACGAAAGTTTATGAAGGATAGGGCCAAGCAGGTCTGGGTCGAGCATGTGGCGACGAAAAAGAAGAAACAAATATGGTTGAGAAAAGACGACGACGTTAGATACCCATTCAAGGAGTCAAAATACGGCGCATAGAATATTGGTGGCATATATACTGGTTAGAAGTACAAGGAAACTGCCTCGGCATGTTCACAACGCATTGTCGATTGTATCATAGAAGCTGCGACACATATATTCGTGGGGTAAAGGGTGCTGTACATCTAGACTGGACTCAATTATTTCCCTCCCTGCTACCTGTCGGAATTTTGCTTCATATTTGGGAGGCGGGCTTTGTTCGTGATCTGTCATGCGGCGAAAATCAACAAGCAGCTTTCGCCTTTTCCCTCTGTCAATGCTCAACTGAAGCAGTTCGAGCTCAGGATTCTTCAGCCAAGCACCCGTCAACTTATTCATAGTCGCCCAGAGACACGATGATCACCGTGGTAATATGAAGTCATAACGTTGTGGTTGGCTTGGCAAGTACAAGTCCAGTGGTTGAACAACCAATACCACCACGTCAGGTGGGAAGAGAAGGAAGATAATTTGAAACACTAACCCCACATTCCAACCCCATCACGAGTTAAGCCTTGGACAGCTCATGGGATCTATTTCCAACAAATCCTCAATCCGTCATGGCGGTCCGACGATAAGGCTGCAATCCCATTCGTCGGATGTTCATCCTTCGCCTCGCTAAGCCCTTGAAGGATCGTGAGACCAGGATCCGCTTTGGTAACTCAGCCTCATCGAGCCCCTCGTGCCTTTTGGGGATCCTCAAAAATCCTTTGTTTGTTCCCTGGCCCTGCAATATCGCATTCGAGGACAGCAATGCATAAGTATATCTCTTTCCCCTCGCCCCCCGATTGAAGTTTCAATCGATTCGAGTCCTAAACTCATTTTCAACACCACACTCATTTTTTTCTGTCATTATCGCGAAGGGAAGGACTACATCATGTCTGGTCCACTTGTGAAAGGTCTAGCTGGCATCGATCCCAGCGTTACCTATCTTTCTGAGTGTACTCCCAAGCTCTGCTCCCTTCATTATGCAGTCCTTCGATACATCCCAACGTACGCCGGCAATATCACAGTCACATCCTTTTTCGGGGCCTTTCTAGTCGCTCAAATCATTTTCTGGTTTTTCCATCGGACTAACAGTTTTACGGTTGCTGTGTGTTGTGGGCTTATTCTGGAAATTGTGGGATATTGTGCTCGTGTGCAGATGCACTTCGTATTGTTCACATCTGGTCCTTTTCTCATGTAAGTGAAGCATTCCCTTCAATCCAAAATTTATGATGCTAATACGGGACACAGCAATATCATTTGCTTAACAATAGCACCCGTTTTCTTCACCGCAGCACTCTACATTACTCTCTCCCGAGTAATCATGCACTACGGCCCACACAACTCCCGCATCACTCCCAAACAATACACGATCTCCTTCATAGCAGCCGATATCATCGCCCTCATCTTGCAAGCAGTCGGCGGAGCTCTAGCTGATACAGCCGCGACATTGGAGGGAGCTAAGACAGGCGAGAACGTGATGGTAGCCGGGCTTGCTTTCCAGGTTATCTCCTTGACAGTTTTCATTTTACTGGCTGGAGAGTTTTTGTGGAATGTGAGAAGGGATAGGAAGACGTTGCGTGTTACGAATTGGGCTAAAGGCAGCGTCGAAAGACCACCGCCTGATACGAGGGGATTTAAGATTTTCCTTGGAGGTAGGTTCCCCGCTCTGCACCCTTTGACGCTCTACTAACAACACTCAGCATTCGTCCTAGCAACACTTCTCATCCTAGCCCGCTCCATTTTCCGCGTTGCCGAGCTAGTCGGCGGTTTCAAATCCAGGCTCGCAAATGACGAAGTGGCATTCATGATTCTCGAAGGCGGCATGATTTTATTCGCTACATTTTTGATGACTGCTTTCCACCCTGGACGTTATATTGGGGAGAAGTGGAAGGAGAGTGGTTGGAATTTGAAGAAGGGGGAGCAGCAGGATGATTATCAGTATGTGATTGAGGAGATCAACCCGCATCCGAAGCCAGATGATGTTTATATGCGGCCTTGGCCATTGCATGAGATGGATGTTATTTACAAATGATTTTGGGTTGGGATGTATGATTTTGTAACTGTATTTGGGATTCATGGTGTTGCATAGCGTGGGGATCGGCGTTTGGTAGGGTTGTCTCAGGTCTCAGACAAGGACTGGGGCGGGGAGTTCTTCAATTTGCCTTTTGTACTTTATTGTAGAACATATACCCCGAGAACAGATACGACATTTTAAGATACTGCTAGTTTCTAGACTCTTAACTCAAGTGTGGCTTTTCACTCCACAAATCAGAACCTTCTCAGGTTGCAACATCCGCTGCAAGAGCTTTGTACAAGACCCCGATGGTATAATCCCAGGTCTTTTCTGCCTACCCTCGGTCCTGATAGTTTTTCAATACGCTACTATCAGGCACAACTTTACTCCTTTAATCAACCCGCCATGGCCCCGGCCCAAAACTATCACTCGTAAGATCAAACGCATGTCTCTCCCCCGACTCCCCCACCTTCATCCCAAACCTGTTGTATTTGTAATGGACATATAGCAGATTAATCATATGGTGAGGTCTTGTGTCGGCTCTTGAGATTCGGTAGCTTTTATTCCAGTGTTGATAGAAATTACCCACATAAGCTGATACGAACGACGGTGGCGGCTTCAAGAAACCTTGAGTCTTTCGCATCACATTATTATATGACACTTTATCACCATTACTTGCCTTAACATCGGATACCTTCTAGTCTCTTTACGACGAGCTCATGAAATCCTCGATCGACCTTCGCACTCACACGTTCCCCCATTTCATCTTCCTCCTCTCCTACACCCAGCCCAACAGCGCCTTGAAGGCAACATAGGACGGCTTCTTTGAACAATGAACCTGCGCTCGCGGACACCATCTCAAGGTACTTGCCTTCTGTCAACAATCGGATCTTCACCTTTGATAATACAATTCTTCTTTTCTTCTCCGGGTCCAGCATGTCAGCAACAATTTTCCAACCGGCTATCTCTAACAAAATGATACCGACGGAATAAATGTCATATGAGCATTTATAACCTCCACTACTTGCTGCAGAGAGGATGTCCGGATGTCGATATATGTCAAACTCTGGATTCCCAGGCAAGACTTCTGTCATTTCACCGCTGATATCTGGACGAGCATATTCAAAACCTGTGAGGTATGGCTTGGCAAAGTCTATCGAGCCATCCCTGGAAGGAAAGAAGATGATGTTTTGAGAACGAAGTCCCTTGTGCAGCCAGCCCACAGAATGAAGGCTGTAGACTGAATTGGAGATCTCCTTGGCGATGGAGAGTCGGTCCGTCAAAGATGGCATTGATGGCTGTTGGAGGATTTCGAATAAGGTCACTGGTGTTGTCGATTGGAGACCGTCGGGGATGGCAAAAACGTACCCGAAGTGGGAGAAATCTTCAGGGTCTTGGCCTTCTGCATCGTGGTCTATTTCATCAAAGTATCCCAAACAACGAGGAACCCGGAAACCAACAGGTTTGGGATCTGTTCGCAGAAGAGCGGCAAGCTTTTGGACTCGACTGAGGATCCGAGGATCCGGTCTCGTTGAACTATGTGTGAATGGGGTGTATCGTTTCCATTCAATCCAGACTTCCTCGCCACGGTAGAGAGCTTTAGTCCGGATACCCTCTGCTGAAGTAGAGCTCGTGCTGTTGATCTTGATTTCCTTTCGATCAAGCTCTAGGCCACTCAGCTGTTCACTACTTAATTCTCTACTTTCTGTAGTCTGCAGGAGGCTCTTGAACTTTGTTAAGTCTAACAAATCTTTCCTCATCTCTTCCTCTTTATCGTTTTGTGTATGCTGTAGACCATAGCTCACGCGAATTCGCGTCTCGAATGTCGAACCAAGTTGCGTTCCAGTCCGGGTAAGTGCCTTGACGAGTTGACCTAGATCGTCCACTTTACTGTGCAGTCCCAGCAAATTGATATTTGTTTCCTTTGTCATATTCATGATTTGAGTCTTCATCGAATTATCCGCAAGGTCAATAAGACAATCATTCATCTCCTTTAGGCGATCCGAAAGTCCTTTGAATTTGTCTTGATCCCACATTGCCCATCGTATTCGTTTAGGCAACTGATGTGTGATTTCGAGAGCACGAAGAATGTTCCTTACTCTGTCTTTGGATCCTGGGATCCTCTGCACAAGATCAGGGTCACTTGAAACTGCTGCAAATTCTTGATATCGGCCTTTTGTTTTGACAAATTCGGTGAGTAAAGTCTGGATGTGAAGCACGATCTCGAGAATCACGTGTCGATTCAAACCGGTGAGGCTTGAATCAAGAGCATCTTCTTTGCCTCCGAGATAGCTCAAGAAGCCGGAGATGTCTCCCCAGTTCCATAACCGCTGCATTTCAAGTTGCAGACGGAGGTTGAGATATTGGAATTCTGGTCTGAGATCTTTCGCTTTGAGTATCAACTCCATCACTAACCAAGACAAGTCGTCAGCACGACCCTGCATATCATACCGTCGGGCTTTCGAAGTGCTAACCTTGAATTGCTCCCATCAAAGATTGAGCAGTCAAGGACACAATCCCGAGGCCTAAACCGGCCAAGGACACCGGATCTGCCATATTACTTTTCAAGATGGGTTTGTCTGGTTTTGAGAGACCATCTGCGAAGTTTCACGAGTTTCACGTCCACAATTTTGGGTTAGTGGGTGTCGGATCAATAGGCTGTGTATTTCTGTCTAACCAACAGTGTACCAACTGCAGAGAATACGAAAGATAGCTCTGCAGCTGAGTAATATATTGGTAAGCAGATCACATATCTCTGATCTAGCTGTGGGGTCCTGTTTCTAAACTTTCACAACGACAACTTGAACTGTATTACCTTTATCCTGTTGTTAAACTCTTATGGGATAATATGGGTTGGACGGTTCTCACCGATATTCCGAAGAAGTTCACAGAGCCAAGGCAGCGAAGTTTCATTTCCCTAGTTTACAAAGGCAATTTGAATTCCAGCTATTTTCTAGTGCCTCTGACATAAGAAAGCAATTCATGCAGATGCGTATAGCACAGAGGCCGTTCTTGTGCTCCCTCTTCCGACCATGAATATCGGTGCACTGTGAATATCAAAGCAATATATCCCAGGTAGCCCGAAGCTCCCTTGACAGATAATATGTGTGTCGACCTGTCTCCCTCGACCCCGGCGTCACTACCTCCTCTAGCTCCCCACTATCCATTCTAACCCATATAACCTCTGCCGGATAGTATATAGACCTCAAAGAAGACATGGGCACCCTCGGGGATGTCATAGACCCTCCAGAATCCAGTCGCCAACCCCCTAAGCTTGCAAGAAGCTGGGCCGCCCTGGTGTGCCCTTATGCCTCTATCCTGACCCTCCATCCGCTCCCTGTTGGCCGCAGCCATCCGCCAACCCATTATTTGTGTCCCGAAGCGAGAAGAGGAGAGGTTTCGTGCTCGTAGATATCGGAAAACAGGAGGCTGTGTGTCGAATTGTGGTCGGAAGGGGTAGAACGTCGTCCCATTAAAGCCACTGTGGCCTCTTCGAGGAGGCCGCGATAGCCTCACAATCCTATCGCGCACGCCGATTGACCTCCATTTGGCTCTGGGATATTTTTGTCTCTTAAAAGACTCAATCCCAGGTTCGTAGGATGCACCGCGTAGGATTTCTCGGTTATCTCAGCCTCAAGTTGGGGGCCACGCAAGTGCTGCCTGATCTTTTCTCCTGTCCGAGCCGCAAATCTTCATTTTCAGCCTCGACCTCACTGCATCTCTATTGTCTGATCTATCACGTCTTTCCTTTCCTAGTTTTCGTGTCTTTCACTTAGAACCTAGTCATTCATTCGCCCCATAAAATTGTCCCCAAAAGTTCGCCATGTCTCACAGCCTCGTCACCCCACCAGAAGATGTAGAACGAGCAATGGCACCTATCTTCGAGGCTATAGTAGGCAAAAATTGCTCACCCGGCATCCGTTTCAAAGATTCAGATTTCGAAAGAATAAGCAATCTCCTAAACCAACTTGGTAATCCAGGATGGTCCGTGAGACCGCGAACATACGCGATTCTAAAGGTTATTGGGGGTGTAAAATTTATGAAATCTTTCATCGATGCAGATCTTTTGGATATTGCGATTCCGTATAATGATAAAAGGATTGCCAGAGTACTTGCCAAAAAAGAGGGGGCTAAATTTATTGAGAATCAGTATTTGGTTATGACGGATGCTTATGATCTTGAGAAAGCCGGGGGGATACATCAACATCTTGGTTAGTAGAGAAACTGTTATTCGTTGGAATGTAGATTGACACTCTTTGTTTAGATCATGATGCTGATGCACATTTTATATCTGCTGCTCCACTTGGATCAGGAGGGTTTGGACAGGTAGATCTCGTGCGCAGTAGGCTTTCTCTCAAAGAATATGCAGTAAGTCTCCTCCTCACCTTTTGCATCACTTATAATTAATAATGTAGCGCAAACGAGTCCTCCGCTCAAAAACAGACGGAATCAGCAGTATCACTAGAGAACTCGCAAGCTTAAAACGACTAGATCATGATCACCTAATTAAACTTCTTGGGTAAAAACAGTCCCCTCCCCAAACCTCCGCTTGTCTCACTCCTGACACTCTGCAGATCATACACAGACCCACGCTACGTAGGCATCATCATGGAACAAGTCGCTGATTCCAATCTTGAAGAATATCTCGCACGATCACCATTTCCAGTTTCCCAAAAACCTACTCTTCGGTCCTTTTATGGGAGTTTGAGTTCTGCTATTGCTTATTTGCACAGGGAAAAGGTTAGGCATAAGGATCTGAAACCTGCGAATATTTTGGTTAAGAATTCGAAGATTTTGATAACTGATTTTGGTACGTAATTTATTTGCTCTCTCCAGTTCCTCGTTCCTGACTCTGAAACACAGGTGCTGCACTTGACTGGAGTGAACACGACAAAAGTACAACTCGGTCATCAGCAGGCCAACATACTCCAGCGTATAAAGCCCCTGAAGTGGAAGACTGGCAACCCAGAAACTCATCTACGGATATCTACTCACTAGGGTTGATTTTCATGGAGATGACGGTCAGTTACATCAAGTTATCTACTAGTTCCAGAGCTGATAATAGTCATTAGACTGTGCTAAAAGGAGAAACGCTCGATAACCGGGACGGGCATTTCTCAAAAAACGGAAATCGCAGTGTACTCCACCGAACTAACCCGGTCGCCTCAAACTCCTGGCAACAGCTTCTCGAAAATAAATCTCCAGACGACAATCAACCACTGCAATGGTGCAAAGTCATGACACAGGCAGTTCCAGAGAATCGAATCAAAGCCGACGCGCTCTGGAAAAAGATATACACATGTCAAGACAGGTTTCGTTACTTTCCCATTTGCTGCGACGAAAACCAAACTGTTTGCGACGACGAAAAAATACACGAACAAGCTACTATCCATCAGCCCGAACCAACAACGCCCAAGCCCAATTTGTCTGATGCTAGACTAAAACCCTCGTCAAATAAGAAGAATCTCACCGTCTCCTCCCGAAGCCCAACACCGAACGATGAAATCCGCCTCTTTGACGCCGCAAAAAAGGGAAACCTGGTTATGGTAACCCTCCTCTGCCAACAAGGATCCAACATTGAAGCGCGCGACTCCAAGGGTCGAACTCCCATGATCATGGCCGCTGAATACGGGAGCAGCACTATCATCAACTACCTACTTAGCTTGGGTGCTGATATCGATGCACAGGATAAAGATGGTTGGAATGCTCTTCACTACGCTGCGTTCTTTGGTTCGTTTTATAGTTGCCAAGAGTTATTGGAGAGAGGATTGGACTTAGAGACTCAAAGTAATGAGGGAAGTTGCGCATTGCATCTTGCAGTTCAGGGTGGGGAGGAGAGCATTGTGAGGATGTTGTTAGAGGCTGGGGCTGACATTAACCGGGAGACCTTTGCGGGTTGGACGGCTTTGATGGATAGTGCTAAGTAAGTACCCTGTTCCCCATATAAGATCTCAATAAAGTATCAACTAATTCCCTGGATGTAGGAAAGGATCAGAAGACATTACCCGCCTACTTTTAGATGCCCCACTCCTCCTCCCAGGAAAAGCCCCAGAAGCAGCAAATATGGAATCCGTAGTCAACGACGGCATGTCATGTCTCCACATGGCAGCTCGCCACGGCCACCCAAACCTCATCGCCATGTTCCTTGATCGCGGCCTAGAAGTAGATCGAACAACAGATCTTGGATGGACAGCCTTCCATTTCGCAGCAGATGAAAATGAAATAGGAGTCGCTTTTCGACTCTTAGAATTTGGAGCCGATATGCAAGCAATGACAAATAAAGGATTATCGCCTCTCCATTTAGCCGCGCGAAGTGGTAGCGAGGATATGGGATCCATGTTGCTAGATATGGGTGTCAATATCGAGGCTCTAGACCCAGAGTTATTGACCCCATTGCATTATGCAGCACTCAATGGGAAGCCTAAGATGTTGGCAATGCTTCTTGCTCAAGGGGCGAAATTGATGCCAAGGACTTGTTATGAATATACACCTCTCCACTTCACTGTACCCGATGAAACAGAGAATGAAGAAGGACGAACAGGAAAATTAGAATGCGCTCGGCTTCTCCTCGACGCGGGCGCCGACGTCGATGCCGGCGAACAGAACGGTATGACTACCCTCCATAGAGCAGCATCCCGAGGAGCAGTCGAATTGATCAAACTCCTCCTCGACCGAGGAGCCAACGTCAATTCCCAAGCAAATGACACATATATCCCCTTACACTCAGCCATCCTCTCATCGGAGAAAGATGCGGTTGCCGTTCTTCTTGAGCGTGGTGCAGATGTTCATAGTGGCGAGGGAAGAACTATGGATCTCGCTGCTACTCATGGTGGTCAGATGGGTATTGTAAGGTTGTTGGTGAAGTATGGTGCTAGTTTGAAAGGCCATGAGGAGTTAGCAGAGTTTTTGGATTTGGATGATGGGGAGGATGCAAAGAATATACCTGGGGCATCGGAGCCTAGTAAGGAAGATCAGGAGGCAATTGATCGGGTATGTCGAAACTGAAAGCCTGTTTGTATTTGGGCTGTGCTGATTAAATCTAGTTACTTGCCGAAGACGAGGAGAGTTCAAACTTTACTGATGCCGGCTACTCTCTTCCAGAATCATTAACCACCTCAACACTTGTTTCGAATAGCAGACCGGTCATTTTGACACCACAAGACAGCCACGAAGAAAAGAAAACAACCCAAATTGACGAAGATGATGCGGCTGTTATAGAAAGATTGTGCGAAGACGGCTTCGACCTAGCCCTAGTGAAAGAAGCCTATTCCCTCTGCTCCAAAAACGAGCCCGAGGCCCGTCTCGTCCTCCATGAAATGTACGAAGCGTTTATCGGCTCGGCAACGAGCAACCCACCCGGGAGTCTCCAAGACGCAGTATCAAAAGGAGATATGGCAATGTTGAAAATCGTACTTGCGATGGGAGGCGATGTTAATGAGATTAGTAATAATTGTAGACCGGAGCAAACTGCGCTTATGTGTGCCGCGTTTAAGAACGAGGAGGAATTTATAAGTGTTTTGGTCGAGCATGGGGCGAATGTGGGTATCACCAATGGGGACGGGAACACAGCGCTGCATTTTGCTGCTGAAGCAGGGAGTATTGGCGCTGCGAAACTGTTACTGGCATATGGGGCTGATATTGAGGGAAAGAACAAGAAGGGGTGGACGCCAGTCGGTTGCGCGGCACCTGAGATTAGAGAGTTCTTGGGGAAATTGTCGAAAGGAAAGGGGGCGCTCAAAACACCTCAGGTCACGCCTCTCTCACCTCTCTCACCATCTTCGCCGGCAAAGTCACAGCCTCCTGCAGAATCGCCAAAGAGATCAGATTTGAAAAGACCTCCACCGGTACCAAAGAAGAGCGTGGCATTGCTAAAGAAATTCTCTTCGCCTCCGGTGACCACTTCTCAGAAAGCTTCGGAAGCCATGGCGGCGATGACTGTTGCCAAGGTCAACGACAGCAAAGCCACAATCAGCACTTTCCAAAGCACGATGAACCCCAAACTCACAATACGAGTGGCCCGCCTCCCAGCATCCAGAAGATCCCTCCAACCTAAGCCAATCTCTCCACCAAGCTTCATAATGCCCCCTCGCACACCAAAAACCAAACCACCCATCACAGACCTCTTAACAGCAGTAACTCACGGCTCTCTGCTCCAACTCCTCGCTTTCCTCAAAACCTCACCCCAGTCCCTCAGCACGCTAGACCCACAAGGAAACACACCGCTCCACCTGGCCTCCTCCACGGGTTCCGACACCAAAGTTAACATACTCCTAAAGCATGGTGCGGACCCAAATATTACCAATAACATAGGTAATACACCACTCCATAAAGCTGCGCAAATGGGCCATCTTTATGTGGTGAAATTATTGCTGGGTAGTGGCGCGAAGCCGGATTTGAGGAATAAAGATGGGGATACACCCGGGGGTGTTGCGGCTTTCTATGGGTGGGGAGGGGTGCTAGAGGTACTTTTGGGGTTTGGTGGTGGAGGTGGGGAAAGGGAGAAGGATGAGTTGAGGGGAAATGCGAGGGAGGGGGAGAGGTTGGGTGCTGCCGGGGAAGGTGGGGGGTATAGAGAGGTTTTTAGGGTGCTTGGAGAGAGTGGGTGATAACAACCTGGAAGGCTTGGAAGTGTAAATATTAAATGTGTAATTATACTATGGCGTCTACAAAGAATAAATGGGTTGGTAAATACACGTGTTCACCACCTTGTCACCAAAACACTGGATGATAGGGCTCTATCCATTGAAAACTGAGGATCACTTCGCTAATTAAAGGCTCTGTAGTTCGATTTTACTGAAGCAACCGTCTGAAAAGAACTACAGGGGCTATTTTCAGGATCTTTGTTGGCAAATAATGAGGTAAGGCTCATATTCCAGTGAGAAATAAAAACTGTAGTGCCTATAAATTGGCACCCTGAAGGTCGGAGTCTTTTGACCGCAGCTTGCCTAGCTGCTACATCTTTTCTACAAGGATGGCTATATATAGATATATGTTTATATGTTTATCTTAATAAGTCCTCGGTGAACGATAAGTTCAATGGCAATGTTCAAAACGCATCTCACCCTCATCTCCGGGGACTAAGCACTTCAATCCCGCTTAGAAGTCTCCAACGAAATCCTAATTTGTCTCTTCTTGCAATTCGTTTGTATTACCACTCACAGGACGTCAAAACACTCGGATCTCGAACGCGGCACGGGCCTGGTGGCTGCAAAATGCCCCGCGGCTCTCACCCGCACGGACCACCACCACGACATTCCTTCATAAATCGTATTGCAATTTTGACCACACCCCTTGTTCGAGCAAATTCGTCCCTAAAATTCTCACACGACTCCGAGTTGATGGCTGCTGAGATAAGTCAGGCTGATCAAAGAGGAGGGTCTGCTATTCCCAACGACTTGTTACGGGCACTACGCCACATCCGCTCCTGGGGGACGCAACGTTGATTGAGATATTTAAATGTCTGGTTGAGTCTTGTTCCGACTCCAAGATGGCTCAATATGTATTCAGCACCTCGTGTCAGGATATCACAGCTGGCTAGAAGCTGTCACGAAATGAGAGCATTTCAGCAGTTCAACTTATTTCCCAAAAACTTGGCAATATATTGAGAAGCAAGCTCGAGAAAAGACCACAAACCCCGCTTACAAGACACTCGGTTCCCGGGCTGTCTCTATTTACATGCGCTGAGTCAAGCTCAGAGGCAACGAACCAAGACGCCGGGTTACGCAAATCCACCCCCCAGGTTGGGGAGGAAATGGACCTCATCGGTATCGTTGACTTTTTCCTAATAACGGTGCTCTTCCTTGCGGCTTGCACCACCACCAGAAGCAGAACGCTGCTGCTCAGCCCTCTCAGCCTTTTCCTTCTTGTGTATCTCCACCCGGGCCGCATTGGTGGCTACTTCTTCCTTGTACTTTTGGAACCGCGCCGCCTCTTTAGCGCTGTCCTCTGGATGATCTTAGTTTCGGATAGCATGATGGTAGTATACTGCGAACTCACTCTTTTCCTTCTTGGGAAAGACCGGGGTGCATGATCCACCAAAGGCAGCGGCACCGATAGTGAGCAAGTTATGCTTTGCGCATGTGTTGGCACCCAAGATGACTTGCCACGGCAGAGAGTTTCCTTCGACGACATGAAACAAAGTTTCAAAGACTTTGTAGAAGCCGACGCCTTCCCACCGAAGCACAACAGTACCAAGGGATCGGAGTGGATGGCCGTGAAGACAAATGCCGATGATCTTGTCTTCTGGATGGACTTGGTCTTGACATCCAATGATGGCGATCACTTCGGAGCTGATTAGGTCTCCTGCATAGCATCCTGCATCGAGGAATGCTTTGAATTGGTTACAATGATCAGGCAAAGGCTGTTGCCAAATTTGAATGATCCTAGTGAATATCTCACTGCTCTCCAGGCAGATGTTAGCTTGTTCATTGAGAGAAAAGAGAACCCCTACCTGTACAGCAACGGAGTCTACTACGTCCTTGATCCGCGGCATCTGAGAAACCTTTTCAGAAATCTTGCGTTTGAAGAAATGCATTTTGTCGTGGTAGCTTCGAGAGTGTGCCTGGTCTGAGGAAAAGGCAACTGAGGAAATGATACTGCCGCTGTTCTGACTGAGATACAAGATGCGCTGGAAGGGAAAAGTGTCAGACTTTTATACTAGAACGAAGAATGTATCACCCTCATTTCCTCGTACTGCGCGAGACAGCAGGGTATGAGCGTCGTCATGTAATGGATTCTTGGGAATCTTGAAAGATTACGGGCATAGCCAATGAAGTGGAATTGGGCACTCCGGCCAGGCTGGTGCCGTAGAGGCCATCTCAGGAGACTTATTTCGAATATGGAGGCGTGTGAAAAATCCAAAAGATACTCCCGAAAAACGATGTTCACCCTGGAGGCAAGATTTGGGGACTCTCCAATGAAATGGGGCCATATATCGGTTCGGTCCCCCTCCCGAATTGCATTTCTACATATTTCTCTGCTGTTAGTGTGGACTTCCGGGTGTGTTGTATTGTGACACAAGATTTCGTTCTGGACCAATGTCCGAGAGTTTTCCACACATGCAGCTCCTTAGAGGATCGTCTCGCGGCTTGAGACCTGCAGATGAACTCATGGACCGTCCCTGCGTGGAATCGCGAGTGTGCGAGGGGCGGTCAGCAGCAAGGAAAGCCTCGCAAGTCAGCCACTGCCGGGATACAAAGATTTCGGCAGGAACCAATAGCATCTGCCGGAGAAATATGATTTCGAAGGGTCTCGGCTGTGATGCAGGATTGTGCAGAAGCGGTCCGACTTGGGGCTGCAGACCGGATTGTGGTCTCGGCCAATAGCGACAGCTACATAGATTAACAGTCAGCTGTCGAGCTGTACACCACAGCCTCGATCTTGTCGACCTTTACACCACAGCCTCGATCTTGTCGACCTTGGGAAGTGTTTTCCCATCTTCAGAAGCTCGAGAAAGAAAACCGAAAGCCTTTTGTCACCAAATTTCACCCTGGGAGCCGTCTTTCCTCCAGCAGCATTATGGCGACGACAGCTTCATCATCCAAACGCAAGCGCGTGGGACTCTCGCAACTGGACTGGGCCGCGCACAGGAGGGATATTGAGAGGCTCTATCTCAAAGAGGACAAAGGACTTAGAGCCGTTCAAGAAATCATGCGAAGAGAGCACACCTTTGACGCCTCGTAAGTTTGCTTCAGGCCCTTCACACTTTCGCTCCCTATATTTTCTTGGATTGAAGCTGGTTGCAAATCTGACAGGGGTGCAGAAAAGCGCAGTACGAAGCTGAATTCAAGCTTTGGGGATTTCAGAAGTACGGGACGAAAGACCTTTGGCGATATGCGTATTTCAAAAGCAGAGAGCGCAAAGAAGCAGGCAAGGACAGCCTCATCTATCTGAATACCAAACAGATTCCCGAAACCAAGGTCAAGAAGGAATGTGGGAGACATGTTACTCTCACAGAACAATCTATGCAGGGTAATGTACCAAATTCCATGCGAAAATACATAGCTGACTTGCCGCTCCGAAGCATCACCACTCCCCGAGTGTCCAGCTGGGTTATTTGTTTGCACTCCCGCCGAAACGGCACTGAATAATTTAAGGGTCGACAATATTCCCTATTTCTGTTTCTTTGTCCTCCTCGGATCTAATTGTAAGCCAATCCTGTGCAGCACAGGCTATGCTTAGAAAATGTTGCTCTAGAGAGTCTGACATCTTGACAGTCAACCACGCCAATTTCGGGTTTGATTTCGACGAATTTGCACGCCAGTTTCCCATCATCACCCCAGATCCTCCAAGCCCATCCGCGCCCTCTCACGGCATGCAGCTCGAAGACCTTGAGGATAGTTGGCTCTCAGAAAATCAGCTCTCAGGACAGCAGGAGCGATTGGATGCCCCGACAATCATGAATGCTCATATGCCAATGGCCAACGCCTACGAACCTCTGGTGTTGATGCAATCCGCTCTTGATACATTATCTCGGGAGCAGACTTTCCGAACGAAGCTACCTGACTTCTTACTCTCGGATTGGAACCCGCAACTACGTGTATCTGATAGAGACCCAGTCACTTATCTGCTGAAGGCCTTTATGTACCTGTCTTCGAATAAGATGTTGAATGTTTCACTAAGCCGAGAGTATTACACTTTTTTTGACTGGATGGTTGACAATATGTCTGCTTCATTGTTGGATGCGCTTCTATGTGCAAGGTTGCCCACGACCGAAGCTTGTGTGGAGCATATTCTTACACATTGTCTTCTTAAGGGAAACTCTCAACTTGCACGTACAATACTTGCAAAAGACAACAGTATTCTGAGAACTAAAGTACTGTCGGCAGACACGAATGAGAATCGGATCGAAAATAACCCATTGGACGGCCCTACCTTCAATAGACTTTTTGCAGCAGCTGTCCGTCTAGATGATGCGGGAATTATCCGTCATTTTCTTGAGGCCAGACAGGATATAGGCAGAATATCCCCATTATGGAATGCGCAAAGCCCCCAGGTAGTTAAGCTGCTGCTAGATCATGATGCACGCGTAAATGAACGTCATAACATATGGCTTGAAGGTCGCACGTACTCGGCTACTGCTGTAATCTATGCAACATATTATGGGAATAGAGCGGTAGTCCAGTCTTTTATCAAGCATGGAGCTGATGTCAACCTCGCGGCCTTGGATCTCTATAGGGACTTCCCTGTAACTCCTCTGCGAGTAGCAATTAACCGCGCAGTACGAGAGTTGGAGCAGTGGACCGAAAGTGAAGATGAAGGAAATGACGGTCTACTGTTGATCAAAGTTCTGTTGGAAGCTGGGGCAAACGTCAACACTATTAGCTGTGACATAGAGGGGAACTTATGGACCACGCCGCTGTCATCGGCATCACACGGCGGGCACAAGTTACTATCAGCTCTCTTGCTGGATGCCGGGGCAGATGTAAATACACTGGCACCCGATGGGAGTACTGCGCTTTTAGGCGCCGTCAAATCAGGCCATACCGGTTTGGTGAAGATGTTGCTTGAAAGGGGAGCTGATGTAAATACACCCGGCGAAGAACCAATGACCTGTCTCAAGGTCGCAGTAAAGACAGGGGCCGTAGCGATCGTCGAGTTGCTCCTGGAAGCCGGGGCCAACCGTGACTTCCTGCCGACCTGTCTGATGACTGCGGTAGAAAAAGAAAACGCCGCTATTGTCAAATTGCTACTGAAAGCTGGCGCGGAGATCGATATCCGGGCTGTAAACAGCAGGGGATATTCTACTATCGAATTAGCTGGACTTTCCACAGACGGATCTGAAATACTGAAGATGCTGCTTGAATTTGGTGCTCAGCAAACCGAAGAAGGGGGACGTTGCGCGCAGCTCGTTCACGCAATAACAAGAAGAGACTACTTGCTAGCTCGTTCGGTACTTGATCACAGCGTAGCGCTTAACCATTCGCACAAATTTCGTTCTCACATATTAAAAAAATGTATAGAATCGGGGGACACAGGTGTGTTGGGTCTTTTATTCCAGTCGGGGATAGGGACCGACGAAACAATCATTTTTGAGGAGGCCGAGACTTGGTTGAAAGTTTACCCATATTTTCTCCGATCCGAAGAGCGCAAAATTTCACCACTGGGCTATGCGATTGTCTTTCAAAAACTTTCTACCAATACAAGACTAAATTTGGTATCTACAATGCTAGACTTAAGTGTGGATCCGAATGCCAGTCTATGGCCGGGACAGGAGGAATTACAGCCTGCATTACACTTCTTGGTGGATATTTGGACACGGCGACGGATCCATGATAACTCCGTTGGAATGTATCAGAACGAATATTTCGAGCCATACCTGATCAAAGTCCTCTTAGAAAGAGGAGCTTGTACAAATATCTCAGCATGGGCCTCTGATTCTAAGAAGAGCGAAACTCCGCTCGGTATACTCGCTGGCGACTGCCTCTGGTCTAAATGGTTTGAGACTTTGGAAATTGCCAAATGGCTCATAAAATCAGGGGCGGATGTCGACCTGGGGGGTGAGACTCGCCCACTTGAAACAGCAGCGGGGGGGGGGAATCTCGAGCTTACGAAGCTGTTGTTGAAACACAAAGCTAGTGTCAATGGAACAGCTCTAGCGTTGGCGATAAGGAGAATAGGTGGGAGATTGGATGAAAATCCAACAAATCGTTTGGCAATAATCGATTTGTTGCTTGAAGGGGGAGCGGATGTCAACACAGATTCACTTGTTTTAACAGCACTCCAGGCTGCGGTATATGTACAGAGTTTGGATCTAGTCAGCCGTCTAATAGACCTTGGAGCTGATATCAACGCCCTAGGGGGCTGGGGTGCAATGTGGTGCGCGATTCACTTTGCTGCTGGGGGTGGTAGCCTCGAAATTGCGCATCTGTTGCTTGAAAAGGGAGCAGATGTCAATGCTAGTTCAATTTCTCTGGGTGAATGTCAGACTGCTCTCGAGCTCGCCGCGAAGAGTGGAAGACTCGATATGGTACAGCTTTTGATCAATGCAGGCGCGGACACACATTTGCCAGGGAGTAAGAGGTATAGGGGCGCGGAAAGACTTGCTCGACAGAACGGACACATGGCTGTCGCTAAGCTTTTGAAAGATCGGTTTGAGGACGCCTCATGGGGCTAGGGCTTGAAAGGTGGACCTTCTTTTTTTCTTTCTTACTTTCTGCATGCTATGTGTTGATTTATACAGCCTAAGCTGGGGTAAATTGGTTGGGATTTGCGTTAAATTGCCGACATTCATTTGAAATGATGTTTGATTTCATGTTCTGTACTTGGGAAGATACAACCTCTATAACCTAGAAGAACTGACATTGAATTCGTGAACACACTCTGAACAAACGGAATAGTTCTTACTCAACACCTCGAAGACCATTAGGACAAGAAAAAAAGAGATGCGTTAAAGGTCTATAATTACGTGGAACCCCCTTTTTTAGCCGGGATCCACTTGAACCCTGACCCTGACAATCTGCAGATCAGGAACCAAACGCAACCCTCACTGCCATCAAATCCAAGCCCTACAAAACTTCATGGTATAAGTATGCCTCAGACAGATACTATCAATGGCAAAGCCGCCGCTGCAATGATCAAAAATGTTTTATTGAATTAAAAAACTTTTTCTAATTTTCGATGACATAGTTTGCCCTGTTTCTCCGCAATGACGGCATCACCTAAGAAAGCTCAGCAAGCGCTGCTTGGACTACAAATACACTTTCCAAATACCACCTTCTTTACTCATTAAGATAATCCCAAAATCTAATACCCTATTTTCACTCTCGGAACATTTCATTTCCCCAGACAAATTTTCTATTACCTACATCAAAATGCTCGCCTCAAGAACAGCTTCCCGAGCAGCAGCTCGATCCTTACGCACCACAGCCCGCCAGACCCGCCACGCATCAACAAATCAACAAGCAGCAGCAGCAGGTGGAACTTCCGGACTCGTAGGCGGCCTCGCAGGCGGTGGTCTAGTTTTCCTCGTACGTCCCCTCAATTCCCCCTCTCATTTGCCTCACTCCCATCACTAACACGTATTTCTAGGCCGGATATTCATACTACCACTTCTCCGGCGCAAAATCCATCGTAAACGCCGCGTCCGCCACAAAAAACCAACTCCAATCCCTCTCCAGCAGCATCTCCTCCTCGGCCCCAGAACCAAACCAAGCCCTATCCTGGCTGCGCTCTACCGCAACCTCCTACGCAGCCTTCATACCCGGCGGAAAAGGCTACGTCGACGCCGCGTTCAAGGATTTGGAGAGCGTGCAGGAGAAACATGGGGATGAGGTGGAGAAGATCGTGCAGGATGCTTATAGGGAGTTGAAGAAAGTGGGGGATAAGGGCGTTAGTATGGAGACGGCGGTGAGGGGGTGGGAGGTGCTGGAGAAGGCTGTGAAGCGGTTGGGGGAGTTGGCGGGGGATGCGGCGGAGCAGATTTTGGATAATCATCCGCAGGTTAAGGAGAAGGTGGGTGGGAATTTGGAGCAGTTGAAGGGCATGGCGGAGAGTTATGGACCAGAGGCGAAGAAGGAGGTGGAGGATATGTGGAAGCAGATTGGGGATGTGGTTAAGGGCGGTGTGAGGGCTGGGAGTGTGAGCCAGATTAGCAAAATGGTGCAGGAGAAGGTGGAGAAGGTTAGGAAGATGGGAGATGAGGCGTGGAAGAAGGGGTTGGAGCAGGCGAAGCCGTATTTGGAGAAGAATCCGCAGGTCAAGAAGATTGTGGAGGAGAATGCGGATGCGTTGAAGCAGGGCAACTTTTCTCAACTATTTGAGAAAGTGAAAGATGCTGTGTCATCAGGCAATACGGATGAGTTGAAGAAATATGCCCAGGAAGCCGGGGAGAAGGCCAAGAAGAGTGGATTGGGACAGGGGATTGAGCAGTATGCGAAGATGATTCCGGGTGGGGATCAGATTATTCCGAAGTTGCAGAAGTTGCAAGAGGTAGCCCAGAAGCATGGGGATGAGGCGGAAAAGATCATGAAGGGCGCATACCAGGATATCCAAGACGTTCTGCAAAAGCGGACGTCGGAGGCGGAGAAGCTGGCGAAAGATGCGGGCAAGGAGGCAAAAAAGTGAAAGTGGGACTTGTAAATAGGTAATAATTCTGTAAGAGTTGGGGCCACCACACACGGCCCACCTAAGCGAGACGCGTCTTCGCGTCAATTTTACCACCCTCCTTTTTAGAATATTAATTAATAAACAACCATCATTCCAATCGTTTTATAATTTAAGATGAATAATGATCTTATATTCAGTTTTTTACCCCAGAAAAAGAATAGCGAATGGCCTACTCCTGTATGCATTGTAGTACGCGGTTTAGAATGTAATAGATTTTCCCAACAATAGATCGTTTCCAAAATTATCCTTCCTCAACGTACTATTCGACGTATCCTCCACCAAGAAAAAAACCGCCGTATACGCAAAAAGAAAAACCTAAAGCCTTATTTGATGTTTGCTAAATAGATCCGCCAATGTATTCGTTATATCTCTAGAGATTGGTCGATGCATCGGCTGATCTTTGCCTAGGTCAGGATCTAATTAGGAATCCAAATTTCTTTACGTATTATTTGCCAAGAATTACGCCGCGTAGGCTATCGATGTTGCATATTGTGCCCGAGATTTTATATATCATGTAAACAAATTAAAAAAAAATTAGGCTTTATTTTGGAACACCGGTAGTGGGGAATATCGAATTATACAACTTATAGGGAAAATAACAAACTAAAAAGGGATTGGAGGAAGATTATATAATCTAATAAAACTATATTTGAGGTTAGGAAGTATAGTAGGATCTGGATAACACGACGGATAGACGAAAAACGTTGTACAAATTATATGCAATCAGTGTATAGGTTAGGGAAGTTCTCGGTCATGATATGGGGGGCAATAGACTAGAATTATAAATCAGAATTGGTTTTTATAAAGAAACTTCTTAACCGCAAAAATATTTGTTCTAAAACCTATTTTCAGCAAATTTTACAATTTGTGGTTTTCCTGTTATTTGATAACCTGGGTCCGGAGTATATCTTTATGGAAGATAGGAATAAAGTCTATACCGGGAGTACCCGATTACCCCGGCTAGAATATAAAATACGTGGTTTTAAATAGCCTTCTTCTTCACCAGACCTAAATCTAATAAAAAAGATCTAGCGCTAGATAAAAAAAAAATTGAAAAAATTATTATATATACCCAAAAATAAGGAAGATATATATAAAAAATTTCAAAAATTCTGGGACCGGGTAGATCCACGTGATTTCCGGCATTATACAAAATAATTGACCTGCAAAATTGAGGATATAATTGTAGTACGTGGATTAGTTACTATTAATTAATTTACAATCTTAATTTGGAGGCAAAATAATTGCAATTGCATTTATAATAATTATTTTACAACGAGGTGTATTTTCATGGTTTTCGCTTAGGTGGGCCGTGTGTGGTGGCCCCAACTCTTACATTTAAAAGTTAATGAGAGAGACAAAAACCATAGTTCATGTGTTTACTGTAGGGTTTTAATTTTGAAAACACTACAAACATTGCTTATTATGTACATTGTTCTCGGCCCAAAATTCCATGCCATGCATATCCCGGAAAACTCCATGAAACCTTCCTCCCGAGCCCCTTTTAACAAATCCTTCCTCCATCCTGAGAGCAAGGCCTTTTAATTGATAATAGTCCAAGCCCCAATAACCGCCGCACTTATCAACGACACACTCCTCCCTAAATTCAACATCCCCCACCAATCAACCAATTCATGAGCGCTCTCCCCCTTCTTCACGCCCGCCTCAGTAACCTTCGCCATAACATCCAAAGCCCTAGTCTCCTCCTCCTTCCTCAGCAGTTTATTATTCGTCCCCTTCATGAAAACCATCGTATACGGCGCAATAAACACACTCAACCCCCCCGCAGCGATATAACCCCAGAACTTCGCATCAGTAGGCGCACCTAGAGCACCGCTGGAGACCTTGGATGCGAGGTAGAAAAATACGCTGCCGGAGGCGATGCCGACGGGTGGGAAGAAGGCCTTGCCGGCGTTGTACATGTTTGTCCATTGGCGGAGAATGAGGGGCGTGGGGGACTCGAGGATACGGGGGACGAAGAGGAGTGATACTGTGAGGATATTAGTTGTGAATTTTGTTAGGAGAGGGAGGAGAGGGACGTACTGGCTGTGTTTGCGCCGGCCAGGATGGAGATGGTTGTTAGGCCGAAGGTTTGGGCCAGGCGGAGGGGAAGGGGAACTGGATGTGACATTCTGGAATAATGTAGGTCTACTTTGAGTATATTCTCTGGTGTTGATTGTTTGCTGCATACAATTGTGATGGTGTGATGATCATCGAAGCGAAGCTCGGGGAGGGGTAGATTTATATGCTGCGGGGTGACGCGACGCGCCAAAATTCGTCCGAAGCTACAGGGCTGTTTCACGTAAATCGCCGCCGCAATCGCGCCCTGACCACGGACTTTCAATGGTATCCGACCCCTGTATTCAGCGCTGCCCCGGGAATCGATCCTGGCATGGTAGCCAATTGAACCCCACCTGAAAGCCTACCGGACAGCGGACTCCGAACTTTGAAATCGTGCGGCTTTTTGGAGTTGTGTTGTCCATAGGCCGAGAGGCAATTGATATGGAGAAGTTGAATTTGGGACTGATCGTAATCTTGTTGAATAATGGACGTGATCCAACCTGACGGAGCTACGAAGGACCATGCTTTCAAAAATATCCGATAGCAAGGACAACACCACGATCTCTACAAGCACGCTCCAACTTTTCAATCCCCTTCGAATGAGAAGCGATACTGCGGCCACCAACCCGGTTTCCATCGGACCAACTACTCTCGTTGTTTCCAAAACCGCCGATATGCTTGAAGCAAAGCGTAATGAACTTCAAATTTGGAATCGGCTCGTTGAGCAGCTCAGAGACGTGCTCGAATATCTTGGAGCCGCAATCTTTAAGCCTCAAATGTTCTAGAGACTCGGGAACACAGTTGGCGAGACTTTGGGTCTCGCATTGATGAGGTCCGAATTTACATGCCTTGCTGTACCAATCCGACCCGCGGAATTTTTGGGGGCCGAGGAGAAGGTGTGCTGTGATTGAAAGATACCTAAGTTTCTGGAAGGGCACTAATGATCCGATGGTGGTGAATTCCTCGGATATATAAGTCGCGTACTGACCCTTTTCGGAGCGATATAATTCGAGAGATTGTAGACATGGCTGGAGTTGAGCAATAGATTCTCTGAAGTAGTGGGGAAAGAAGGACGACTCTTTGTCGTGGTGTTTGTCATGTTCATATATTAGATACTCCAGAAGGGGACAGCATGATAGCAAGTTTCTGATCACAGTCGGGCTCAAGTTGCTCTCTCGCAGTCGTAACGTCCGAAGTTGGAACATGGCATCGGGTGATGAAGGCGCCCATTCTCTGTCGAGTAACCTATCACCATCGAAAGTGGTGAGAGAAGGGAGGGCCAGTAAAAATTCGGTGTCTTCGAAACCCGCACGCGTACGGTAGTTTAGATCATGGTACTCGATCGCAAGTTTTCGTAGATTTGACAGCTGAGGTGTTTGAGCTTTTGAATTCGCTGGATGCGTGAGTAGTAGATTTCTGAGAGTGTTGAAAAAGGGGAAGGAAGCTGTGGGATTTCGGGAAGCGCGAGTGATGGTAATGTCTTCTAAATTCGGCAGGAGAAGGAGGGTCGAAATTGATTCTTCGTACCAGAGCGAGAGACGTGCTTCAAGAAACTCTATATCTCTTTTGATTTCTGTAGGAAACTGAAATAAGTTCAGTATATCGGATAAGACGCCTTCTGGGTCGAGATCTGTCCCTTCTAGATCGCGAAGTTGGACCTTGCGGACATATTGGAGGAGCCTCGGCTTTGCTAACAGCGTTTTTCGGAATTTTAGAAGTGCGTAGGGAGTATTCTGTACAAATCTCTGGTACAAGACCCGCTCCACAACTAGTTGATATCGTTTCGAGCAGAGCATGAAAGACAGGAGGTCTTTGGTAGCTTGTTTGTAACAATCGCGAGTGGGGTAGAAGACCTGAGTAGGGAGAGCGACCAGCTCGGTGATGTCGAGGAGCAGATCGTTTGACAGACTGTTAAGAGTCATCGTAAATTTGTTTTATGACCACAAGGTTCAATTTGAGAAATAATTATTATCGGCAGATTTGTTGAAGGTGTGAGTTGAGCATCACGCTCCAGGTTGGAATAAGTCCTCGCTTAGGCAGCGACTGCGCCACCAGAATACATTAGATGAGAGGATGGAACGAGATCTTACAGGTGAATGAAGCATAAGTATCTTGAAAAAAGACCAGCAAAGGATGCATTGAATTTATTCATTTACGTTTCCGAATGCTACCACAGTTCTTCTTCGACGATGCAGGGGTAACGCCAGTCCCGGTACAAGCCACCTTTCGTTCCTCCAACGAGGGGACTTTCTTCTGAGGCTCTTTTTCCTTGATCTCGGTGGGCTCCAGCATCTCCAGCATTTCGTCAGAATCGACTCCCGAAACCCTTAGCCAAATATTCACTCGCGCCGCCATGAAATACGCCCTAGCAAACTTGAAAGCATAAACAATTTTCTGCCATAATAACCAGGTCAAGAACCCCAACGCAATGACCATACCCATGAAAGATTCGGGATACTCCTCAACGAAAGCACGAAGGTAATGACCATAGTTGTCCAACGCCTCCCGTATCAAGACTCCCAATATAATGCAAAGAACGATGGCGACGACTGCTTCTCCAGGGTACTTGCGAGCGCAGTGGTAAAGAGCTGCGAGATCCTCCTCAAGAGGCGACTGATATCCATTGTGCTGGCCCGTATTCGTCGACATATTGTACAGACTATATCAGCGTCGAGGGGTATCAAGATAGAGAATTTTTTTATGCAGAGGTCGTGAAGTCGGTCTCGGTGGGGAGGAGTCCGCCGTCGGCTGCTTTCTCGCATGTGCATGCAGCTGTCAAAGTAGTTAGTGTCATTGTTCAAATGAGGTAGAAGATTCTGGATGGAGCTTACTGGCAGGACGGGCACCACAGGAGCACAAGTCGCCCGCTGGAGTAGCGTTTTCGGTGGCAGATCTCTCACATGTGCAGCTGCCTGCTGGACGGGCGCCTGCATTATATTAGTATAGAAACCTAGAGATCTAGAGAACGTCTATGACGTACGACATGAGCAGCGAGGGCCGGTCACTGTGTTCTCGGTGGCAGACTTGTCGCAGCTGCATTGAAGAGCAGACTTCTGACCGCAGGAGCATTTTGCTTGACTGGCGCTGGGCAGAGTGAGCATTTGCAAGAGCTGGGGAAAGAGCAGAGGGTACATACCAGACGCAGCCTTGGCCGCTCTTGCCACAGCAGGTGCTTGGAGTAACCATTTTGACTTTGGGTTTGTTGTTTGTAAAGGCGAGGGGAGAGATATTGGTAGTTTCCTAGAATCTGGAGGAGGATCGAGTGCAGTGGATGTTGTTTTGAGGTTTTGGTGGAAGAATGAAGTTGTAGAAAGTCGGCTGTGCCCCTCTATTTATGTACGCTTTCAGCCTTACGATGCTTAGAATTGGCCCCGTTCTGATTGGCTGACGCATCCCCGCCATATTCTGGCGCCACCTTTCAAACATCGTCAATTTTTCAACCTAATTTCACAAACTTCAATTACAAAACATACAAAACTACCCAATAATATTGAGTGCACTACTGAGCAAGACTGATGTTTGCTTTTGAGGAGATTTTGATCTGTCCCTGCAAAAATGGCGGCAAAGATTCAAGGGATTTCATCCCAAACACTATGATTCTTTGGACTGTTTCCCTACCAAAGCAGGAGAGCTATATTATCGGAGTAATAAAGGTATTTTCATACTCTGGTTTGCGTGCCAGGGAGGAGAAAGCACACGCATTTCCGTGCAGAGTGACAGCTGCAGCTGATGCAGAAAGAACAGAAACTTTCCCGCATCCTTTTCACATTCTCGAGGCCACAGTATGGTATTACGTATCTTTGTATTATTAGAATTTGTTTCCAACTACCTTGTTCAATGGAATTGCAAGTGCAACCATGGTGCAAATCTTTTCAAACGTCGATTCATGATTAGCAGCCCCTAGTTGGTCCGTTAATGACGGATACAAGAGAACGGTTCATTTGCCTACCAACGAACCATCTAGGAATCGCCCGTCATCACTTCCTGGAATGACGTCTCTTAAATCACTCCTTCCATCGCAACATTCTCAACCTTCCCTCACACATCGTCCTTCAACACAAGAATCAGTCAGCTCAAGACAATGGCATCGAAGTTGCCGTACCGTGGGGCTTTCCTCGTCGAACCGGGACTGCAGCGACCTTCTCATCTGGCTCATTCAAAATATACCATGGTCGGGGCACCTACTTCCTATGAACGCATCGGATCTCGATCACGCACGGCGGCCCCAAGACTCTCAAGCAGCACTCAAACCACATTGCATAAATCCTTACGAAGTTTTGGCTACCATTTTCGCCAGCTGCCTCCGGAACTTCGATATCTCATATACAATTGCCTTGTCGCTGAACGAGTGATCGAAGTATTGGGGGAAAAGGGTCACTTCCTTGGGGCCCACTGGATCGAAAATCTGCTCGAATTTGGAGGAGCCTTCCTCCACGGCGATGTTACTGAATGGCTGAAATCCCGTCAGGATCTGATTTCCGCTCCTGGTGTTGGCCGTTTCGACTCAAGCACTGCTGTTTTCTCCGCCACATTTGCATATGTACCATACTCGAAGTCCGAATGGTCGCCACACGGAAGAATTCCTCCAATGGACTGGGTGACGATCAAAAACGCTATTGCCTGGGATAAATTTTCTTCCTCGCAATTCTATATAGACAACGTGCGGCGAATTCGAATCGACCTATACCGCCGTATGATTTTTACTGGCCGGCAACCTGGTCTGGAAAGCTTCAAGACCGACTTACGATCAATCGCGAATTTCCGGAATCTGGAGCGTATCGATATCGATTGCGATACACATATGTACACGTATGAGGATCTCAATTCGGGGCAAGATTACGAATCTGAGCTCGGAGTCGAATTTATTTGGAGTACTAAACGTGCAGATGTACTATTAAGGAGGGTCTGGAGATGCTTCTGGCGATACGGAGGATGGTGCCATCCTGGAAGAGCTTGCACATGCTGTGCTCTACCTGAGATTAGGGTGCGAGGATATGGAAGTGGATGGCAATTGTTGGAATTTGAACCAGAGGTTCCGGAGTCCAATGAAGCGATAAACACGGTTTACGGCCACGGACCGAGTCCGCTAGAGGTGACGCTGTGGGATCGGCAGTTCGGCAGGAACGCTGCCAGTATTCGGGAATGGGTGATGTTTTATGTTCAAACGTCCAAGATTAAAAGGCTTCACGAAATTGTAGTGTCTAGAAGTAAAAGGAATTGCGATGCTCGTTGCAGGCCAAGGGGGGTTGGGATGTGACTGCGGAACGTCACCTGCCTACATACTTCATTGTGTATGCCAGACTAGGCAGAGATGAATCCGCCTACATGCAGCGTTCGCACGACATGACGACCAGGAATTTACGGTAGCATCACAAGTATGCAGTGGGAACGCACGCAAAATTTCAGAAACTGAAAACAATCTGGTCACATGCCCTAGTACCAGGCTGCAGAAAAAGCAGCACCACCAAGACGAGGAACGAGGATAACAGTGGGTAATGACCACGCCTTTAATTTCAAGGAAAGATTTTATGATGCTTCCTCAAGTGTAACAGCTACTATGTTGATGCTCTCTCACAGTTCTATCCCTAGCCTTTTCATTAAATCCTTCCAACTGACAATTGTGCTCTTTTCACTTATGTCTCTTAATTGTCAATATTCACAAAGATGACTAAAAAATATAGTAATTCCATCTTTACTGGAAAATCTGAATGGAGATAGTAACATTGTCACGGAGTGAAAATGAATGGACTTTACAATGTGACGACTTATACATAAGAGCTAAGATAGTGCAAGTAGCCAGGTATCGCTTGGTGTTATTCTGCATTAATATGTGGTCCATTGCCCAAAAACTTGTTTGGAGATTAAAAAGGGGGTACCTTCCTCATACAAAGCCACTATGAGGATCGAAAATCACCTAATTTTTGCGTTACTGTGCAATAATTAAGCAAAATATAGAAGAACAAAAGGATTATTGTGAAAATCTTTCTATCAAATAATTTGAGATCACGCAAAAAAGATTGTAAGAACTTTTCTATTAGATGATTTAGTAAGGGCTACATTTTTTAAGTTATAAAAGAAGGTTCTAACATAAGACTTTATTATAAAATTTCAAAAATACTATTATAAAAGTTCTTAGATTTGAGGGCCCCGCGGGCCCCCGATATATAAAAGGTTTTTGGGCGAGGGTCGGCAACCGCCCCTACAATTTTGTAGTATTGACTGTGTAAGGAGTTGGGATACAGGGGGTGCAGAAAGCCTTGAATTGGCTGTTAAGGGGGGCGAGTTATGTGACTGTATTTATTTGCAACATTTGGCAAGCCCAAAGGCTAATCGATTATAGTGCCTTATACAAGAATATACATAATGAATTAATGTGCCTTTGAATGGAGGATTGGTAGTTTGGTAATGGGAAACTGATGTTTAGGGGTGGAGTAGGACACAGCCCATGTGAGCTCATCATCCTCGATGCTTCACTTATGATCAACTCTTGGCACGTGCATGTCGATAGGTATGCAGTTGGAAATAGAAGAGATGTCACATTTCAGATAGGGAATAGGCCTTAACATTTGTTCGAGGATGAGGGAAACCGTTGTATCTACGGGAAAACCTTCACCAAGACCTTCAATCAGGACCTCCCCTACAAAGACTACCCTCCCCTACAAAACCATCACCATGACCCAGACATTTCACCCAAGTGTTTCTATCACACTGCCACTATGAAAGATGCACAACTCTTATGCGTCTTCCTCGAATTCGGCGTACTTGATGGGCGAGATGTAGAGCGCCTCTGGAACCGCCTCAGCTGCCTCAGCAGGAACGGCGGCGGCGGAAGCACCAAGTGCAAGGGTGGCGAAAGCGAAGATGACTGCCCACTTCATTTTGAGAGGATAAGGTAGAATATTGGAAATTCTGGTTTTGGTGTTGTAGTGATTTTTTGAAGTGATTGTTTGAGGATGGAAGATGGATGATCGGAAGAGAAGCATTCACAGGAACTAACGCTATATATACTCACGCTTGTGGCCGGTCTCGTTTGAATGTTCTCGAGCCAAACTCTGCATAGATAGACCTTCTCAACCATTTGTTACCTCGGTTCTATTCCGGTGTTCAACATTTGTCTTCTTTTCGTTTTGTAAACCCTGACCCCTGGATTCCCGCTACTCAAAGCTACAAAGGATTACTGTGCCGTACTAATGCTCGTGATGTACTAAGGCAGCGGTCGATCCCGTCCTGCTGAACGAGCTTGGAAGTCTTTATGTCAATACCTAGGGATAGACTTATTCCGGGTTGTTAGCATGAGAAGCCGGGACGCAGTCAAGCAAGTGGGGCATAGCAGTAGCGCTGTCAGGGATCAATCTTACTAATATTACAGCGTGGATGCCCTGTAATTCGCTAAACAAATCACTGAAGGTTGTTCGGTCCAGGGTAAGCGCTAAACGCTACAGAGCTCGCTAGGGGCAGATAGCAGGATTCCGAATTCCCGACCCCGCATTTACTGTAGCGTCGTGGTTCTCTGCGGTAATAAGACTTTCGACCGCACCCTTCGTATCTCGTAGCAGTGCCAGTGTGGCACGTAAGAGCCGATACACAAACGCTCCTTCGCCTCCCTGGTAGGGCAGGTGGTAGTCCTCATACTACAAGATAGTCTTGTTATCTTGTGGCAAAGTGGGCCCCTTGCTAGCGGTTATTTACTCCACCGCTGTAAATTTACCTCGTAATTTGTATTTCGTAAGTGCTACGTCGTGAGGCACTGAGGCTGGTTCCAAATTTACAAAGGAGTTCTGACGAGGAAAGCAGACGCTCGCTTCTATCCCGCGGCCAACGTCTTTTTCTCTTGGCCTAGAATTCTTGTTCGGATGTAGCACTGTCGAACTCACTCCCTCGAAACCAGCCGCAGACAAAGCATGTTACACCCTTCGAAAAGCGAGGATGTTAACGAGGAAGAGTCTCATCCACTTGTTGATGAGGCCAGCGACAGCTCTCAAATCAAGTCATTGAGACATCGTCCATCCCAGCGACCTACTTTTTGGATCTTGACGACATTCGTACTTGCATTCCTGCTCCTTGCGATCGGTATAAGAGATTATACTCAAAGCAGGCAAAATTTCTCGCGGCAATATGGCTATGAGACTGGTTTTGAGACGGATTGGTGTAAGTGACTTTGGTTGTGGGCGCAAATCCTCATATCTCAGGACATGATAGACTACCACTGAAGATGACTAGAAGCTAATAAAACGTCACATTTCTAGCTCCTGCTCGAGAGGCAATCGGTTTGAAAAGGGTCAAATTTTATGGAGGCATTTTCTTCGATGATAACGAGAACAAGTATGCAACAACGAATCCAGACGAGCCTGCGTATGTGGGCCCTCCGAGTCAAGAAATAGATGATGCATGGTATGCTCTGATGCACAGTAAGCTCTTCATTCATCAGGCCTTCATACGATGTCAGAGCAGCTAATCATTATGTTCATGCAGATGATACTATTGCTGTTACACCCGAAGAAGCCAAAGAGGTTTCAGACAGATCCGCATATGACAAGTACAGGGGACATTATACTGTTGGGTGAGCCTGAGTCTTGCTTTTGAACAGGAAGCCAGTAGGCTAACATCAATTTAGGCTGGATGTTTTGCACAGTCTACATTGCCTCAATGTCATACGTATTTCACAGGACATTGAATATTATCGTGCGAAAGGGTTCCATGAACAGTGGTGGGAGCGTATACATATAGGTAGGCCGTTGTCTCTGAATTCGGATGTCCCGTTCTGATATCTAGTTGCAGAGCACTGCATAAACCACCTACGCCAGCTTGTGCAATGCCACGGCGATCTGACTCCAGTGCCTTTGATTCCAGCATCAAGAAATGTATCGAAACAGGGATGGGTGACTCCAGATTTTGATACAGTGCATACTTGTAGAGACTTCTCAGCAATTCGTGAATGGAGTACTGAGAAGTATGAGAGTGGTATGAGAAAAGCACGGGCTGCTTCCCATAAAAAGACTTCATCAGATTAAAAATGTATTGCAAATCAATTAGTGTACAACCTAATCGTTTCCCCCGTATCTTCTTGCGTGCTGCCCACTTGCAAATATACCAGCTCACGACTGTTCTGCAAACCCAAGTCGAGGACCCCTATCATCGAAAACGATATACTGCGTTTTTAAGAAAACGTGCCCAAATATAGAGACACTAGCGTTGTTGTTGCTTTGAATACCTCCGAGGCATTGAGAAGAGCCTGGTACAACAGGATTAAGCTTGAGAAACTCGCCCAGGACTACAGCTTTATACTTCTTTATGATTGATGTGAACGATGGCAGATATGTGGAGCAAGGGACGGTCCATTCTCCAAATCGAGCGTTGTTTTCTGCTCCGATGACTTGCGCGTAATATCCTCGCACAACATAATCCGGAAGAAATATTAAAGATGCTCCTGTGTCTGTTTGAGACGATCAGTGTGCTTTCCTATAGGCCACATAAATGTAATTTGGAGCGCAAGAGAAATGAAGTGTTACCTATGACACCTTCGAGTGGATCATCTGTAATCACGCCGCTTCCGAGATCATAACCACTGGCTCTGAAGCTCCAGTGCCCGCGTGAACTGTCTACGTCGACATAGCTCAGCTCTCCGGTATATCTAGATCTATTCACAAATCCAAAATCATAACTTCCAAGGCCGTTGTGCTTCAAGATAGCAGCAAATAGAGGCAACTTCAACTGTGACTTGGTATTCTCGAAGAATGTCTCTTCGCGCTCCGGTTTGACTAGATAACCAGTTTTAGACACATTGAATAATAGTACACTTCTTCTGTATTTTGTGAGCATGGAATTACCTTTGTTAAGTTTGCTAAAGCCAAGTCCCATGACTCCATCTAACCCAGTGCCATGCGCAAGGTTGTTGCTAATATGTGTCGCAATTTCAACAGCTTGCTGCATCACCCAGATCCCTTCCAAGCCAACAACATCGTAGGAAACAGTACCGCTGGCAGAGCTGCCATCTGCATAGCGGATTGCCCAAGTCTTTGAGGGTGATTTTGATGCGTATACTGAAGGCTTGTAGATAGCATGTCCTTCTGTCTGATCCCCCGGCAATTGAGCTGAAAACACCCATCTTCTTAAGTGTTAGGATTTCAAACAACTCAAAAGAAATTCACATCCACTCACAAGTCAGAAGAGCCAGTATCAATACTGAGATGAAGCGTAGAAGCTCCCACGGTGATTGGAACTATAAATTCCTCGTTCTGAGTAACAGCCAAGACGGATGCCGTCTCTGCAGAGTGTACGGCCCTGCGAGGTATTTCCCCTCCATATCTAATAACATTTCGGGCAAAAATGGCCGATATATCCAAATTTGAAGGTCGAGCTCCGTCCGTTCTCGAAAGTTGATTTACAGAGAAGCTTCGGCCTCCTTTGGCTGCTGTCGTTGGCCAGGCGAAAAGTGCAATCACCAATGAGCCTACCAAATTCCGCATACAGAAAAATGCAGCCATGAAGGTAAACCAGGAGACAGAGTCCTTTGCGGTATCGATTCCAATGTACAGCTATCGAGTGCCTCTCGATTCCACGCTGACATCCGGCAAGACCTGCCGGAAGCGAGTAAACCCGCCAAGCAATGATGAATCCAGAGTAAAGGTTTTGATCTGTTTTGGCTATGAAGGCCGAGGTCGAATCCTTTTGGCAACAGGGCCCACCAGTCCTAGCAGCCTAGCAGGTCCTACTCAATTACAGAGAGGAGGCCCTGTAATACCCTGAAACGATGCGCTCAAGATCATCCCGTGGCGAATTACCGAGCCGCAGGGTAAGCACTAAAAACGTCAGTGCTGCAGCGAATTTACAAGCTTTAGACCCGGCGAACAGGAGCCTGGGGGAGGTGCCTGGTCTGCGACTTTGTCCAAGACTTTTGACTTTAGCCTTCCTGCAAGTTTACTTCGTACCTCGTACCTCGTACCATCCTTCAAGCCTCACTAGCACACTCCACCACCGCTCCGTTCGGTCTGAAGTCCGAGGGCGCGATATGCACGTTCCCACCTTCCATTTACAGGCTTTGATAAGAGTTAGAGCAGTGCGAAGAACTAGTGCTCCACATGAATACTAATTTTGGGAAGACTAAGGAGTGACAATTATAAGTTTTCCACGTAAACCGCGCCCCCGCCGATTACCTCTCAATCATCTATTTTAGTCTCATTTTATGTAAATGCTGTTCTCGGTAGACTTTTTCATTTTAATCTTCTCGACTCGTTTTAAAAGCAGAGGCAATTATGAAGTCACAGATCATGAAAAACCTGAGGGCTTGGACCTCTTTACTTTATTTATATTTCCAAATAATTCAAAATCGCAGAAACAGGGTATCAATTACTTGCACGGTTCTACGGTTTTTGCTGACTTTTCCCCCCTAATCTTTGATCATCTTCTTGCTCGTGTTTGACTCGATTCAAATGTTGGATCCTAAACGTGCCCCTTATCAAACACAAACCCATGTTTATCAAAGCCAACCGTGGTATGCTTCCAAACTACTTCTTTCAACACGTTCCAATCCCGACAATAGTGGTTCGAACCCCATGTATCGGATTCAATTGCAGTTCGAGTGGCTCCGGGCTCTAGTGGTTCGAGAGTGAGATCGCCGTGGCACAGGATCGCCTACAAAGTAGTAAGCTCAGCCTTATAAAGTTGAAAATTATCTCCAGAGATCAAACATACCTGCCGTATATATTCAATGCAATGATCCATATGGCGAAAGTCTTGAAAGGTCAGAGTTTGATTTTGCTCGGACATAATGAGGACGTGCTTGACCAAGCCCTGTATTTCCACCAGTTAGCACACCTTAAGGTTTCTGTTAATTTGGAGCTGAGTATACCAGACAATGGATTTGGTGATGCATTGATAGCGCAAAGCCCTCATCTTCGGTATCCCATGATCCGTCTTGCGAGTATTCACGCAAAGGAATACCACCAGATATGCCAAGCTCAGAGGACGGCTTTATTCTCACCCATGATCCTAAGGATGGTTATAAGCAAGTTCAAGGTACTGATTATGCCCTCAGGATTCAATGGAGTTTGAATCCAGGCGAATTTGAAGGCGCAAGTAGATAACTCACCTGGATGAATATCGTCCCATGGAGTCCAGTCATTCCCTGGTTCTCGGCTCCGATTCCAGCGCTTGCCGTTCATAGGATCCGAGTTTACAAAGGTCATATCTTGCTCCCAGCTGACAACTCGAAAAGGTACTGCAAGAATTTCAGTAAAATATCAATACCGTTCTAAACTGATAAAACGCACTCTCCCCAAAAACTTCGTCTGACGGCAGTCTAAAAACGGCACAACCCAAGTTCGAGGTAAAATGTCCAAGACAAAAGATTGAAAGTATTAGGAGCAGTAGCCATGCGAGATGAACGGCGAGGACTTTACGAGACACCAAGAATTTTGCGGCCAAATACCACGCATTCTGACATGGCTCGTGGGTTGCGTGAGCTGAGGCGGCTCTTTGAGTGGCAGACTTCTCGAATACTGTATCTTCAAAGTCTTCATTCTCGACGGGCCTATATTTCTGGCTGCTCCCAACAGTACCGATTGTGTTGTTCATTGCGGCGGAATTCGAATCTGTACAGCACGAAATTGTGGGTAGCAATTTGATAGGTCTTCAGGAGACTGTAAACACACCAGCTGACAAAGTAAATTAGCCGTCAACACGGAAAAGGAATCCCTGAAAAGTGCCTAGCGTCACGCTCCTTCTTTTTTAGTCTGTTCGGTGGAGATAAGATGACAAGCAATTAGACCACTTAGAAGAGTTATACAACGCCCGGGGAGGAAGGGGCAGGAAGGGGAAGGAAGGGTCAAGAAGTGGGGACGGAATCCTTCAAAATTACGACCGATTCCTGAAAGTCTCGCCCTTGAAATCGAATGTCAATATAACTTTAGTCTATAGTGCCTTATGTCAATATATATATGGGGACTGTTTTGATCAGCTGAACAGACTTGAAAAGACGGGGGACTAGCTTCTCGGTCAAGCTTCAGGAAACGGCCAGTGTAGCTAGTGCACTTGTACAACGCTAATGCCGACCCCTACTAACAAGCTAACACCCATTAAGAGTGTACGGAGGTGCAGGCCAAAAGTTGTGTCAACAGGGGTCTCTTGTCCTGGTGCCTTTTATTGGCCGTAGCCTTGCAAACAACAAAAACACCACCCAAAATACCCTTTTCGAATACCCCTGTTGACACAACTTTTAGCCTGCACCTCCGTACATAATTTGAGCGCGCCGCTCGCCTTGGGAAACTGCAAGGATGAGCATCGGTTTTCGCCTCTAACCGGGGCCAATTATAGCATCGCTAACGACACATTCCCGTACACCGATAACGGCTACGCAAGGAAACTACTGCGGAACTTGACACCAATCCTGATATCTTGAAAGTTCGGTTTCTCTTTCGCTTCACTCCATCACAGATTCTCATTACTAGATTTGCCCTCAGCAATTGACAACGGCACATTGCTTCTCACGGACTACGTCTACGTACTGCAGCGTTGGAAATGGCAAGGACTTCCCACTGTTTGTCTATATAAAAACAAGTTCTCATGATTGTAATAGTCAAATACCTACTCAACCACTGCGTTGTGGTCTATTGTATTCATTGCTGTTGTTTCAATTCTGCAAGGCTTCCGCAGTGACTGGTTTGCCGGTGAATCTGCTACAGGCATTGTTTGTGATAGCAACCATGGTTACAAGATAGAATTTCTATCACAGGACCCGCTTCTCATACACATCCAAAATTTCATCAGTCCCAAAGAAGCTACCTATTTTACATCAATACTGTAAGACAGTCCATCCAGCTTCCCATTCTAGTTTTCCGTGAATCTAATATGGAAATATGAAAGAGGGCAGAACTTTACCCACAGACTCTATGTCAATGAAGAGGACGTCAAGAAAAAAGTGGCCCCACGTTTAGCTGTCCTCAATCAGCATGACGATATTGTCAAGTGTATACTGAACCGGGCACAACGATTTCTTGGCTCAATGGGCAGTCCAGACTTTGAGCTGCTCAGTTTAGCTCGTTACGGTGCTCCTCATCAGGTCTCGCTACATTCTGATGCTTCACAAGAGCCTTTTGTGGACACGAAATCTAAACGACGATACAATCGTAGAACCAGCTTCTTCGTCTATGTCCATGCATCAGATGATCTCGAAGGTGGGGAGACATTCTTCCCACGCATACCGGCGCCGATGGACGTAGGGTTACCAGCTAATCCTGGAGTTGTTTCGATAAACAACACATCTGGAGCACCTTCTCTAGCAGTCAAACCTGTTAGTCGCTCGGCAATTTTTTGGGTGGGAGTGAAACCAGATGGGACGGTCAATTTTGATACTATTCATGAAGGTTTGCCAGTGACGAAAGGAGAAAAACTAGGAATGAACGTATGGGCAAAACACTATATCGATTAGAATTAAGGTTAATGTCTTCAATTGCAAGCTACACCGCTTCTCCATGACCCAGGTGACTACTTCTTTTCTGCATGGCCCATTCATGCACTTTGCTGAAATTTCGGCATGTGTGAGGCGTCCCAAACACAGGAATGGTTTGATTCTTTGGCTCGGATTGAGCATATGTTAAAGGAGTCAAGTCACTCTGACATTGAATGGCTTGCCGCAAATAGTCAACACAGTGATCTGGAAAAGTTTAAGCAAGGGCGCGTCAAGGGATGGAGACACATCTGGATGAGTTCAACCTACCGACATGAGTGCGATAGAAATATGGCACTTGCCCAGTTGGATAGTAGTACCTGAAGTCTATAGCTCTGCGTATCATATCCTAGAGATAGTTAATCAAACGAAATTCGACGGTGAGCATTCTGCTTGGCTTACAACACAATGCAGCGAGTGGTAAACATCCAGACTTGACATATGTTAGAATCAGAGAAATTTGGACGTAATGTAAGCTATACCTTATCAGCATACCTTCTCCATCGGCAGCGTGTACAGATGCTTTCTCGGCTCCGTGCAAATCATTTATATCGAGACTAAGGTCGACGGCTCAAGAAAATGTTAGCAATTGCGTCAACCACGAGCATTCTCCTACAAACCGCTCAGCAAATCATCCCATGCTTTGTCTATCTCTGGCGACGGCTCCCCAACATATTGAGGCTCTAGTGGATCGACCTCACGATACAATTTACCCTCATTATTGACCTGTATTCCCCCGGTGAATTGGTATTCGACCAACTCAGATATATCCTTCGCCATATCTACATTGACGCAAGAGCTTAGTATTCACTGAACCTTCGTCTATCGCCGTCCAAGTTGACTTACTTAAATCGGTACCGAATGCCGATATGGAGCTCTGCCTTCGTCGTAATCGAATGTTATCGGAAAGTAAAACGAGGCAGAAAAGTATCAAAACGCCCCATATGATCCATTCTACCAGGCGCCAGCGCTTGGGAGCCTGCTGTCGGAACCTTTGCTGCAGAGTACCTTCGTCTCCAAGTAATGGACCGTCTTCGGGCATTTCAACTTCGATATCTTTCGGGTGACCTGTTCCAGCCATGTTTTTTATGGTAAAAAAAGGTAGTGGTCCAGGCTCCTAGAATCATACAGACGTGCCTTCAATCAAAAGATCATGAGTAGAATATTCCACACAGTACAGAGGTGCTGCGGATTGCCGAATTGCACACCCCGCCCATGGTAGAACAAACCGATCCTCGCCCAGCTGATTGAAGTTCTAGGTGCACCTATAATTGTATTTGTGTGAAGATAGCGTTTCAAGTAAGAGCTCTGCTGGATCCACCTAGTTATCTCAATGAGGGTAAGCTTGGCCGGGGCTAAGGTGACAGTACTAGGCCTGCCTGCCTGCCTGCTTGTGTGTCCAAGTCCTAGGCACCGACCCATCCTTCCTGGTCGTATTCGTAGCACCGCATAGCCAATTGATCTGACAGGGTTTGGGGTGGGTCCTTGACAGTAGTGCATGGGGATCCGTTACCGTTAATAACGGCGCAGCGCGGACGCTATTAGAGATCATGCTTAATCTTAGCGATGCAGATCTCTGTCTCCGAATCTCCGACCATTCGGTGGCGACTAGATCCTTCTCGCTTAGTAGTCCTGAGATTAACTTTATCTGTAGGGGTGCCGTTTGGTCAATGTGTTTTATCCAGTACCGTAGAAATCAGATCGTCTGCGTCGTTTGTCCGAAGGATTTGATCCTACTGGCCTTCCTTCTAAGAAGGCACGGCGCGAAATCGCACCAGCTAAAATGTGGGACCCTTGATTCATCGAACTTTCAACCCCTTTCTCACCGCCATTCCAATCTTCTGGGTGGTCGGCTCGTTTTGTCCAGATTCTTGGCATGCCCTTCTCAAAACTACGAGGCAAAG
>Ga0247778_1000172_pt1 | contig 114612 bp, 108 predicted proteins | sample UWRJL049202B5_FD_179939 | JGI IMG/M metagenome (GOLD analysis project Ga0247778, IMG submission 179939) | Plant litter microbial communities from Arlington Agricultural Research Station in Wisconsin, United States - UWRJ-L049-202B-5 | ecosystem: Environmental > Terrestrial > Plant litter >... | reverse complement strand
CGCGCCCATCGAGAGCGCATCGAGCGTCACGTCGGCGCCATGCTCGGTCAGCGACGAGACCATCACCACGGGCATGGGGCGCAGGCGCATGAGATTGCGCAGGAACGTCACGCCGTCCATCTTCGGCATTTCGACGTCGAGCGTGATCACGTCCGGGTTCAGCGATTTGATCTTCTCACGCGCCACGTGCGCGTCACTGGCCGCACCGACGACTTCGATGTCGCGGTCGGCGGAGAGGATCTCGGTGAGGATCTGTCGCACCAGCGCCGAATCGTCGACGATGAGGACGCGGATGGCCTTGGCCGGCCGGGGCATCGGTTGAGCTGGGTTCATGTCTCTTGTCTCCTGGGGCCGCGTCAGTCGAACAGCTCGACGTCGCCGCCCTGGCTTGCGCCGCTGCCGATGTCCGTGAGGTATTTGCGCTCGCGCTCGGCGATCGCAGTGGCCTCGAGCGGACGCAGCTTGCGCACCTTGACCTTGCCCGTCGTCGGAAAATATGCGACCCGGCGGGGATAGATGTCCCCCAGGTCTTCCGCGAGCGCGCGGAAGCCTTCCGTCTTCAGGTATTCGTGCACGAACTCGATGTTGCGTGCGCCAACGTCCGTCACCGAGGCCAGGATGCGCCCGGCGCCGAACAGCTTGATCTCGAACCGGTTGCGGCTCGCACCGAGCTTCAGCAATTCGTTGATCAGGCTTTCCATCGCGTGCGTACCGTAGCGCGTGGCGAGGCCCGCGACCGGATCGAGCCAGCGATTGCCATCGCCGCTGCTCGAGTCTTCCGGCAGCATGAAATGGTTCATGCCGCCTACGTTCGCGGAAGGATCGCGGATGCAGGCGGAGATGCACGAGCCGAGCACGGTCGTGATCACTTCCTCGTTACGGGTCACGTAGTACTCGCCGGGCAGGATCTTCGCATTCCAGTGCTCGAGCGCCGGATCCCAGTAACGCTGGATCTTGTCGAAGCCGCTCACCGCCTGCGGCTTCGGCATCGAGGCAGCCCGGTTGGACAGCGGCGCGGGCCGCGGCTTGTGCGACGAGTCTTGCGGATGTGGCACTTTCGCTCTCATGGTCAGACTCGCCGGTAAATCGTCTTGCCGATGAGGGAATAGTCGGTCGATACCTTGAAGAGGCTCTCCGAGTGGCCCAGAAAAAGAACCGCCCCGGGCTGCTGCAGGCGGGCCAGGCGCGCGAACAGGTCGCGCTGGGTGTCTTTGTCGAAGTAGATGACGACGTTGCGGCAGAAGATCGCGTCGAGCGGTCCCTTCATCGGGAACGCAGTCGTCAGGTTCTGCTGGTCGAGCGCGCGCAGCCGGCGCGAGATGCGTTCGTACACGAGCTCGCGTTTCTGGTCCGACAGATGAATGCCCGTGAGCTCCTTCACGAGCACCCGCAAGGCATTGAAGTCCTCGTCGCTGAACGCGAATTCTCGCGTTTTGTGCGCGGCCTTGTCGGGTTGGGTCTGGACCATGAGGGTGGCGCGTCAGAACAGCTCGACGCTGCCCTCCCCAGGCAGGGATTCACCCAGGATGTCGCTGTCGACGGCACCGGTGCGCATCAGCAGGTCGAACAGCTGATTGTGCGAGTCCGCGCTCAGGCGCGATTTCAGCATGGCCAGCAGCTCTTCCCAGCGTTGCGCGCCGAAGCCTTCGACTTCGAGCGGACCATGCGTGGCGAGGCTCGTGAGCAGGTTGCGGACGGCCGCGAGCTGCTGGATCAACCTGTCATGGAACTGCAGGCTCTGGATGCAGATCGCGAGATCGTTCTCGAGCGGCCCTTCGCTTGCCACGCCGTTTCCCGGCGCGCGCTCCGCGATGACCATCTTGACCATACGAGACAGCGCTTGACCGAGGTCGGCGACGGGGCTTTCCGTGTCGCGCATGGCGAGGCTCAGCAGCACGGCGGCCGCCTGGACGGAGACGTCCAGGTCCAGTGCGTTGCCGGGGCTCCTCTGGATGACCGTGTTCATGGGGGTGCCAATCAGGCGAGCACTTTCGCGATCGTGGCGAGCAGGCGCTCGGGGTTGAAGGGTTTGACCAGCCAGCCTGTCGCGCCAGCGGCTTTACCCTGCTGTTTGCGTTCCGGAGTGGCTTCCGTCGTGAGCACGAGCAACGGCACGAACTTGTAATTCGGCTTGCCGCGCAGCTCGCGGACGAGGGTGATGCCGTCCATGTTCGGCATGTTGACGTCGGTGATGACGAGGTCGAAGCGGGTCTTCGCGGCAATCGCGAGGGCTTCGACGCCATCGGACGCCTGCTCGACTTCGTAGCCAGCGCCCGCCAGGGCGATGCTGACCATTTGTCGCATCGAAGGCGAGTCATCCACGGCAAGTATGCGGGCCATCGTCAGTTACTCCTGAATTCTTGCTGCAATCGGCAAACGTTGGGGACAAAGGCAGGTTGCGCGACGAGGACCGGGCCGTCTTCGACTTTCTTCACGCTGTCCTGAATTAAATCCGCGATCGCGTTCGCAGCCGCGCCTGAACACGTGGTCTGCGAGCGGGTTCACGGCCTAGAACTCCTGCCAGTCCGAGTCCTCCGTTGCGCCGGCAGCCGCTTTCTTGTGCGAGCGGGTGTCGGCCTGCGATTCGGCCACCGGCACCGGACGCGCCGACGCTCTCGTCGCAGATTTACCGGCCCACGGGCGGGCGGCGCTACGCCGTTCGATCCGCGCAGCCGCCGGGACCGCGGAGGAACGAGCTGCAGCGGCAGCCGGTTTTGCAGGCTTGCTGATACTTTGCGCCGCTGTGAGCTGGCCCTCAGCGATGCGGTAGCGATCCATCATCTGGTTGAGGTCGCGCGCCTGGTCCGCCATCGACTGCGAAGCGGCCGTCGCCTGCTCCACGAGCGCGGCGTTCTGCTGGGTCATCTCGTCCATCTGCATGACGGCGCGATTCACCTGCTCGATGCCCGACGACTGCTCGCGCGAGGCCGCGGCAATCTCGGCGACGATGTCCGACACTTTCTTCACCGAGGACACGATCTGCTCGAGCGTCTGGCCGGACTGGGTCACCAGCACCGAGCCGTCCTCGACTTTCTTCACGCTGTCCTGGATGAGGTCCTTGATCTCTTTCGCGGCCGTCGCGGAGCGCCCGGCGAGGCTGCGCACTTCGCTCGCCACCACGGCGAAGCCGCGGCCCTGCTCACCGGCGCGCGCCGCTTCCACCGCGGCGTTCAGGGCGAGGAGGTTGGTCTGGAACGCGATCTCGTCGATGACGCTGATGATGTCCGCGATCTTCTTCGAGGACTCGTTGATCTCCGTCATCGCCCGCACGGCCTTGCCGACGACCCTGCCGCCTTTTTCGGCCTGGTCGCGCGCGGCGGTGGCCAGCTGATTCGCCTGGCCCGCGTTATCGGCGTTCTGCTTCACGGTCGAAGTCATCTCTTCCATCGACGACGCGGTTTCTTCGAGCGACGAAGACTGTTCTTCCGTTCGCTGCGACAGGTTCGCGTTGCCCTGGGAGATTTCCTCGGCGCCCCGGTGCACTTCCGTCGCGGCATCCTTCACCGTCGACACAATGTCCCCCATGCCGGCGAGCAGGCTGTTGATCGCTTCAGCCATCTTGCGCAGGTCGCCCTGCTTGTCGCCGGTATCGAGGCGCGCGGTAAGGTCGCCATCGCCCGCGGCCCTCGCCACATCCTGGGTCTGCGCCACGGCGCTTTCCATCGCCTTGGTCAGCTCCACCTGCGCGGTGACGTCGCTCACGTACATCATGACCTTGTACGGTTTGCCATCGGCACCGAGGATCGGGTTGTAGCTGCCGTCGAGGACCAGGCGACGTTCGCCCTTGCCGATGGCCCGGTAGCGGCCCGAATCGGCTTCGCCCCGGCGCAGGTTGTCCCACTGCCGGCGGTATTCCTCTCCGTGACGCACCGAAGGGTCGACCAGCATGCTGTGGCTGCGGCCTTTCAATTCGTCGAGCGAGTAACCGATCGTGCGCAGGAAGTTGTCGTTGGCGCTGAGGATGGTGCCGTCCATCTGCATCTCGATGACGGCCTGGGTCTTGTTGATGGCGGTCAGCTGACCCTGGTTCTCCGCGATCAGCTTGCGCAGCTGGTCCTGCATTCCGGCGAGGTTCGCCTGCAATTCGCCGACTTCGTCCTTCCGGGACGTGTCGATGACATTGTCGAGCTGCCCGGCCGCCATGCGCTTGAAGATTTCGATGGTTGCCCCGACGGGGCCGCTGATGGCGCGACCGACGTACACGGCGATCGCACCGCCCAGTGCGATGCCGAGCGCCAGCATGCCGAGGATGATCGCGCGGCTGACCTCGTAGGCGCTGAGCGCCTGCGCGGTCATGTTCGAAGCGCTCTGGCGCTTCAGCGCGATGATCTTGTCGATGACCTCGCCGGCTTCGTCGAACTGCTGCTTGGCTTCACCCGTCGTGATGTCCGCCTCCGCGGACGACGACAGTCCCTGCTCGGCCATCGCGCGCGACTTGCCGGCGCGCGTCATGTAATCGGACCACTGCTTTTCGTACTCGACCCACAGCGTGCGCTCTGCTTCGCTGGAGATGAGGGGCTCGAACCGCTGCGCCAGTTTTGCGCGGTCCGCGCTGATCTCGTCGATCAGCGCGGCGTCCGACTTGCGTTCTTCATCGTCGTTCGCCACGACGTGGCGGATCTGCGCAATGCGAATATCCGAGGCGATGGTGTTGAGGGCGCCGAGCGTATCGAGGCTCGGCATGAAGTTGCCCGACAGCTGCTCGGACTGTTGTGCCACGTCGCTCAGGCGAACGATGGACAGCACGCCGATCGCACACGTGAGGGTGAGCACCACCGCAAACGAGACGAAGAGCTTGCCCGCCAGACGAAGGTTATTGAACCACTGCATTGGACATCTACCGTTGGAGTGAGCGTGGATCAGGCCGCCGTGGCCCGGTCCAGAGAAGAGTCGCTTGAAGAGGACGACGCAGTCCGTAGGTCGTTGCCGATGAGACAATCGATATCGAGCAGCACGACCATGCGGTCGGCCACCGGCACGAGGCCGAGGATGTATTCGGTGGCATTCGCGGAGCCAAGCTCCGGAGCCGGGCGGACTTCCGCTTTGTTCACGTCCACCACGTCAGACACGCCGTCGACGACCACACCGAAATCGCGGCGGCCATTCGCAGACTGCACCGACAGCACGATGATGACCGTGACCGCGTTGTATTCCGCCCGCGCCAGGCTGAAGCGCATGCGCAGGTCGACGATGGGAACGATCGAGCCGCGCAGGTTCAGCACCCCGAGCACATGCGACGGGGCGTGCGGAATCTTGGTGACCGCAGAAAAACCGCGGATTTCCTGCACGCGCAGGATGTCGACCCCATACGTCTCGCTGCCGAGCACGAAGGTCAGCACCTGCTGGGAGACGGTCGCGTCAGAACCTTCGGCCGCGCTGGTGTTCATGATGTGAGAGTCCTCTTGGAGAGTTCTTGTCAGGCGGCGTAGCTCATCGGAGCCGCGCAGATCAGTCCCGGCAGGTCGGACCCGTTCTTCCCCGTTGTCAGGCGCTGGTTCATGTTCAGTACAGCTATCGGCCACGATCCGGATTAAGTGATGCGCATTGAACTGCGGAAAGCCGCAGCCGCGTGTGACACATCTCTAGATCGCCGCAGGAGATCGCCCCAGAAATCACGGAGGCAAATCACAGCGGGCCGTTGCGTGCCGGTCTTCTAAGGTGCGCTGGCCGAGGTGCCGGTGGCTGCCACGGTGGCGCCGGCGGAGGGCAGGGTCGAGGCGATCGGCGTCGACGCAGCCGGGACGGTCGGCGCCGGGTTGGACGAAGTTTCGAGTGCCGGAGCAGGAGCGGTGCGTTTGGGCGAAGGCGGGCCAATCATCTCCGGACCCGCGTTCGGGTCCGGGGTTTCTGCCGGCGGCGTGGGGGTTGTGACGGGCGTCCCAACCTCTGCGGAGAGAATCACGACGACCACGCGCCGATTGGCGTTGCGCCCGTCGAGCGTGTCGTTCGGATGGGTGGGACGGTTCTCGCCATAGCCGATCACGGCGAGCCGGTTCGGTGCCACGCCTTTACTGGCGAGCACGCGGACGACGCTGCCCGCGCGCGCAGCCGACAGCTCCCAGTTCGAAATGAAGGCCACCGTCTTGATCGGCCGGTTGTCCGTGTGACCTTCGACGCGGATCGAATTCGGGTAGGGCGCCAGCGCTTCGCCGAGCTTCTCGATGACGCCCACCGCGCTGGGTTCGAGCTGCGCGCTCGCGCTCGGGAACAGGATGTCGGTCTTGATCTCGACCTCGATCCAGAAATCGGTCCGGCGCACGATCACCAGGTTGGCTTTCACCAGGTCGTCCATGGCTTTCGCCACCTGGTCCGCCACCTGCTGCAGGGCGCGTGCACGCGCCGACTGCTTCGCATTCAGTTCGGCCTCAGCGCGCGCCGGCGAGGTGCTCTTCACGGGCAGCGGCGCGAGCATCGAGCGCGGCTGGCCCTCGATCATCGCCTGCTCGACCAGCGTGGTCTTCACGTCGGCGCCGGAGCCCACCTGTTTCTCGCCAACCTGAATGGGCTGCATCGTGCGCGGCGCGCCGCGAAATGCGGCGAACAGCGAGTCCGACAGCACGCGGTACTTGCCTTCGTTCACCGAAGAGATCGCGTACATGACGACGAAAAACGCGAGCAGCAGCGTGACGAGATCGCCATAGGGAATGGCCCAGGCCTCGTGATTCAGATGCTCTTCGTGTTTCTTGCGACGGGGCATGTAATGGACGCTCACACAGGCGCCTTTTCAGCTCCTAGTGAAGGTAGCCCTGGAGTTTGGATTCGATGCTGCGCGGGTTTTCACCCTGCGCGATGGACAGCATGCCTTCGATCACCATCTCGCGAACCTGCGTCTGCGAGGCGATGGTGCCTTTCAGCTTCGCGGCCACGGGCAGGAAGAACAGGTTGGCGAGGCCGATGCCGTACACCGTAGCGGTGAAAGCGGCAGCAATGCCCTGACCGAGCTTGGTGGGATCTGCGAGGTTCTGCATGACGGCCATGAGGCCGAGCACGGCGCCGATGATGCCGAGCGTGGGGCAATAGATGCCCATGCCTTCGAATACCTTGGCCGCGCGCGTGTCGGCGTCTTCGCGCGTCTGCAATTCCACTTCCATGACGGCGCGGATGCTTTCCGGCTCGCTGCCGTCGACCACGAGTTGCAGCGCCTTGCGCACGAACGGATCGGATTCGCGATTGAGCACCGGCTCGAGGCCGAGCAGGCCCTGCTTGCGGGCGATGTTGCTCCACTCGACCATCTTGGTGATGAGCACTTCGCCGTTGAGCGGCGGCGGCTTCATCACCCACGGGAAGATCTGCATGGCATGGCGCATCACCTGCAGCGGCGTCTGGACGCAGATAGCGGCGATGGTCCCGAGGACCACGATGGTGAACGCCGCTGTGGAAAGCAGCGCATGCAGGCCGGCTCCTTTGAGCACGGCCCCGACCATGACGGCCAGAAGCCCGAGCACGAGGCCTGTGATGCTGAGAATGTCCAAGCTCGTCCTCGAGCGCTATGCGGATTGAGCCGACGCCCGGCTACATGCCGAGATCGGAGAGCAACGCGTCGATGTCCGCCTGCTCGTTGACGATGGCCGCTCCCTGTTCCACACCCGGTACGACCGGGCCGGTGCCACGGGCAAGTTCCTCTGCCGTTGGTGCTTTGGCGGCGCCCGCGTTGCCCGACAACCGAGCCAGGTCCACGAGCACGACTTCGACTTCCGTCACGAGCGTCACGACGCCGCGGATGATCTGGCCCGTGAGATCCTGGAAGTCCTGCGCCATCAGGACTTCGTTGAGATTGGCGCGCACGTCCTCGGAGTCGGTGCGGGCCGCGACGAGAAACTTGTCGACCCGATTGATCAGGTCGCAGTAATCGGCGACCGAGATCGTGCCGGCGCGAAAGCGCGACCACGGCTCGTTGAGCGAGGCGGCTTCCTTCGCGATCCGGTCGGCCTGCGGGCAGGATTTCTCGACCAGGTCGAGCGTGCGGTGCGCGGCCTGGTCCGTGAGCTTCAGCACGTGATTCAGGCGCTCGCGCGCGTCCGGCACTTCTTTTTCCGCCAGGCGCGTCAGGCGCGCGTCGAGGCGAAAGCGGTCGAGCGCGGCGCGCAGGTTGCGCGTCAGGTCGTGCAATTGATCGATCAGCGGCAGCCCGTTCGGGTCGGACAGCGGTCGATCGGATGCGCGCAGGGCGGGTTCACTCATCGCGGTGTGCTTCTTTCAGCGGGCCAGAGCTCGCGCTCAGGCCGCCGTGGCCCCGAGGATCTTGTCGATTTTCTCCTTGAGCGTGACCGCCGTGAACGGCTTGATCACGTAGCCGCTCACGCCTGCCTGAGCAGCCTCCACAATCTGTTCGCGCTTGGCTTCTGCCGTGAGCATGAGCACCGGCAGCTTCTTCAGCTTGTCGTTGGCGCGCACGGCCTTCAGCAGGTCGAGCCCCGGCATGCCGGGCATGTTCCAGTCCGTGATGAGAAAGTCGAAGCTGCCATTCTGCAGCAGCGGCAGCGCCGTCTTGCCGTCGTCGGCTTCGGTCACGTTCGCATAGCCCAGGTCGTGCAGCAGGTTCTTCACGATCCGGCGCATGGTCGAATAGTCGTCGACAACCAGGAACTTCATGTCTTTGCTCACGTCATCACTCCTCGGCCGCTGCCTCGCGCCACTCGGCGAGCCGCGCTTTCAACCTGACGAGTGCCTGGCCATGCAGCTGGCAGACCCTCGACTCCGTCACCTTCAGCACCGCGCCGATCTCCTTGAGATTCAGCCCGTCGCTGTAATACAGCGACATCACCAGCCGCTCGCGCTCGGGCAGAGCGTCGATCGACTGCGCGAGTGCCGCGCGAAATCCTTCGTCCGCGACTTCGCGGAACGGGTCCGCCCTGTCGTCGGGTGCCACGGTGGTCGCCGCGGCGTCGTCCAGGCTCGCGAGCCTGCAGCTCGACGCGTCCTGCACGATGGAGTGGTACTCCTCGAGTCCCACCCCCATCTTCGTGGCGATCTCGCTGTCCTTCGCGTCCCGCCCTGTCTCCTTTTCGATCTCGCGCATGGCGGCCGCGACCGCGCGCGCCTTGCGATGGACCGAGCGGGGCGCCCAATCGAGCTTGCGAAGCGCGTCGATCATGGCGCCCCGGATGCGGATGCCCGCATACGTTTCAAAGCTCGCTCCGCGATTCGCCGCATAGTTCGACGCTGCCTCCAGCAGGCCGAGCATGCCGGCCTGTATCAAGTCCGCTACGTCCACCGACGGCGGCAGACGACCCGCGAGATGGTAGGCGATACGCTTCACCAACTCCGCGTGGCGCGTCACGAGCGCGTCGCCTTTGCTGCGGCCTCCTCGAGTGACGGTGTATGCGCCGACTGCGCTCACTGCACGACCTCGAGCTGCGCACGCGGACGACGCACCAATCTCTCCACGAAGAACTCCAGGTTTCCGCGTGGCCCCGCCGGTACGGGCCATGTATCGGCGGACGCCGCCAGTTTCTTGAATGCGCGTGCGGCGGGACTCGCCGGGTGCGCGTCGAGCACGGGACGTTGCACTCTAATGGCCCGGCGCATGTGCTCGTCATCCGGGATTTCCCCGGCGTACGCGAGAATCACGTCGAGGAATCGCGAAGTCACGCGCTCCAGTTTGTTGAACAGGTTCTCACCTTCGCCCTGGCCCCGGGACATGTTGGCGACGATGCGGAACCGCGTCACACCGTGATCGCGACTCAGCACCTTGATGAGCGCATAGGCATCGGTGATCGATGCGGGTTCGTCCGTCACCACCACCAGCACGTGTTGAGCAGCTTGTGAGAACTGGAGCACACCGGGCGCGATGCCGGCTGCGGTGTCGATGAGCAGCACGTCCAGTCGCGTGGCGAGGGTGCTGAAGGCCTGCACCAGGCTCAGGTGGCCTGCGCTGCCCATGCCGGCGAGGTCTGCGGCGCCAGAAGCGGCGGGCACGATCTTGAAGCCCTGTCTTGAGGTCACGAGGATTTCGTCGAGCGTTCGCTCACCGTTGAGCACATGCGCCAGCGTGTAACGCGGCGAAAGGCCGAGCAGCACGTCGACATTGGCGAGGCCAAGGTCGCCATCGAGCAGCACGACGCGCCGGCCCGCGGCCGCGAGTCCCGTCGCGAGATTCACCGAAACGCTGGTTTTTCCGACTCCGCCTTTACCGCCGGTGACGGCGATGACGCGGACGGGTTGCGACAGCCCTGACAGCTTGGTGTTGTTCACGACGTGCATATCACGCGAGGGCATGCGCTACTTCTCCGTATCTTCGTCTCAGCAAGTCTTCGTCTGCGGCCGCGCCGCTCGTCTTCGCGAGATGTACAGCGCTGGAGACGAGCTCCAGGGCCCGGGCAGGACGCAGGTCTTCCGGCACGCGCTGGCCTTCACTCACATAGCAAATGGGCAGCTCCGCGCGGGCAATCACGGAGAGGATTCCGCCAAGGCTCGCGGCTTCGTCCACCTTCGTGAGCAGTACGCTTGCGATGTTCGCGGTGGCGAAACGGTTGACCGTTTCCGCGTTGGCGCCGGCCTGCGTGCTGGCGGAAAGCACGAGTGCGGTTTCGATGCCGTGGCCGGACTCTGCAATCTGGGTCATGCGGTCGCCGAGCAGCGGGTCGCGCTGGCTCATGCCGGGTGTGTCGATGAGCACCAGGCGCGCCGAGCCGAGCTGCTCGAGCCACTTCGGAATCTGGTCGAGGCTCTCGGCGACGTACACGGACACGTCGAGCATCTGGCCGAGCGCCTGCATCTGGTCGTGCGCGCCGATGCGGACGCTGTCCGCGGAAATCAGGGCGAGGCTGCGCGCGCCGTGCCTGAGCACCCAGCGCACGGCGAGCTTCGCGAGCGCGGTGGTCTTGCCGACGCCAGTGGGCCCGACGAGCGCGATGCGTCCGCCTTTATCGAGCCAGCGATCGCCGGTGACGTTCAAACGTTGCGACATCAAGGCAATCGAGAGTCTTCGCGCTTTGGTGATGTCGGTGCCCGCGGGCAGCTGCGCGACGATCTGCGCGGCAAAGTCTTGCGTGAGGCCCACTTCGGTGAGCTCACGGAGAATTTCAGTATGGATGGGCGCGCGACGGGTAAGGTCGTTCCACGCAAGCTGCGCCATCTGGGTTTCGAGGATGCGACGCATGGCGCGCAGCTCTTCGCCCATGGCGGATTCGGGTGTGGCGTTGTCGTTGCCGAGCGCGGCAGCGGCTGCTTCGGCCTGGCGCGACGGAACAGCCGGCTCTTCGCCGCGTCTCAGGTCGCCGTTATGACGCCGCCCGGTGGTGGCACTCGTCTCCGAAGTGAGCGCGGTTTCGCGCGCCATTTCGGCTTGCAAGCGCGCGAACACACTTTGCTGAATATCGTCATCAGCCTGCTCCGTCGGCGCAAAACGCTCCGGTCGATAGGCCTGCGGCTCCGTCGTTACGGACGCCTGCGCCTCCACCCGAGCCGCATCGAAATCGATCGCCGCGGTGACCTCGACGCCATTCGCCGTGCGCTTCGACGTCAGGATGACGGCTTCGGGACCGAGCTGGTCGCGCACCATCCGCAGCGCCTGCCGCATGTCCTTCGCCGTGTGTCTCGTGATCTTCATCTACCCACCGCTGTGACCAGCCGGACCTTCCGGTTGTCGGGAATCTCGTTCCAGGCCAGTACGTGCAGGCTCGGCACGGCCGCGCGCATGAAGCGCGCCAACGTATGCCGGAGCTGCGGGGCCACGAGCAGCACGGCGGGTTCGCCGGCCATCTCCTGACGTTGCGCTGACTCTGCCAGTCGTAGCTGCAAGCGCTCTGCCAGACCCGGCTCCAGACCGGGACTCTGCGCATTCCCGGGCCCTGCACCCGTCACAGAATTGGAAAGCAGTCGTTCCAGGTCGGGCTCGAGGGTGATCACCGGCAGCTCGCCACTGATCCCGGCGATGTCCTGGACGATCTGCCGGCCGAGAGCGATGCGAACCTGGTTCTGCAGCACCGTCGGATCGGGCGTGCGCGGGGCATGCTCCGCCAATGTTTCGACGATCGTGCGGATGTTTCGGATCGGCACGCGCTCGGCCAACAGGCCCTGGAACACGCGCACCACCGATGAGAGCGGCATCACACGCGGAATCAGGTCTTCGACGAGCTTCGGCGCGCTCTTCTGCAGGGTATTGAGCAGGTGCTGGACCTCTTCGTGGCCCAGCAGCTCATGCGCGTGAACCTGCACGATGTGGCTCAGGTGTGTGGCCACGACCGTGCTCGCATCGACCACGGTGTAGCCGAGCGTCTGTGCATGCTCGCGGGAGGCCGGCTCGATCCACACGGCTTCCATGCCGAACGCCGGATCCTTGGTCGGAATGCCCTTGAGCTGGCCGAACACGCGGCCCGGATTGATGGCCATCTCGCGCTCGGGATACACCTGGCCTTCGCCGACCGGCACACCGCCGAGGTTGATGCGGTAGGCATTGGGGCTGAGATCGAGGTTGTCTCGAATATGGACCGACGGCACGAGGAAGCCGAGATCCTGCGACAGCTTGCGGCGTACGCCGCGGATGCGGGCGAGCAGGTCACCGTTCTGGTTCTTGTTCACCAGCGGCACGAGGCGATAGCCCACCTCGAGGCCGAGCAGGTCGACGGGCTGCACGTCGTCCCACGACAGTTCGCGCTGCTCCGGCGGGATGGGCGCAGCAGCGGCTGCCGCTTTGGCGGCTTCGGCCGCTTTCGCTTCGGGCGCGTTGGCGGCATCGGTTTTTTTCTTGATGGCCCACGCGCCCCACGCGGCCAGCGCGCCCATCGCAAGGAACGCGAAGTTCGGCATGCCCGGGATGAGGCCCATGACGATGAGCAGTCCGCCGGCGACCGCAAGCGCCTTCGGCGAGCGGAACAGCTGGCGTCGCATCTCACCGCCCATGTCTTGAGAGCCAGACATGCGCGTGACGATGATCGCGACCGCAGTCGACAGCAGCAGTGCCGGAATCTGCGTGACGAGGCCGTCACCGATGGTCAGCAACGTGTAGGTGCGGCCGGCCGTCGCGAACGGCAGGCCGTGGCCCATCATGCCGATGGCGAGGCCGCCGATCATGTTGATGAACAGGATGAGAATGCCGGCGATGGCGTCACCGCGAACGAATTTGCTGGCACCGTCCATGGAGCCGTAGAAGTCCGCTTCCTGGCGCACTTCCATGCGGCGCACCTTCGCTTCGTCCTGCGTGATGAGGCCGGCGTTCAGGTCGGCGTCGATCGCCATCTGCTTGCCGGGCATCGCGTCCAACGTGAAACGCGCGCTCACCTCTGAAATGCGCCCGGAGCCCTTCGTCACCACGACGAAGTTGATGATCGTGAGGATGACGAACACCACGACACCGACCGCGAAGTTGCCGCCGATGACGAACTGCCCGAACGATTCGATGACGTGACCGGCCGCGTGGGCGCCGGTGTGACCGTTCAACAAGACCACACGGGTGGAGGCGACATTGAGCGCCAGGCGCAGCAACGTGGCCAACAGCAGGATCGTCGGGAACACGCCGAACTCGACCGGCCGCGCCACGTAGAACACGGACATCACGATCACGATCGACAGCGCGATGTTGAACGTGAAGAGCGCATCGAGCGCGATCGGCGGCAGCGGCAGCACCACCATGGCCAGCACGCCGAGCACGCCCAACGGCACGCCCAGGCCCGCCTTCAGCAGCGTGCGAAACGAAACTCTCTGCGCGGCAGCGGCGTCAGCCATGGCTTAGTGCTTGGTCTCTTCGACGGAAGGGTCGATGGTCGGAGGCACCGGCGGTTGTCCGCCGTTCTGCTTCGACGCGCGAAGCTGGTAGATGTACGTGAGCACCTGCGCCACGGCGACATACAGGCCGGCCGGCACTTCTTCGTTTAGGTCGACGGCGCGGAACAGCGCGCGGGCGAGTGGCGGTGCTTCGAAGATCGGCACGTTGTGTTCGCCCGCGATTTCGCGAATCTTCGCGGCGACAGCGTCCGCGCCCTTCGCCACGACCACCGGCGCGCGCATGCGCTTGTCGTCGTAGCGCAGGGCCACGGCGTAGTGCGTTGGGTTGGTGACGATCACGTCGGCCTTCGGCACTTCCTGCATCATCCGGCGGCGGGATATCTCCTGCTGCAGCTGGCGGATCTTGCCTTTGACCTCGGGGTTGCCGTCGGACTCCTTCATCTCTTCGCGGATTTCCTCGCGCGTCATGCGCAGCGATTTGATGTGCTGGAACAGCTGCCACGGCACGTCGATGGCCGCGATGATCGCGAGCCCGGCAGAGAGCACCAACAGCGCCTCGCCCGTGATCGAGATGGCGTGACCGATCGAAGCTGCCGTGGGCTCGGCGCCGAGCTGGAGCATTTCACCGGTGTGATGCCACAGGTAAATCACTGCGATCAGCGCGACGAGCAGGAATTTGGCGAAGGCTTTCACGAGCTCGACGACGCCGCGCGTCGAGAACATCTTGCCGAAACCGGCAATCGGAGACAGTCGTGAGAAGTCCGGCGCCAGCGTGCCGAATGCGAGATTCCAGCCACCGATTGCGAGCGGCGCGAGCAGGGCAGCGACGAGCGTGAGGCCGAGAATGGGAGCGCAGGCGAGCAGCGCGTTTTGCGCGGCGCCGGCGAACATCGAGATGGCGCTGGACGAGTCCATCGCCTGTTCGCGCGAGATCGACAGCCCGTCGCGCATCAGATCGAACAGGCCGCTGCCGAGTCTGCCGCCCATGAAATGCAGACCAGCACCGGCGATCAGCACTACGGCGGCTGCACTGAGATCCTGTGAACGGGGGATTTGCCCTTTTTTCCGGGCCTCTTCGAGGCGCTTCTGAGTCGGGCGTTCGGTGCGTTCTGCGTCGTTGTCGGCCATGTCAGGCGCGCGCTCCCTGCAGGCCGTTGATGAGCACGAACGCCTTGCTCAACAACTCGACGAACGCGGACTGCAACGCTGGCAGCCCGACAATGATGATGACGAGACCGAACACGAGCGAGATCGGAAAGCCGACCGCGAAGAGGTTCAACGACGGCGCGGCACGGCTGATCACGCCGAACGCGAGGTTCACCACGAGCAGCGCCGTGATGCCGGGCAACGCCACCGCGAGCGCGCCGGAGAAAATCTGCGTGCCCCACGCGACGATCGTCCAGAGGTTTTCGTTCGAGAGGCCCGTTTCACCGATCGGCAGCGTTTGAAAGCCCTGCACCAGCATTTCGATGAGCGCGAGGTGTCCGTCGAGCGCCAGGAACGTGAGCATCACGAGCAGCGCATACAACTGCCCGAGCGCCGCCGTGCCGGTGCCGCGCATCGGGTCGACGTTGAACGCGTATGAAAGACCCATGCTGTTCGCGAGCAACTGTCCGCCCATCGACACCGCGTCGAACAACACCTGCAGCGCGAACCCGATCGCCACGCCGATGATGACCTGCTGCACCGTGATGACGATGCCGGCCAGCGAAAACGCGACGATCCCCGCGGGCTGCGGAATCAACGGCGCCACCAAAAACGCCACCGCGCCCGCCAGCACCAGCCGCAGACGCGCCGGAATAAACAGCGCGCCAAACGCCGGTGCCACCATGAAACACGCACCGATCCGGATGAACGGCCAGTAGAGCTGGGCGATCCATCCTTCGAGCTGGCTTTGCGTGAGCGTGATCATTCGTGAGCGCGTGGGTTGGGTTCGTTCGTGAACGAGGCGGCGCTTGCGCGGGCAGCGGCTTGCTCGAACAGTACCCTCGTGGGGGACGCTGCGAGCCGTCCATGGGCGCTTTGCAAAATGCGTCCCTGCATTTTGAAACCCCCACCAGGGTACTGTTCGAGCAAGCCACTGCCTTCGAGGTTTCTGGCGTTCACGAACGGCTCGCAGCGTCCCCCCACAGGGAACCCAGCAAGTGAGCCGTCGCCATGCGCTGCCGTATCTACGTCCACAACAATCTCGTCAGTTGATCAACGTCGGGATGCTCTCGAACAGCTCGCGCGTATACCCCACGATGAGCTTCAACATCCAAGGCCCCGCAATCACCAACGTAGCCGCCGTCGCCAGCAGCTTCGGAATAAACGACAACGTCATCTCATTGATCTGAGTAGCGGCCTGAAACGCCCCAACAACCAGCCCCGTCACCAGTGCCACCAGCAGCATCGGCGCCGCCAGAAGCAGCGTCATTTCCAGAGCACGTTGCCCCACCGTCATCACCATTTCCGGCGTCATGAATAGAAGCTCGCAGCGAGTGTGCCCATGACCAGCGACCAGCCGTCGACCAGCACGAACAACATGAGTTTGAAGGGCAGGGAAATCAGCACGGGCGACAGCATCATCATGCCCATCGACATGAGGACGCTCGCCACCACGAGATCGATGATCACGAACGGAATGAAGATCAGGAACCCGATGAGGAACGCGGTCTTCAGCTCGCTCGTGACGAACGACGGCACCAGGATCGACAGCGGCACGTCCTCCGGCTTCGCGAAACCCTTGCCGCCGGAGATGCGCACGAAAGTCGCGATGTCGGACTCGCGCGTCTGGTCCAGCATGAATTTCTTCAGCGGCACGATCGCACGCTCGAGCGCCACGGTCGTTTCGATCTGGCCCGCCATGTAAGGCTTCAGCGCATCGGTGTTGATCTTGTCGATGACGGGGGACATCACGAACATCGTGAGGAACAGAGATAGTCCGAGCAGCACCTGGTTCGGCGGCGTCTGGCCAGCGCCCAGCGCCTGACGCAGGATGCCGAGCACGATCACGATGCGCGTGAACGAGGTCATCATCAGCACGATGGCCGGCAGCAGCGTAAGCGCCGTCATCAGCAGGAGAACCTGCAATGTCAGCGAGTACGTCTGGCCGTTCGCGGCGCCGCCCTGAACGGTGAGTGCGGGAATTGCAGCGACGGGAGCCGCCGCCGCCTGTGCGAGCGCGTCTGGCGAGAAGCTGACCGCGACGAGCGTCATCGCGGCGAACATGAAGAGCTTGAGGAGAGTGAGGCGGCTCATGACGATTGAATGCGTGGCGCGGCGGATCACTTTCCGAGGCTCTTCATCAAGAGCGCCTTGAAGTTCGGGCGGTCCGGCGAGCTCGGGTCGCTTCCCGTCGGGCCGGTGGTTGTCGGCGCGAGGCTCACAGGCTCGGCGAGCACGTAAAGCGTGGTCACGCGGCCCGGCGCCACGCCGATCAATACTTGCTGGTTGCCCACGCGGATGAGCACTGCGCGCTCTTTCTGGCCCACTGGCAGATCGGACAGCACTTCGAGCGCGCCCGAGGCTTTGTGGCCGAAGCCTTTCACGCGCCGAAGCAGCCAGGCGGCGACGAAAATCACCGCCAGCACCAGACCCAACGCCAGCGTCACCTGACCCAGGCTCGCGACACCCGAAGGCGGCGCGCTGTTCATCGTCGCAGGCGCGGCGAACGGACGCGTGGTCTCCTGCGCAATGGCGCCCACGCTGAAAACAGCTGCTGTGGCGGCCGCAGCGGCACGCAGCGCCAGCGCCGAAGCGGCGCGGCGGCCTGGCGCGAAAGCGCCGGCCAAAGACCGGCGCTGGGTCAGAGCGGCGCCGGCCAAAGGCGAGCGATCTGTCGGCGTGGCGCCAGCCAAGGGCAAGGTCTCTGCCCGAGTGGCGCCCGCCACCTTAGAAACCCTCCGAGTCACAGTGAGACCCTTCAACATCGTCTGTTACTTCAGCTTGCGAATGCGCTCGGCCGGGCTGATCACGTCGGTCAGGCGGATGCCGAACTTCTCGTTCACCACCACGACTTCACCGTGCGCGACCAGGGTGCCGTTGACGAACACGTCGAGCGGCTCGCCGGCGGCGCGATCGAGCTCCACCACGGAGCCCTGGTTCAGCTGCAGGAGATTGCGGATCGGAATGCGGGTGCGGCCCACTTCCATGGACAGCGTCACCGGCACGTCGAGGATCACCTCGAGGTTGACGTCCTTCGGGTCGGCGCCCGTGCTGTCGTCGGTGAGGTTATCGAACTGTGCGGCTTGTGCTTGTGCGTTCATGCGGGAGTCTCAGGCTTTTCTCGTGGGGACCACTTCGGCCATGGCGCTGCGCCGGCGGGACACTCGTTCGTCGACCTTGATGGCCTGCTGGCCACGCGATATGCCGAGCGTGCCGCGGAATACGGGCACGTTCTCGGCGAGCACCGTGACCTTGCCGTTGAAATCACACGGCACGATGTCACCGGCCTTCAGGTTGAGCAGGTCGCCGAGCGAGATGCGCGCGCTGCCGAGCACCGTGGATACGTCCACCTCGGCGTCGTCGATCTCGTCTTTCAGGTGATAGGCCCAGCGTTCGTCGTGCTCGACGCGGTCGCTGGTCATGCCCGAGTCGAGCGCTTCGCGCAGCGGCTCGATCATCGAGTAGGGCACCGTGACGTGCACGTCGCCGCCACCGCCTTCGAGCTCCACGTGGAAGCTCGTCTGCACGATGATCTCCGACGGGCTCACGATGTTCGCGAACGCCGGATTCAGCTCGGACTGGATGTATTCGACTTCGATATTGCAGACGTGCGACCAGGCTTCGCGCAGGTCGACGAACGCCGTCTTCAGCACCATCTGGATGATGCGCTGTTCGGTCGCGGTGAAATCGCGGCCTTCGATCTTGGCGTGGCGGCCGTTGCCGCCGAAGAAGTTGTCCACGATCGCGAACACCAGCTTCGGCTCGAGCAGGATCAGTCCGATGCCGCGCAACGGGTGGATGCGAACCATGTTGAGGCTCGTGGGCACGTGCAGCGTCTGCACGTATTCGCTCCACTTCTTCATCTCGACCGGGTTCACGGCGACTTCGGGCGAACGGCGCAGCAGGTTGTACAGGTTCACGCGGAACAGGCGCGCGAAGCGCTCGTTGATCATTTCGAGCGTGGGCATGCGCCCGCGCACGATCCGCATCTGGTTCATGAAGTCGAAGTTCATGACCGTGCCGGGCGGCGGCGGCGCTTCCGGCTCGGTGCGGACCGCACCGGCATCCATGCCGTTGATCAGGGCGTCGATTTCGTCCTGATTCAGTATTTTCTGGTCGTTGTTCATGAGCGCGCGCTAAATATTTAGCTGCGTTACTGCATCACGAAGCTGGTGAAATACACGGCCTCGATCGCTTCGGGCTTGCCGCCTGCGCCCTTGACGACCTTGCGCACGGCTTCGAGCGCCTGCTGGCGCAGCTTTTCCTTGCCTTCGCGCGAAGAAATGGTGGCGTAGCTCTGGTTGCCGAGGAGCAGCAGCAGGTCGTTCCGCACGACCGGATCGTTTGCCTTCACCATGTCGATGGTGAGCGGGTCACGCGACATCACCTGCACGGTGACCTGCAGGAAGCGCACGAGCTGCTCGGCTTCGAAGTTGACGACGAACGGCGGATCGAGCGCGACATACAGCGCCGGGCCATGCGTGCCTTCCGCGCTCTTCGCCGCTTCTTCCTTCTTGTCCTTGTCGTGGCCGCCGGCGAGCAGGTACGCCGCGGCGCCTCCGCCACCCAGCAGCAGGACGAGAATGGTGAGGATGAGACCGAGCTTGCCCTTCTTGGCCGGCGCGCCTGCGCCATCCTGTCCGGGAGCTGCTTCGAGTGTGGGAATCTGAGCCATCGGCGCAACCTGCGAGCAATACGACCGGGGAGTCGATTGCAACGCGCATGCCATGGATCAACGACGGGATTTTGGCATGTGATGCGAGTCACACGCGTCGCATCGTTGCGCCGGAAAAAGTAGCGTCGCGCGGCTTTTCGAGGGCCTCGTCCGCCTCGCCGGACGCGACGCACGGCGCAAAAAATGAGGTTCCTGCCGCGTTCGTTGGCGCGCCGTCAGGTCCGCGGCAGTGTTTTTGAGACTTGCGTGGCAGTCCGCAAATATGTCGCGCTACACGTAGGTGTCGACGAGTCCCAATCGCTTCATCGTGATGGCCTTCACACTCGCGTCGTCACCGCCGTCAGAAGAATCACGCGAAGCCTTGGCGAACGTCGCCGGCTTGAACAAGTCACGCGGCGTATCCCGCGACACGTTTGCGTCGCCGAGCACCAGGCCCTGCGACGCGAACATTTCTCGAAGGCGGGGCAGGGACTGCTCCAAGGCGCTGCGGGTATCGGAATTGGACGCGTTGAACATCACCGACGCCTCGCCGTCCTTCATGGCGATGCGGATCTCGAGCGGACCGAGGTGTTCGGGCGACAGCTTCAGGGACGCTGTCTCGCGCCCGTTGGCGGCCATCATCGTGAGCTGGTTGCCCAACTCATCGCTCCAGCCTTTCGCGCCCACAGGCGTTCGTACTTCGCCTGACGCGGCCTGCGGAGCGCCTTCCGCGGCACGGTGCGCCTGAAGCATGGACTGAAGGTGGGACGCGCTGTTACCGGTGGACGCTTGCCCCGCTGGAGCGTTGGTACCGTCCACATCGAAGCCTTGCCCCGCGGCGTCCAGCGTTGGTTCAGTGCCGTCTTTGGCCGCGCCTTCCAATGCGTTCTTCAACGCGTCCTGCGTGGCCGCCAACAGGGCCTGAGCGTCGCCTCCTTGCGCGCCTTCCAGGCTGATGGAAGAGACCCCAGTGCTGTCGCTTCCCGAAGCGCTCGTCGCAGGCGCAGTCTGGAACGGCTGCATGGCTGCGAATAAAGCGGCCAGCGCCGCGCTCGCGGCTTCATCGCCATCTTCGTCGTCGGCATCAGTGTCCGCCGTCGTATCCGTCTCGACGCCTTCGAGCGCACCGCTGTCGCCCGTGAGCAGGAAATCCACGAGGTTCGCCGGCAGCTGATCGCCGGTTGTACCGCCTTGAATCATCCCGTTCACCAATTGCATGAACGTGCCGCCGGAATTCGGGCTCGTGCCCGCCGCTCCGTCAGTGCGAGATGCGGCACCCGTGCTGTTGCCGGTGCCCGAGGGCTGCGTCGCGCCCTGCGTGAAAACATTCCCCGCAATCGTCGCCATATCGTCCTCTATCAACTGCGGCGCAGCTGCTGCGCACGGGCCGACGGGCGCTGCGCGCGCTCGTCTGATTCACGTTGTTCGCGCTTGTCATCCTGGACTTGTTCGTCCTTCTGCCAGCGCTCCACCAGGTTACCGACTGCCTCGGCGCGCTGCGCGGCGTGCTGCCACACCGTGCGCTCGGCATCGCGGTCTGCCTTCGCTTTGGCGACGAGCTGGGTCTGCTGCTTCACCGCCTCGGCCAGCCGAAGCATGAACGTCTGGAAATCCCGTAATCCCGCAGCGCTGATACCTGCACCGGTGCGCGATTGCAGCTGCTCGCCATAACTCTTCTGGTAGGACTCGAGCTCCGCGAGCTTGTTTTCGCATTCGGTCACGTGACGTTCGCGCGCGGCGAGGGCCTCGGCCTTCTTGCGCTCGACGTCGCTGACGACGCGTTCTACGGTCTGCATTCGCTCGGATCGTTTCATGGAGTCGTCTCAGTGGCGGCGGGTTGCGCCGGCGCGGTGGGCTTCAGGACGTCGGCGAGTTGCGTAACGCTCTGCGCGAGCTTCACCTGCTCGTGCATGTCCTGCGAAAGGAATTTCTGCAGTCGCGGCCACGCGGCGATCGCAGCATCGACGCGCGGATCCGTGCCGCGCTGATACGCGCCGATCGCGATCAGGTCGCTGTTGTGCTGATACGTGGCCAGGGTCTGGCGGAACTGGCGCGACAGGTTCAGCTGGTTCTTGTGCACGATCTCGTGCATCACGCGACTCACGGACGCTTCGACATCGATGGCCGGATATTGGCCGCTTTCCGCGATCCGTCGCGACAGCACGATGTGTCCGTCGAGAATCGCGCGCGCGGAGTCGGCGATCGGGTCCTGGTTGTCGTCGCCTTCCGTCAGCACGGTGTAGAACGCGGTGATCGAGCCGCCGCCTTCAACGCCGTTGCCGGCGCGCTCCACGAGCGCGGGCAGCTTTGCAAACACCGAGGGCGGGTAGCCCTTCGTGGCCGGCGCTTCGCCGATCGCAAGACCGATCTCGCGCTGGGCTTGTGCAAAGCGCGTGAGCGAGTCCATGAGCAACAGCACGTTGGCGCCGCGGTCGCGGTAATACTCGGCCACGGCCGACGCGAGCGACGCGCCGTGCAATCGCATGAGCGGCGGCGAATCCGCCGGTGCCGCGATGACGACGGCGCGCTTGCGGTCCTGCGGCCCGAGAATGCGCTCGACGAATTCCTTCACTTCGCGGCCGCGCTCGCCGATCAGCCCGACGACGATGACGTCGGCCGTCGTGTATCGCGCCATCATGCCGAGGAGCACGCTCTTGCCGACCCCGGAGCCTGCAAACAGGCCGATGCGCTGGCCGCGGCCCACGGTCAGCAACGAGTTGATCGCGCGCACACCGACATCGAGAGGCTCGGAAATCGGGTGACGCAGCAGCGGATTGATCTGCTTGCCGGACAAGCGAACGCTGTCTTCGCACAGGAGTGGGCCGAGCCCGTCGAGCGGCTCGCCGCTGCCATCGATGATGCGCCCGAGCAGCTCCGGCCCCACGCGGACCATGCCGCCGCGCTGGCGCGGAATCACGCGGGCATTCGGTTCGAGGCCGTGCATGTCCGTCGTCGGCATGAGGTAAATGCGATCGCCCGAAAAGCCGACGACTTCGGTTTCCACGCGCGTGCCGTCCGCGGTGATCACGTCGCAATAATCCCCGACCGCGGCCTGGCAGCCCACGGCTTCGAGCGTCTGGCCGATCATGCGTGTGAGATAGCCTTCCACCGCTGGGGGCGTCACGCGCTCGATCCGCTGCAAATTGCGGGCGAGCTTGTCGAGCCAGATATGGGTGCGGCCCTGGAGCGGCACGCTTTGCGCGGTGGCCGCCATCAGGTGCGGTCCGCGGAATCGGTGCGACTGCCGGCGGCGCGCTCGTCGCCGAACGCTGCGGCCACGACAGCATTCATGCGAGCGTCGAGACGAGCATCGATCTGCGACGTTTCCGTGCGGACGATGCATCCGCCGCGTGCGAGCGCCGGATCTTCGACCACGCTCCAGGCGCGTTCGCTAGACGGCGTGGCGAGTAGCTCACGAACCACTTTCGCGTCTTCGGGATGCAGGTGAACGCGAACGTCACGAGCCGCCGCGGGCAGGCGCCCGACGGATTCGCGGATGACGCCGATCACCTGCGACGGATCTGTCTTGAGCTCCCGCCGGACCATCTGCTTGCCGACGGTGAGCGCGAGCAGCGTGAGCTGCTTTTCCACTTCGACGTCGAGCTCCTGGAACGGTTTCGCGAGCGAATTCAGGATGACGTCGAGCCGCTGCGATTTCGCTTGCAACTGCGCAAGCTGCGCGTCGATCTCACGGCGCGCAGTGGCCAGACCTTCTTCGTAACCCCGGGTGAAATTCGCCTTTTCCGCCGCGACCTTTTCCTGCTCGGTGACGCGACGGCCGACGATCGGGCCATCCACGGAAGGCAGCGAATAAACCTGCGCGCCGGCCGCGGCGGCGTCGCGGCGAATCGGGGAACGCTCAGACATACTCGTCGCCACCCTTGCCACCGAGCGAGATCGTGCCGGCTTCCGCGAGCTTGCGAGCCGCCAGCAGGATTTCCTTCTGCGCGCCTTCCACTTCGGACAGCTTCACGGGGCCCTTCGCCTCGAGATCGTCCTTCAGCATTTCGGCCGCGCGCTGGGACATGTTCTTGAAGATCTTCTGCTTCAGCTCGTCTTCGGCACCCTTCAGCGCGAGCAGCAGCCGATCGGATTGCACGTTTCGCAGCAGCTCCTGCATGCCGCGGTCGTCGATGTCGATGAGGTTGTCGAACACGAACACGAGATCCTGGATCTTGGTGCTGAGCGCTTCGTCCGCGCGCGCGATTTGCTCCATCACCGGGCCTTCGATGCTCGCTTCGAGCAGGTTGACGATGTCCGCCGCCGCCTTGGCGCCGCCGAGCGAGCTGGTCTTGGCGGTGGATTTGCCGGCGAATTGTTTCTCCATGATGTCGTCGAGCTCGGACAGCGCGCTCGGCTGCACGCCGTCGAGCGTCGCGATGCGCATGAGCACGTCCGGACGCAGGCCGACGGGCAGCTGCGTGAGGATGTCGGCCGCCTGGTCGGAGTCGAGATAGGCGAGCACGATGGAAATGATCTGCGGATGCTCGTGGCGCACGAGCTCCGCGACGGCGCGCGGGTCCATCCACTTGAGCGCTTCGAGACCTTTGCTCGACGGGCCGAGATTGATGCGCTCGATGACGCTCGCGGCTTTGTCCTGGCCGAGCGCGTCGACGAGCACCTTGCGCAGGAAGTCGTCGACGCCGACGCCCACCGACGTCTGGCTCTCGACCACGGATGAGAACGACGACAGCACATCCTGAACTTCGTTGCGCGATACGCCGGTGAGCTGCGTCATGGCAGCGCCGACCTTTTGCACTTCGCGCGCGCCCATGTGCTTGAGCACCTGCGCGGCTTCCTGTTCGCCGAGCGTCAGCAGCAGAATCGCCGCGCGTTCGACGCCGGAGCGGCCTTCGTCCTGCTTGTTATTCATCAGATGCAACCCACGTGCGCACTACCTGGGCAACGCGCTTGGGATCCTGGCCGACGAGCGTCCGCGCCTGCGCCAGCTGTTGTTCGTAAGCGAGCGGAGTGGGCGGCCCGTTCGCGGCGCCGGGTTGATCGTTGGTGATGGCACCGCCGCCCGGCAGGGCCGCAGCGACGAGCGGTCGCGGCTGGGCGAGCAGCGTCTTCAGCAAAGGCTTCAACACCGAGAACACCAGCACCAGAACAACGATCAGGCCGGCGACGATCTTCGCGACGTTGAGCACCCACGGTTGTTCCCAGAGGGGAATCGCTACCAGCGCGCCGGCGGCCGGCGTCGCTTCTTCCTGGAACGGCGAGTTGACGACATTGACGCTGTCCCCGCGCTGCTCGTTGTAGCCGACCGCGTCCTTGACCAGTCGGGTTACGTGGTCGAGTTGTTCCTGTGTGAGCGGCGCGGCCGTGACTTTCCCATCCTTTCCGGCGGTGTGCAGATTGTCGATGAGGACAGCAACTGTGAGTCGCTGCAGCCGGCCGGCTGGCGTCTTCGTGTACGCCATGGTCCGGTCGATTTCGTAGTTGCGTGTGGCCTGCCGTGAGGTGTCTGAGGGGGGCGCTGACGCTTCAGCGTTAGCAGCGGCCTGACCTTGTGTCTTGGCACCCGCGACAGGGGCACTTGCTGGCGCAGCAGCTGTATTCCCGGCGTTTGGCGGCAGCGCCGTGCCAGGCGCGGGCGGTTGGTTCGAGAGCGACCCGGGCACGCCTTGCGGACCGGAACCGTCGCGGCTCGTCGTTTCCGACGTTTGTTCACTGCGGACGATCTGACTGTCCGGCTTGTACTGCTCACGCGCTTCCTCCGTGACCGACGTGTCCACCTGGGCGACGACCTGTGCACGCACGCGGCCGGGACCTGCAAATGGCGCGAGCAGCGCTTCGATGCGCTGGGCGTATTCCTCTTCGAGCCTATGGGTCAGCTCGAGGTTACGCTCACGTTGCGCTAGCTCGCTGTCGGACTGTGGTGCAGAGAGTAGGCGACCCTGCTGGTCCACTACCGTGACCTGCGTCGTCTGCAGCTCCGGAATACTCGAAGCGACGAGGTTGATGATCGACTGGATCTGTTCCTGCTCGAGACGTTTGCCTGCCTTGAGCTGGACAAAAACCGAAGCGCTGGCGGGGCGGCGGTCGCGCACGAAGGCCGATTCGCGGGGCACGGCGAGATGCACGCGCGCGCCTTCGACCGGACGGAGGCTCGAAATCGTTCGCGCCAGCTCGCTCTCGAGCGCGTGCTGATACCGCGCGCCTTCCATGAACTGGCTGACGCCGAAGCCGGGATCTTTCGAGATGTTCGCGAAGCCGCCGCTGCCTTCGGGCAGGCCCTGGCCGGCGAGCTTGAGACGCGCATCGTTGAGCTGCTCGGACGGCACGGACAGTCCATTGGACGCAGCCTCGAGCCGATATTGAATGCCCGCCGCTTCGAGAGCCGACGCCACCTGCGCCTGATCCTCGGAGCTCATGTTCGCGTACAGCAGGCTGAAGTTCGGGCCTTTCGACCACAGCACCACCATCACGCCCGCGGCGACTGCAGCTGCAATGCCGATGAGCAGCAGCAACGGCTTCAGGTTCGCGGGAATGCGCGACAGTGCGTTCGGATTTGGGAGAGCCGCAGCTTCAGCGCTCACGGGAAACTCCTGGAGAAAACGAGTGGCTCACGAGTGGGGCTCGGCAACTGGCAGCTCATTGACGGGGCGTTCATCACAGCGGCATGTTCATGATTTCTTGGTACGCATTGACCAGGCGGTTACGCACTTCGGTGAGCGCGCGAAACGAGACGCTCGCTTTCTGCATCTCGAGCATCACTTGCGGCAGCTCGACACCGGGTGTGCCTTTTTCGAAGGCGGTGGCGAGGTTGTTGGCGCTCTGCTGCGTCTGGTTCACGGAGTCGATGCCCTGCTTGAGCAGGTTCGCGAACTGCGAGGCACCGGACTGCTGCACGCCATTCGTGCCGCCGCCGAGGCCGCCGACGCCATTCGCTTCGGGACCGCCGAGGCCTTTCGACGAGAACGAGCGGATCTGTGCGAGGACGCGGTCGATTTCCATCTGGCTCATGGTTCGATTCCTTTATCGTCGATCCGCTGCTCAGGCCGCGGGCACTTCGACGCCGGCTTCGCGCAGTCGCGCGAGCTTGTGACGCAGCGTGCGCGGGCTGATGCCGAGACGTTCCGCCACTTCGCGGCGCGGGCTGCCGGTGCGCAGGGCGTCGAGGATCATGTCTTTTTCGGCTTCGCCGAGGGAGCTGGCGAGCGAGGCGCCGCTGAGGCGCGCATAGGTGCCCGATGCAGACGTGTCGCTCACCGGTGTGAGTGCAGTGGGCGGCTGTGCATGCACGATCGGCTCGTTCAACAACTCGAACTGAATGTGCTCGGGGCCGATCACAGGTCCGTTCACCAGGATCAACGCACGCTGCAGCAGGTTGTCCAGCTCGCGCACGTTGCCAGGCCAGTTGTACGTGAGCAGCAGATGCGCGGCATCCGCGCTCAACGCAGGAATTCTGTCGCCGGGCCGAACACGCGAAGACAGCAACTGCATCGCAAGCGGCAACACATCGTCACGACGCATCGAGAGCGGCGCGATCGCGAGCGGGAATACGTTCAGTCGGTAATACAGATCTTCGCGGAAACGTCCTGCCGAGACTTCCTCGCGCAGTCGGCGGTTTGTCGTCGCGAGCACGCGAACGTCGAGTCCGATGGGAGTGCGACCGCCGAGACGTTCCACTTCACGTTCCTGCAGGACTCGCAGCAGCTTCGCCTGCAGGGCGAGCGGCATTTCGGTGACTTCGTCGAGCAGCAGCGTGCCGCCCTGCGCCTGTTCGAATTTGCCGGCGTGAGTGGCTTGCGCGCCCGTGAAAGCGCCGCGTTCATAGCCGAACAGCATCGCTTCGAGCATCGTCTCCGGAATGGCCGCGCAGTTCACCGCGATGAACGGCTTGTTCGCCCGTGAGGAGCTGCGATGAATAAATCGCGCGAGCACTTCCTTGCCCGTGCCGGATTCGCCGACGATGAGCACCGTGCAATCGCTTGCAGCGACCCGTCGCGCCAGATCCGCCAGCCGCCGCGAGCTCGGGGCATAGGCCACCAGCTCCACTTCGGGTGCCGGCGGTGCAGTCAGTGTGTTCGCTTCGGACATTCGACCCTCACATGCACGAATGCATTCGAGGAGTCAGGTTGCAAAAGCGATGCCAGGGGTTTTCGAGGAGATTTTGAGAAGGGCGTCACGAGCGGCACGTGACGGGCGGCAAGGTTCCGCCGCCGGCGACGCATTGCCACTGAGGTGGCAGCGCGTCCTCACTGTGTGCGCGTCAATCTTCCGTCGCGAGATCGCTGCTCAGCAGATCCAGCTTGCGCAGCTTTTCGACGAGTGTCGTACGACGCAGTCCGAGCAGGCGTGCAGCGTGAGCCACGACACCGTTGGCGCGTTCGAGCGCCTGCGTCACGAGCTTGCGCTCGATCTCGGTGAGATGCGCGCGCAGGTCGATCCCTTCGATCGGCAAAACCGCGAGCGATGCGGCGGTCGCCACGGCACGCTCGTCATCTTCGTCAGAGTTGTATTCCACAACGACATCGCTCGTGGGCAGCAGTTGCGTGCCGGGCGGCAGCACATCGCCTTCGAGCAGAAGTCGTTCGGCAATCGTCGTGTCGAGCGCGGCGATGTCGCTCGCGAATGCAGGCGCAGCCCACTGCGGCGACCAGTCGGCAGGACGATATTTCGCGGGCAAATCCGCGATATCCGCGACGCGCCCCGCAGTGACGATCGACAGACGTTCGATCAGATTCGCAAGCTCGCGCACGTTGCCAGGCCACGGGCACAGCGCAAGCGCTGCGAGCGCGCGCGGCGCGAGTTGTACTTCAGCGCGACCTTCGGCCACGTTGTGTGCAGCGAAGTCGCGCACCAGCAGCGGCAGGTCATCGAGACGCGAGCGCAGGGCCGGCATCTCGATGGGAAATACATTGAGGCGGTGGAAGAGGTCTTCGCGGAAGGTGTTGTGCGCCATCGACTGTTCGAGATTGCGATGGGTCGCGGCGATGATGCGCACGTTACAACGCATCGGCACGTGATTGCCGACACGCTCGAACACGCGTTCCTGCAACACGCGCAGCAGCTTCACCTGCATCGTCGGGCTCATGTCCCCGATCTCGTCGAGGAACAGCGTGCCGCCTTCGGCGATCTCGAAGCGGCCCTTGCGCGCGCTGACGGCGCCCGTGAACGCGCCTTTCTCATGGCCGAACAGCTCGCTCTCGAGCAGCTCGGCGGGAATGGCGCCGCAGTTCACCGCGACGAACGGCCGCTGGCGACGCGGAGAAAGATCGTGGATGGCGCGGGCGGCCACTTCCTTGCCGGTGCCCGATTCGCCGAGGATCAGAACGGTGGAGTCATGGTCGGCCACCTGCCGGATGAGCGAGATCACATCGCGAATGGCGGAGGAGGTTCCGGTCGGCAGTCTGGCGCGGGAGCGCTCACCGATTGGCGTCACCGAGCTCATCTGACCCTTTCCCATCGAGGTGTTCGTGTCCAGGCTCATCATCTTCCCGCGACCGCCCACCCATTCTTGTGCGTGCATCTGCCTTCATCTCCGCGTGGTCGAATTATGCTTTCGACCTGCGGCTATTGTTAATTTACAGGTGCAGGTAAAGACGTGAACCGCGCCGTGTGTTCATACAGATACACGTGATGGGAGTCACAGTCCGTACGATGCGTCGCGGTGAGAGGTTGCCGCCGGCAAGGGATTGCCGCCATGGATCGAAGCGGTCCGCAATCGCCGGGCCGCGGGGAGCCTTTAGTATTAAACGTAAACGCTCTGAGCCGACCGGCGATTGAGGACTTCTTCTCTAGCGACCGCGGGGCCTTGGCGTGCTCCGACTTCCCGCCACTTGCCGTCGATGCCGCCGAAACGCGAGCTTCTCCAGCAGATCCGCCGTCGCTTCCCCAGGAGGCAAGAACCGAACCTTCACCTCGCCCCCCGGCGAAACATTCGCCACGCGACCGATGAGTCTCAGCGGCTCGGCAACGCATTCGCGCAGAAAGATTTCGACAGCGCCCTGCGCGCCCGGCTTGGGAAAAGGGGGTGCCGCGTGAAACGTGGCGCCCAGCGCGTTGAAGCGGATGGCGACTGACGGCGGGCGCGGCTGGTTGGCGGCGAGGATGCGACCCACCACGTCCAGCAGCAGGTTGATCTTGAGCTCGATGCGCAGCAGGTCCTGGGCATTCGGCGAATTCTCGTCGCCCTTGTCCATCTGCCCCTGTTCCTGCAGGGCGGTGCTCGCCTGGAGCACGCGGACGTTCGAGGCGGCGTAGCTCGCCGTCAGGTCCGGGTCGATGTGGTCCGGCAACGGACGCCACGCCACGGGCAGCACGTCCTGGTAAGCCAGCTCCTCGAACAGGATGATCGTGTCTGAACCGTCGTACATGGCGCAGATTCTGACTTAATTCGATGGCACCGCGCAGTGGTGATCAGCGCGGATTGGGACGTAGTGCGCGTGCCTCGGCCGGAAGCGCGATCCAGGCGCTGCGGATTTCGCCGAGCAGGTGCGCGACTTCGTCCAGCGTCTCGATCCGGCTGTGCAGGTTGGCTTTCACCAGCTGACGGCACATGTAGTCGTAGAGATCGTCGAGATTGGCGGCGATCGGGCCACCGGTCTTCAGGTCCAGGCTGACGCGCAGCTCGTCGATGATGGCGATGGCGGCGCTGATCAGCTGGTTCTTGTCGGCGATGGCATTGTTGGCAATGCAGCCGCGGGCCTGGGCGATACGCTCCAGGGCCCCATCCATCAACATCACGATCAGGCGGTGCGGATCCGCCGCGGCGACCCCGCCATGAGTGGCAACGCTCGTATAGGCGCTGATGCTGGATGGACGTGTGTAGGCCTTCATGGGCCGCGTACTCCTTGGAGACTGAAAGCGATCAACTGTTGCTGAGAGGGGTAACGGCGTTGCCCCGCCGGACTTGAGAGGGGTGCAGGGGCGATTGGACTTAGGTCGGGGGAGGGGTTCGGCGGCCCGTCTGCGGCGGCGTTGCGTGCTCGCCGCGCGCTGCGCGTGCGCTCTCAGCCGCCCGGCGATTGAGGGCTTCTTGAAGGGCCTCTCAGAAGCCCTCAATCGCCGGGCGGCTGAGAAAGCCATGCCATCAACGCGCAAACAACTCCTTCATCCCCCCCGCAATCAACACCGACACGTCGATCAATATCCTGGGTAACGCCGTGCCCCCCGGCGCCACCAGATACCTCGGCTCCCACACCGGATCGAACTTCGCCTTGTAGCGTCGCAAGCCTTCGAAGTTGTAGAAGTGCTCGCCGTGGCGGAATACGAAGTTGCCCACGCGATGCCACGCCGGCGCCAGCGGATGTCGCTCGAGTCCCGCGAGCGGCGCCATGCCGAGGTTGAACCACTTGTAGCCTTCCGCCTTCGCCCAGAGCATCAGCTCGATGAACAGGTAGTCCATCGCGCCGCGCGGGGCGTCGGGCCCGAAGCGCATCAGGTCGATCGAAAGCTCGTCGCGCGTGCCGGAAGGCCAGAGATTCGCGAACGCGGATGGTGTGCCTTCGCTGCGAACCACTGCCACCGGAAAGTTCTTCACGTATTTTTCGGAAAACGCGCCGACGGAAAAACGCTTCTCCGCCGTGGATTTTTCCGTGAGCCAGGCGTCCGAGATTTTTCTCAGCGCAGGCAGAATCGCCGGCACATTCTCCGGCATCACGATTTCGAACGTGGCACCGCCGCGCGTGGCGCGGCTGCGGGCCTGGCGAAGATCGGCGCGGGCCGGACCTTCGAGCGCGAAATCATGCAGCGGCACGCGCGCTTCTTCGCCGATCTTGAGGGCCGCAAGTCCGAGGTCAACGTAGAGCGGCAGGCGCTCGCCGCGCGCTTGATAGAAAACAGTACGGCCACCGTGATGGTCCGACAGCTCGCGGAACCGCCACACCAGCTCTTCGCATTTCGCACGCGGACCGACGGGATCGCCGAGCGCGATCCAGCTTCGACCGTTCACCTGATACATCACGAAAGCGTCGCCGGTTTCGTTGAACAGCAGGCGCTTGTCGCCGGTGAGCGCGGCGTTCGCCACCGTCAGCTCCGATTTACCGATGATCTTGCGAGCGCGTTCGAGATCCTCATCGTTGGCAACCGCGGGCTCGGGGCGAGCGGGTTGCAGCAGATTCAGCAGCAGGAACGTGGTTGCGAGCAGCACGGTGACGAGCGCAGCGCGCAGTCCGCGCGGCGCGTTCGCGTCGAGCGCGAACGTCCACCACAGTTGGCCCGAGTACTCGACGTGCCGATATGCGAGCAGCAGAATCCAGATGGCCGCCGCGATCACGCCGGCGACACTGACCGCCCAGATGGGCGTGAAGCGCTCTTCGAGAATCGATGTGGGCCGGTAAAACGCGCGCCTTCCCAGCGTGAGCACACCGAGTGCGACCGCGAGGACGATGGCCTCTTCGAAGTCCAGACCCTTCAGCAGCGACGCCACGATGCCGCCGACCAGCAGCCAGAACGAAATGTGATAAGCCGCCTGCACGCGTCGGAACAGCGCGCGCGCCAGCACGATGAGCGCGAGCCCGATGGCGCTGCCGGCAAGGTGCGACAGTTCGAGCACGGCCAGCGGCAGCACATGAAGCAACACGGAAAGACGCGAATCCACCGCTGGCGTTGCGCCTGAAACGAGCAGCACCACGCCCGCAACGAAGATGAGCGTGCCCGCCACCTGCGGCACCACCGGCGCGATGTAGAGCGACGCAAGCTCGTGCGCACGCGCGATCGAGGCGCGTCTCGCTTCCAGCTCTTTCGCGCCGAACAGCAGCGCGGCAAACAGCAGCGGGACGAGGTAGTACACCGCTCGATACACGAGCATCGATCCCAGCAGCACGCTCGGCGGCACCTGAGGAACGGCGACGATGATCACCGTCTCGAATACGCCGATGCCGCCGGGCACGTGGCTGATGATGCCGACGGTGACCGCCGCCGCGTACGCGCCGAGAAATGCGAGGTACGAAATATTCGCTTCAGGCGGCAGCAGCACATAGAGCACGGCCGACGCGATGCTCAGGTCCAGCAGTCCCAGTGCAATCTGAGGGAACGCGATGGCCGGTCGCGGAATGCGCAGCTGCCAGCCGCGCACTTCGAGCGGGCGGCGGATGAAGATGCTGCAAATCGCATACGCACCGACGGCGCTCAGCAGGATGACGCCGGATGCGCGCGTCCACCACGGCGGCAGATGTACAGCGGCGTGCAGCTGCTCCGGCTCGAGCAGCAAGGAAAGGCCGCCCAGTGTCGCAAGGCCGATGGCGCTCGTGAGGCTGCAGAATCCCTGCACGGTGACGACATCGATCGCGGTGAGACCCACCGATGCGTACAGGCGCAGTCGAATCGCTGCGCCGGTGAACGCCGCAAGCCCGAGGTTGTGGCCGAACGCGTAAGCGATGAACGACGTGAAGACCATGCGCGCGTACGGCAAGGTCTTGCGCAGGTATTTGAGCGCGAGGAAGTCGTAACAGCTCAGCGTCCAGTAACTGACCGCCGTGATGACCAATGCCGCGCCGACAGACGAGGGCGGAATGCTCCGCAGCTCGTGGAAGATGTCGTGCAGGTGAAGATGGGCCAGCTCGCGGTGGAGCACCCAGGCCACGCCGCCGAACACGACGAGTGCCGCAATGGGCCCGATCCATCGCCAGATCGATGAGGGCTCGCGCTCCGCTGCGGCGTCGGCGCTCATGCGTTCGGCCGTGGGCGGGCCGGGGCGCCTGCCCTACGTCCTTCAACGTTCGTGCCGCGCCCAGGCATCAACGCGTCAAGGGCTTGTACTTGATGCGATGAGGCTGATTGGCATCTTCGCCTTTGCGGCGTTTGTAGTCCTCGGTGTAGTCCTGGTAATTGCCCTCGAACCAGACCACTTCCGAATTGCCTTCGAACGCGAGGATGTGGGTCGCGATGCGATCGAGGAACCAGCGATCGTGCGAGATCACCACCGCGCAGCCGGGGAAGGTGAGCAGCGCGTCTTCGAGCGCCCGCAGCGTTTCGATATCGAGGTCGTTGGTCGGCTCGTCGAGCAGCAGCACGTTGCCGCCGCTCTTCAGCACTTTCGCGAGGTGCACGCGGTTGCGCTCGCCGCCCGACAGCTCGCCGATGGTCTGCTGCTGCTGGTTGCCTTTGAAATTGAAACGGCCCACGTAGCCGCGCGACGGCGTCTCGTAGTTGCCGATCTTGATCATGTCGAGGCCGCCGGAGATTTCCTGGAACACGGTCTTCTTGTCGTCGAGCGTGTTGCGGCTCTGGTCGACGTACGCGAGCTTCACGGTCGGGCCCATGCGCAGCTCGCCGGAATCCGCTTTTTCCACGCCTGTGAGGATGCGGAAGAGGGTGGTCTTGCCGGCGCCGTTCGGACCGATGATGCCGACGATGCCACCGGCGGGCAGCTTGAAGCTGAGGTTGTCGAACAGCAGGCGATCGCCGTAGGCCTTCTTCAGGTTGGTCGCTTCGATGACGAGATCACCCAGGCGCTCACCGGGCGGAATATAGATCTCGTTGGTCTCGTTGCGTTCCTGGAATTCACGCGATTGCAGCTCTTCGAACCGTTGCAGGCGGGCTTTGCTCTTGGCCTGGCGCGCCTTCGGATTCTGGCGCACCCACTCGAGCTCGCGCTCCAGCGTCTTGCGCAGGGATTCGCGCTCGCGCTCTTCCAGGGCGAGGCGCTTTTCCTTCTGTTCGAGCCACGAGGAGTAATTGCCCTGCCAAGGGATGCCGTGGCCGCGGTCCAGCTCGAGAATCCACTCCGCGACGTTGTCGAGAAAGTAGCGGTCGTGGGTCACGGCGATGACCGTGCTCGGATATTCCTCGAGATAGCGCTCGAGCCAGGCGATGGACTCGGCGTCCAGATGGTTGGTGGGCTCGTCGAGCAGCAGCATGTCCGGCGATGACAGCAGCAGGCGGCACAACGCCACGCGGCGCTTTTCGCCACCCGAGAGCTTCGCGATCTTCGCTTCCCACGGCGGCAAACGCAGCGAGTCCGCGGCGATCTCGAGCTTGCGCTCCAGCTCCCAGCCGCCGGCGGCATCGATCGCGTCCTGCAGCTTGGACTGCTCTTCGAGCAGCTTCGTCATCTCGTCTTCCGTGACTTCTTCTGCAAAGCGGTCGCTGATCTTGTTGAAGCGCTCGATGAGGTTGTACGTGTCGCCGACGCCTTCCATCACCGAGGTACGCACGTCGTGCTCGGGGTTGAGCTCGGGCTCCTGCGAGAGATAGCCGATCTTGATGTTGCTCTGGGGGCGCGCTTCACCATCGATGGCGGTGTCGATGCCCGCCATGATCTTCAGCAGCGTGGACTTGCCCGAACCGTTCAGGCCCAGCACGCCGATCTTGGCGCCCGGGAAGAAGGAGAGGCTGATGTCGCGCAGGATGGTGCGCTTGGGGGGTACCACCTTGGATACCCGGTTCATCGTGTAGATGTATTGGGCCATTGGCTCGTGTGTGTTCGCGCGCGTGCGGATTGGCGGGGAAATGGGGCGCGGATTATCTATTAAGAATGTGGGGATGTGTTGGGGAGGGGCGGGGGGTGGGGTGATTCTCTTTCCTCGCGTTCGGGGATGGAGCATTGCGGTTGCGCGCGCTGCGGTTGGCGGTTGGCGGATGCGCGGGAGCGCCGGCCGGGGGCCGCCGGGGAGGGGGTGTGCGATTTGCGTGGTCGCGGGCGGCGGCTTGAGCCACGGCCTTCTTTTTAGCCGCCCGGCGATTGAGGGCTTCTTGCTGCGGATACGAAGGCGCGAGCCCTCGAACCTTGCGCCTGCAGCTGCGTTACCGACCTCCGCACCGCGCCGCGATTGAGCCCTTCTTGCTCCCATCTCCAGCGAAATCCACGCAACTGATGGCCCAACCCTCATCGTGTGCTAGGCTCCAGCGCCTTGCACCACCCGGTGTAGGAGCGCACGAGAGAATGACTTCCCGTCTGCCGGCAAACCGGTTGGCCGTGGTGGTGGGCGAGCGGATTGCGCGCTACGGCTTCGGCGAAGGGCATCCTTTCGGGCCTGATCGGCATGGCGCCTTTCTTCGCGAGTTCGAGTCGCGGGGCCTTCACAAGCAGGCCCAGATGCTCGAGCCGCGGCTCGCGACGGACGACGAGCTGCTTTCCTTCCATACGCCGGCTTACATCAACCTGGTGCGCGAACGCTCTGCGACCGGGCAGGGCATGCTCGATGAGGGTGATACGCCTGCGTTTCGCGGTGTTTTTGAAGCTGCCGCGAACGTCGTCGGCGCCACCCTGAATGCCGCGGACGCCATCATGTCCGGCGCCACGCGTCACGCGTTTGTCCCCATCGCGGGGCTGCATCACGCCGCACGCGACAAGGCTGCCGGATTTTGCGTGTTCAATGACTGCGGAGTCGCGGTGGAGCAGCTTCGCAAGCGTAATGGCTTGAAGAAAATCGCTTACGTGGATATCGACGCTCACCACGGTGACGGCGTGTACTACGCCTTCGAAGACGATCCAGACCTGATTTTCGCGGATATCCACGAAGACGGGCGCTATCTCTATCCCGGTACCGGACGTACGGACGAGACGGGAAAGGGTGATGCGCGGGGCACAAAGCTGAACCTGCCGGTTCCACCTGGTGCGGATGACGAGGTGTTCGCTGCTGAGTGGCCGAAAGTCATCGAGCACCTGGAGCGCCACGAGCCGGAGTTCATCATTCTCCAGTGCGGGGCGGACAGCGTGGACGGCGACCCCATCACACACATGCGTTATTCCCCGGCCAGTCACGGGCGCGCTGCGCGCGAGCTGGCAGAGCTCGCTGAGCGGCTCGGTCACGGGCGTGTTCTGGCGCTGGGTGGCGGTGGCTATAACCGCACCAACCTTGCGCAGGCGTGGAATGCGGTCTGCGAGAGCTTGCTGGGCTAACGGTCGGTGAGTTGAGCGGCGCGGTGCCCGCCCGCGGCTGCGCGCGATCGCAGTGACAGCGCCTGTTTTCGGCGACGTCGGTCCACAGCGTGGGGTTCCTGCGGCGGGCCGGTTCCAGAGTGCTGCTTCCAGAGGGCGCCCTCGCGAACACAATCGCTTGGGCCAGATGCGCCCTCGACCCCCAATCGCAGGTAGAATTCGCGGCCTTTCACGGCCCCCCAGACTCAAAGGTTTCGTCAATGTTCAGCCGCTCGCAGATGGACATCGCCCGTTTCGATCCGGAGCTCGATCAAGCCCTGCAGGGTGAGCTTCGCCGCCAGGAAGAGCACATCGAGCTGATTGCGTCCGAGAACTACACGAGCCCCCGCGTGCTCGAGGCGCAGGGTTCGGTGCTCACGAACAAATACGCTGAGGGCTATCCAGGCAAGCGCTACTACGGTGGCTGCGAGTACGTCGACATCGCCGAACAGCTGGCGATCGATCGTGCGAAGAAGCTCTTCGGTGCGGACTACGTGAACGTCCAGCCGCATTCCGGCTCGCAGGCGAACGCTGCGGTCTATCAGGCGCTGGTGAAGCCGGGCGAAACCGTGCTCGGCATGAGCCTGGATCACGGCGGTCACCTCACGCACGGTGCCAAGGTCAACTTCAGCGGCAAGCTGTACAACGCTGTGCAGTACGGCATTCGTCCGGACAACGGTGAGATCGACTACGACGAAGTGCGTCGCCTCGCAGAGCTGCACAAGCCGCGCATGATCGTGGCGGGTTTCTCTGCGTACTCGCGTGTTATCGACTGGCAGAAGTTCGGTGAGATCGCGAAGGGTGTCGGCGCGTATATGTTCGTCGATATGGCGCACGTCGCCGGCCTCATCGCGATGGGTTACTACCCGAACCCGCTCCCGCATGCGGATGTCGTGACGACCACCACGCACAAGACTCTGCGCGGACCGCGCGGCGGTCTCATCCTCGCGCGCGCCAATGATGAGGTGACCAAGAAGCTGAATTCGTCCGTATTCCCCGGCACGCAGGGCGGACCACTCATGCACGTCATCGCGGCGAAAGCGGTGGCATTCCTCGAAGCGCTGCAGCCGGAGTTCAAGGACTATCAGCATCAGGTGCTGAAAAACGCACGCGCGATGGCGGAGCGGTTCAAGCAGCGTGGCTACACCATCGTTTCGAACGGCACCGACAACCACCTGTTCCTGCTGAGCCTCGTCGGCCGCAGCATGACGGGCAAGGATGCGGATGCCGCGCTCGGCCGCGCGAACATCACGGTGAACAAGAACGCCGTGCCGAACGATCCGCGCCCGCCGATGGTGACGAGTGGTCTGCGCATCGGCACGCCGGCGTCGACCACGCGAGGTTTCAAGGAGAAAGAGATCGAGCTGGTGGCTGATCTCGTGTCGGACGTGATCGACGCAGAGGGGTCGGACGCGGTCGTGGGCCGGGTGCAGGCGCAGGTATTGGAGCTGTGCAAGCGTTTCCCTGTCTACGGAGCGTGAGTGCATTGGAAAAAAGTCGCCGCACGGCGCTTTTTTCGGACATGGGCTTCGTTTCCGGGCGCAAAAAGCGTGGCTTTTGCGCCCTGCGTGTTCGCGTGGCTACGCCCGCACGCTGAAGCCCGCGCGCATTTATGCATTGCCCCTTCTGCGGCCACGAAGACACCAAGGTTTCCGACTCGCGACTCGCGAGCGAAGGCCGGCAGGTGCGTCGGCGTCGCGAATGCCTGAAGTGCGGCGAGCGGTTCACCACGTTCGAGACCGCCGAGCTGGTGATGCCACAGGTGGTCAAGAGTGATCGCAGCCGCCAGCCGTTCGACGAGGCGAAGCTGCGGTCGGGTATCGAGAAGGCGCTCGAGAAGCGGCCGGTGGGGGCCGAAGCGATCGACGAGGCGGTCGGGCGCATCCTTCACAAGATCCGGGCGCTCGGCGAACGCGAGATTGCGGCGCGCGCCGTCGGCGAGCTCGTGATGGAAGAGCTGCGCCACCTCGATGAAGTGGCTTTCGTTCGTTTCGCGTCGGTCTACCGCCACTTCCAGGACATCGACGCGTTTCGCGACGAGATCGACAAACTGCGCCAGCACCCTCGCCGCCGTAAACCGACGCGGGACAAGGACGCGGACCGGGAACAGCTGCCGCTGCTGCCCACCGATTTGAAAACGCCAGTCGGCGACAAGTAGTCTTTCCGCATGCCGACTTTTTCTGACTTAGACCATCGCGCCATGGCGCGTGCGATCGAGCTTGCGAAGAGGGGCGTGAACACCACGCACCCGAATCCGAACGTCGGCTGCGTCATTGTGAAAGACGGTGAAGTCATCGCGGAAGGCTGGCACGAGCGTGCTGGCGGCCCGCACGCGGAGGCTATGGCGTTACGTGCACTCGTCGCAGGTCCAGGTCTCGCTGCTGCGAATGGAGCAACGGTTTACGTGACGCTCGAGCCGTGCAGCCACTATGGCCGCACGCCGCCGTGCGCGGACGCGCTGGTGAGTGCGCGCGTGGGGCGCGTCGTGTTCGCGATGCCAGATCCGAATCCCAAAGTGGCTGGTCGCGGTGCTGTGCTGCTGACTCAGGCGGGCATCAAGGTCGACGTGGGCCTCATGGAGGCCGAGGCAGAAGAGCTGAACCTCGGTTTTCTCAAGCGCATGCGTAAGGGCACGCCGTACGTCCGCGTGAAAGTCGGCATGAGCCTCGATGGTCGTACGGCGCTCGCGAACGGCAAAAGCAAATGGATTACCAGCGACGCAGCTCGCGAGGATGTACAACACTGGCGCGCGCGCAGCTCTGCGGTGCTGACAGGAATCGGCACGGTGCTCGCCGACGATCCGCAGCTGAACGTGCGCCTGCCGGAAGTGTCCCGCCAGCCGACCGTGGTTGTGTTGGATGCGAAAGCGCGCCTCCAGCCTGGCGCAAAGCTTTTCAGCGGCGGTGGTCCGGTGGTCGTGTTCACTAAGAGTGGGCCGTTACCCGGCGTCGCGGCTCTGCGATTGAAGGGTGCACGCGTGGAAGTCGTCAGTGGCGGCGATCAGCTCGATCTGAGCGCCATGCTCCTGAAGCTTGGGGAGCTGGAGTTGAACGATGTGCTCGTGGAAGCCGGTCCAACCCTGACCGGAGCGCTGGTGCGTGCCGGAGTCGCAGACGAACTGCTCATCTATATGGCGCCCAAGCTGCTGGGTCCGCAGGCGCGGCCGCTCTTCGACTTACCGCTGCTGGAAGACCTGCAGCAGGCTGCTTCTTTCAACCTCATCGAAACCGCGCAGGTCGGACCAGACCTGCGCCTCCGCATGCGCCCCAACTAAATTATGTTTACCGGAATCGTTCAGGACCTCGGCCGTGTGGAGGCGCGTGAGATGCACGGCGTCGATGCTCGTCTGGTGATCTCCACGAAGCAGCTCGATCTGAAGAACGCTGCCATTGGGGACAGCATCAGCGTGCAAGGGGTTTGCCTCACGGTGACGTCCCTCACTGGGGATTCATTCAGTGCGGATGTCTCCCACGAGACGCTGTCGCTAACGACTCTCGGGCAGCTGGAGGTCGGGTCCGCGGTGAACCTGGAGCCGGCGTTGCGCGCAGGCGATCGGCTCGGCGGGCACCTCGTGTCAGGCCATGTAGATGGCGTCGCTCATGTCGCCTCCACCGGCCGCGATGGCGACTCGCTCCGTGTTCAGGTGACGGTGCCGGGTGACCTCGCACGCTACATAGCGAAAAAAGGCTCGGTGACGCTGGATGGCGTGAGCCTCACGGTGAATGAAGTGGAAGGCAGCACCTTTGGGGTCAACCTGATTCCGCATACGCAATTGGTTACGACGCTCGGCCAACTGCAGCCCGGAACAAGGCTGAATCTCGAGGTCGATCAGATGGCGAGGTATGTGGAGCGTCTGGTCGCCTACAAATCGTGACACGGGGCACGCGCGATTGCGCGAATCCCCCATCGCTGACGGCCGCGGGATGCGCCAGAATAGCGCCGTCGCATAATTCTCTCGTCAAACGGATTCCGGGGTTTTCAGGCCGTCTCGCACACGCGCCTGGACGTCAAACGCCGCCTCAGGGCGGCGTTTTTCGTTGGCGGCGCCCCAATCCGGCCGCCAGACGGTATCCTGCGCGGCATGTCCAAGATCTATCCCCTGACGCCGCGCGGCACCGCTGCGGCGCCTGACGAGGCCCAGGCCTCTACCTTTTCCAGCGTCGAAGAAATCCTGGCCGAGATGCGTGCCGGGCGCATGGTGATCATTCTCGACGACGAAGATCGTGAGAACGAAGGCGACTTCATCATGGCAGCCGAGCATGCGACGCCCGAGGCCGTGGCGTTCATGATCCGGTACTCGAGCGGCATCCTGTGCGTGCCGATGGAAGATCAGCGCCTGGTCGAGCTCGACCTGCCGCAGATGGTCCAGAACAACGACGACGCGTACCGCACAGCCTTCACCGTGAGCGTGGACTACCGGCACGGCACCACTACTGGTGTTTCAGCCAGTGACCGCTCCATCACGATCAAGGCACTGGCGGATAAGAGCAGCGTGCCGACGGACTACGCGCGTCCGGGGCACATCTTCCCGCTGCGCGCACGCAAGGGTGGCGTGCTGATTCGTGCGGGCCACACCGAAGCCGCGGTTGACCTGTGCCAGCTTGCTGGTCTGAAGTCTGTGGGCGTGCTCTGCGAGCTGATGAACGACGACGGCACGATGTCCCGGCGCGCAGAAATCGAAGTGTTCGCCCGTCAGCACAATCTGAAGATCGGCACGATCGCGGATCTCATCCGCTATCGCCTGCGGAACGAGCGCTCTGTTCAGCGCGTGTCGGAAGAGGCCGTGCAGACGGACTTCGGTGAGTTCCGCATGTACACGTACGAAGACCAGGTACACAAAGGCACGCATCTGGCGCTCGTGCGCGGCCGGCTCGACGGGCCAGAGCCGCCGCTCGTTCGCGTGCATGTTGCCGACACCGTGCGCGACCTGCTCGGCGTGCGCGGCGACACGCATGCATGGACTCTGCGTGCCGCGATGGAGCGGATCGCGCGTGCCGGTGCGGGTGTCGCCGTCATCCTCCACGATGACGAAACGGCGGGCGACGGCCCCGCTCGTGGCATTGGCGCGGGCGGACAAGTGTTGCGTACCTTCGGTATCGGCGCGCAGATCCTCAAAGATCTCGGCGTGTGCCGCATGCGGGTGCTCTCGGCGCCCAAGCAGATGCACGGCATCTCGGCGTTCGGGCTGGAAATTGCGGGTTATGTTGGCGAAGAGTCATGAGCGAAGCGAAGTTCATTCAGGGTGAGTTAACTGCTGCGGGCCGGCGCATCGCGGTCATCGCTTCGCGGTTCAATGAATTCGTGGTGTCGGGCCTCGTGAAGGGCGCCGTCGCTGCGTGGGAACGGAACGGCGGGAACGCTGCAGACCTGCTGATCGTGCGCGTGCCGGGTGCTTTCGAGTTGCCTGTCGTCGCGCGCCAGATGGCGAAGAGCGGCAAGTACGAAGCAGTGGTCGCGCTGGGTGCGGTGATTCGCGGCGACACCGCGCACTTTGAATACGTGTCTGGTGAGTGCGCTCGCGGTCTGCAGAGCGTGGCGCTGGAGACGGGCATTCCTGTGGTATTTGGTGTGCTTACCACAGAGACGGTGGAGCAGGCATTACAGCGCGCGGCTCCCGGCGGCAGCAACAAGGGTGGCGAAGCGATGGAGTGCGCACTAGAGATGGCAGACCTCCGCGTGAAGCTGGATGCGATCAATGGCCGGTAACTCTTCGTCGTCCGCGCAGCGTTACACCTCGGGCGCCAAGTCGTTGGCCCGTAAGCTCGCAATGCAGGCGATCTATCGCTGGCAGATCAACGATGCGCCATGGCAGGACCTCGTGAGCGAGTTCGCCACGGAAGAAGGCATGGACCGCGCCGATGGCGAATACTTCCGCGAGCTCGTTCAGGGCGTGTGTGATGCGAGCAAAACACTCGATGCCGAGCTGGCGGGTTTCATGGACCGTGGCCCGAACTTGCTCGACCCCATCGAACACGCAGTGCTGCTCATCGGCGCGTTCGAGCTGAAGTCCCGGCCAGAGATTCCGTTCCGTGTCGTCATCAACGAAGGCGTCAGCCTGGCGAAGCGTTTCGGCGCGACAGACGGGCACAAGTTCGTGAACGCCGTGCTGGATCGCGCTGCCCGCACGCTCCGGCCGAACGAACACTAGTCCCATGGCGCTCGGCGAGTTCGCGCTCATCGACCGATACTTTCGGGAGTGCGGAGCGCGTCGTGCCGACGTGGCGCTCGGCGTGGGGGACGACGCGGCGCTGCTCGACTGTCCGCCGGACATGCAGCTCGTTGCAGCCATCGACACGATGGTGCTCGGCAATCATTTTCTGGCGAACTTTTCTGCGGAGTCGATTGGCCATCGCGCGCTGGCTGTGAATCTCAGCGACCTCGCGGCGATGGGGGCAACACCTGCGTGGGCTCTGCTCTCGTTGACGCTACCCAAGTCTGACGAGCAATGGCTGGCAGGCTTTGCGCGCGGCTTTGGCGAGCTGGCGAAAAAGCACGGCGTCGCGCTTGTTGGAGGCAACACCACGTTGGGGCCTCTCTGTATCAGCGTACAAATACTCGGTCATGCGCCGCGGCCGCCGAAGATGTTGCGGTCCTCTGGGCGACCCGGCGATATGGTTTTCGTGAGCGGCAGCCCCGGTGATTCGGGCGGCGGACTGGCGCTGGAGTTGGGAAAGATCGCCGTGCCGCCGTCGTCGCAGAAGGCTGCAGAGTACCTGCGCCAGAGATTTCACTTTCCGACGCCGCGCATCGAGCTCGGTATCAAGCTCCGCGATTACGCGACTGCTTGCATCGACGTTTCCGACGGCCTGTTCGGAGACGCAAGCAAGCTAGCGCATGCCAGCGGATGTGGCGTCACTGTCGTGTGGGAGCAGCTTCCTGTTTCGCCGCAGCTCGTCAGCGTCGCGGGCGACGCACGTGCGCGCGAGCTGGCGTTATCTGGCGGCGAAGACTACGAGCTCTGTTTCACTGTCGCCGCGTCCGATGTCGAGCGCATGACGCGCGAGCTGCCTCCGGACCGCTGGGCCTACACTGCAATTGGCGTGCTGGGAGAGGAGCCTGGCGCGATCGTTACGCGGTCCGGGACTGTGATGGACTTCTCGCATTCAGGCTGGGACCACTTCAGCACCTGAAGAGGCGCGCCTCGCTGGCGTCAACTGCGGAAGCCCGCAGCCAGTGTGCGACAGAGCAGGGCAGACCCTGAGGGACGCATCACAGTCGTGCGTTCCCCGCGAACGTATCCTGCCCGCCGTCTGATTACAGCTTCCCTGCTGCGCATGAGTGTTATTGCTTCAAAGACCGCGTCCCGCAAGGTTCCCGAGAAGATCGGTAAGTACACGGTCATCAACGAGGTTGGCCGCGGCAGCACGGGTATCGTTTACCTCTCGCACGACGCGTACTACGGGCGCGACGTAGCGATCAAGGTTTACAACATGGACGCGGGCGGCGATGAGGAGCGGGCGCGCATCGCGCGCAAGATGTTCCTCTCGGAAGCGCACCTCGTCGGGATGCTCCAGCATCCGCATATCCTTCCGATTTACGACGCAGGCGAAGAGAACGGGCACTGCTACATCGTGACGGAGCACGTGCACGGCGCACGTACCCTCGCAGCGTATTGCCGCCCGGACAATCTCCTGCGTATCGACGACACCGTCGAGATCATCTACAAGTGCGCGAAGGCGCTTCACTACGCGCATTCGCGTGGTGTGATCCACCGCGATATCAAGCCGTCGAACATCATGCTCACGCAGGATAGCGACGTGCGCATCATCGACTTCGGCATCGCGCTCGTGCAGGACTCTGACATCTCCCGCATCGAAGGCATCGCCGGCAGTCCGTCGTATATGTCGCCCGAGCAGGTGCAGAGCTTCGAGCTCACCAACAGCTCGGATCTCTACTCGCTCGGCGCTGTGATGTACGAGTTGCTGACGGGCTCCCGTCCTTTCCGCGCGGGCAACCTGCAGAAGCTGCTGCATCAGATCGTCTACGCGACGCCGCCGCCGATCCATACGCTTCGCAAAGAGATCCCCGAGGATCTCGAGAACGTCGTCGCGACGGCCCTGCAGAAAGATCCGAGCAAGCGCTACAAGAGCGGCGTCGACTTCGCGGCCGAGCTGACGCGTTGCCATCAGAAGCTTCGCGAGCAGAACGCACGCATCGACCGGCAGGAACAGTTCGGTGTACTGCGCCGCCTGAAGTTCTTCCACGAGTTCTCGCATGCCGAGATCTGGGAAGTCTTGCGCGCCAGCCAGTGGCAGGACTACGCGCCGGGTGAAGAGATCGTCAAGGAAGGCGAGATGGATGATCGCTTCTACATCATCGTCTCGGGCCAGTGCGCTGTGGAGCGCCACGCTCAGCGCGTCGGCGCACTCGATACAGGCGATTGCTTCGGCGAGGCGAGCTACGTGCAGGGCGCTAAGCGTACGGCCACGATTCGTGCGGCGAGCGCGGTCACTGTGCTCAAGGTGAGCTCGACGCTGCTGGAACAGGTTTCAGCATCGTGCCAGCTGCGATTCAACCGTGTGTTTCTCCGCACGCTCATTGGACGCTTGCAGAGTGGTGAGCAGCCCGCGAGTTGATCGCTGGCGTTGCCGCGTCTAGCCGGGCCGCCGCAATGGCATTCCGGCCGAAACGTCTCCTGATGAACCGCTGCGCCGGCATCTCGAATAGCCGGTAGATGTAGTACGACGCTACCAACACTGTGCCCATGAACGCGACGAAGAACACCGGGCTCTCGTACGGGATGGGCTCTCTCACGTGGCCGAAGTAAAGAACGATTGCGAGCTGGATCGGAAAGTGAATCAGGTAGCTCGAGTAGGTCATGTTCCCGGCCGCTTCGATGACTTTCTGCACGGCGGGGCGGACCGGAACGTTCCGCGCAGCGACATAGACGAGCGCGGGCACGTAGAAAAATAGAAATCCCATCACGAGATTCTCGTGCCGGAAAACACCAGTCACGTACGCCGCGACGGGCGCAAGCACCATAACGCTCAGCGCGACCCAGACAGCCCAGCTCTTCTGTCTGGATATCTCTAAGTACTGAAACGCCATCGCGGCCAGGCCGCCGACGTAGAAGAACGCCAGGCAGTCGACAATCGGTGATGTGAGACCGGCGAGCTTCGCTGCCGCACAGACCGCGAGCACCGCGACGTTCACCCACGCAGACTTACTCACGTAGCGCAGGGCCAGGAAGAAGAATCCGTAGACCAGCACCTCTACCGAGATCGACCAAATCGGTCCGTTGAAGCTCGGCCCTTTCATCACGCCCCAGTTGCTCGCCAGGAACAGATGGAAGGCGAAGTGCGTCAAGTCGTTGTTCTGGTAGACGAACGAGTACCCCTGCTGCGCGATGTAGGCAGTCTGTAGTGCCGCTACGAGCAGCAGCGTGGCGAAGTGCAGTGGATAGAGCCGCGAGAACCTCAGGATGAAGAACTTCTTCTCCCCGACGGCCCTGCTTGCGATTGCTTCGCGGTACTTCCAGAAAAAGATGAAGCCGCTGATGCACCAGAAGAACTGCACGCCGTAGAACCCATAGTCATAGAACAGGCGAAAGACGGAGTAGAACGGCAGGTGTTCGCTCATGTAGCCGACCGGCTTGCCGGCTACATATGAGAAATGCTGGTAGTGCCAGCCCAGGACCGCGAGTGCCGAGATGAAGCGAATGATTTCGAGGCCGAGCAGCTTGTTGCTTTGAGGGCCTGGCGAGGCTCGGGTGGTCATGTCCAGGGCGGCGGCGGGCGTGCAGAAGGGCCGCCATTTTGCTTCGCCGACTGTGAAGGGATGATGTCGGGCGGGCATCCGAGCGCTGAGGCGCTCGGCGCTAGCAGCGCGGGCTCAAGCCGCGTCCTTGTCCTTCTCGATCAGCGCGTACGCGGAGTGGTTGTGGATCGACTCGAAGTTCTCCGCTTCCACCACATACGCCGCGATCCGCTCGTCGTCATTCATGCGCTTCGCGACGTCGCGTACCAGGTCTTCGACGAACTTCGGGTTGTCGTAAGCACGCTCGGTCACGTACTTCTCGTCCGGACGCTTGAGGATGCCGAACAGCTCGCACGACGCTTCTGACTCCGCGACGTCGACCAGCTCTTCGATCCAGATGTGCCGGCGCAGCTTCGCCTTGATGGTGACGTGCGAACGCTGGTTGTGCGCGCCGTACTCGGAAATCTTCTTGGAGCAGGGACACAGGCTCGTGACCGGCACGACGACCTTGATCCAGGTTTCCGCCTTGCCGTTCTTCTGCTCGCCGATGAGGCTCGCTTTGTAGTCCATCAGGCTCTGGACGCCCGAGACGGGTGCCTTCTTCATCACGAAGAACGGAAAGCTCATCTCGATGTGGCCGGCATCGGCTTCCAGGCGCTGCGTCATCTTCTCCAGCATCGCGCGGAACGACTCGACCGAGATCTCGCGCTCGCCGTGCAGGATCTCGACGAACCGCGACATGTGCGTGCCCTTGAAGTTGTGGGGCAGGTTTACGTACATGTTGAAGGTGGCGATGGTGTGCTGCTCGCCCTCGGAACGATCCTTCACCTTGACCGGATGGGCGATGTCCTTGATGCCGACGCGGTTGATCGGGATGCGGCGGGTATCGGCGCGGCCCTGGACGTCTTCCACCTCCGGCTGAGTGTGGCGGGCGGTTTTCAGGGCGGCGATTTCGGTCATGTGCTTGAAGTGCCTCGGATTATGTCGGCCTGCTCGCCGGTGGGGCGCGCGGGCTGGGGTGAATGTAGTGGTGGGAGGTGGGGGGTTCAACCTTCGTTGGGGGGAGGGGGCGGCTGTCGGATTGGTTGGGTGGCGATGGTGCGCGGGGTGTCTGCGCGCGTGGACGGGGCTTTGCGCGGAGGCCGGACGGCGCTGATCGGCTTGCGCGGGCGCCGGAGCGCATGAAGAGCGTCCTGGCGGGGGACGCTCCAGGACGTCGCTGGTCGCTTTCGAAACGCTCCCGGCGTTTCGAAACCCCCGCCAGGACGCTCTTCATGCACTCCGACGCCTTCGAGGCTGGCGGGGCGCTGCGCGGACTGGCGCTTGGAGGCGGCCAGCGCGACGGGTTTCGTGACGAAGTGCTTTGGTTTTCCCAGCCGCCCGGCGATTGAGGGCTTCCCAATCTGCCGTCTCGGTCTTACAGCCCAATCCCCGCGAAGTGGCTGGTCAGGCTTCCCGCGCCGCCCGCCGATCATTCGGCTGAAGGCTCCACCAGTGCTCCACAGCCCCCGCCACACTGGCGAAATCGAGCCCCGCTGCGGCCAGGCAATCCTCGCGTGAGCCGTGCTCGATGAACCGGTCGGGGATGCCGATGTGCATCAGGGGCATCGCTACGCCCTCTGCCGCGAGCAGCTCGCCCACCGCCGAGCCGGCGCCCCCCGCGACCACGTTTTCCTCGATCGTCACGAGTGCCCGGTGACGCGAAGCGACCTTGAGCACGAGCGCCTCGTCCAGCGGCTTCACGAATCGCATGTTCACGACCGTCGCATCGAGCCTGTCGGCAATCTTCAACGCCGCGTCGAGCAGCGGCCCGAATGCGAGCAGGGCCAGGCCGCTGCGGCCCTCGCGCCGGATCTCGCCGCGACCGATCGGAAGCGCTGACATCTCTTTCGAAACCGGCGTGCCCGGCCCGGTGCCGCGCGGGTAGCGAACGGCGGAAGGCCCGTTGAACAGGCTCGCGGTGTACAGCATCTGCCGGCATTCGTTCTCGTCCGCCGGCGTCATCACCACGAGGTTCGGAATACAGCGCAGGAACGAGATGTCGTAACTGCCCTGGTGAGTGGCGCCGTCGCCGCCCACGAGCCCGGCGCGGTCGATGGCGAACACGACGGGCAGGTTCTGAAGCGCGACGTCGTGAATCAGCTGGTCGTACGCCCGCTGCAGGAACGTCGAATAAATCGCGACGACCGGCTTCATGCCTTCCACCGCCATGCCGGCGGCGAACGTCACGGCGTGCTGTTCGGCAATCGCGACGTCGAAATACTGATCTGGAAATCGCTTGGAAAACTCGACGAGGCCCGAGCCCTCGCGCATCGCAGGCGTGATACCCACGATCTTCTTGTCGCGCTCGGCCATGTCGCACAGCCACTGGCCGAAGATCTGCGAGAACGTCGGGCCGGTGCTCTTTTCCTTGAAGATGGTGCCGCTGACCGGATCGAACGGTCCCGGCCCGTGCCACTTGATCGGGTCTGCTTCGGCAGGCGCGTAACCCTTGCCCTTCTTCGTCACGACGTGCAGGAACTGCGGGCCTTTCAGCTTGCGGATGTTCCGCAGCGTGCTGACGAGCGCCTTCACGTCGTGCCCATCCATCGGGCCGATGTAGTTGAAGCCGAGCTCTTCGAACAGCGTGCCGGCGAGCACCATGCCCTTCATGTGCTCTTCCGAACGGCGCGCCAGCTCCCAGACCGTGGGCATCGCGCGCAGTACTTTCTTGCCGCCTTCGCGCAGGTGCGCGTACACGCGGCCGGACAGCGCGCGCGCGAAATAGTTGGAGAGCGCGCCGACGTTTTCCGAAATCGACATGTCGTTGTCGTTGAGCACGACGAGCAGGTCGTTCGGCAGCGAGCCCGCGTGGTTCAGCGCCTCGAACGCCATGCCGGCCGTGAGCGCGCCATCGCCGATCACCGCGACCGCGCGATGCTTGTTGCCGGTTCGCTCGAACGCGACGGCCATGCCGAGCGCGGCGCTGATCGACGTGCTCGAATGCCCCACGCCAAACGTGTCGTACTCGCTTTCGCCGCGCGCGGGGAAGGGCGCCAGCCCGTCTTTCTGCTTGATGGTGTGCAGCTCGGCGCCGCGTCCCGTGAGCACCTTGTGCGGATAGGCCTGGTGGCCCACGTCCCAGACGATGCGGTCGTCCGGTGTTTCGTAGACATAATGGAGGGCGATGGTCAGCTCGACCGTGCCCAGGCCCGCGGCGAAGTGACCTCCGCGCGTGGCGACGTTCTGGATGAGAAAGTCTCGCAACTCCGCGGCGAGCTGGGGCAGCTCGGCGACCGCGAGTTGCTTCAGGTCGCTGGGGGATTCGATCCGCGAGAGCAGCGGATACTTGTCGGACGGGCCGGCCATTTCTCGCAGTGTACACTGCGGCGCGCGGCCTCTCGATCCTCCGGCATGTCGCCGGAACCAACCGCACCGCCCTCCTACCACGACCGTCAGCAGCGCGCGAGCGATCGAACCGCGCGGACGGGCCACGCGCGAAGAGCGGCGACGGTTGTGCTGGTGCCTACGGGTGCCTACTGCCTGCCGCTACCCAAACGCCGCGTGCCGCGCCCACCGCAGTTCATTTTTCGCAGCCGCATCACAGAGCCGGCGCGACGGACGATTACGCGAAGGTATAGCGGGACTGCGCAGTTCGAATTTCCAGCGTGGCGGGTCACGCCGCGCGGGCCACAGGCCAAAGCACTGCCGTCTTCATGTGCGAACCAGTGCCCATTTCGAGGCTTCGGGCGGTTTCTACGTTTGCCAACGAACAGAGACATTCGGCGCAAACCCGTTAGCTGCCGGCACCTCGGTGACGCGGGCGTGCCAGTCGGCTCGAGCCCACGCACCCTTCCAGATTCGATGACAGGAGCTTCTATGAAAATCGCGGTGATCAGTTTTCTCATGGCAACGCTGGGATTGGGCTCGGTTGCCGTCATGGCAGACCCGGATGACCACCGCGGCAAGGACGATCATTCGCGAGCGTCGCAGCAGGACCGTCGCGATGATCACAACGATCGGAACGATCACAATGATCGAAACGATCACAACGATCGCAACAACGACAATCACGGCCGCTATGGCGACTATCGCCGTCCCAAGGGTTACAAGGACCATCGCTGGGCACGCGGCGAGCGGCTGCCAAGGGCCTATTCGTCGAGATCGTATGTGGTTGTGAACTACCGGGAGCGCGGCTGGCGCGAGCCTCCTCGTGGCTATCACTGGGTGCGCGTCGACAACGACGTCGTGCTGGCAGCGGTCGCGACCGGCGTGGTGCTGGACGTTCTTCTGAACCAGTTCTGAGCCGGCGATATCGCGGCGGAATCACGAATGAAAGCGTACCGGCAACTCGTACTGGCCCTGGCTCTGGCCGCGCTATCGGCGCAGGCCACAGCCCAGATCACACTCTATGAACACGATGGATTTCGCGGCCGCGCGTTCACCTCCGCGCGCCAGGTCGGAAACATCCAGCGCGCCGGGTTCAACGATCGCGCCTCTTCGGTGATCGTGGAGAGAGGACGCTGGGAGGTTTGCGACGACGCGCAGTTTCACGGCAAGTGCGTCGTGCTGCGGGAGGGAAATTACAGTTCGCTGCGCAGCATGGGACTGAACGACAGGCTGTCATCGGTGCGCCCGGTGACCCGGCGCGATCGCTACGAGAACGAAGCGCCTCCGCCGCAGCCGCAAGCCGATTACGAGTGGCGCCGTCGCCCGAACGAGCGCGTTTCGGAAGTTCCCATCACCTCTTCGCGTGCGGTGTATGGGGATGCCGAGCGCCGTTGTTGGGTGGAGCGTGAGCGCGTAGATGAGCCGAGTCGGCCAAGCGTCGGAGGCGGCATCGCTGGCGCGATCATCGGTGGTGTGATCGGGCACCAGATCGGTAGCGGGCGCGGCAGAGACGTCGCGACGGTGGGCGGAGCCGCGGCGGGTGCCGCGGTTGGCGCGAACGTCGGGCGGGATCGGGGCAATAGCAGCACACGCGACGTCCAACATTGCGAGACCGCGGAAAGCGGTCCGCCGCGGTACTGGGATGTCACCTACAACTACCGGCAGGTGGAGCATCACGTGCAGATGGACGAGCCGCCGGGACGAACCATCATCGTCAATCGGAACGGCGAGCCGAGGCAGTAAAGACGGATTTCTAACCGCCGCCGAAGCGCATTTCTCAATGCTTCGGCGAGCGGGTGCGGAGGGCCGCGTGTTTGCGGGTCGATCGCGCCCGCTGACGGTCCTTGCCCGGGTACGGGCGAACACGCTCGCTTCGATAACGACCCCGCACTCCGGCTCATCGAGACCACGGAGTCCAGCGCATCCCGCCGTCGCCGTCGCCGGCGCGGTGCCGATCCCGCTCCGCTCAAGCACTCGGACGTGCCCTCCGACAGGGGGCTAACGCCCTGTTCGGGCCGCCATTCCCGCAATGACCGGCTCGGCGGCCCACATCGCGAGCGCCCGCCTCAATGTGCGTCCCCTTTCGGGGCCGATGTTTGGTCAAATACGCCCCTCGGCCGCCAACGATCGATCCCGCGGGGGGACTGAATGAAGAGCATTCGACGTCTGCACACGCTCGCCACGGGGGTGGCATGAGCCTCGGTCCACGTCCCGTCGCCGCGCGCGACTCGCGCCTTCCAGAGCCGACCATCCACTGCCCCGAGTGCCAGGCAGAGATCAAACTCACCGAATCCCTCGCCGCGCCGCTGTTGAAAGCGCGCGAGCTCGAGTTCAAGCGCGCGGAAGGCGAGTTGCGGGAGCGGGAAGAATTGCTCGCACGCCAGCGCGAACAGGTGGAGCAGGATGTCGCCGCCCGCCTCGCCTCGGAGCGCAAGAAGGTGGTGGACGAGGAGCAACGCAAAGCCCGCCTCGCTCTCGGCACCGAGCTGGAAACGAAGCAGCGGGAGATCCGGGAATTGGGCGATGTGCTCAAGGCGCGCGACGCCAAGCTCGCCGAAGCCCAGCAAGCGCAGGCGGACATGGTCCGCAAGCAACGCGAGCTCGAAGAAAAAGAACGCGAAATGGAGCTGACGATCGAGAAGCGCGTGACCGCGAATGTCGGCCAGATCCAGCAGAAGGCGCGGCACGACGCGGAAGAGGAGGCGAAGCTCAAAGTCGCCGAGAAGGATCAGCTCATCCAGTCCATGCAGCGACAGATCGAAGAGCTGCGGCGCAAGTCCGAGCAGGGTTCACAGCAGCTGCAGGGTGACATCCTCGAAGCGGAGCTGCATCAGGTCCTGACCGAACGTTTCGGTCAGGACACGATTGCCCGCGTGCCCAAGGGCGAGTTCGGGGGCGACGTTCTGCATCAGGTGGTGAGCCCTTCGGGAATCCTGTGCGGAACGATTCTGTGGGAGTCGAAGCGCACGAAGAGCTGGAGCGAGGGATGGCTCGCGAAACTGCGGCAGGACCAGCGGTCCGCGAAAGCCGAAATCGCGGTGATCGTGAGCCAGGCGCTGCCGCGAGGGGTGGCGCATTTCGATCTCGTCGAAGGCGTGTATGTCGCGAGTCCTCAATGCATCGTGCCGGTGGCCACGATGATTCGGAAGGCGTTGCTGGAGCTTGCGATTGCCCGGCAGTCGTCCGAGGGCCTCGAGACCAAGGCGGGGATGGTCTATCAGTACCTGATCGGGCCGCGGTTCCGGCAGCGGGTGCAGGCGATCGTCGAAGCGTTCACGTCGATGCAGGACGATCTCAACGCGGAAAAGAAGGCGCTGCAGAAGCAGTGGGCCAAGCGCGAGATCCAGCTGGAGCGGCTGATGACTTCGACGGTCGGGATGTATGGGGATTTGCAGGGGATCGCGGGACGCAGCCTGCAGGAGATCGAGGGGCTGGGCGTGCTGGCGTTGGAAGGGCCTGCGGAGGCGGTGGAGTAGGCCTTTGGCGGTCGCCGCCAATGCGCGCCATGCCGGCGAACACTCCCGACAACGGAGGGATAGCACCATGGAGTGATAACGAAGTGGCCGCGGCCCCCGGACTTTTTTGCGGACAACGCCGCCCCGATCCGCCAGAATTCAGCGCAGGTGCGGCCGACTGAATCCGCAACCCGACAGGAGTCCTGATGGGTCGTTCCCGACGGCCGCTGGATGTGTTCGATACAACCTCATAGTGGCCGATGCTGTTTACCGCCGACCGCCTGCATTTTTTCCGGCCGCTGACGGGTAAATACCGTGAGCAGGTGGTCGCCTGCCTGCGTTCACTCTACACGCGCTTCTACAGCTCGCTTTCGGAATACAGCCGAGTCGTCGATCGGAGTCTCGTTATCGAGGCATTCGAAGAAGCCATTACGCGCACCCCTGCGCTGGACGATGGTGACGACGATACCGCCTTGCCCGCACGCAACGAGCGCGAGCAGGCGAATTGGATGTTGAACCTGCTTCTTCAGCACGGCTGGCTCGAGCTGCAGGTGGACGATGTCACGCTCACGAGCACGTACAGCTTCTCGCGCATCGGCCGGCTCTTCACCCAGCCGATGGAGGAGATGGAAGGTGCCCGGTTTCGCACGCGTCACCGAAACACCCGCAATACCTGTAGCGCGCTGCGTTCTTTTCTGGACAAGCACGAGGTCTACGACCTGCTGGATGCCTACGAGTACTCCGAGAGAATCGTCTCGGACTTCTCTGACGTCATCGCCGAGCTCGAGGAGCGCAAGCGCCAGCTCGTACGCGAGGTGGAGGCGCAGCAGCTCGTCCATCGGGCGAGCGAAGAGTTCTTCGAGTTCATGGAAAAGCGCTTCATGCCGGACTTGGCTCTGCGTTTCTCGGAAGACAGCGTCGTCAAGTATCGCGAGGACCTCGAGGGATTGCTGAGGCGCGCCCGCGCACAGCGCACCGACGTCAAGCGTGAGATCGAGAAGGAATTGCGCCGACTCGCGCCGGAGCTGATTCCGGGCGGCCGGCGCTCGGCTTATCTTTCGCTGCTGGACCAGATCGAAAGCCGCATTCACAGCGCCGCCGAGGTGATGCTCCCCGCGCTTCGCCAGGCTCTGCATGGATTCACGCGTCGTGCCGACATTCTGCTGAGACAGCTCAGTTTCACGGACGCCAGCCAGCACGCCTTGCTCGATGCCTTTTCAGACCTGTCGCAGCTTTCGGAACAGGAGCAGAACGCGCGCCTCGATCAGGCCGCCGAGCAGCTTGCGGTGCTCGATGTCGGCTTCGTCGACCCGGACCATCTTCGTCTCTACAACACGGCGCGGAAGCGACAGGTCGATACGCGTGCGGAAGCGCCAGCAGCGGACGATCCGCAGGCCCGTCGCCGCCTGTTCGTCGAGCGCGCACTGGAACGCGCATTCGGCATGAACAACAGGCAGATCTACGAGTATCTGGTGAACGCGCTCGCCGGGGGCCACGAAATTCGCACGACGTCGCTACCGATTCGCGACGCGCGCGAGCTGCTGTATGCCGCGCATGTCATCGAAGTAGGCGCTTCGACCGGCGCGCAACCCGGCTTCCGCTTCGATGTGCAGGAGACCGGCCATCGCACCCACAACGAATTTTTTGCGGCATCGGATGAGTTCGTCATCCGGGTGGTCGAAGTTTCACCGGCGGTGGCGACGATGACGGAAGGTGCATGAGTCTGAATCAATACCTGGCAGGTCGCCTCAGCGCTTCAGGCCTCGAATTCGAGGCGTTGCAGGAATTGCTGATTCGCCTGATGAACTACGGCGTGCTCAGTCGCGAGGAATCGCAAACCGAGCGCGAGCTCTATGATCGCTTCGTTCGCATCGAAGAGATCGTGGCGGAGGCGCTCGCGCTATACGGCATCCGGCTCTATCACGACAGGCGCTTCGAGTACGTGCGGTTGTACCCACCCGGCAGCCGCACGCCAACGAGCGATTCAGCTGAGGAACAGGCATTCGGCGGCGGTTTGCGCGCGAGGCTTTCCCAACATGAGATCGCGCTGATTCTGGTGCTGCGGGCCCAGTACGACAAAGCCTTGCGCGAAGGAAAGATCGACGAGCGCGGCTACGCCGTCGAGCCGTTCGAAGCGGTGAGCCTGGCGATGAAGAACTGGCTGAGCCGGAGCCTTCCCGAGAAAGCGACGGAACGAAAGCGTGTGTTCCAGCGCCTGCGGCAATTGCGCCTCATCGATTTTCGCGAGGACGACGATGTCGAGCGCTCGGAAGCGTGGCTGCGTATTCATCCGATGATCGTGGATTTCGTGAGTCGCGAGGCCATCGACGCCTTGCAGCCCTCTCCTGCCGGCGCTGCGGCCGGCAACGAAACTGTCGCTGCTACGGCTGCTGCGACGTCGGAGATCGAAGATGTTCCTTAAGCGTTTCCTGTTCGTGAACTGGGGAAACATTCCCCATGGCGAGTTCGAGCTCGGGCCGGTGAATCTGCTTTCCGGCGCGAATGGTTCGGGCAAGACGACCGCGGCGGATGCGATCCAGACGCTCATGACGGCCGCGCACGAGAACCTGTTCCATTACAACCCCGGCCAGGACGAGACGACTCAGCGCGGCCGCGGGGGCAAGCGCGTTCGCACCCTCGCTTCGTACGTGCTCGGCTGCGACGACGGCAGCTACGCGAGAACCGAAACGACCGACGGATACATCGCCGCGGTCTTCAATCCCACGGAGGGCGAAACTGCAGAGCCTTTCACCGCTGTGGTCGCTGTGCGCGCGTATCTCGATCAATCCGGGAAACAGCCGCTGGCGCGCGAGGATCAACTCACCTTCTTCGTGCTGCCTTCCATAGAGCTGGATCTCGGCGCCTTCGTCAGCGAACGCGGTGGTGAGCGGCATGTGGTGCTGCTGGATGATGTGCAGAACGAGCTGATTCGCCGACATGGCAAGCGCGCCGTCGAGCGTTACGACCAGAAGCGGGCCTATCTCCGCAGGCTTTACGCCGCGCTTCGAGGCAAGCGGGACTCTGTGACCGAACGCGAAGCGATGGCCGCGGCTCGGGCGTTCTCGCGGTTCATGGCTTACAAGCCGGTGAGCGGCATCAACGAATTCGTCGCGGACGAAGTACTGGAGCGCAAGGACCTGGGCGAGGCGATCCGTGCGGTATCCGGCCAGCTCAAGACGATCCACTCGATGGAACGCGAGGCGCAGACGCTGAAGGAAAGTGCGCAGCTGGTAGAGCAAGCGGGCCAGCACACCCAGGTGTACCTGGAGCGCTGGGCTCACCTGCAAACGCTGGGATACACGGAAGCTAAAGCGAAGTACAACGGGCTGCAGAAGCAGTTTCTCGGGGCTTGCGACGAACGCGATGGCATCGTCCGCGCGCTCGAAGAAAAAGACTCTGAGCTGAAGCTCACGGCTGAACGACACGAGCAGAGCCGCCGCACGTTGATCAGCCTGGAGGCGCAGCGGCAGGGTATTCCGGCGCTCCAGCAGAAGGATGCGATGGAGGCCGAGCGCAAACGTCTCGACGGGCTCGTGGCCGGCTCCGTCCAGCAGTTGTTGACGGAAGGTCGGCAGCTACAGAGCAACCTGCGCGCGGTCCGTGAGCTCACGTCGCTCGCAACCGCTCCTGACATCGTGGCGGATGTGCCTCAAGTGGTTGGGATGGAGCTGCAACACCTTTTGAAGCAGGTCCGCGACACCGAGAGTCTCGGCGAGCTCGCGCTCACAGACTTGCTGCAGAAGGACCTCACTCACGACATCGCAAGGCTCGAGAAACACCTCGACGACGCGCGCACCTCCCAGCGCGCTCACGCGGAGTTGTTCGACTTCTGGCGAAAGCGGGAGCCGGAAACCGTAAGTCGCCGCGACGTGGTGGCAGGGCTGCATCAGCGGCAGCGCATGCGCTATGAGCAGATCACTATCCAGTCGGATCAGAAGAAACAGGAAGTTTCGCGGCTCGAAGCGAAGCAGTCGGTCTACCCGCCATTCGTGGATCGCGCGCTCGCGGCCATTCGCGCTCAATGCCCGCGAGCCGATGCTCGTGTGTTGTGCGATCACATCGACGTGACGGATCCGCGCTGGCAGATGGCGATTGAAGGCTATTTGGGTGGTGCCCGCTTTTCGATCCTGGTGGATGCGGAGCACGAGGCCGAAGCCATTCGCGTGGTGCGCGCGCTGCCGGGACGTGACAACTCGGCTAGCGTGATTCAAGGCGAAAAGGCGCTGCGGGACGCGTCCCGCATCAAATTGCCAGAAGACTCGATCGTCCATGTGCTTCGGTTCAGCCATGCGGTGGCCCAGGCGTATTTGACTGCGAGTTACGGGCAGGTTGTACGCGTTGATCGCGCGGAAGAGCTGCGCCACACGGCGCGCGGCATCACGATGGATGGAATGGGCTCGGGCGGGTACCGCATGCGTCGGTGCGACCTGCCGGATTCGGATCTGGTGTTCGGCGCCGCTGCGCGCGAGCGAGCGTTGCAGGCAAAGCGCGTCGAGCTGAACAAGTTGATGCAGGATCGGAACGAGATCAACGCGCTCATGCAGCAGAGCCAGCGGCTGCTCGAGGCCGTGGATCTGCTCGCGCCGCTCGGTTATGCGAATGCCCTCCAATCCGTGCTGGACCTGCATCGTGAGATACAGCGTAACGAGCTGCTGCTCTCGCAGTTGGATACGAGCGCGCATAGCTCGCTCGACGCTCAGCTGGAACAATTCAGGACGCAGGAAAGGGAGTTGATCGCTCGCATCACCGCGCTGAGTGCCGAAAAAGGCGATCTGGGGCGTCAGCACACGGATATCGTCAAGGCCATCGAGCAGCTCGCCTCGCAAAAGCAGGCTGCGCAGGACGCAATGAGCGTCGCCGAGAAAGCACTTTCGGCCGTGCATTCGCAGTGGCCGCAGTTCGATCTGGAAGCGCAGCTGCGGTTCGCGGACGAGGAGGCGAAGAATTTCGATTCCGCTCGCGGACAGGCGGAGCGCCTCGAGACGGAAAAGGCGCTTCGTTCGGCGGAACGAGCACTCGACTCGGCTTTGCAGGAACACAACCAGAAGTGCCGCACGGCTGACAAGGTGTTGTATCAGGCATTCACGGGGGCCTATGACGAAGCGCTGTTCCGCAGCCTCTGCGCGCTGCGCGCCGAGCTCGATCGGGTGTTCAACATCCTTCGCAACAACGTGCTGGTCGAAAAGCACGAGCAGCTGAAGCAGCTCAAGCAGAGCTTCAACAACGCGTTCGTGTCGCACCTGTGTCAGGAGATTCATCAGTCCGTGCAAGACGGCAAGCGGCAGCTGGATCACCTGAACAAAGAGCTGGAGAATCATCGTTTCGGCTCGGACCGCGAGCGGTTTCGCTTCGCGCAGGATTGGGTGCCGGAGTATCGCGAGTACGCGCGATTCTTCGAGGAAGTCGTGCGCAATCCCGCGATCGGCGAGGAGGCGACGCTGTTCGAAGCGCGGCTCACCCCGAAATCCGAGCAGGTGCGCGACACGTTGATGGGGCTGCTGCTCGGGGCCGATGAGCAGAGCGCACTACGCGAGCTCGAGCGGATTGCCGACTATCGAAACTACCATCGTTATGAGATCTACAAGGAAGTGGAAGGCAAGCCGCCGATTGCGCTTTCGGAATACGGCACCGGCAGCGGCGGTCAGCTGGAGACGCCGGCCTACATCATTCGCGCGGCCAGCATCACGTCTGCATTCCGTTATGCGGAAGGCACGAATCACCTGCGCATGGTGCTGGTGGACGAAGCCTTCTCGAAGATGGACGAGCCGCGTTCGCGTGAAGTCATCGATTACCTGACTCGCACGCTGGGGCTGCAGCTCATCTTCATCATGCCGACGAGCAAGTGCGGACCGTTCATGGACCTCGTGAGCAACGAATTCGTGTTCGCCAAGGTGCCGAGCGCACCGCGCGGACAGCTCAACACGCGCGTGCTGGTGGATCGTAAAGAATGCAATCGGCCGCGGATTCAGGAGCTGTGGGCGCGCCATCGACGCTCGGTTCATCAGCAGGCGGAGCTGGATTTCATGCAGGGAATTCTGGAAGAGCCGGCAACTGAGACGAGCGAAGCGGAGTAGGCGCGGCGGAGCCATCGATGGAGGACCCCGATGTCGCGCCGGTCTGGTTGAGCGAGGAGCACGAGCTCGAAACGCTGCTCAACGCGGCGCTCGACCGCTTCGATCGTCAGCCCGGCGAGCTGCGCGAGCGCGATGTGTCGTTGCCGGCCGAGCGATTTCTTCCTTCGCTCCAGCGGTCGGACGCAGGCGCCGATCAGTTATGGAGTCTCGTGGTCGACCTGGAACGACGCGGCGTGCTGAGAATACGCCGCGGGCGTATTGGCCCTTACGACCCGCCTTGGAAGGGCGCGAAACTTGCCTTCGCCGCTGCGGGCGAAAGCGCGCTACGAATCTGGCTGAAACGCGATCGCGCACCGGCCGACCTCGAGCGCTGGCGCGGGGCCGTCAGCGCGAGCGCGCATCTTTTTCCCGGCAGCTGCGAAGCGCTGCTGGCTCGCCGAATCGCTATCGAGCATCGCAGCCCGGAAGACGTTGTCGCGGCATTCGCGCGCGTCGGCGGCGTGAATCGCGCGATCACGCTGCGACAACTGAGCGCGTTGTGTTTCTGGGGCGACTCGAAGGTGCTGGACGAGCGAGCCGATCTGATTACGGCGCTCTTTCCGCAGCTCGTTATTCGGGATCGCGCGATCGTGGTCGCCGTGCATCTGCCACTGCGTTGGGATGGCGTGCTGTTCATCGAGAACCAGGACACGTATACCTACGCGTGCGCGGGCGTGCCCGCAGAGGCAGCGTCACTGGCGTTGGTGTATGCGTCTGGATTTCGCAGCTCCGCGGAGCGCGTGCGTTCGCCGGGCGGTGCGATTCTTCATTTTGCGGGGCCGGGCGCGCGGAGTGCGGAAGCGGCGGCGGTCGATAGGTTCGAGCGCTGGTGGTTCGATCAGGAGAAGCCGATAGGTCCGTGCTGGTTCTGGGGCGATCTCGATTTCGCGGGGATGCAGATTCTGAAGACGCTGCGCGCGAGGTTTGGCGAGGTGTCGGCGTGGCCGCCGGGATATGCGCCGATGGTCGAGGAGCTTCGCAAGGAGCGGGGGTATTCGGCGGGTGTCGAGATGGGGCGACGACAAGTGGATCCGCAGCGGACGGGGTGCGCGTATGCAGATGACGTGTTGCTGCCGGTGATTCGGGAGCGGGGGCAGGTGGATCAGGAGTTTCCGGTGGGATAGGGAGGCGCGGCGCAGGCTCTTCAGCTGCGGCTCTACGGTTTCGCGTGATGCGTCTTGTGCGCACGCTTCGCAGCAAACACTGTCAGGTCAGACGCGCCTGATCGGGCCCTCACGCCAAGTCGCACTCGCAGCGCAACGCGCTCCACGCGTGCGGTTCCCGACGCCGCGAGCCACCACACGGGGCCCCGCGAGCCGATCTCGCGCGGTAAACAAAAGCGGTTCGCGCGACCGGAACACCAGCCCTTCAAGTGGCTTATCACTAAGCCCCAGCCACTTGCCGAGCAGCTTCCCATGACCCAACGCGACCCTCTCGATCCCGACAAGCTTACCGCCCGCGTCCGTGAGGAGGGTCCGCAAGGCCATCACCCCGGCTCCATCGGCCCGAGCGACAGCTCCGACAGCGGCTCAGATCTGATCGGTCCCGGTCTGATCGACGATGACCTGATCGGCCTCGATCGCGGCACCACCGAAGACTCCGAAGGCGGCCACCTGAACAGTAGCGACCCAGGTGCAAGCCTCGGCGACGTAGACGGCGACGACACCAGCGACCGTTATGGCACGGGTGAGCACATCACCGCCGGCAAGGATCCGGACATTCGCATTGGCAACGATATTGCGCCCGATCGCATCGTCACCGCGGCAGAGGCCGGGCTCGGCGGCGGACTCGATCAAGCGGAGGAGGCGCGGCTCGGGATCACGGATGAGGAATTATCGGAAGGCATGGACGCGTCCGGCAACGAACGGCGCGCAAGCGAAGCGAAGGCTGCGGCGAGCGCGAAGGCTTCAAAGGGCGAACGAAGCTCCGCCAGCGCGACGGATTCAACGACGGAGAAGTCCTCGACAGCCGGGAAGCCCACCGGGAAAGCCCCGCGTCGCTGAACAAGGGCGTTGAGGCGGGCGCTGGCTAGTGAGCGCCTCTCGCATCCGTCACTCGCAACTTCGCTGAAATGAACTGCGAGTGCGACAAGTGCAGCATGTCCGCCACGCGACGGATCAGATGCTCCTCATACTCATGCAGCACGGAGTCCGCATAAGCAGCGCGCCAGAGCTCCTCGATGAGCCGAACCTTCTGTTCCTCCGTAAACGCCTTGTCGATTTTCGACGTGAACTGGAACAGATCATGCGCCTCACGCGACTGGGCTTCCGCCAGCGTGAGCAACTCCTGAGCCTCGGCCTCGCCCAGGCCGCACTTGCGCTGAAGGGAAGCCAGTACGGATTCTTTCTCGGCAGCCGAGAAATCGTGATCGCTTCGCGCGACCTCGACCAGTAACACTGCTGTCGCCATCTGCAGCCGGCGCTCGGCGCTCACGGGCGATTCGTCCGGCTGAGGCGCGATGTGTTTGTCGAAGAAATTGCGGATAGCGGTCAGCATGGGTTGACTCAGGCGCGCGCGGTGAAGTCTGTCGCAGGGGTGTGGAAACGTTACTCCATATTGATCCGCTGGACTATAAGACAAGGTCTGCGATGGAATACCCTGAATGACCGCTGATTCGCCACCAGTGACCGTCCGCGTCCGCCGCCGCTGGAATACCCCGGAGCTTGCGGAACTCAGCATCGACAAGCTGTGGGACCTCCGCTTTCGCGACGACCCTGGCGGCGTGTGCCGCGCCCTCCCGCGAGGCTTCCTCTTCGCGTATGTCTGGTGCGACAACCTTCCGTCGGGCGCATTGGGCCACGTCTGTCGCTCAGACCCGCCGGCGCCGCATGAACTGCTCGTGTGCATCCTCCCAACCGACAACTCATCCGACGTGTACGAAGTGTTGCGCGCTAACGCGCGCGGTTAGCCAGGCCGATGTCGACTCGCATCTCGCCGAGCAACGTTTCGACGGAACTGAGTCGCCGCAGAACATCGTCCCTGTTGCCTCCATCACTTCCGCCCGTATTGCGCCCCGATTTCTTCATGCGATAAAGATTCGCGTCGACGATGTGCGTCATGACGATTCTCTGGTGAATAGCAGGGCCGAGTGCGTCGCGAAGTTGTTGGCGTTGTCGCTCGTTCATTCGTACGAGAAACGAAGGTGTTTGCCGCGGGTTGAGCCGATCAGCCGCGTTAGCGCTGCGTCGAGCTCGCAGGCGTTTTTCGCGCCTGCGTTAGCGGCGCCGGCATCGGGGTGACGTTGACGATCTCGGCTGCGAGATCCGTCTGCTTGAAGCCAGTGACCGTGAGCAGCATTTCAAATGAGCCAGCGTCTCCCGCGTGGTCGGTACGCAAGCGCTCATCGATCTTGTTGACGCCCTGTGCGGAAGTGGCTGTGCGAACGATCTGCAGCACGCCGGCGTTTCTCGCACCAGCGCTTAGTATCACCATGTGATTGCCTGTCGGCCCCAGAAACTTTGCCGCCAGCGCGTAGTCGACGTGCTGTGCGTTGAGCTCGCCTTGCGGCAGATATGTCTTGCCGGTCGCGACGTCGGTGATCGTCGAGCCTTCGCTGCTGAAGCGATACCGGGATTGCATCGCGTAGTGACTACCGAGTGCGCCGAGTCGTACGAGCGGCCCCAGGTAAATCACGTCGTTGTTGCGGATCTGGTCGCTCGACACGTCATCTTGCGCAACGACTTCTATCCGCCGGCCCGGCCGGTAGATGATGCGCATGACGTCCGCCATGCCGACGGCCACAGTCTTCTGCACCATCGTTACGTAACGCTGGCCCCGCTCTGTGGCGTACGTAGGGTGGTTCGCGAGGATGGCTCTCAGCTCTTCGCTCGAGTTGATACCGGCGTCGCGAACCGTGAGCGTGCGACCCGTCATCGGGTCGATCTGCGTAAACATGAAGAGGTCGCCCAGGATCAGTGTGACGGGGCGGTCGCTCTTCACCATGTCTGACCACAGCAGGCTGGCGCGCACCTGCGTCAGTTGCGGGTCGGGCGCGCCGGGTTGCGCATGAGGGCGATTCCACAGGTAGACATTCAGGCTTATCGACACTGCAAGGACCGCGAGTGCGGCGGCGGCAACCCAACTCCAGGGCCGCGAGCGGCGAGTCGCGGCGGTTCCCACCGCCGGTGTGGCAACTGCGGGTGTCACGCCGGGAGAGGTGGCCTCTGCCGGGGACGCGGATGGCGTGCCTGCTGCAGACGGATCGTGCGCGTCGGCCATTGGGTTCGTCGTGGTCGCGCCGTGGCTCGAAGCGTCCGGCGACGTCACCAGAAGCCGATACCCGCCCTTCGGAATCTCGAAGCGCACCGGGTCATCGCGGCCGGCACCGGCGTAGTACTCAGCGAGTTTCTGCCGCAACGTGCGAACGGACACGCGCACGGTCGACTGCTCTGCGCCGCTGAACGATGAGTCCTTCCCGAAAACATCGAGCGCGATCTCGGTCTCTTTGGGCGCTTCATCGCGCAAGGACCGTTCGGCGAGATAGCTGAGCAGCTTCCGCGACGCTTCGGATTTCGCGAATTGCTCTGACGCCAGCATCTTGTCGAGCTGTAGCCGAACCCGTTCTGCATCCGCGCGAATCACCCGGGAAGTATGGCGCGGGCGACGGAGAGCGTCGAGGCGCAAACGACCGTCAGCTGAACGGGCGACGGACGTTACTAACATTGGTCCGATACTCACGCAGGCCAGCGTGCTGCGCGACGCTGGCGTGTGCTGTCGTGGAGCTAGCCGCGACCGCACCGACTCGCGAGCAGGCCGATCCTGTGAGGATCGGCCATTGAGTCGCCGGGTGGAACCCGACTGAGTTACGGCTGCGAAGGTGGCCTCGTTACGGTCTTCGTGCGGGTCGTCGAGTTGCCGTTGGGGCCAGTGCTCCGGATATTGCGCGTCCAGGTGCCCGTCGAGGCGTCATAGGCGCCGCTCTGTTCGCGGCTCGCGGTCTTGCCTTTAGGGCCGGTCACCGAAGTCGAGCTGTTGAAGCCATTGTCCGTGACCGTGCGATCGTGAACGCGAGTGGCAGTATTTCCTCGCGGGCCGGTGTGCGTCGTCGTGCGATGAACGGAATTGCCCGAGCGCGGGCGGCCGCTGGCGTTGGCAACATCGACCACGAGCGTCGTCGCTGACAGCAGGGTCGCGGCCAGCATCAGTTTCGAAGCGAAGGCGAATTTCATACGGATCTCCCATGAAAACGTGAGTCGTTCGGCGTGTCACTCGCGTTGTCGCGAAGCTTGCGATACCAGAACGCAGGCTCTGAAGATCCGATGACGTCGAAATCGAAAGTCTTTGAAACGGGGACGGATGCCCCCCAGTGGGGCAGCGGACACGGGGTGGGGCAGGCGCGTTGAACGATTATGACAGGGTCGTGGCCGCACCGGCCCCCCGGCGTCCACTCCCACAAGCGCTCTGCCGCGTCACGCGTCTCTGCGCCAAACAGAATCACCGCGCCATCGGGTGTTTCATACGTAATCGAGCCATTCGCAGGTGTCGGTGATCTGGCCCGTCGCGATCTGGACCAGGCGATTGCGCACGGTGGCGCCGAGGCTGCGCTCCGTGATCGGAGGAAACCGAATGTCGTGGCCCCGAACGCGGATGCGTTGCACGTGTGAAAGCGTGGCGGCTGTCCCGGTCCCGAAGCATTCTTTCAGCGTGCCGTTGTCGTGCGCGGCGAGGAGCTCGTCCACCGATATGGCGCGCTCGATCACTTCAATCCCCACGTCGCGCATCACCCGAATCGCGCTGTTGCGCGTGATGCCAGCCAGAATGTTGCCGTTGAGCGCAGGCGTGACCACGCTGTCGCCGATCAAAAAGAAGACGTTCATGACGCCGCATTCTTCGACGAACGAATGCGTCTCGCCGTCCAGCCAGAGCACGCTGTGAAAACCGGCGTTGCGGGCTTCGCGCTCGGCCAGCATGGCGGGCGCGTAATTTCCCGCGGCCTTGATGTCGCCCGTGCCGCCCGGGAATGCGCGTGCGTAGCGCTCTTCGGCAAGCAGATCCAGAGCGCCGGTGTAGTAACTCGTGAACGGAAACGTCACGATCACGAAGAGGCATTCTTCCGGCGGCTTCACGCGCACGGAAGGATCGATGGAGAACAGGCACGGCCGTATGTATAACGCGCCCTGTTCGAGTGACGGTGTCCACGCCTGATCGAGCCGCACGAGCTCACGCAGCCCGTCGAGAAACAGGCGCTCCGGCACTTCCGGCAGCGTCATGCGGAATGCGGATCGGTTCAACCGTGCCGCATTATCGCGAGGACGGAAGAGGGCGACTCTGCCGTTCGGCGTCCGGTGTGCTTTCAGGCCTTCGAAGACGGAAAGCCCATACTGCAGCGACGAGATGTTCGGCGGCAGCGCGAGTGGCCCGTATTCGCGAATCGTCGCATCCTGCCAACGCCCGTTGCGGAACGCGGCCACCAGCATGTGATCGCTGAACACACTGGAAAAAGCGATCTCTTTTGCGGCCTGGACCTGCGCTACGCGCGAGACCTGCACGCGTTCAACGCGAATCGGCGGAACATCGGCGCTCATGCCTGATCCACCTCGTCCACTCCGGACACGATGAGCATGTTGGTGTCGGTGGATTCCTGTCGCAGCCGCTTCAGCTCCGCATATTCGGCACTCGCCCACCACGAGCGAGCGGCTGCTGTGTTGTCGAAGCGAACGAGCACCAGCCGATTCGGCTTCCAGTGACCTTCCATCACGTGAATGGCTCCGCCGCGCGCCAGGTATTGGCCGCCGGCCTTGCCTATGCCCTTGGAAACTTCCGCTTTGTACTGGTCGTAGCGATGCGGATCGGTGATTCGAGCGATATCCGCGATGACGTAGGCTGCCATGAAAACCTCTGTACTTGTCGTCGTGCAGTCAGTTTAATCAGCGCCATGCGTATGTTGGAATTGAATGATCGTCATGGAGATCATGCGCCGAATGGATATTAGCGACGCACGCACTTTTGTCGTTGTCGCGGAAGCGGGCTCCATCAGCCGTGCCGCACGAGAGCTGCATCTCACGCAGCCTGCCGTCACGCGTCGGATTCAGCGGCTCGAACAAGCGATCGGTGCGCCGTTGATCGACAGGCGCAAGCGACCTTTCGCGCTTACAGAAGTGGGTCAGGCGGCGATCGAGCGTTGCCGTCGGCTCGTCTGCGTTCGCGACGAGCTGAAAGCCCTTGCGCAGGGTGACGTGCTCCCGACGCGGGAATGCCGCATCGGTGTCGCGCATGCGTTGACGGAGATCGCGTTGAAAGAGCCGGTCGATGAGCTGCGAACCGCTTTTCCCGCAGTCGTGCTGCGACTCAGTGCCGCCTGGAGCCGTGACATCGCGGAGCGCGTGCGCAGTGGCGCGCTGGATGTTGGTGTCGTGCTGCTGCCGAAATCCGAAGCGTTGCCATCGGGTGTTCAAGGTGTCGCGCTCGGCACGGAGCAATTGTTGGTCGTCACATCAACGCAATTGCAAACACCAGCAAAGGTCAGCACGTTGAAGGATCTCGTGGGCGCCAGCTGGGTGCTGAATCCGGAAGGGTGTCACGCTCGCGCCGAGTTACAGCGTGTGTTCGGGCGCGCCGGCTTGCCGCTGCGGGTGGGCGTGGAAACGTACGACTACGAGCTGCAGGCGTCGCTCGTTGCCCGGGGTCGTGGCTTCGGGCTCGTGCCGAGCCGCAAGTTGGCCCGCAGCCCGAGTCGTCGCAAGTTGCGAACGCTGTCGGTGCGTGGCTTGGATTTTTCGATGACCGTCTGGCTGCTCACTGCGGATCAACCCGTGGCGTTGCGCCCGGCGCTCGATCAGTTCGCCAGCAGCCTGCGGAAAAGGCTTTCACAGGGAGGCAAACCATCGTGATCAGCAGATACTGGCGCGGACTGTTCCGCGCAGAGCGCGCGGACGACTATGTGCGGCACCTGCGCGAAAAAACGTTTGTGAATCTCGAGCGGCTGGACGGTTTCGTGAGCGCCTCGATTCTGAGACGCGACGTCGCCACCGGCGTGGAGTTTGTGGTGCTCACGCGATGGCGATCGCTCGAGAGCGTGAAGGCATTTGCAGGGGAGGATCCTGAGCGCGCAGTGGTGCCCGAAGAGTTGAGCGCGATGATCCTCGAGTACGATGAGCGGGTGCGCCACTACGAAGAAGTCGCCGCTCGGTAGCCCCGAGCTACGGCCAAAGGCTCGGAGGTATCGCTGCCGCTAAAAACCCTGCCCCGTCGGCACGCCGAGCTGGTACTGCACGCCATCGGCACACCGACCGCGGCGTGCGCTCAACTACAGCGACCGATTCACCACAAACCGCGCCAGCTCCGCGAGCGGCAGGGTCGCGGCCGCGCCGAGCGGCGCCAGCGCCGCGATGGCGCCTTCGCACAGCGCCTGCGCGCGAGCGCGCGACGCGTCCAATCCAATCGTGCTGGGGAACGTCGGCTTGCCGCGCGCGATATCCGCGCCCGCGGATTTGCCGATGACGGCCGTTTCGCCTTCGATGTCCAGGATGTCATCCTGGATCTGAAACGCGAGCCCGATGTCCGCGCCGAACTTCTTCAACGCATCGAGCTTCGGTCCGGCTTCGAGCCCGGCCGCCGTCGCGCCGAGCAGCACGCTGCATTGAATGAGCGCGCCTGTCTTGCGCCGATGCATGTTCTCCACGTCGTGCGCTGACAGCGTTTGGCCGACCGAAGCGAGATCGATCGCCTGACCTCCTGCCATGCCCGTCGTGCCACTCGCGTACGCCAGAATACGGATCATCTCGAGCCGCGCGGCCGCGTTCGCATTGCCGCTGACGTTGTGAGCGAGCACGTCGAACGCCAGCGCTTGTAACGCATCACCCACCAGAATTGCGGTGGCTTCATCGAATGCGCGATGGCAAGTCGGGCGGCCGCGGCGCAGATCGTCGTTGTCCATCGCCGGCAAATCGTCATGTACCAGGCTGTAGACATGCACGAGTTCGACGGCCGCCGCAGGCAAATCGAGATGTTCGAGCCGGGCGCCGAGGGCCTCGCCCGTGGTGTACACGAGCACGGGTCGCAAGCGCTTGCCGCCGCCGAGCACGCTGTAGCGCATGCCCTCGAGAAGCCGCGCCGTGCCTGAGTCTGGCAGCGTGAGGCAGCGATCGAGCACCTGCTCGATGCGCTCCTGATAAGCCGGGAGCCGGTCGATCATCGGTCGACCGCTAATCGCCGGTCACCGTGGGATCTTCGGCACCCGCGAACGGCTGCAGCTCAGCCTGACCGCTCTTCTTGAGCAGGATCTCGACTTTCTGTTGCGCGGCTTTGAGCGAAGTCTGGCAGTGACGCGTGAGCGACACGCCGCGCTCGAAGGTCTTGAGCGCTTCGTCCAGCGGCAGGTCGCCGCGCTCGAGCCGTTCGACGAGCTGTTCGAGCTCGGCGAGCGCCTGTTCGAAGTCGGGTTCTTTCGCCGCGGCGGCGTCTTTCGGGGAAGTGGCCAAGAGCGATCCTGCCAAAATCAAAAGTGAAGACCGGAAATGCGCGGCCACCTTATACAGGGGGCCGTGCAGCCAAACAAAACTGACGAGCGCATCGTATCCGTGATGCTCGCCGCCGACCTCGAATTCAGCAGATTACGCTGAAGGCGCGCGGAGCGGCGCAGCCTGCGGTCGCGTGCGCACGCCGCCGGTTGACGGCCTCGATGGTGCGGCATAAAGTTTCGCCCACTTAGAACCAGTCTAACGGGTAGGGGCCCGTTGTTCGCATTCTGGACTAACCGCTTCATCACCTACGTTCAAGATGAGCACCGGCTGAAGCTAAATCAGGAGTACGGCAGTGAATCTCAAAGGCAGCAAGACCGAGCAGAATCTCAAAGACGCTTTTGCCGGCGAATCCCAGGCGAATCGTCGCTATCTGTATTTCGCAGCCAAGGCGGACGTCGAAGGCTTCAACGACGTGTCGGCCGTGTTCCGCTCGACGGCGGAAGGCGAAACGGGCCATGCGCATGGCCACCTCGAGTATCTCGAGGCCGTGGGGGATCCGGCCACCGGCCTGCCCATCGGCGACACGAAGCTGAATCTCGCCGCGGCGATTGCCGGCGAGACGCACGAGTACACCGACATGTACCCGGGCATGGCGAAGTCCGCCCGCGATGAAGGTTTCGCCGAGATCGCGGACTGGTTCGAGACGCTAGCGAAGGCCGAGCGCTCGCACGCCAACCGCTTCCAGAAGGCGCTGGACGGACTGTAAATCGCTGCGTTTGGACGTGGGCTGTGTGCGCCGTTGGCGCGTGCGGCCCGCCGTTCCAGTGTGGTGAGTGAGCGCCCCGCCGTTGGCGGTGGGGCGCTTCGCAGTCATCGATTGGCCCCGTCCGGCGGGGTCTCTTCACGCCCGCAACCCAACTCCAGAAAAGGCAGCGGCCTGAATGAGTGCACCCGTTTCCGGCGGCCGTGAAGGCAGCCTCGATGCTCCTACCCGGCATCCGCTGGACTGGAAAAATCCCGCGTTTTACGACGAGGCGGCGCTCGAGAAAGAGCTGACGCGCGTCTTCGACATCTGCCATGGATGTCGGCGGTGCTTCAGCCTGTGCAATTCGTTTCCCACCCTGTTCGACGCGGTGGATGGCTCGTCCACGGGCGAGCTCGATGGCGTGGATCGCAAGGTGTACTGGGAGGTCGTGGATCACTGTTACCTGTGTGACATGTGCTTCATGACCAAGTGTCCGTATGTGCCGCCGCATCCGTGGAATGTGGATTTCCCGCACCTCATGCTTCGTGCGAAAGCGGTCCATGCGCGCAAGGAAGGCATTGGGTTTCGGAACAAGCTGCTCGCGTCGACGGATGCGGTTGGCGCGATTGCCGGCATTCCCGTCGTAGTTGAAGTGGTGAACGCGGTGAATGCCAGCACCGTCGGGCGGAAGTTGCTCGATGCGACGTTGGGCGTTCATCCGGAAGCCCCGATTCCGAAGTACTACGCGAACACGGCGCGCAAGCGGTTGAAGGAGCTGGTGGGGACGACGGCACAGGCGGGGGGGCACGACTCGCTGGTTCGTAGTGAGGCGGCTGCGGGTGCCGCAAATGTGCCGCTTGCCGCCACAGGGTCAGCGCCAGTGGTCGCGCGCACGGACGCGCCGCGCCCGCCGACACCAGCCGCATCCGGCGTTGGCCAGCCGCCCGCCAAAGAAACCGCTGCCCAAAAACTCGCGCGCCTCGACGCCGCCGCGGCCGCTGACGCAGCCCGCGAATCGGGCGAGGGATTGAGGCATGCCGCTTCGGCAGCCGCGCCGAACCTCGTCGCGACACCTCGCAAGGAAACCGCCGCCGAAAAGCTCGCACGTCTCGAAGCGATGGCTTCTGGCATGGAGTCCGTCAGCGCGTCGCCGCCAGAATCCGCTCTCGGCAGCACTCCCCGCGCGAGCGGCGCCGCTACGTCGAACTCAGCCGCCGCCGGCCGAGCCATCACCGGCCGCGTCGCGCTGTTCACCACCTGCTACGGCAACCGCAACGAACCCGACCTCGACGTCGACCTCGTCAAGGTCTTCCAGCACAACGGCATCGAAGTCCGGCTCGTCGCGAAAGAAGAATGTTGTGGCATGCCCAAGCTCGAGCTGGGCGACCTCGAATCCGTTGCGCGCCACAAGGATGCGAACATTCCGCAGTTGATGAAAGTGATCCGCGACGGATACGACATCGTCGCGCCCATCCCGTCCTGCGTGCTGATGTTCAAGCAGGAGCTGCCGCTCATGTTCCCCGACGATGCGGACGTGCGAACGGTGCAGTCGCGCATCTTCGATCCGTTCGAATACCTGATGCTCCGCCATCGCGCGGGCCTGCTGAAAACCGATTTCAAGCAGTCGCTGGGCAAGGTGAGTTATCACGTTCCGTGTCACTTGCGCGTGCAGAACATCGGCCTGAAAACGCGTGACGTGCTCAAGCTCGTCCCCGATACAACCGTCGATGTGATCGAGCGCTGCTCCGGTCACAACGGCACTTACGCGGTGAAGAAGGAATTCCGGGCTGCGTCCGTGAAGATCGGCCGGCCGGTGATGACGCGGGTCGAAAACGCGCAGCCGGCGTACTACACGAGCGATTGCCCTATGGCCGGCCACCAGATCGAAAGCGGCATGAAAGATGCGAAGCCGCCGACGCACCCCCTGAAGCTGCTGCGCATCGCATACGGACTCTGAACATGCAGAAATTGAAGCCGAGCGATCTGTATTCCCTCGAGCAGTATTCCCGCGATCGCGCGGCGATTCGCGCGAAAGTGATGGAGCACAAACGGTCGCGCCAGGTGGGCGTCGGCCCGAACCTCATGTGGCTGTTCGAGGACCGCATCACCATTCAGTACCAGGTGCAGGAGATGTTGCGCGCGGAGCGCATCTTCGAGTCCGAGGGCATCGAGGATGAGCTCGGCGCGTACAACCCCCTCATTCCGGATGGCACCAACTGGAAGGTGACGCTGCTCATCGAGTTCCCCGACGAGAAAGAGCGCCGCATCCAGCTGACCCGCCTCAAAGGGGTCGAGGACCGATGCTGGGTGCAGGTGAAGGGACACGACAAGGTGTTCGCCATCGCGGACGAAGACCTCGAGCGCGAGAACGACGAGAAGACGTCGTCAGTTCATTTCCTGCGGTTTGAGCTGACGGGGGCGATGATTGCGAGCCTGAAGGGCGGGGCGGAGCTGTCGATTGGCGTGGATCACGAGAACTATCGCCATGAGGTCAACCCGGTGGCGGCTGCGGTTCAGGCGTCACTGAAGGGGGATTTGGGCTGATTGCGCTTGAAGAGGCGCTACCAGGGCTTTTAGAACAGCTATCCAAGAGCCGCGCGCCGTGCGTTTGAAGCGCCGATCGGAGAGGCGCTGCCGCCTCACCGCCGCGCGCGTCCTCGGCCGCGTCGCGGACTCGACACGCCCGACGCCTGCGACAACGCGAACTCCCAGTCCCCGATACCCGCCCCGCGCCACCGCTCCGACTGGCGACAACCCCGCACCGCGCAAATGCCGCGCCGCACGCCCCCCAAATCCGCGCCCGCCGCCGAGCCCCAACCCCCTCGCCACCCGCCTGAATCCCCAAAACCTCACCCACCCACCCTCTTTGACATTCCATGCCCCCCAACCCGCCTCTGCTATATTCCCCGCCCGCGTCTGACAGCGCGGACCTCTCTGCTTGCCCCTTTTCGTAAATAAATCAGAGCAATGAGCACGTCGTACACCGCGTCCGACATCGAAGTCCTGAGCGGCCTGGAGCCCGTGCGGCGCCGCCCCGGCATGTATACGCACACCTCGCGCCCGAACCATCTGGCGCACGAGGTGATCGACAACAGCGTCGACGAAGCATTGGCGGGACACGCCAAGGAAATCTCCGTCACGCTGTACAAGGACAATTCCCTCGAAGTGGTGGACGACGGCCGCGGCATGCCCGTGGACATCCACCCGAAGGAAAAAGTCAGCGGCGTCGAGTTGATCCTCACCCGCCTGCACGCGGGCGGTAAGTTCAGCGACAAGAATTACCAGTTCTCCGGCGGCCTGCATGGCGTCGGCGTGTCCGTGGTGAATGCGCTCTCCACGCACCTCGACACCCGCATCCGCCGCGGCGGCAAGGAATACAGCATCAGCTTCAAGGACGGCAAAGTCGCCGAGAAGCTGAAGGTCGTCGGCACCGTCGGCGCGCGCAACACGGGCACCACGGTGCACTTCTGGCCCGATCCGAAGTTTTTTGATTCGCCGAATTTCTCCGCGCCGCAGCTGAAACATGCGTTGAAGGCCAAGGCCGTGCTGTGCCCGGGCCTGCGCGTGAAGTTCTTCAACGAGCAAAACGGCGAGCGTGACGAGTGGTTCTTCTCCGGCGACCTCGGCGCGTATCTCATCGAGGAGATGGGCAAGGTCGATCGCATTCCCGCCGAACCGATCAGCGGCAAGAGCGAGCACGCGAACGACAACATCGATTACGCCATCGCCTGGGCGCCCGATGCCGAGAATTTCGTCAGCGAGAGCTACGTCAACCTGATCCCGACGACGGAAGGTGGCACGCACGTCAACGGCCTGCGCACTGGCCTTGCGTCGGCGATTCGGGATTTCTGCGAGTTCCGCAATCTCATTCCCCGTGGCATCAAGCTCACGCCGGAAGACATCTGGAACAAGGTCTGCTTCGTTCTCTCGATCAAGATCCAGGAACCGCAGTTCGCCGGCCAGATGAAAGAGCGCCTCGCTTCGCGCGACGCAGCTCCGCTCGTCGAAGCCTATGCGCGCGACTCCATGGCGCTGTGGCTGAACCGCCATCCGGATGCGGGCGAGAAGATCGCCCAGTTCGCCATCGAGAATGCGCAGGAGCGTGTGAAGGCTGCGCAGAAGGTGGTGCGCAAGCGCATCTCCGCCGGCCCTGCGTTGCCCGGCAAGCTCGCCGATTGTGTGAACCAGGATCCGAAGCGCAGCGAGCTGTTCCTCGTCGAGGGCGACTCTGCAGGTGGTTCTGCCAAGCAGGCACGCGATCGCGAGTTCCAGGCGATCATGCCCTTGCGCGGCAAGATCCTGAACACGTGGGAAGTGGATTCGCACGCGGTCGCGTCGTCCGAAGAAGTGCACAACATCAGCATCGCGCTCGGTGTCGAGCCCGGTTCGCCCGACCTGACCCAGCTCCGATACAACAAGATCTGCATCCTCGCGGACGCCGACTCCGACGGCCAGCACATCGCGACACTCCTGTGCGCGCTGTTCCTGCGCCACTTCCGCCCGCTCGTGGTGAGCGGACACATCTACGTCGCCATGCCGCCGCTGTATCGCATCGACGCCGGCAAAGAAGTGTTCTACGCGCTGGACGACGCCGAGCGCGAGTCCGTGCTGAAGAAAATCGAAGCCAAGAACTCCCGCACCAAGCCGAGCGTCACCCGCTTCAAAGGCCTGGGCGAAATGAATCCCTCCCAGCTCCGCGAAACCACGATCGACCCATCCACGCGCCGTCTCGTGCAACTCACCATCGACGCCAAGGACGACACCGATCAGCTCATGGACAAGCTGCTCGCGAAGAAACGCGCGTCCGACAGACGCGAGTGGCTCGAAGAGAAGGGCAATCTCGCGGACGTACAGGTTTGACGTGCTGAACGACGCGCATAACGCGGACAGCGTCAGCAATCCCTACCGCGTGAGCAGAGCCGCCACCAGCGCCAACTACGCGCGCGCGACGCGACACCCCCAAAGGCAGGGGTGGCCTCAAAGGGTTCTGGGTTGGCACGTCAAAATGCAGGGATGCATTTTGCCGAGGCCCCGAGGGACCGGTCTTACGGCCGGTGCCAACCCAGAACCCTTCGAGGGCGCCCCTGCGTGCGACGCAATCCGCGCGAGCAGCCTGACTTTGAGGCGCCCTGCGTGCGACGCAATCCGCGCGAGCAGCCTGACTTTGAGGCTCCCTGCGTGCGACGCAGTCCGCACGGGCAGCGCACGCGCCAACGCTCTGAACGAGTAAGAGAATGGACGACCAAGAACTCAACTTCGAAGGCATCGAAAAGCAACCGCTTCGAGTCTTCACCGAAAAAGCGTACCTCGACTACTCGATGTACGTGATCCTCGACCGCGCGCTGCCCGCGCTGGGCGACGGCCTCAAGCCCGTCCAACGCCGCATCATCTACGCGATGAGCGAGCTGGGCCTCGCGTCGGTCAACAAACACAAGAAGTCGGCACGAACCGTCGGCGACGTCATCGGCAAATACCATCCGCATGGCGACAGCGCCTGCTACGAAGCGATGGTGCTGATGGCGCAGCCGTTCGCGTATCGCTATCCCATCGTAGACGGCCAGGGAAACTGGGGTTCGCAGGACGATCCGAAGTCGTTCGCGGCCATGCGCTACACGGAGTCGAAGCTCACCAAGTACGCTGAAGTGCTGCTGAGCGAGCTCGCGCACGGCACCGTCGATTGGCAGCCGAACTTCGATGGCTCGATGGACGAACCCGTGATTCTGCCGGCGCGCCTGCCGAACCTGCTTCTGAACGGCACGTCCGGCATCGCGGTCGGCATGGCAACGGACATTCCGCCGCACAACCTGCGCGAAGTCGCGAACGCCTGCGTTCACCTGCTCGAAGAGCCGGACGCGACCACGAAGCAGCTGATGAAGTTCGTGAAGGGCCCGGACCTTCCGACCGGCGCCGAGATCGTCTCGCCGCGTTCGGATCTCGTGGAGATCTACGAAAAGGGCGTCGGCAGCTTCAAGGCGCGCGCCACGTACGAAATTGAAGACGGTAACGCCGTCATCACGCAGCTGCCGTTCCAGGTTTCGGGCGGCAAGATCCAGGAGCAGGTGGCCGAGCAGATTCGCGCGAAGAAGCTTCCGATGGTGGAAGACATTCGTGACGAGTCGGACCATGAGAATCCGACGCGCCTCGTGATCGTGCCGCGCTCCAATCGCGTGGACATGGTGGAGGTGATGAACCACCTCTTCGCCACGACGGATCTCGAGCGCAACTATCGCGTCAACCTCAACATCATCGGGCTCGATGGCCGCCCGAAGGTGATGGGGCTGAAAGAGATCCTGTCGAGCTGGCTCGAGTTCCGCATCGGCACGGTCACGCGCCGCCTGCAGCATCGGCTGGACAAGGTCACGCGCCGGCTGCACATCCTCGAAGGCCTGATCGCGGTCTATCTGAATCTCGACGAGGTGATCCGCATCATCCGTCGCGAGGACGAGCCGAAGCCCGTCCTCATGAAGCGCTTCAAGCTGTCCGAGGAGCAGACCGAGTTCATCCTCGAGACCAAGCTGCGTCACCTCGCGAAGCTCGAAGAGATGAAGATCCGCGAGGAGCAGAAGGAGCTGGCGCTGGAGCGCGACGAGCTCGAAGCGCTCCTCAAGAGCAAGGCGAAGCTGCAGAAGCTCGTCGGCAAGGAAATCGCCGCGGACGCGGAGAAATACGGCGACGACCGCCGCACCAAGATCATCGAGCGCGAAGCCGCGGTCGCGATCGACGAAACCTCGCTGATTGCGAACGAGCCGGTGACCGTCGTGTTGTCGACGGGCGGTTTCGTGCGCTCCGCGAAGGGGCACGAGATCGATCCGCGCACGCTGTCTTACAAGACGGGCGATGCGTATCAGGGCGTCGCGCGCGGCAAGAGCCTGCAGAACGCGATTTTCGTCGACACGACGGGCCGCACGTACACGCTGCCGGCGCATTCGTTGCCGTCTGCGCGTGGCAATGGTGAGCCGCTGTCGGGTCGCCTGAATCCGCCGGATGGTTCGCGCTTCGTCGGCGTGATCATGGGCGAGCCGGAAGACTTGTGGTTGCTCGCGAGCGATGCGGGCTACGGCTTCACCGTGCGCTTAAAGGAGTTGATCACCGATCGCCGCGCGGGTAAGAGCGTGTTGAACGTGCCGGAAGGCTCTGTCGTCCTGCCGCCCGCGTTCGTCGCTTCGCCGGATTCGCTGGTGTGCGCGGTGAACAGCGAAGGCAAGATGCTCGCGTTCAAGGTGCAGGATCTGCCCGAGATGCCGAAGGGCAAGGGCAACAAGATTTTCGACATTCCGTCCAAGAAGGCCGCGGCCCGCGAAGAAATGCTCACGGCGATTGCCGTGGTGCCTCCGAACGGCAAGCTGGTGCTGTACTCCGGCGAGAAGACCAAGACGCTCGACTGGTCCGAGATCAAGGAGTTCAAGGGCCAGCGCGCGCAACGCGGCGCCGTGCTGATGCGCGGCTGGCGCGAGATCGAGCGGCTCGAAGGCGTGCCGCCGGTGCCGAAGGGCGAGTAGCCCGGGAGCTCACACCGGGCGGGGTGTCATTGCTGAAAGGTAAAGCGATGCGACGACAGACACCCCGAATGACGACCCAGGCTTCTGGCGGTTCAGCCAACGTGGTGATGCCACGTTGGCCGGTGACCGCTGCTGCGCGCAGCTACAGAGGCGTCGGGTGGGTTCGCGGCGCGTTTGCTGCTGGCCTCACGGCGCTGCTCGTGGGCTGCGCGGCGCAGCCGGCGAAAGACGCCGACGCAGGCGCCGAAAGCTCTGGCGGCGGCGCGCCGACGAGCGGCGCTTCAGCGAGCGGCACTTCAGCGAGCGGCACTTCAACGAGCGACGCGTCGGCGACCTCCAGGTCGAGCGCTGGCGCCAAGTCCGCAGCCGGTGCGAAACCCTCTGCGCCGAAAGAACCCGCTCCGCTGATGCGTCCCTGGACGACGCCAGCCGATCCATACCCTTCTACCTATAAGCCGCCGCTGAGCCCACCGACCCTCATCAAGGGCGCCACCGTGCTCACGGGCATTGGCACAAAGCTCGACAACGCTGACGTGCTCGTCGTCGATGGTCATATCTCCGCAGTCGGCACTGGGCTGCAGGCGCCAAGCGGAGCGCGCGTGATCGATGCGAAAGGCCGCTGGGTGACGCCCGGCCTCATCGACATTCACTCGCACCTCGGCGTTTATCCAAGTCCCGGGATGAACGGCACCTCTGATGGCAATGAAGCCACCGCACCTGTCACCGCGAATGTGTGGGCGGAGCATTCCGTTCATCCGCAGGACCCGGGTTTCACCACAGCGCTGGCCGGCGGAATTACGACGCTGCAGATTCTGCCGGGCTCGGCGAACCTGATCGGCGGCCGTTCGGTCGTGCTCAAGAACGTCTATTCCGTCACCACACAGGGAATGAAATTTCCCGGCGCGCCTTACGGTTTGAAAATGGCCTGCGGAGAAAATCCGAAGCGCGTCTATGGCGGCAAGAACCAGACACCGCAGACGGACATGGCGAACATGGCCGGCTATCGCGCTCAATGGCTCGAAGCCACCGAATATCTGCGCGACTACCAGGCTTACGAACAGAAGCGTCAGGCCGGAGACAAAGACGCCAAGCCGCCGAAGCGCGACCTGCGACTCGATACGCTGTCCGGTGTGCTGAAGGGCGACATCCTCGTGCAGATGCATTGCTATCGTGCCGAAGAGATGGCGGCCGTGATCGATATGTCGAAGGAGTTCGGCTATCACGTTGCCGCGTTCCATCACGGCGTCGAGGCGTACAAGATCGCGAACCTGCTGGCCGACAACGGCATCTGCGGCGCGCTGTGGGCGGACTGGTGGGGCTTCAAGATGGAAGCGTTCGACGCCATCGAAGAGAACATCGCGTTCGTCGACGCTGCGAAGAACGGTTGCGCGATCGTGCACTCGGATTCGGAAGAGGGCATCCAGCGCCTGAATCAGGAAGCCGCGAAGGCAATGACGTCGGGTAGGCGCGTCGGCCTCAATATCGCGCCGGAGCATGCGATCCAGTGGGTGACGTCGAATCCCGCCAAAGCGATGGGCATTCTCGACAAGACCGGCACGCTCGAGGTCGGGAAGATGGGTGACGTGGTGGTGTGGAACGGCACGCCGTTCAGCGTGTACGCGCTCGCAGATCAGGTTTTGATCGATGGCGCGCTCGTGTATGACCGCGCGAACCCGCCACCGAAACCGCGAATCGATTTTCTGCTGGGTCTGCCGTCGGGGGTGACGCCATGAAAGCGCTGATCACAACGCGCGCAGCGGACGCTTGCGCAGAGGACGCTTGCGCAAAACACACCATGACGCTCGCTGCCGCCGCTCTGTTCGCTCTGGTCGCTGCTACGACTGCGCTGGCGCAGACGGCGCAAACACCGCGAACGACCGACGTCCTCATCCACGGTGCCCGCGTCTTCACGATGACGTCGAAGGGAACGTTGGACAACGCCGATGTGATCATCCGCAACGGAAAGGTCGCAGCTGTGGGGGCAAACCTCACTGCGCCCGCTGGCGCAACGACAATCGAAGCGAACGGTCGCGCCCTTACGCCCGGCATCTTCGGCGGCCTCACCACGCTCGGCCTCGAAGAAGTTCAGGCCGAGGCAACTACTCGCGACGCCAATCTCGTCGACACGATGCCCCTGCACGAAATGCAGTTCCGGCCCGAGTTCGACCCGACATCGACGTTCAACCCGCGTTCCGTGGCCGTGCCTGTCGCGCGCGTTGCAGGCATTACCTGGACGGTGCTGCGCCCGAGCGGCGGAACGATCCTCACCGGCCAGGGATCCGCCGTTACGCTCGATGGCCGCTTTGACGCCGCGCTCGACGGCAGCCGATCGCTGTTCGTGAGGTTGGGCGGCGACTCGGTGAACATCTCCGGCGGCAGTCGCGCCTCGCAATTCATGCTGCTCGATCAGGCGGTGCGCGAGACGCGCAATCCCGCGGCGAATACTGTAAATCCGCTGCTTCATCAGGCAGGGCGCGATGCGCTCAAGCGCTATCTCGCTGGCGGCCGTGTGGTGTTCGAAGCCGATCGCGCGGTCGATATTCGCCAAGTGCTCGCGTTCGCGCAGGCCAACGGCATGAAGCCTGTAATCGCCGGCGGTGCAGAAGCTTGGGTCGTCGCTGAGGATCTCGCGCGCGCGAAAGTGCCCGTGCTGCTCGATCCTTTGGTGAACCTGCCCGCCAATTTCGACAAGATCGCCGCGCGTGCCGACAACGCAGCGTTGCTCAATGCGGCCGGCGTCAAAGTGGCGTTCCTGCTCGAAGAAGACCCGACTCAGCGTGCGCGTCGCATTCGTCAGGTCGCCGGAAATGCCGCCGCTCACGGCTTGCCGCGCGATGTGGCGCTGGCGGCGATCACTTCAACTCCGGCGGAAATTTTCGGGCTCGCGGTCACTCGCGGTCACATCGCGGCGGGCCAGTCCGCTGACCTCGTGCTGTGGTCAGGCGATCCGCTCGAAGTGACGACGCTCGCTGAGCAAGTGTGGATTGCGGGCCGCGCGATCGGGCTGACGTCGCGCCAGACCGAGCTGCGCGACCGCTATCTCGAGAGAATCCGCACGCAACAGGCCCGCTGAAGCGCGGGCCGTTCGGCTCACCGCTCCGCGCGCAGCACGACCTCTTCCGGCGCGTTGATGAAGTAGCCCTGGATGAACTGCACACCCAGCTGCCACAACACCGCCATCGTGTTCGCGTTCTCGACGCGTTCCGCGATGGTCTGCACCTTGCGCTTGTCGGCCGCTTCCACGAAGGCGCGCACTTTCGCCTGCGCGTCCGCATCGGCGGCCAGGCTCTGCACGATCGCGCCGTCGATCTTCACGAAATCCAGCGGGAACGTGGTGAGCATGCCCATCGGATCACGGCCCGATCCGAACGCGTCGAGCGCGAAACGGAAGCCGCGCTGCCGCAGGCTGCGCGCGAGATTCGTCGCCTCGTTGATCTGACTCGCCGCGATCGCCTCGGGAATCTGGAAACACAGGCGCTGCGGATCCGCGCGGCTCGCGCGAATGTGGTTGTCGAGCCAGTCCAGGAACGAGCCATCCCGCACCGTGTCTTTCGACATGCGCACGAACAGGCAGCCCGGCTTTCTCTGCGCCGCGAACGACAGCGATGCGCCTACGACCCAGCGATCGATGTTCTTCAGCAGGTCGTTGCGCTCGGCGGCGGCCATGAATTCGGCCGGCAACACTTCCTTGCCCTGGGCGTCGATCATGCGCACGAGCACGTCGAACATGCCGAGGTCGTCGCCCTGCAGGCTCGCCACCGGCTGCTGCACGAGCCGGAAGCGGTTCTCCATGAGCGCCGCCTTGATGTGCTTGACCCACACGGTGTCATACGACTTCACGCGCTGGTCGTTGTCCGCCTTGTCGGACGTGACGGCCTGGTTGCCGCCGCGACCGCGGCCCTTGCGACACGCATCGACCGCGTCCGCAATGCTCGCGTCGAGATTCGCGCCGCTCGGCGTGACGACGCTGAGGCCGACGGTGCAGGTGAGGTTCATCGACTTCGTGCCGATGCGCACGACCTGCTTCGCGCACTTCGCGATAAGCTGTTCGCTCCACGCTTCGACGTCGCGTTCGTTACCGCGTTCGAGCAGCACGAGGAAGCTCACGCCGCCGAAACGGCCGGCGATGTCCTTCGCGTTCAGGTGCGACTGGAGCACTTTCGAAAATTCGATGAGCACTTCTTCGCTGCCCGCCGCGCCGACATCCTTTTCGATCTCGGCGAACTTGTCGGGCTTCACCAGCGCGAAGTAGCGCACGCCGCCGGGCGCCGGCGTTTTCAGGCGCTCGGTGAGCGCGTCGAGCAACGGACGGCGATAGAGAAAACCGGTTGAAGGATCGCGACGGACCGCGTCCGCCAGGTCGTCCGCGAGTCCGCTCGCATCGCGCGGGCGCGCTGGCACCACCATGCGCACGCACGGGTCGCCATCATGCTCGCCCGGCGTGAGCACCAATTCCATTGGCAGCACGGTGCCATCCGAGAGCACGGCGTTGAGCTGCAGCGTGTGATCGCTCCAGCGGCCCTGCAAACACGCGGCAAGCGCGCCTTTCAGCGCGGCGTGCTTCGACTCTTCGAACAGATCCATGATCGGCTGGCCGACCAGCCCGTCCGCGGCCACGATGCCGAACAGCTCGAGCCACGACGGATTCGCGTCGACGATGATGCCTTCCTGCACCTGAACGATCGCATCGTTCGAACGCTCCAGCACGGTCTCGAGCTGGCGCCGCGCATCGCGCGCGGACTTGAGTGTGGTTTCGAGTGCGCGCTCCAGCCGGAACGAGCGCAGCTCGCGGCCCATCACGGCCTGCAAGCGCGCGGCACTGTTGAGCGACACGAAGTCGCGCGCGCCGTGAGCCATGGCCACGGCAATGCGGCTCTCGTCGAAATGGTCGCCGACGACAATGAGTGGCACCGAAGGAGCGAGCTGGTCGCGCACGGACGCTGCGCCAGCGAGCTCGTCGCCGCCGCTATCCACGAATAGCAACAACTCGGGATTCAGCTGGGCGAGCGCATCCCCCAGGTCGCGAAGCGAAGGAATCCAGGTGCAATGAACGGGATGTCCTGCACGACGCAGGATGCTATTGATCTGCTCTACCGGATCGCGCGCCGTGCTCAGAACGATGAGCGGGACTGCGTTCTGCTCGGTCAACGTGAACTCCATCACATGCCTGGACTTTAGACCCGCGAATTCTATCCCGCATGGCGAGTCGTGCGCTTGCGACGCCGCTCATTTTGAAATCAAGCGGGGCGACAGGCTGACCTTTGCCGGGGCGCCTTCCACCTCGCGCACCAAACGTGGGACGAGGTAACCCGGCAGGCTCGCGGCCAGCTCACCGGCGATGTCCCGTGCCCGCTCCTCGGGCAGATCGAAATGCGCGGCGCCCGCCACGCGATCGAGCACATGGAGGTAATAAGGCAGTACGCCTGCATCGAAAAGGGCACGGGACAATGTGATGAGCGTGCTCGCGTCGTCGTTGATTCCTTTCAGGAGCACTGTCTGGTTGAGCAGGGTGACGCCGTGAGCGCGCAGCCGAGCGCAGGCTTCACGAACGGAATCGTCGATCTCGTTCGCGTGATTGGTATGCAGCACGAACACTACGGGCCACGGCAGCCGCTTGAGCCAAGCGATGAGGCCCGCGTCGACACGCGAAGGCAGGACTACTGGCTGCCGTGTGTGCAGACGAAGCCGACGGACGTGAGGGATTCTCGCCAGCGCGTCTGTCAGCGAGGTGAGGCGCGAGTCCCCGAGCGACAGCGGGTCGCCGCCGCTGAGGATGATTTCTTCGAGCGACGGGTCGCTGGCAATGGCGTCGAGCGCTTCGTGGAAGCGCGCGCCGTCGCCGGCCTGCGCCGCGTAGTCGAATTCGCGTCGAAAGCAGTAGCGGCAGTGAATGGCACAGGCCGAGGTTGTGATCAGTAGGGCGCGGCCGCGGTATTTCTGGAGCAGGCCGGGGGCTCGGCGGGCCGCCTGATCGCCGACGGGGTCTGGGCCGTAGTCGGCAACCACCTCGTTTTCAGCGGCGAGCGGCAGCACCTGGCGGAGCAGAGGATCGCTCGCGTCCCCATGGCGCATGCGCGCCACATAGCCGAGCGGCACGCGCAGCCCGAATTTTGCGGCCGCCGCGCGGGCTGCCGGAATCAGCGCAGGGTCCAAGCCCAGGGCGTTTACGAGCGTTTCCGCCGACGTAACGGCTTGAGCCATCTCGGTTTGCCAGCGCACCGGATCCGGGTGGCGGGGGGTAAGGGATGCCGTTATCATGCGCGGCCTTTCACGGGCTGCGCCCGGGGTTCAACAGGGTCGCGGCGGCCCTGTACAGATAGCGGCGCGAGGCGCGCCGGTGAAAGCCCGGCATTCTGCAGCTCTTATCGAGAGAATCAAATATGGCGAGCTACTCGACCAGCGAAATTCGCGGTGGCATGAAAGTTCTGATCGAAGGCGAGCCGTACGCGATCGTCGAGAACGAATTCGTGAAGCCGGGCAAGGGGCAGGCCTTCAACCGCATCAAGATCCGCAACCTCAAGACCGGCCGCACCGTCGAGCGCACGTGGAAGTCGGGCGACACCATCGAGGCCGCGGACGTCGTCGATACCGACATGCAATACCTGTATGCGGACGGTGATTTCTTCATTTTCATGGTGCCCGAGAGCTTCGAGCAGTACACCGCAAGCAAGGCTGCGGTGGGCGACAACGCTCAGTGGCTCAAAGATGGCGTCGTCTGCGTCGTCACGCTGTGGAACGGTGAGCCGCTGCTCGTCACGCCGCCGCCGCACATCGAGCTGAAGGTGATCGAGACGGATCCGGGCGTGCGCGGCGATACGGCGACCGGCGGGCAGAAGCCTGCGAAGATGGAAACGGGCGCCGTGGTGCGCGTGCCGTTGTTCATCAACGAAGGCGATATCCTGCGCATCGATACGCGAACCGGGGATTACCTGTCGCGCGCGAAGAACTGATTGGGTGAGCGGAGGGCTTTTGAAGAGGCCCTCGAGCGCCGGCGGCGCGGTCAGTTCGACACCGCCGCGCGAGCTCGCCCCGCGCTCCGAACGTCTCAGTAATTCACGCTCTTCATGAAGATCGTCGCGAGCGCTTCCAGTCCGCGGCGATCGTCTTCGTCGAAGCGCGCGAGCTTCGGACTATCCAGGTCGAGCACGCCCAGCAGATAGTCGCCTTCCGTGCGCGCACTCCGCCCCATCAGCGGAATCACAATCTCTGAGCGGGAAGCCGCGTCACACGCAATGTGCCCCGGAAACGCGTGCACATCCGGCACGACGATCGTTTTCCGTTCGGCAGCAGATGTTCCGCAGACCCCTTTGCCAAGCGGAATGTGCACGCATGCGGGCTTTCCTTGAAACGGCCCGACGATCAGCTCCTCCCGCGCAGAAGATACACGCCGCACCAGTTGAGATCCGGCAGCGCGTGATAGATCAGCGACGTCGCATTGGCCGCGTTCGCGATCAGGTCGTGCTCACCGGCGAGCAGCCCTTCGAGCTCCCGCGCCAGCGACGCATAGTCCGCGGCCTTGTTCTTGAACTCGTAGCGAGCGCTTTCGTGACTCATCGGTGATCAGGCCCGTTCGATAGGGAAGGGAAGCACGGCGTCGATTGTGCCTGCGCCCGCGGCGATCATCACCAGCCGGTCGAAACCGACGGCCACCCCCGAGCATTCGGGTAACCCGGCCTCGAGCGCCGCCAGCAGGAATTCGTCCATCTTGTCTGCGGGCAGGCCACGACGGCGGCGGTCTGCAAGATCCTGCTCGAATCGGCTGCGTTGTTCGCTGGCCGAGGCCAGCTCATGGAAGCCGTTGGCGAGCTCCATGCCCTGGCAATACAGCTCGAATCGAAGGGCGCAGCGCGGGTCGTGTGGATCGAGACGCGCGAGCGCCGCCTGGGACGCCGGGTATCGATGCACGAAGGTGAGCGCGTTCTGGCCCAGCATCGGGCCGATTTTCGCGCCCATGAGCAGGTCCAGCAGCTCATCGCGCTCGCCGGGCGTGCTCACCCGAGCAGCGATCTCGTGGATGTCTGTGGCGTCGCGAGGATCGCGCGCTGGCGTCGGCGCCGCGGTCGGTGCCGATGCCGATGCCGATCCTGATGCTGCAGTGGTCTTCGCAAACGCCGGCTTCTGCGCAGTGCCGCTTGGGCGCGTGGCCTGCGGCACGAATCCCAGGTCCCGCGCGGCTTCGCGCAGGATTTCGAGCGGCGCCGTGAACGGATCGAGATTCATCGTCCGCTGGAACGCTTCGCCATAAGTGATGCGCTCACTGCGCATCGGCGCGGCCACGACACCGAGCACCTGACGCGCGAGCGCCTCCACTTCGTCCATCAGTTCTTCGAGCGTGAAGCCGAGCCGGTACCACTCGATGAGCGTGAATTCCGCGTTGTGCTGGCGGCCGCGTTCCAGGCCTCGGACGACGTGGCAGATCTGGTAGATGTCGCCGCTGCCACTGGCGAGCAGGCGTTTCATCGCGAACTCGGGCGAGGTGTGGAGGTAGAAACGGCCGGGGGCGTCGGGGAAGCGGACTTCGGCGGAGTGGATGTGGACGTCCGTGACGGGAGCGTTCACTACCACGGGCGTATCGACTTCCATGACCGAGCGGGTGGCGAAGAAGGCGCGGATTTCGGCGAGCGCTTCGGCGCGGCGGGCGAGTACAGCTCTCGTTGCGGTGGGGCGCCAGTTTTTGCGGTCGGCTGTCACGTTTGCGTTGCTGGGAGCTGGAGGGGAAGCCCTCAATCGCGGGGCGGCTGAGAGGGCAGCCGAAGACATCAAGCTAAAAAACTACCTCGCAATTTTCGCCAGCGGTTCACCCATGCAAATCGTCTTCATCGATTTGCACTCCGGCAACCAGCTCGTTGTGCCGGGCGGCAGGACCAGCACCACCGTCGATCCCATGTTGAACCTTCCCATCTCGTCGCCCTGCCGGGTGAACAAGGCTGCCTTCACTCCTTCCACCGGAAGCTCCAGCGGTTCGCGCGGACGGCGAGGGGTGATGTCCCCGTGCCAGATCGTCGTCATGCTGCCGACGAAGAGCGCGCCAACGAGCACCATCACATAGCTCAGGCCGTTGTCTTCGAACACACAAACCACGCGCTCGTTGCGTGCGAAGAGCCGATCAACAGCCGCCGCCGTGGTGGCATTTACGCTGAAGAGATCGCCGGGTATGTACCAAGCCGCGCGCAAAGTGCCATCGAGCGGCATGTGAATGCGGTGATAGTTGTACGGCGCCAGATAAAGCGTGGCGAATGCTCCACCGCGAAATTGCGCCGTCCAGTCACTGGGCCGCGCCAGCAGCGCTTCGAGCGAATAGTGCCGGCCCTTGGCCTGGATGATCTGGTTGCCGTCGATGGCGCCGATCTGCGCGATGGTGCCGTCGACTGGCGAGATCAGCGTGCGCGGATCGCGCGTGAAAGGCCGTGCTTCCGGCTTCAGCGGACGCGTGAAGAACTCGTTGAAGCTCGCGTACGCCAGCGGGTTTGGCTCGATCGCATCGCGCATGTCCGGGTTGAAGCCGCGCATGAAGTTGCTGATGAGCGCGTTCTTGATCGCCGGCGAGCGGCTGCGCGTCGCCTTGTACACCACGCTAGTGAGCAGATGCTGAGGCATCACATGCTGAAGCCCTACGAACAGCTTTTGCCCGAGGGAGGGCGAGGGCGGAACGCTCACCGCAGGAAGGGCGGAATCATCGCGTGTGCTCATGTCGTCGCCTGGCCGCCGAGGCGATCGGCGACGTTGTGAAGATCCGCTGCGAGGTTTTTCACCTCGAACGGTGGAGTGAATAGCGCGACACGCTCGCCATCGCCATTCAGCAGGAATACCGCGGCCGAGTGATCGACCGTGTAATCCCCGCCGGCCAGCTCGATTTTTTCCACGGCGACGCCGAATTCCTTCGAAAAGCTCGTGAGGTCTTCGGGCTTGCCCGTGACGGCGCCAAAGTCGGGATTGAATGCGTGGACGTAACGCTCCAGCTGCTCGGGTGTATCCCGCTGCGGGTCGACGCTCACGAGCAGCACTTTCAGGTTCGGCACGTTCGCGGCCTTGGTCACCTGGGCCAGTTTCGCGAGCGTCGTCGGGCACACATCCGGGCAGTGGGTGAAACCGAAGAAGACCAGCGTCGGATGCCCTTTCAAGCTCTGCGGTGTGAAGGGCTGCCCCGCCTGGTCGACGAGGGAGAAGGGCGACAACGGCCGAGGCTGCGGAAGCCACGTGCCGCTTGTAAGCTGAGGGGCTTGGTCGCTGGTGCGCTTGGCGACCCAGACGCCCGCGCCGGCGGCGATCACGGCGAGCACAATCCAGATCCAGGTTGATGATTTCGACATGAGTGAAGTATCCCATACCCACGTGGGCCGTAAGTCCGGAAGAGGGCGACGGCGCGCGAAGAGCACCGCTGGTAAGGCTGACGATCGCGCAGGCGCGGCGTCGAGGCGAAGCGTTACGCCGCGCGCGCCCTCGAAGGCTGCGAAGCGCCCTGCGGTCAAAGTCACCGTGCGCGCGCTCATCGAGCGCGGCGCGAAGCGTCTCGACAAGGCCGGAGTGTTCTTCGGCCACGGCACCGACAACGCGTGGGATGACGCTGCCGCGCTCGTGTGGCATGCATTGCGGCTGCCAGACAAAGTCACGCCGCGTACCTATGAGCGCGCGGTGACGCCCACGGGTCAGGCCAAGGTCGGCGCGCTCATCGAAAGGCGCATCCGCGAGCGCATTCCGGCCGTCTATCTCACCGGAGAAACCTGGTTCGCGGGCCTGCCCTTCACGGTGGATCCGCGCGTTCTGATTCCCCGCTCGCCCATCGCAGAGCTCATCGAGCAGCACTTCGAACCGTGGATCGACGCGAGTCGCGTGAAGAGCATCGTGGACATCGGCACCGGCTCGGGCTGCATCGCTATCGCCTGCGCCGTGGCCTTTCCGAAGGCGAAAGTCGATGCAGCAGACATCTCGCCGGAAGCGCTCGACGTGGCGCGCGCGAACGTGCAGCGGCATCGATTGGCCCGTCGCGTCCGGCTCGTGCAGTCGGACCATTTCAGCGGACTGGCAGGGAAGACCTACGATATCATCGTGAGCAATCCGCCTTATGTGGGCGCGCAGGAGATGCGGAGCCTGCCGCCCGAATATGGCCACGAGCCGCGTCTGGCGCTTGCCGCGGGTCGATCGGGCCTCGATTCTGTCCGGGCGATTCTGGAGGCAGCGAGCCGCCATCTGCGACCAGGCGGTGTGCTCGTCGTGGAGGTGGGCAATACCGAAGCAGCGGTGCGCCGCGCGTTCCCGAAGCTGCCATTCACCTGGCTCGAATTCGAGCGCGGCGGTGGCGGAGTGTTTTTGTTGACGGCGGAACAACTGAATGTCCGGCAATAGCATTGGCAAGCTCTTCACGGTCACCACCTTCGGCGAAAGCCACGGGCCCGCGCTCGGCTGCATCGTCGATGGCTGTCCGCCGGGGCTCGAGCTCTCCGAGGCCGACCTGCAGGGCGACGTGAATCGTCGTCGTACCGGCACCTCGCACTTCGTGAGCCAGCGGCGTGAAACTGATGCGGTGCGCATCCTCTCCGGCGTGTTCGAGGGCAAAACCACCGGCACGCCCATCGGCATCCTCATCGAGAACACCGACCAGCGTTCGCGCGACTACGAGAAGATCAAAGACCGCTTTCGCCCCGGGCACGCGGACTACACCTACCAGCAGAAATACGGTTTCCGCGACTATCGCGGCGGTGGCCGCTCTTCCGCGCGCGAAACGGTGATGCGCGTGGCTGCCGGCGCCATCGCCCGCAAATATCTCGCGCAGCGGCTGGGCGTGAACATCTACGGTTACCTGAGCAAGATCGGCGCGCTTACGCTCGAGCCCGTGCAGCCTTCGTTCGCGTATGAGAATCCGTTCTTCTGCCCCGATCCCGCTCGCGTGAAAGAGTTGGAAGACCTGGTCTGGAAGATCCGCGAAGAAGGCGATTCGATCGGCGCGCGCGTCACCGTGGTTGCCGCCGGGGTTCCGCCCGGGCTCGGTGAACCGGTGTTCGATCGGCTGGATGCGGACATTGCTTACGCGATGATGAGCATCAACGCGGTAAAAGCCGTGGAGCTGGGTGCGGGCACGCGCGCGGTGGAGCAGAAGGGCAGCGAGCATCGAGATGCGCTGACGCCGCAGGGCTTCAAGAGCAACAATGCGGGCGGCGTGCTCGGGGGCATTTCATCGGGCCAGGACGTGGTGGTGCACGTTTCGCTGAAGCCCACGTCCAGCATCACGGTGCCGGGCGAAACGATCAATCTCGCCGGAGAGAAAGTCGAGGTCGTGACGACCGGCCGTCATGACCCCTGCGTCGGCTTGCGCGCGACGCCCATTGCGGAAGCCATGCTGGCCATCGTACTCATGGATCACTACCTGCGACATCGAGGCCAGAACGCCGACGTGCACTCTTCAACTCCCCAGATCGAAAGCCAGGCGACGAAACACCCATGAACGAGACCCGCTCATTCCGCATTGCCGTGGTCGGCGCCACCGGGCTCGTCGGCGAAACCATGATTCGCGTGCTCGAAGAGCGTAACTTCCCGGTCGCGGAGCTGTTTCCGCTCGCGAGCAACCGTTCGCTCGGCAAGACCGTGTTGTTCCGGAACAAGGAATATCCGGTCGACGATCTCGCGGAGTTCGACTTCAGCAAGGCCGACATCGCGCTGTTTTCCGCAGGGGCCGAGGTCTCGCGGGAATTCGCGCCGAAGGCGGCCGCGGCGGGCTGCATCGTCATCGACAACACGTCGGAGTTCCGCTACCAGGACGACATTCCGCTCGTCGTGCCCGAGGTGAATCCCGGCGCGCTCGCGCACTACAAGAATCGCAACATCATCGCGAACCCGAACTGTTCGACCATCCAGATGCTCGTGGCGCTCAAGCCGATTCACGATGCAGTCGGCATCGAGCGCATCAACGTGGCGACCTATCAGTCCGTGTCCGGCGCCGGCAAGGAAGCGGTGGACGAGCTCGCCCAGCAGAGCGTCGCGCTGATGAACGGGCAGGGCGCGGTCAAGCCGCGGGTCATCGCGAAGCAGATCGCCTTCAACGTGGTGCCGCAAATCGACAAGTTCGAGGAGAACGGCTACACCAAGGAAGAGATGAAGATGGTGTGGGAGACCCAGAAGATCATGGAGGACCCCACCATTCGCGTAAACGCCACTGCGGTACGCGTGCCGGTGTTCTTCGGCCACTCCGAGGCCGTGCATATCGAGACGCGCAAGAAGATCACGGCGGCCGAGGCGCGTGCGCTGCTGAAAAAAGCGCCAGGCGTCACAGTTCTGGACGAGCGCAAGCCGGGCGGGTATCCCACCGCCGCTACCGAAGCGGCGAACCGCGACACAGTTTATGTCGGGCGAATCCGTGAAGATATTTCCACTGATCGTGGACTTAATCTTTGGGTGGTGTCGGACAACGTCCGCAAGGGCGCTGCCACGAACAGCGTGCAGATCGCGGAGATTATGGTACGTGACTACATTTGAGCTACACTGCCGCCCAAATTTGCGTTGGCTCGTGGAATGCTGTCTACGCAACTGATTTCTAAAAGATATTTATCGATGGTCTTGCCCCGCGGGGTGTGCTGATGGTCGCCAAATCGGTCAAGTGGGCGCTGGCCTCGCTCGTCGTTTTTCCGCCTGCCGCGTTCGCGCTCGGGCTGGGCGATGTGCGCCTGCTGTCTTCCCTGAATGCGCCGCTGGATGCGGAGATCGAGCTCGTGGGCGCGACGCCCGAAGAGCTGGCGAATCTCAAAGCCCAGCTGGCCTCCAAGGACATCTTCGCCCGCAACGGCCTCGATTGGCCCGTGGGCGTGGGCAATATCTCGTTCACACCGCAAAAGACTGCGGACGGCCGCTCCGTGCTGCGCATGCGCTCGACGCAGGCGGTGACCGATCCGTTCCTCACACTGCTGGTCGAAGTGGATTCGCTTCGTAACCACACTGTGCGTGAATACACCCTGTTGCTCGATCCACCGGTGTTCGCGCCGGGTGAACAGCAGAACGCGCCTGTTGCGGCGCCAGCCACCGGGGCTGGCACGCGTGAAGGTGCCATCGCTCGCCAAACGGCGCCTTCGCGTGCCGAGCAGAGCCGCACGTCGGAGCCTTCTTCGAGCGTCGGTGCTTCGTCGCCGCGCGCATCCGCTGCCGCTGCTTCTGAAGGCGGCACGCGTACGGTTCGCAGCGGCGAAACGCTGTCGGGCATCGCGAACGAGGTCGCTGGCGATTCGTCGCAGACCCGCGCGTGGATGCTGGCCATCTACCAGAACAATCCTTCGGCATTCGACGGCAACATGAACGTGTTGCGCTCGGGTGCCGTGCTACGCATCCCCGACGGCTCTGCCGTCTCGGCCATTGCGCCGAGCGAGGCGCGCGCGGAAATCCGTCGCCAGTACGCTTCGTGGCGAGGTGGTGCGGGCGGCGCTGCGGCTCCATCCGCGCCGGTGGAAGAGCCGGGTCGTCTGCGGCTCGTGCCGCCGGCCGCTACGGGCGGCACTGCTCCTTCGGACAACGTCCAGAACGCAGCCCTCCAAGGCCGTGTTCGCGAGCTCGAGGCTCAGCTGCAGGAATCCCGTCGCCTGCTCGAGGCCCGTAACGCCGAGCTTGCGCAGCTTCAGGCGCGAGTCGCCAGCCAGCAATCTCCGGCCGCTTCGGCTCCTCCGGCGCCGGTGCCTGAACCGACTCCTGCGGCGACAGCGCCGCCGGCCGAAGCCACTCCTCCAGTCGCTGAGGCCACGCCGCCTGCGGCAGAAACACCGCCAGCCACTGAAGAACCCGCGCCGGCTCCTGCGCCGGAAGCGCAGCCCACTCCGGCACCGGTCGCCGCTGCCACACCTGCGGAAGAGACTACCGAGGGCGGCATTCTCGACCTGGTGAAGGAATACTGGTGGGCGCTCGCCGGCCTGCTCGTCGTCATCCTCGCGCTGTTCGGCATCAGGGCCATGCGCTCGCGCAAGGCGAACGAATTCGACGACTCGCTTAGCCGTCTCGCCGGTGCCGCGGCCGGTGCCGATGCACTGAGCCGCGATTCGTCAGGCGACACGATGCCGCTGCGTGCGGGTCGCGAGACCGCGTTCGTGGTCGAAGAATCCGGCACGCACGAGCGGCCGCGATTCGGTGGCGACATGGCTCCGGCCACCGCGCCGCGCAACGTGTCTGCCGACGAAACCATCAGCAGCGAAACCGCCATCAACCTCGATCAGGGCGATCCCCTGGCCGAAGCCGATTTCCACATGGCCTATGGTCTGTACGACCAGGCCGCGGACCTCGTTCGCATCGCCATCTCGCGTGAGCCGGAGCGTCGCGACCTGAAGCTCAAGCTCCTCGAAGTGTTCTTCGTGTGGGGCAACAAGGATCAGTTCCTGCAGACGGCGCGCCAGCTGGCCGAGACGCGCGAGCGCGCGGCACCGGGCGAGTGGGAAAAGATCGTCATCATGGGCAAGCAGCTCGCGCCGGAAGATCCGCTGTTCGCGGGCGGCGGCGGTGGCGGCAATTCCTTCGGCGCCATGGATCTCGATCTCGAGGGCGGCCAGGACCGCGTGGACTTCGACATCCTCGGCGAGCCGGTGGCGCCCGCGGGCGGCATCGATCTCGACATCGGGTCGGCCTTCGGTGAGCCGTCCAGCGGCCGTGCCGGCGCGACGGCGACGGATTCGAATCTGGCCCTCCATGACGAAGGTTTCAGCGCCGATGATGCCGGCACCGGCATCACGCGTGAGATGACGCAGAACCTGCGTGGCGACAACTCGCCCACGGTTCAGCAGTACGGCGCGGATCTCGATGCGCCGACGGTCGAGCAGCCGCAGATGTATGGCCGCGATAACCCGACGATCCGCCAGAAGGTGGAGTCGGCGATGAAGCAGGGCGGCCTCGCGGAGCAGACCGCGGAGCTCGCCATCGACGATCTCGGTCTCGATCTCAACGGGCTGGATGACCCGCCGAATTCGTCTTCGAGTGAGGAAGCGCCCACGCTCGTCGCGGGCCTCGACGAACGTTCACGTCGCATCATGGACGAAGCGGAACGCCGCGGCGCGCTGCGCGATGTCGACGCGACGGCCATTGCTTCCACGGGCGCGTGGAACCTGAACGGCGATGATTTCGAGCAGACGACGCCGCCGGGCGATACCCCGGGTTACGCCAATGGCGGCGCGTCGGAAACCGCACGCCTCGCCTCGCTCAAGGGCGGCAACAACGACCTCGACTTCAACTTCAACGAGGAAGAGGAGCCGGTCGATGCGCGCCTGACGAACGGTTCGGGTCGACGGCATGACCTCGATCTGGATGTGGGCACCCTCAGCGTTCCAGACACTGCGTTCACCGCGACTCAGAAGTTGTCATCGGAAGATCTGGCTTTGCCGGACCTGGAGCCGGTGACGATGAGTGAGGTTGGCACGAAGCTGGACCTCGCGCGGGCGTACATGGACATGGGTGATCCGGAGGGTGCGCGGAACATCCTCGAAGAGGTCATGACGGAAGGGTCGTTGGCGCAGAAGCAGGAAGCGCAGCGGTTGATTGAGTCGCTACCAGGGTAATCGGCTCGACTGGAACTAGAATGATGGGCCGCGCTGGGGAACTGGCGCGGCCTTTTTCTTTTGAGGTTTGTGTTTGCGTGGGGGCGGAAGGGCTCACGTGAAGAGTAGTCGGGTGGGGGACGCTGCGAGCCGTCCCTGGGCGCTTTGCAAAATGCGTCCGTGCATTTTGAAACCCCCACCCGACTACTCTTCACGCGAGCCCTTCCTCGCGTCTTCGGTTTGGCTCGTAGGGAGCGCCGTTCGTGCGCCTCGCGCTTTCGTTTGGGCGGGTGGGGAGCGTCGTTCGTGAGGTTCGCTGTTGGGTTTGAGTATGACGGCACCGCGTACGCTGGCTGGCAGAGCCAGCAGCCCGGCGTGCCGAGCATTCAGGAGAATGCGGAGGCTGCGTTCAGCCGCGTCGCCAATGCACCTGTGAGTCTCGTGTGTGCGGGGCGGACGGATGCGGGCGTGCACGCGCGGATGCAGGTGGCGCACTTCGAAACCGATGCGGTTCGGCCGTTGCGGGGGTGGGCGTTGGGGGCCAACTCGCATTTACCGCGGGATATCAGCGTGGCGTGGGTGTTGCCGGTGCCAGCGCATTTTCACGCGCGGTACTCGGCGGATTCGCGCACGTATCGTTACATGATCTTCAACCGCGGCTATCGCTCCGCGCTGATGGCCAAGCGCGCTGCGCATATCCATCGGCCGCTGGATCACGAGCGCATGAACGCCGCCGCGCAGCTGCTGCTGGGGACGCATGATTTCAGCGCGTTTCGTTCATCGGAATGCCAGGCGAAGTCGCCCGTGCGGCGGCTGTCAGCGCTGAACGTCGTGCGTCAGGGCAACCTGATCCTGCTCGACGTGACAGCCAACGCGTTCCTGCATCACATGGTCCGGAACCTCGTGGGGCTGCTCATGGCGATCGGCCAAGGCGAGCGGGAGCCGCAGTGGGCGACGGAAGTCCTGGAGTCCCGCGACCGCACGCGCGGCCACGTGACGGCGCCCGCGGAAGGGCTCTACTTCTGGGGCGTTGAGTATCCAGACTTTTTTGGGCTGCCCTCTGCAGCCGTTCCGGCTCTATAGCAGCCCTCTTAGCCGCCCGGCGATGGAGGGCATCCCGTCCTCTGTAACGGCTCCCCGGCCCCCGGTATACACGCCCCCGATCCGCTATCATCGCGCCCTCCTTCGGGTAGACGGATCTGACATGTCCTGGTTCGAGAAAATCATGCCTTCGCGGATCAAGACGGAGCGCCGTACGCGTTCTGTCCCGGAAGGCTTGTGGATCAAGTGCCCGGCTTGCGACGCGGTGCTCTACCGCGCTGAGCTGGAGCGCAATCTGTACGTCTGCCCGAAGTGCAGCCACCACATGCGCATCGGCGCGCGCGAGCGGTTGGAGTCGTTTCTCGACTCGACCCCCACCACCGAAATCGGCGCGAACATTTCGCCGGAAGATCCGCTGCGATTCCGGGACAGCAAGCGCTACAAAGACCGCCTGGCTGCCGCGCAGAAAGCGACTGGTGAGAAAGACGCGCTCGTCGTGCTGGCCGGCAAGGTGAACGGGCTCGACATCGTTGCCGCCGCGTTCGAATTCCGTTTCCTCGGCGGTTCGATGGGCTCTGTTGTCGGCGAGCGCTTCAAGCGCGCGGTCGATTACTGCATCGAGCATCGCATGCCGCTCATCTGCTTTTCGGCAACGGGCGGTGCCCGTATGCAGGAAGCGCTGTTTTCCCTCATGCAGATGGCCAAGACCAGTGCGGCGCTTGCGCGTCTCGCGCAGGCGCATCTGCCGTTCGTTTCGGTGATGACCGACCCGACGACGGGCGGTGTTTCCGCCAGCCTTGCGATGCTGGGCGATCTCAACCTGGCTGAGCCGCGTGCGCTCATCGGGTTCGCCGGTCCGCGCGTCATTCAGCAGACCGTGCGCGAAACGCTGCCGGAAGGTTTCCAGCGCAGCGAGTTCCTGCTGGAGCACGGCGCGCTCGACATGATCGTCGACCGCCGCGACATGCGCGAGCGTGTTTCCGCCTGCCTGCGCGTGTTGATGAAGCTGGATGCGGCGCCACCGCCGGCGGCCACGCCCGCCACACCGGCGACTGCGACGGTCGTTGCGGAGAGTCCAGTCGCGCCGACTCCGGCGCTCTGATCACGCGCTTTGGCCGTACACGAAACACTCGACTCGTGGCTCGAGGCGCAGCAGTCGGTCCATCCGACCACCATCGATCTCGGACTCACGCGCATCACGAAAGTGGCGCGTGTGCTGGGCGTCGACACGGCGCGCTGTCCCGTCGTCACGATTGGCGGCACGAACGGTAAGGGTTCGGTCGTCGCGCATTCAGATGCGTTGTTGCGCGCGGCGGGACTGCGCACCGGCGTGTTCACGTCACCGCATCTCGTTCGTTACAACGAGCGCATCTGCATCGACGGGCAAGAAGCCACCGATGCGGCACTCATCGACGCGTTCGATCGCATCGAAGCGGCGCGCGGCGACACGACGCTCACGTATTTCGAGTTCAACGCGCTCGCCGCATTGCTGCTCTTTGCGGACGAGAACGTCGACGTCGCGGTGCTCGAAGTCGGCCTCGGCGGCCGTCTCGATGCCGTGAACATGCTGGATGCGGATGTCGCGGTCGTCGCGTCGATCGGCTTCGATCACAAGGACTGGCTCGGCGACACGCTCGAAGCGATCGGCCGCGAGAAGGCCGGCATATTCCGTGCGGGCAGGCCCGCGGTGCTCGGTACCCCGGAGATGCCCGCTTCGATTTTCGAGACGATCCGTTCGCTGGGTGCCAAGCCGGTGGTGGCGGAGAAAGATTTTCACTGGGCCGTGCACGCGACGGGCTTCAACTATCGTGGGCCCACGTTGGCGCTCGAAGATTTGCCGCCGTCCGCGCTGCGCGGCGCGATTCAATTTCGGAACGCGTCCACCGCCATTGCTGCCGTCGAGGCGCTGGGTTTGGGCTCCCGTCTCACAAAAGAGGTCGTGTCGCAGGCGCTGCGCACGGTGAAGCTGCCGGGGCGATTCCACTCGGTGCCCGGCAAGGTGGAGTGGATTCTCGACGTGGCCCACAACGAGCCCGCGGCGCGCGTGTTCGCGGACCATCTCGCCGCGCAACGGGTGGAAGGTCGCACCATCGCAGTGGTGGGCATTCTCGGTGACAAGGACAGCGCGACCATCAGCAAGTTGATCGGCCCTTGGGTGGATCGCTGGATCGTGTGCAGCATCCACGAGCCGCGCGGCTTGCCAGCCGCGGAGCTTGCAAAGCGTATGGGCCTTGCAGGCCAAGCGCTGGGCGAGGCGATGAGCGCCGCGGAGCGCGCCACTGCCGCGCCGCGCGCCAATGAACCCGCCGCCGCCGATCGCAGCGCCGCCGCGCCGCTGCTCGTCGACTCCGCCGAAGAAGGCTTTGCCGCAGCGAAAGCACTCGCACAGCCCGGCGATCGCGTCATCGTGTTTGGTGGCTTCAACATCGTCGGCGCAGCGATGCGCTGGCTGCACGTGTCATGACCTTGATATCGCACTCTCGTCCCTCACATCGGGTGTTCCCGTGAAGGAAAGACTCACGGGCGCGATCATTGTGGTCGCTGCGCTGGTGCTCCTCGTTCCAGAGCTGCTGACCGGGCCAAGCCCGAAGACGGGTGCGAAGCCAACGGGCGCTGAAAGCGGCCCGATGCGTTCGTACACCATCGATCTGGCAGACGACTCTGAGGCGGGTCGTTCGAGCTCGGCGGCACCCACGTCGGCTGCGCCCACCACCGTGACGGAAGACCCGGTGGCGACGGCGAAAGCAGACGAAGGCGACGAGAGCGCCAGCGGCAGCACCAAGACGGGTGTGGAGCCAGCGCCAGGCACCGAAGGTGCGGCAGTGGACCCTGAAGCGCCGAGCGCTGCGAGCAGCGTGTCGTCGCAGAACGAGAGATCGGCAGACTCAGCGAGCGAGACGGCGTCTGGCAGCAAGCCCGGCAACAGTGACAAGCCTGGCAGCAGCGCGAGTGTCGAAGCCGAGCGGCCTCGTAGCGCGTTTGGCCCGAATGCTTCACGGCCCGCGCCGGAGAATGCAAGCAAACCGGCACGTGAAGGCTCGACGGCTGCTGCAAGCAGCGCCGCGCCGGCCGCGAATGTGCCCGCCGGCCGAAAGGGCGCCGAAACGGCAGGCGCGCCGTCGCGTTCAACGGCGACATCGTCTGACGCCAAGCCGTCCAAAGGCTTCGCGGTTCAGTTGGGAGTCTTCGCGAGCCGCGAAAATGCAGAGCGGCTGGCGAAGCAAGTGAAGGGTAAAGGCTATCCCGTAACCGTCCATGAGACCTCTGGCGCCAAGCATCTCTTCCGCGTACGGGTCGGGCCTGAAAAGGACCGTGCCGCCGCCGATGCGCTCAATGCCCGCCTGCGCGCCACCGGTCACTCCGGAACGGTCGTCCCGTACCCGTGACGACATATGCCACGGCACGCGTCGCCTCGGGCCCGTAGCCCGACCGCGCGACGAGCAGCTCAATACGCAAAATTCACCTGCCGGCCCGCCCACTTACCGCAACGGCTCTTGTACAATTCGCGCCGCGCAACGACGCCGTTGCGCCTGCGCCCTTCAGTCCCCTGAGCGTGGTCCGAGTATCGATGAACTTTGCCGACTACCTGGTCATCCTCGCAGTCATTCTTTCGGCCATCATCGGTGCTGTGCGCGGGTTCCTGCGCGAGGCAGTCGCGCTCGCAACCGTCATCGTCGCAGTGTTCCTCGCCTGGACGTTCGCGGATTCGCTGGCCCCGCATCTCGGTGGCCTGCTCAAGAGCCCGCCGGTGAGCACCTGGGCGGCGCGCGCCATCATTTTCTTCATCGTTCTGCTCATCGGTATGGCCATCGGCGCGCTGCTGTCGTACTTCGTGCGACTGTCGCTGTTCCGGGGCATGGACCGCTTCCTGGGTTTCGTGTTCGGCCTGCTGCGCGGTGTGGTGCTGCTGGGCGTGTTCGTCATCGTCGCGCAGGTGCTGCGTCTCGATGGCGAGAAATGGTGGCTGGGCTCGAAGCTCATGCCGTATGGCGAGAGCGTCGCCGGTGGTTTACGGGCGATCGTGGGCGACACGTTCACGAAGAGCGGTTGAGGGGGATGTAGCTTATGTGCGGCATAGTCGGAATCGTTGGCACCTCACCGGTCAATCAACGCCTGTATGACGCGCTCACGATGCTCCAGCATCGCGGGCAGGACGCCGCAGGCATCGCCACCGCCATCGACGGTGAGCTGTGTGCACGCAAGGGCAGTGGCCTCGTGCGAGACGTCTTCACGCAGGATCACATGCTGGAGCTGCGGGGCAACGCCGGCATTGGCCACGTTCGCTATCCGACGGCCGGATGCGATGGCATCAGCGAAGCGCAGCCGTTCTACGTGAACGCGCCTTACGGCATGGTGCTCGCTCACAACGGCAACCTCACGAATGCCCGCGAGCTCGCGGAAGTGCTCATTCGCGAAGATCGCCGCCATCTCAATTCGACGTCCGACTCCGAAGTGCTGCTGAACGTGTTCGCGTCGGAGTTGCAGCGGGTCGGCACGCCGCGCGTCACGCCGGGCGATATCTTTGCGGCGCTCAACGCGGTGTATCGCCGTTGTCGCGGCGGCTACGCCGTCGTCGCGATGGTGATCGGTCACGGCATCCTCGGCTTCCGCGATCCGAACGGCATCCGCCCGCTCGTGCTCGGCCGCAAGGATTCGCCGAAGGGCCCGGAGTGGATGCTCGCTTCCGAGAGCGTCGCGCTCACCGGCAACGGCTTCAAATTCATCCGCGACATCGGTCCGGGCGAAGCCGTGTTCATCGATGAGCAGGGTCGCCTGTTCTCGCAGCAGCTCGTGGCCACCGTGCACCACACGCCCTGCATTTTCGAATACGTGTACTTCGCGCGTCCCGACTCGATCATGGACAACATCTCCGTGTATCGCGCGCGCATGCGCATGGGCGACAAGCTCGCGGAGAAGATCGAGCGCGAAGGCCGCAACCAGGACATCGATGTCGTCATCCCCATTCCCGATACCAGCCGTACGAGCGCGCTCCAGCTCGCGCAGCGCCTGGGCCTGAAGTATCGCGAAGGCTTCATCAAGAACCGCTACATCGGCCGCACGTTCATCATGCCGGGGCAGCAGCAGCGCGAGAAATCGGTTCGTCGCAAGCTGAATGCCATCGACATGGAATTCCGCGGCAAGAACGTGCTGCTGGTGGATGACTCCATCGTGCGCGGCACGACGTCCGCGCAGATCATCGATCTCGCCCGCGAGGCCGGTGCGCGCAAGGTGTATTTCGCGTCGGCCGCGCCGCCGGTGCGTTTCCCGAACGTGTATGGCATCGACATGCCGGCGAAGAGCGAGCTCGTGGCCGCGGGCCGCACGGACCAGGAAGTCGCCAAGCTCATCGGCGCGGACTGGCTCGTGTACCAGGATCTCGAAGACCTCGTTTCCGCGTGTCGTCATGACGATGCGCAGGTGACGGAGTTCGACACGTCATGTTTCTCCGGCGAATACGTCACCGGCGACATCACGCCGGAATATCTCGACCGCCTTCAGAGCGAGCGCTCCGACGAAGCGAAAGCCCTCCGTCGTGAAGGACGCAGCCCCCTGAAGGTGGTTCGACGTATCTGACGCCGGGCCTCGCTAGGGAGTCCGGTGCCAAATTCCATCGTCGAACCCGCGTCCGGCCGTAGCGACCCTCGCCGAAGACTTCTGCTCGACCTGTTCCGCGCGGCGCTCGACAGCGTCGACGGGCGCCTCTGCGTGCGCGACGCGCTCATGCCGCCGAAAGACGCGGTGTGGCATCCCAAACGTCCCGTGTGGGCTGCGGCCGTTGGCAAGGCCGCGAGCGCGATGCTGCTCGGTGCGCACGATGCACTCGGCGCCATGCTCGAACGCAGCCTGCTCATCACGAAAGACGATCACGTCGACATGCACGCTTACAGCCTGCCGAATGTCGAGATCGTCGAAAGCTCGCATCCCATGCCCGACCATCGTTCGCTCGCCGCGGGCGAGCGGCTGTTGCGTTGGGTGGATGAGCTGCCGCCGAATGTCGAGCCATTGTTCCTCATTTCGGGCGGTGCTTCGGCCCTGGTTGAAGCACTCGCGCCTGGCGCGAGCTTCGCGCAGCTGACGGCGCTGAATGCGAAGGGCCTCGCGAATGGCTGGAATATCGTCGAGCTGAATGCGCAACGGGCGCAGCTGTCTTTGATCAAAGGCGGGCGGCTCGCCGCGCGGCTCGCTGGACGACCGGCGCGCGCGCTGTTTATTTCAGATGTGCCGGGACACGATCCTGCGGTGATTGGTTCTGGTCTGATGGGGCCTGCGGCGTCGATACCCGGGGCCGGTGGCGGACCGACTGATCGCGTCGAGCGGGCGGTCATCGGGTCCATCGATCATGCGATGGATCGAGTATTGGCGGAAGCGCAGAAGCGTGGACTCTCGTCGTGGCGCGATCCGCGCGTGTTCGACGGGGCCGCGGATCGGCTCGCGGTGCGATTCGCGCACGAGCTGCACATGAGCCTGCATCAGCTGTGCGTGTGGGGCGGCGAGTCCACCGTGCAGCTTCCGGAAAGTCCGGGCCGCGGGGGACGTAACCAGCACCTCGCGCTCGCGGCCGCGCGAATCATCGCGGGCCATGAAAACCTGCTACTGCTGGTTGCCGGCACAGATGGAACGGACGGCGTTACGTCCGATGCCGGCGCGCTCGTCGATGGCGAGACCTGCTCGCGCATCGCGCTTTCGGAGCTCGACGTCCAGAACAGTCTGCAACGAGCAGATTCCGGAACGGCACTCGCGGCGGCCGGCGATCTCATCCACACCGGACCCACCGGCACCAACGTTGGCGACATCGTCATCGGCCTCAAGATGCCGCGCGATGCGGCGGCAGACTACTCGTGAGAGTGCTGATGATCGAGGACGACGCGCGGTACTGTGCGTTGATTCGACATCACCTCACCTGTCGCTGGCCCGATGCCGAGCTCACTGTCTCGAGCCCCGTGCTCCATCCGATTCCCGCGCCCGAGTATGTCGCGCAGGGGTTCGATGCGGTCATCGTGTCCTACGAGTGGCCGGGCGGTCGTGGCATCGAGTGGGTGAAGGATTTCGCGCAGCGTCCGCGCTTTGCGCCCGTCATTTTTCTCAGCGAGCAGACGGGCGATGCGGAGTGCCAACAGGCGCTCGCGGCCGGTGCGCACGCGGCGCTCGGCAAGGGCAAGATCGATCACGAGCGTCTGCTCGAAGCGCTGGCCACGGCGTTCGGCAAGCAGATGCAGGCGCGCGCGGACTGGCGCACGTCGCCCGAAGCGAAAGAGCTGCAGCGCTTCGGTGAGGCGTTCATTCGCGGCTACCGGCGCATTCGCAGGCTGGCGGCCGGCCCAGTGTCCGAGCTGTATCTCGCCGAGAGTGAGCAGGCCGGCACGCTCGTGGTGCTGAAGGTGGCGCGGGATCAGCAGGTCGAGAACAACCTGGATTCCTCGTTTCGCCGCTTCCTGCAGGAATACGAGATCGTCCAGCGCATTCGTCATCCGGGCGTCGTGCGGCTCTATGACCTGGGCGTGAGCGATCAGCACGCCTATCTCGTGATGGAATATTTTCGCGCGGGCGACCTGCGCCGGCACATGCGCACCGAGCTGTCGCCGCGCGATTCGCTGCGCATCGCGCTCGAGATCGCGCGCGCGCTCGACGGCATTCATCACGCGGGCGTGCTGCATCGGGATCTCAAACCCGGCAACGTGATGCTGCGGGATGATGGCACGCTCGCGCTGATCGACTTCGGCCTCGCGAAGGATTCGGCGCTGGCGATGGAGGTGACGGATCACGGCACCATCTTCGGCACGCCCCACTACATGAGCCCGGAGCAGGGGCACGGCGAGTCCATCGATGCGCGCAGCGACCTGTACAGCCTGGGCGTGATCCTGTTCGAGATGTTGGCGCGCGAGAAGCCGTTCATGTCGGACAATCCGATGGCGATCATCTACAAACACCGCAAGTCGCCGATTCCTTCGTTGCCGGAGTCGGTGGCGGCGTTTCAGCCGCTGGTGTCGAAGCTGCTCGGAAAGACGCCGGATGAGCGTTATCCGGACGCTGCCGCGGCCGTGGTGGCGATTCGGGACGCGGCACGCGAGCACTTGTCGGTGGAGCTGGCGGCCTGAACTGCCGCGCGGCCGTGTGCGCTGAGTGCCTCGTCAGGTAAAGTCCCGCCGTGACCAGCACCCTGCCTCCTTCCGTTCTTTTGGCGCCAACCCCCGCGTCGTGGCTCGATCACGCCACCGCGCATTGGCCCGAGCTGCTCGTCGACCACGCCAACTGCGAAAAGAAAGCCGCTTCCACCGCGCTCGCGCTGATGTTCGCGTACCCCGAAGATCGCAAGCTCACCAGCGCACTGTCGCGCCTGGCCCGCGAGGAGCTGCGTCACTTCGAACAAGTGCAGCGGATGATGGAAACGCTGGACGTTCCTTACATCCGCCAGAAGCCTGGCCGCTATGGCGCCGGCCTGCGCGCCACGATGCGCACCGCCGATCCGGGCCGAAAGCTGATCTGCTGCTCATCGGCGCGCTGATCGAAGCCCGCTCCGCTGAACGCTTCCGTTTGCTGGCTCCGCGCTTGCACGACCCGCTCGCCGATTTCTACGCGACGCTCGAACGTTCCGAAGCGCGCCATTTCGAGTTGTATCTCGACCTCGCGCACGACTTCGATTCGTCGAAAGACGGTGAGGAATCCGCGCGTCGCCTGCGCGCCATTGCCGAGCGTGAAGCGGAGCTGATCACCGAGCCGGACGACGCGTTTCGGTTTCACTCGGGTGCGCCGATTTCATCCACCGCGACGACGCCTTGACCTGGGCCCGCGGTCATCATGACTCCGAGCACCGCACCCTTGGCACATCGGGAATTCGTCCAGCGAACGGTCGAACGGCTGTCCGCCGATGCACGTTTCGTTGGCCTCGCGGCCGCCGGCTCCTGGGCCGAAAACAACATGGACGAATTCAGCGATCTCGACCTGCTGCTTGCGGTTGAGCCGGGTTTCATCGATGACGTGATGGCTCAACGCCATGTCATTGCGCAGTCGCTGGGGGAGTTGCTCACGTCGTTCACGGGTGAGCACGTGGGCGAGCCGCGGCTGATCATCGGTCTTTACGACAAGCCGCTGCTGCACGTCGATCTCAAATTCGTCGCGCTCGATGACATTGCCGATCGCGTCGATGAGCCGGTTGTGATCTGGGAGCGCGACGCGCGACTGACACGCGCGTTGAGCGCGAGCCGGGGCGTGTTCCCGCCGCCGAACGCTCAGTGGATCGAAGACCGCTTCTGGATCTGGATTCACGCCGCAGCCTCGCGCGTTGCGCGCGGCGAGCTGTTCGATGCGATCGAGTTTCTGTCGTTCCTGCGCGTGAATGTGCTGGGGCCGTTGAGCCTTCAGCAGGCGGGGCGCAAGCCGATGGGCACGCGTCGGGTGGAAACTGCGCTACCTGAATTCACGCGAGAGCTGGTTGGAACGCTTGCGGGCCACGACAAGCAGAGCTGTTTCGCAGCCATCGAACAGTGCGCCGAGTTGTATAGGCGCCTGCGAACGGGCTCGGTGACTCGCCACGAGGACGCCGAGATCGCCGCGATGGCCTATCTCGCCAGAGTGCGTGCGCCGTTGCCAACGAGCGCCGGTGCGCGCTAAGCCCTGTCACCGCGGCAACGTCCTGAGATCGTAAACGCCGTTCTCGTAGTACAGATAACTGCCTTCTTCGTACCACGCGCCGAGCACGATGCGCTGTGCGGGCTCGTCATCCACGATCGTGTCGTGAATGCCCGGCCGATGCGTGTGGCCGTGGATGATCCGTCGTACGCGGGCCGTGTGATACGCAGTATCCACCGCGTCTGAGTTGACGTCCTGAATGTGCGGCGCCGTGCGCGCGTTGTGAGCCTTGCTGCCTTTGCGCGCCCGATTCGCAAACCGGTCGCGAACGTCGAACGGCAATGACAGAAAACGCTTCTGCCATTCCGCGGTTCGCACGCTGCTACGAAGCTCCTGATACGCGTGATCGTCTGTGCACAGCGCGTCGCCGTGAGTCACCAGCACGCGCTCACCGTCGAGCTCGATCACGACCGGGTCCTGTAGCAACCGGGCTCCCGCCTGATCGCAGAACTGACGCCCGAGCAGGAAATCCCGATTGCCGTGGATGACGAACGTGGCAACGCCGGTGGCGGTGAGATCGCGGAGCGCGCGCACGACGCGGGCTTTCTCGGGATCCGGGTCGTCATCGCCGACCCACACTTCGAACAGGTCGCCGAGGATGTAGAGCGCATCCACGCCCGCGGCCTGCACGCGCAGGAATTCGAAGAACTGCTCCGACGCATCAGGAAAGCTCGCGTCGAGGTGCACATCGGAGACGAAGATGCGTGCCATGGCGAAACGCCTCAGCCCCGGCGGGCCGAGCTCGAGGCGAACGCCGCGCGCGGCGCGCCCTGCATGGATGTGTGCGCCGTTGCGCTCACATTATTGCGGGGGCGGTGCGTCGCCCGGCGGTGGCGGCGGTGCAGAGGTCGTCGGTGGGCCAGGGGGCGCGGAGGCGGCGGTCGCCGACGTCAGCGCTTCCACCTTCTCGATGACGATCGCTTTCAACGGCGCTTCACTCTTGAACGGGCCCATCGCACCCGTCGCGATCACGCCGATCTTATCGACGACGTCCATGCCCTCGATCACCTTGCCGAACACAGCGTAGCCCCAGCGCGTGGGCAGCGGGTCGAGCTCCGCGTTGTCCGCGACGTTGATGTAGAACTGCGAGTTCGCACTGTGCGCCGGGCCGGACCGAGCCATGCCGACCGTGCCGCGCTTGTTCTGCAGTCCGTTGCCGGACTCGTTCACGATGTATTCGTGGGTCGCCTTCAGTTTCAGGGTGGCCGCGTCATGTCCGCCCCCCTGCACGACGAAGTTGCCCACCACGCGATGGAACAGGGTGTTGGTGTAGAACCCCTCGTTTACATAGCGCAGGAAGTTCTGGACGGTGAGCGGCGCGCGGTCGGACTGCAGCTCGACGACGAACGTGCCCATGCTCGTCGTCACCCGCACGGCACTCGCCGTTGGTGGGGTCACGGTGGGGGTGTTCGGGCTGGGCAGGCCGGCCGGGGCGGGCGCCGGCTGACTGCCCGATTGGGCGGCTGCGATGCCGGGCAGCAGGCCAAGCAGCAGTGCCGGAAGCAAGCGCGCGACCGGCACGGTAAGCGGGCGCGTCAGAGGTGGGGTCGGCGGCCATGCGCGAAATGCCGGCTGCGCCCGGGAACGCCGGCCCAAAGTTCGGGCTGGCAGGCCCGCCAGGTGCCGCCACACTGTCCGGGCAAGACCCTCCGGCGTCTCGGGTTGCGAGGCATTTGCCGCCTCATTGCGCCTCCCGAAGGGCGTCAGGCCGCCCCCGAACAGGCTGGTGCGGGGCTGGAGGGTCACATGCGGCATGGCTGATGACATTCAGGGTCCGTTCTGCTGGCAGGCGAAAGCGCGGCGGATTCTAGCAAGGGCGGCTCGCAAACAGCCGTTTCTGGGTGGGACGGGTTCCCGTACCATTGCCGCCCCCATCCGGGCGGCGCTTGATGCCCGGGTGAGGAACCACGATAGAGGCTTTTTCCAGACACGTTGTTTGCATGACCACGGGATCGACAGTCCAGCCAGAGGTGAGTTCGCCTCCAGTCACGTCCACAAGTGACCAGGCCAGCCGGGTTGCGACCGCACGCTTTGCACCAAGCCCCACCGGGGAACTGCACCTCGGCAATGCGCGTACGGCGCTTTTCAACTTGCTGCTCGCGCGCCACCTCGCTGGTCGCTTCATCCTGCGCATCGAAGACACGGATCAGGAACGGAGCAAGGACATCCACATCGCCCAGCAGATGGCCGACCTGCGCTGGCTCGGCATCGATTGGGACGCGGGGCCGGATCGTGAAGACGATCGCGGGCCGTATCGCCAGTCCCAGCGCGCAGCGGTGTACACGGAATATTTCGACGCGCTCGCCGCGAAGCGTCTGACCTATCCCTGCTTCTGCACCGCAGTCGAGCTCGAAGTGTCTCGCCGCACTCAGCTCGCCGCCGGCAAGCCGCCGCGTTACGCCGGCACATGCCGCGATCTCACGCCGGACCAGCAGGCGCGCAAACGCGCGGCCGGCATCGCGCCGACCACGCGATTCCATGTGCCTTCGGGTCGCCGCATCGAGTTCAAGGACTTCGTGCATGGCGAGCAGAGCTTCCTGAGCGACGACATCGGCGACTTCGTGATTCGTCGTGCCGATGGTTCCGCCGCGTTCTTCTTCTCGAATGCCGTGGACGACGCGCGCATGGGCGTGACGCACGTGCTGCGCGGTGAGGACCATCTCACCAATACCCCACGTCAGCTCATGATCCTCGCGGCGCTCGAGTTGCCGGCGCCGGTCTACGGACACGTGTCGCTGCTGGTGGGTAAAGACGGCGCGCCGCTTTCGAAGCGGCACGGCGATCCGAGCGTGCGGTATTACCGTGAGAAAGGTTACGCGCCCGAGGCGATTGCGAATCATCTGTTCCGGCTCGGGCATTCGACGTCCGACAATGGGTTCCTCACGTTGGAGCAGATGGCGAAGGCTTTCGATCCGACGCATCTCGGCCGTGCGCCGGCGAAGTTCGATGAACAGCAGCTCACCATGTGGCAGAAGGAATGGGTGAACCAGCTTTCTGCGGAACGTGCGCGCGCGTGGCTCGCGCCCGTGGTGCCGGCTCATGTGGAAGAGGGCGCGCGTAACGCGTTCATCGAAGCAGTGATGCACAACGTGGTGTTGCCGGAAGATGCGCAGGGCTGGGCGCAAATCGTGTTTGGCGAATTGCCGCCGCTCGGCGCGGCCGATGAGCAGGTGGTGCGCAACGCCGGCTCCGGATATTTTTCGGCGGCTGCTTCGGCCGCCGCAAAGAACGACAACGATCTGCCGGCGATTGTCAGCGCCGTGAAAGCGGCCACGGGTGTGTCAGGCGCGGCGCTCTACAAGCCTTTGCGACTTGCGCTCACCGGCCGCACGCACGGCCCTGAGCTTGCGCCTTTATTGAAGGCCATGCCGCCGGGCAAAGCCCGTGAGCGATTGGCGCGATTTGCCGCCTGATCGAGTGTCGATTTTTCAGTCCAGTTCATCTTTTCAGTCCAGTTCATCGCCCCATCTTTTTGGCACCGAGTACCCGAGAACGAATGAACCCGTCGCTGCCCACGATTCGCATCCATAACTCCTTCACGGGCCAGAAAGAGGTGCTCAAGCCCCTCGTGGCCGGTTACGTGGGGATGTATTCGTGCGGCATCACCGTTTACGACTACCTGCACATCGGCCATGCCCGCATGTTGTCGGTGTTCGACCTCGTGGCGCGCTATCTGCGACACCGGGGGTACAAGGTGAAGTACGTCCGCAACATCACGGACATCGACGACAAGATCATCCGGCGTGCTGCCGAGCGCGGCGAAGACTTCGCGGCGCTCGCCGAGCGTTACATCCTTGCGATGGACGAGGACGCTGCGAAGCTCGGCCTGCTGAAGCCGGATGTCGAGCCGCGCGCGACCCAGCACATCACGCACATCGTCACGATGATCGAGCAGCTCATCGAGCGCGGCTATGCGTATGTCGCTTCGAACGGCGACGTGATGTATTCCGTGGCGAAGTTCGAAGGCTACGGCAAGCTGTCGGGCAAGATCCTGGCGGACCTGCGCGCCGGCTCGCGCGTCGAAGTGGACGAGGCCAAACACGATCCGCTCGATTTCGTGCTGTGGAAACCGGCCAAGCCGGGCGAGCCGTCGTGGGATTCGCCGTGGGGCGCGGGCCGGCCCGGCTGGCACATCGAGTGCTCGGCGATGTCGACCGCGGAGCTCGGTGAGACGTTCGATATTCACGGCGGTGGACTCGACCTCAAGTTTCCCCATCACGAGAACGAGATCGCGCAGTCCTGCGGCGCCACCGGCGCGAAGTTCGTGAACCTGTGGATGCACAACGGGTTCGTGAATATCGACGACGAGAAGATGTCCAAGTCGCTCGGCAACTTCTTCACCGTGCGCGACGTGCTGGCGACCGTGCGGCATCCGGAAGTGATGCGCTATTTCCTGCTGTCGAGCCATTACCGCGGGCCGATCAATTATTCGCTGGACCAGCTCGAGCAGGCCGACGTCGCGCTGAACCGAATTTACACGGCGCTGCGCGACCTGCCGAAGGACGTTGAAGCGCCGCTGGGCGAGCACACCAAGCGCTTTCACGAAGTGATGGATGACGACTTCAACACGCCCGAAGCCATCGCGGTGTTGCAGACGCTGACGCGCGAGATCAACACGGCGCGTGATGCCAAGAAGGAGTCGGTGGCGGCAGCGCTGGGCGCCGAGCTGCGCTATCTGTCGACCGTGATTGGCCTCGGCCAGATCGATCCTGAGGTGTGGTTCAAGCTGCCGAAGCCGGTGGTGCCGCGCGCTGCGTCGGCGGATGCGGACGGCGAAACGACCGATACGGCAGTCGCGGCCGCGCTGACGAACGAGCAGGTGCAAGCGCTGGTCGACGCCCGCGCGGCGGCCCGCCTGGCGAAAAACTGGGGCGAATCCGACCGCCTGCGCGACGTGCTTCTGGCGGCAGACGTGATCGTCGAGGACAAACCGGGCGGCAAGGCGACCTGGCGGCGAAAGTGATGCTCACGCGACGGCTCCCGGTCAGCTAGACTTCGCCCCCTTCAAAGTCGGGGCGTAGCTCAGCCTGGTAGAGCATCTGCTTTGGGAGCAGAGGGTCGCAGGTTCAACTCCTGTCGCCCCGACCACTTGAAGTCGCATGAGCAAGCCATGTGCGCCGGGCGGGATTCGCGTTCCGCGGTCGACCCGCCACTGGCACATCGGACGCGGACTCGGCAACATTCGCACCCCCGTCGGGCGCCCGTAGCTCAGCTGGATAGAGCACCGGCCTTCTAAGCCGGTGGTCGGGGGTTCGAGTCCCTCCGGGCGCGCCAACTTCGATGACCCCTAGAGCTTCGGGCCGGTTCGTATATACTTCGCGCCCCTCGGGCGGCAGGCCTTTGCAGACTGCCGGGTTCGAGGTCCCGATGTTCCGCCAAGTGGTTGAATGCCGGGGCATTGATGAGTGACGTGCCCGCCCCCGGGCGAAGCACGCCGGGTCGAGACGATGGTGGGCGTAGCTCAGTTGGTAGAGCCCCGGGTTGTGATCCCGGCTGTCGCGGGTTCGAGTCCCGTCGCTCACCCCAGACCCTCCAGGGCATCCACCCGGAGCGTCGGAAGACGAATGCCCCACGGGGCAGCGACGAACGCGTCGCGGCGATGAACGCATCGCCAGGAACCAGGCCTGCAACGGGCCTGATGAAAAGTTGATGTTTGCGGGCCGTTAGCTCAGTTGGTAGAGCAGGAGACTCTTAATCTCTTGGTCGAAGGTTCGACTCCTTCACGGCCCACCACCTAATATCTTTTTCCCATGAATCCTCGCTCAGTTGTGTACGGTCTGATTGCCGCGGCAATCGCTGCCGTGCTGATTCTGTTGATCGCGTGGACCGACGACCCTTGCAGTACGCCGGGTTGGTTCACTTTATTCGCGACTCCGGTGGTGTCGGTAGTCGTCCGTGGGTCAGAGCCGGATTCGTACGCTCTTGTAGCTTGCGATCGGTTTGGTCCGGATCTGGATGCCTTGGGGGCGCTGATTGTCGGCGTTTTGTTCTGTATCCAAGGCTTCGTCGTCGCGAAGATAGGATCGCGAAGCGACCTGCTGTCTGCGGCATTGGTTGCCGTTGTTACAACACTGACTGGCGACGTGCTGCTGATTTACTTCGCGACGGAAAGGCTGGGATGGGAATTTGGAGAGTTGATCGGTCTGGTGCTCGAAGTAGTGCCAGCTGCAGCGTTTGCCGTGATCGGCTCGCTCATTCAAAGACGCTTGCACGCGGACACCCCAAAAAGCATCGCGCCGAAATCGCGCCTCAGCGAGCGCTAACCTACCGGTCGCGATTCGTCGATGGCCAGTGGCGACCTCGATGTGGCATTCGAGCCGATTGAATCGTCTGCGTTCGTCGACAGGCTGACCCGCACGCCAATGCGCACGACCCTGAAGATGCTACTTTCCGGACCCTAGACACTCGCGCTCATCGCACTGGGCGCGATCCTCGTCGCGCTGTGGGTCGGTTTTCAGGGGCCGTGTCAGGATTTCAGATGGTCGCCACGCACCGTGCCGATTGCCGATGATTCGTACCCTGTCGCCATCGACTGCTTCTGGAACGAACCCGTATTCACTTACATCGTGTCGGCGATGATCCTCTTCGCCCTTGGCGCCGCTGCCGCCCTGGTCAACAGACGCTGGCCGGTGCTCGCATCAATTGTGTCTGCGGTGGGCGCGCCGATCCTCTTCGCTCCCATACGCGAGTACCTGTTCATTCCGGTAGGGCCTTGGGATAACCAGATCGATCTGACGCTTCAGGTCCCTGTTCTGCTTCGAAGCCAGCCGGGATGACAACGGTCGACTGCGTTTCCGGTTCGCCCTCTGCGTTATTACGTGGACGGCGGCTTCGTTGACTCTGCCGATCGCGGTCTAACCCGCAAAGGACAAGGGCGGCGCTGATGGCTGCCCTTTTTCTTGCGCCAAGAAAATCGCAGGCGACCGGTAGCTCCATTTGTGGAGCCGGACTCCTGCGATGCCGCTTCACCCCGGCGGATTAAGCACTGGTCGAACACAGACATCCGGTGCTGTTCATCGCGGTCGCCACTTTCGTGGAGCGACTGCTGGACGCCAAGCGCAATCTCAGGCTCGCTCGTGAGCTCAAGCGCCGCGACAGCTTCGACTGCCTCGCGCTCGATGACATCGGCTACGTCCACCTCGATCACGCTGCAGCTCGCAATACATCTCCGCGCGGCTCATGAGTTTGGCGCCGGCCCCAACAGCAACGATCATCACAACCCCGCCTGACTTGAAAGACTCCCCGACAATCATGGGGTTATAAGGGCCCAACCCCTGAGGCCCGTCGGATTATAAAGTCTCATAAAGTAGACGCTAAACAATATTAGGTCCATTATATGAGACCTTATGAAATCAGACGTTCTAGACATCCTCCCGCCGCGATTGGTTCGCTCCCTGCAGAAGTTGGGCAGCGATATCGCCGTCGCGCGCCGGAAGCGCGCCTTCACTGTGGAGATGATGGCCGAGCGTGTGGGCGTTGGCCGAACGACGTACCTGAAATTGGAGCAGGGCAATCCGTCGGTGTCGTTGGGCGCTTACGCCATGGCGCTCTTTGTCCTGGGCTTCGAAGACGCACTCGCAAGGATCGCCGATCCCCAAACAGATGAAACCGGCCTCGTCCTGGATCAGGCGCGCTTGCCCAAGCGGGTGCGACCTAAGAAGACTCGTTCGGCTGCCCTCTGACAAAGGCCCTCAGGATGAAACGCACGATCGAGGTCTACGTCGGCGACTCCGAACGGCACGTCGCGACCTTGCGATTCGACAGTCAGGGCGCCCGCCAGAGCGCGGGTCTCGAATACCATGCTGATTGGCTCGCTTCCAAAGAACGCTTTCCCCTGGAGCCTGCCTTGCCGCTGGTCAGCGGCATGCAGTTCCACAAGAAGGTGGGCGAAGGGTCGGTCTTTCACGGAGTGATTGCCGACACTGAGCCGGATGGCTGGGGCCGGCGTGTGATCGTGCGCGATGACGCCAAACAGCGGCAGCTTGCAAAGCAGGAGCGACGGGAGGTCCGAGCCGATCCGCTGAATGCGCTCGATTTCCTGCTCGCCGTCGACGACTCCACTCGCGTTGGCGCGCTCAGGTTTCGCGATGAGCAGGGGCGGTTTCAGCGTGCTCCCGAGGCCCATCGACGCACCACGCCTCCGTTGATTGAGCTCGGTGCACTCCTTTCAGCAACAAAGGCTGTCGAGTCCAATTCGGAGAGTGCTGCGGATCTGGCTTACTTGCGGGGTCGGGCCACCTCACTCGGAGGACTTCGGCCGAAGTGCTCGGTGATCGATGATACCGGCGCCCTCTCGATCGCGAAGTTTCCGAGTGTCCAGGATGATCGCCCCACGACCAAAGCCGAGGTGCTCGCCCTCGAGCTTGCCAGGAAGGCCGGCATTGATGCAGCCCGTGCTCGAATCGTCGACAGCGACGGGGCCGCTGTGGCGCTGATCGCGCGATTCGATCGCACGCCAGCGGGACGTCTCCTGTACGCGTCGGCCGCAACGATGATGGGCGCCGAGCCGAGCGATGTGCGGGAACATTTCTATACTGAGATCGCAGATGCCATCCGCCGCTACAGCCCTCGCGCGCGTGAAGATCTGCACGAGCTGTGGAGAAGGCTGGCGTTCTCCGTGCTGATCACAAACGTCGACGATCACTTGCACAACCACGGGTTCCTGCATCAGGGAAACGGTCAGTGGCGGCTCGCGCCGGCGTTCGATATCAATCCTTTCCCGGACAAAGCCCGAGAGCTGAAGACGTGGCCCTCAGAAGAGACAGGGCCCGGTGCGACGGTGGATGCGGTGATGTCCGTGGCGCCATATTTTCGAATCGAAAAATCTGAGGCCGTTCGGATCCTGAAAGGCGTCGAACGGGCGGTGGCGCAGTGGCGTACCGTGGGCAAGAAGCTCGGGATGAGTCCTGCCGAACTGGATATGTTCGCCGACGCGTTCGAGCACGACGAGCGCACGGCTGCACGGCGTCTTTGACGGATTCGTATTTCGCAGCTTTCCGTTCCGTAGGCGATCGGCCAGCCCCGAGCGTTACTGCTGAGGCGCATCCCTTCGATGGTTCGAAGGGCCGCATTTTTCTCCGCGCGCATCCTGTCGCGAAGCGGAGCCAGGATGTCGAGACACTGGTTTCGTCCGATCGGCGCACGTTCAACGCCATCGCGCACGACACGTAGTCCGTTCTATCGTCTGCACGCTTGAACCGCGGATGGGCGCTGCGGTGAATGTGTTGAACTGACGGGGCCGTAGACTTCGCGGTGGTCCGGCAGCTCGACGCCGAACTACCGAACCCCCACGGAGTGTGACGACATTCGATCAACGACGGCCGGAGGGCGTCAGCAGGAACACCCTTCCATATCCCTCTGCCAGGATCTGGCCGCGATTGTTGATTGCCAGTGCCTGCTGGATCCACGTTCGCAGTGGATCATCTTCCTTGATGAGATCGTTCAGGGAATAGAAGACGCCGCCGATCCATACAGCCGGTATGACTGTCCACACGACCGGTACGGTTGTTATCGGATCCCGGAAATTACCGACGACGATTCCCTGCGTCGTTGATGTCATTGGCCTCGCCTTGAACATAAAGACCGTAATGAGGCAACGGCAATTCGACCAAGTGATTCCGTCGCCATACCGCGGGTCGCGTGTTCAAGCTCTGCGTGAAGCTGACGGTGACAGCCACCTCCCCACGATTGTTGATCCCGCCGGCAGTCGCGCTGTCACCCCTGGCAACACACCGAGATCGCGAATCCTGCCGAGCCTCCAGACAACCGCATGCCTGGCCGAGTTGAGTGTCGTGTTGCCTGATATCACTCCGAGCTCATTGATCCTTGCCGCTTGAGAAAACTGAGCGCCCGGCAAGTTTTCCAGCATGAGTCGATGTCCACGCCATTGAACGATGGGATTGCTGATTCCATTGATCGCGACGCCGCCGATCATCATCCCGATGTTGTTCAGATCACTGACACTGATCTGCTCTCCCGTCGTTGGACTGAGATCACGGATCTGCCCTCTGATCCACGCGACCGGCCGGTCACCACTGCGGCCGACGATTTGCGTGCGATCGTTCAACCCGTTCGCGTACACATAATCGGCTTCTGTTGCGTCGGGCAGTGCGGGCAGTCGAGTGAACTCGCCGTGTTGCCAGATCCAGGCCCAGAACGGCGTGGTTGAATACGCTCCTCCGACGACTTCGCCTCTGTCGTTGAAGTCATTTGCCCAGTATTGATAGACCTCGGGCGGATGTGGATCGGGACTGACCTGTGTCACGCCGTAGGTCACCTGGGCGTGCGCCCAGGTACTGAGCCCGAGAATGATGAGGGCTACGCTGCCCCGAAGAGCCAACCGAGTGAACATGATTGATCTCCATCTCGAATGGAACGATTTTGAAATCGAGTACCTGTCGACGATGGGTCCGGTCGCCCGCCTCCTTGGATGATGTGACCACGTCCGTTGTGAAGAGCCGCTATGACGATCGCAAGATGTGGACCGTCCTGCGTCCGCATTTCTGCGTAGCCGATGTGGCGTGACGGAGAGCCACTTTGCCTCATTGCTCAGAAAAGGCGTTCCCACTTTCCCGGCAGGGGAAATGGCAAGCGATCTCCCGAGGGGGGTTCAGAAGAGGTAGCCGAGGTATCGCGTGTGGGGGACGAACTGGTCAAGAAGGGCGATTTCCGTAACGACAACGGTCGCGCCTCAGTGTCATACCGCGGAGCTCGTCATCTCGATGACGGCTAAAAATGCAGAGGCGGATGCGACACCGCCAAATATCGCAAGCGCGCGACCTCAGAAGTGAAGGATCTCGCACACCCCCGCGCATGCCAGAACACAATAACAGTACATCAGCAGAGCTCGTCTGCAGCTGATTCGGAAAAGTAGCAGCGCACCGAGAAATCTCGCAGAA